>JAANMY010001225.1_pt1 | contig 30424 bp, 31 predicted proteins | sample 7279691 | NCBI WGS metagenome assembly JAANMY01 (sample SAMN14094543, study PRJNA606508) | bioreactor metagenome | isolation source: A lab-scale SPAN reactor treating ammonium-rich wastewater day 388 | place: Ireland: Galway | collected 2018-02-07
TGGCCGGCTCGCGCGGCGCGCTCTCGCGCTCGGCGCGGCTGGCCCCGGAGCGCTCGGGCAGCGGCGTCGCCGAGGCGCGCGGGCTGGCGCCGCCTGCCGTCGCCGAAGCAGCTCCGCCCGCGGCCTCGGCCGCGGCCGTCGCCCGCTCTGCGGCAGCCGTCGCCGCGGCGGCCGAGCCTTCCGCCTCGCGCTGCGCGGACAGCGCCTTCTGCTCGCGCTGGAGCGCGGCGTCGAACTCCGACAGCGAGGCGTCGAGCTCGCGCTCCATCGCCTGCGTCTTCTCCTCGGGCGTCTGCGCCGAGCCGGGGGCCGCGGCGCTCGCGCCGGCCGTCGGCGTCGTCGCGCCGGCCGCCGCTCCGGCCGTCCCCGCGGGCGGAGCGCTGGCGGCGTCGTTCGCGGGGCTCGCAGCGGAAGGCGGGGGCGGCGGGGCGGACGGGGGACGCGGGGGCGCGCTGGCGCACCCCGCCAGCAGCGCCGTCAGCGCGGCGCCCAGCGCCCGGCCTGCAGACGGATGACGCATGGATCCTCGCTTCATTCTATTCCCCGGGAAGCAAGCCCGCTGCCAGGCCCCGCACCGCGCTCCGCGCGGCTGGCGGCGCGACGCGGCGTCTCCGCCAGCGGACAAAGGCGTCTCCGGCGGGCGTCGTTCAGGCGGCCAGGCGCAGGCGCTCGAGCGCCGAGTCCCACAGGAAGCGGGGCAGGGCGCGCAGCAGCCGGCGGCGCAGCCCCACGTAGCCCTGGTCGCCGAGGACCAGCTCGCCGAGCACCTCGCGGATGGCGTGGCTGCGCTGCGCGTAGCGCACCATGCGCCGCGCGTAGCCGGGGGCGTAGAAGCGGTCGAACAGGCGGGCGGAGGCCAGCAGCTCGTGGCCGAAGTCGGCGAGCGCGCGGGTGGGGTAGCCGGCGGGCGAGCCGGTCTCGCGCAGCACGTCGGCCAGCACCCGAGCGGAGCGCAGCGCGTAGTAGAGGCCCTCGCCGGTGATCGGGTCGGCGAGAGCGCCGGCGTCGCCGACCAGCGCCCAGCGCGGGCCGGCCAGCTCGAGGATCGAGGCGCGGTCGGCGGAGGGCGAGGGGATGGTGTGGGCGTAGCGCGACAGGACGCCGGCGAGCCGCGGGAAGTCGCGCTCCACCTCGGCCTCCAGCCGGGCCAGCAGCTCGCGCGTCGCGAACCGGCGCAGCGGCGCGCCGACTCCGATCGCGACGTGGTCGCGGCGCGGGAACAGCCACAGGTAGCCGGCCACGCCCGGCAGGAAGCGCACGACCATCTCCGAGTCGCCCGGCGCGTACCAGCCGGCCGCGACGAAGCGGCGCTCGGGCGGGGTCGGCTCCAGGAACGTGCGCCGCACCAGGCTGTTGGCGCCGTCCGCGCCGACGATCGCGTCGAAGCGCATCCGCTCGCCGCTCGTCGTGCGCAGGCTGCCGTCGCCGTCGACCTCGACGACGCGTTCGGCGCGGTGCTCGGCGCCCGCGTCCTGAGCGCGCCGCAGCAGCCAGGCGTCGAACTCGCGGCGCGAGACGATCGCGACCGGCCGGTCCAGGCTGACCCGCACGGCCTCGCCTTCGCCCGACTCCAGCCGGCAGTCGGCGACGAAGCGCGCGGGCAGCGGGTCGTGCGCGGGCGCGGCGGGAACCTCGGCCAGCCCCTTGGCCGTGAGCCCGCCGCCGCACGGCTTCTCGCGCGGGTGGGCCGGATCGAAGACGACGACCCGCGCGCCGTCGCGCGCCGCGTCCAGCGCGAGGCGGGCCCCCGCCGGCCCCGCCCCCACGACGGCGAGCTTCAAGGATTCAGCGCGGCGAGCAGCTCTTCGCCGGTGACGGTGGCGGTGCCCAGCTTGCCGACCACCACGCCCGCCGCATGATTGGCGAGCACGGCCGCCTGCTCGAGCGAGGCCCCGGCGGCCAGTCCCAGCGCCAGCGTCGCCATCGCCGTGTCGCCGGCGCCGGTCACGTCGTACACCTCGCGGGCGGCGGTCGGCACGTGGGCGGGGCGGCGGCCGGGGCGGAACAGGCTCATGCCGCGCTCGCCGCGGGTGACCAGCAGCGCCTCGCAGCCGAGCAGCCGCAGGATCCGCTCGCCGGCGGCGCGCAGCGCCTCGTCCGTGTCCGCGCGCACGCCGAGCACCTGTTCGATCCAGCGCACGTTGGGCTTGAGCAGCGCCACCCGGCGATAGAGCCGGTAGTGGCGGACCTTCGGATCGACCAGCACCGGCACCCGGCGCCGGCGCGCCAGCGCCAGCAGCCGCTTCATCACGCCGGGCGTGACCACGCCCTTCTGGTAGTCGGAGACGACCAGCACGTCGCAGGCGGGCAGCGCCGCGGCCACCCGCGCGACGAGGTCGTCCTCGAGCGCGCGCGGGATGTCGGTCGCGACCTCGCGGTCGGCGCGCACCACCTGCTGGTGATGCGCGATCACCCGCGTCTTCTGCGTCGTCGGGCGGCCGTCCTGCGCGACCGCGAGGCGGGCCTCGACCCCCTGCGCCAGGAGCGTCTCGCGCAGCGTGTCGGCCGCGCGGTCCTGGCCGACGACGCCCGCCAGCACCGCGTGGCCGCCCAGGGCGCGCACGTTGGCGGCGACGTTGGCGGCGCCGCCGACGTGCCACGTGTGGCGGGCGACCTCGACGACGGGCACCGGCGCCTCGGGCGACAGCCGCGCGGCGGTGCCCCACAGGAACTCGTCGAGCATCACGTCGCCCAGCACCAGCACGCGCTTCCCGCGCAGCCGCGAGACGAGCGCGCGGGCGCGGGCGGAGGCGAGCGGTCTCACGCGGCGGCGAGCCGTCTCTCGCGGCCCGCGGCGTACGGCAGCGAGGTGGCCAGCAGCATCAGCATCAGCACTTCGGAGTCGCCGAAATTGTATTCGAACAGGCCGGCCACGGTGACGGCCGCGATCACCGCGAGGCTGCACGCCCCGGCCAGCGCCTCGCCTCGCCGCAGCTCGCGCCAGGCGTCGCGCGCGAGCACGAAGAACAGCCACAGGCTCCACAGCACGCACGGCAGCCCGCGCTCGGCCGCGATCTGCAGCAGGTTGTCGTGCAGGTGCGGGGCATCGGGGTTGGGCGCCTGCGGCCAGCGATAGCGTGGGTACACCTCGATCACGCGGCCCGGCCCGTGCCCGAACAGCGGCTTGTCCGCGATCATGTCGAGCCCGGCCCTCCACATGTACAGGCGGTCGACGCTGGAGGCGTCGCTCAGCGTCAGCCGCTCCACGACCGGTGCCGGCCGCACCACGGCCAGCGCGGCCAGCAGCGCGGCGAGTCCCCACAGCAATCGCGGCGCGCGCAGCACCGCCAGCAGCACGAGGCCCGCGAGGGCGCCGAGCCAGGCGCTGCGGGTGCGCGACACGAGCAACGCGAGGAGCGACAGCGCGACCGCCAGCGCCGTCAGCCCGCGCCAGGCACCGGGCTCCTGCGAGACCCTGTCGAGGGCGAGGGCGATCGCGGCGGCCGCCAGGGCGGCGACGAACAGCCGCTCGCCTTCGACGGCGAAGAGCTCCTGCCGCCGCAGCAGCGCCAGCAGCACGAGGCCGCCGAGGAGCGAGACCAGCAGCCGCACGTGGAGCCGCGGCGGGCGCGTCCACGGCTCGCGGGAGAACAGCAGCCGCGCGCTGCCCAGGCAGGCGATGCCCATGAACAGGCCGGAGGCGGTCATGTAGTGGCCGACGAAGCTGCGCGGCCGGTTGTCGAGGGTGTCGAAGCCCAGTGCCGCCCACTCGAGCAGCGCCCCGGCCGCCAGCAGCGCCCCGCCGAGGAAGGCGGCGTCCAGCACCCGCTCGCGCTGGGCCCGCTCGGCGAGCGCGTCCGCGAACAGGTAGACGAGGGTGAACAGCACCAGCTTCTTGGCGTCCTCGTGGGAGGCGACGGGGTCGCCGGAGAACGCGGCCGCCAGCAGCGTCCACACGCTGAAGGCCAGCATCGGCGCGCCCGGGGCCAGCGACTCGGGGCGGGCGTGGCCCAGCACCCAGCGCCCGAGGCCGGCGGCGAAGGCCAGGCCGAAAGCGACCTGGGCGGCGAAGATGGAGACGAGCGATGTCGCCGCGACGGCGGCCAGCAGCGCGAACTGGGCCCGGGCGAGCGTCACGCCCGCCCTCCCCGCCCGCTCACGGGGCGCCTCGCCTCAGGCCTCGGGCTCGACCGTCGCTTCCTCGGGAAGCATGATCGGGATGTCGTCCTGCACCGGGTAGACGCGCTTGCACGTGGCGCAGCGCAGGCCCGCCCCGTCGCGCACCGGTTCGACCGGCGTCTTGCAGACCGGGCAGGCGAGGACCTCGAGCAACTCGGGGTGGATGGCCATGGTCCGGCGATTCTACGCCGGACCGCGCGCGGACCCGTCGCGGCGCCTGCCTCGTCCACACTCCTCTCCGCCCGCGGCCCGCAGCGCGCGCGGGTGCCGCAGCTCTCCCCGCGGCCGTCAGCCCAGTCGGTCTTCAGGGACTACGCCCGGCGCGGCCGGGCGCTTCGCAGGGGAGAGAACGCCATGCGCGTGCAGTTCGTCGAGAAGGTGAGCGGGCCCGAGCGGCTCGTGTGCGAGGCCGAGGTCGTGTTCGACGAGGAGGGGCCGCTCCAGGGCCTCAAGCTGGTCGGCTTCTGCGTGTGGCGCGGGGCGGACGGCGGCCACTACGTCACGGTCCCGAGCCGCGCGTTCGGCGCCGGCACCGACCGCCGCTACTTCGACTTCCTGCGCTCGGCGGACGGCGACGCCGAGGTGTCGCGCAGGTTCAAGGCCTGGCTCGTCGAGCAGTTCGAGAGCCGCCAGGCCGCCTGAACCCCGGGGCGAGCGGCGCCGGCCCCGTCGCCGGCGCCGCCGCCAACCGTGTGACAATCGAACCAGGATGAGCCTGCTCCTGTCGTTGTTGCTGTGGGCCGCGCCCGCGCCCGCGAGTCCGACCGCCGACCGCGCGCGGGACCGGGCCGAGGCCTACTATCAGTTCAGCCTCGCCCAGCAGGCGCGCCTGTCCGGCAACACGGAGGCGGCGCTCGAGGCGCTGCGCAAGGCCCAGAAGCTCGACCCGGGAGCGGCCGAGATCCGGGCCTGGGCCGCGCGCATCCTGCGCGAGACGGGGCGCCTCGAGGAGGCGCTGCGGGAGGCGCGGGCCGCAGTCGCGATCGATCGCGACAGCAAGGAAGCCCAGTTCGTGGCAGGGCACCTGCTGCGCACCGTCGGCGAGTTGCGCGGAGAGGGCAAGCTGATCGAGGAGGCGGCGGCCGCGTTCGCCGAGGTCGTCCGCATCGACCCCCAGGACGGCGGCACCTGGCAGGAGCTGGCGCGGCTCGAGGGCGAGCTGGGCCGCCACGAGAAGGCGGTCGCCGCCTGGCGCGGCTACCTCGGGCTCGACCCCGGCTTCTTCGAGGCCTACCTGCGGATCGGCGCCCACCTGCTCGCGCTCGGCAAGCCCGCCGAGGCCGCCGAGTCGTTCCAGGAGGCGCTGCGGCTCGACCCCGATTCGGCCAGCGCCTACCAGAGCCTCGGCGACGCCTACGCGCAGGCCGACCAGGTCGACCAGGCCGTGGTCCAGTTCCGCAAGGCGCTCGAGCTCGACCCCAGGAGCCTGTTCACCCGTCTCAAGCTCGGCGACCTGCTGATGAAGGCCGAGCGGCTGCAGGAAGCGCTGGCCGAGGCCGACGGAGCGCTGGCCCTGGACGAGCGCAACCGCTACGCGCTCGACCTCAAGGCCCGCGTGCAGCGCGAGCTGCGCGACCTCGAGGGGGCGGGCCAGACCATCGACCGGCTGCTGGCGATCGACCCCAGCGACGTCAAGGGCCTGTTCACCAAGGCGACGATCCTCGAGGCGCGCCGCGACTACGCGGCGGCCGCCGTGCTGTTCGAGAAGCTGCTCGCCCGCGACCGCCGCGGCGAGCCGGTGAAGGACGCCGCCGCCAACGACCGGGTGTTCCTCGCCCACCTCGGTTTCTGCCTGCAGCAGGAGGGCCGCTTCGCCGAGGCGGCCGACGCCTACGGCCGCGCTCGCGCCACGGGCGGCGAGCCGGACCCGGCGCTGACCGGGTACCGGATCGAGGCCCTGCTGCTGGCGAAGGACTTCGAGCGCGCGCTCGCCGAGGTGCGCGGGGCGCGAAAGGAGCGGCCCGAGGACCTCGAGCTGCTGGGCCTCGAGGCCAACATCCTGCGCGGCCGCGGCGACGTCGACGGCGGCCGCGCCCTCGTCGACCAGGCTCTCGCCAGCTTCCCGGAGCGGGTGGAGGTGAAGCTGCTGGCGGCCGACTTCGCGCAGCGCACGCGCCGCTTCGACGAAGCCGAGCGCCACCTGCGCGCGGCGGCGGAGAAGGACCCCACCAGCCTGCGCGTGCTGTTCCAGCTCGGCGCGGTGCAGGAGCGGCAGAAGAAGCACGACGAGGCCGACCGCACGTTCCGCCAGGCGCTCGCCCACCACCCCGACTCGGCGCCGGTGCTCAACTACCTCGGCTACATGAACGCCGACCGCGGCGTGAAGCTCGAGGAGTCGCTCGGCTTCATCGAGCGGGCGCTCCTGGCCGACCCCGAGAACGCGGCCTACCTCGACTCGCTGGGCTGGGCGCTGTTCCGGCTCGGGCGCCTGCCCGAGGCCGAAGACGCCCTGCGCCGCGCCCTCCAGCGCGACGACAAGAACGCGGTGATGCTGGCCCACCTCGGCGACGTGCTGTGGGAGCGCGGCCAGCGTGGCGAGGCGCTCGTCTACTGGCGCAAGGCGCTGGGCGGGGAGGACGAGGACGGCGAACTCGACCGCGCCCGCCTCGAGAAGCGGATCGCCGAGGCGGAGGGCAATGCTTCGGCCGGCCACCGCTGACCTCCGCCGCGCCAGCCTCGCCGCCGGCCTGATCCTGGCCGCCCTCGGCAGCGCGTGCGCCTCGCTGCCGCCGGCTTCGCCCGCCGCACGCGAGGCCGCCCGTCGCGCCGCGACCTACACGGCGAACCTCCGCGTCTCGGTGCGCGGCCCCGAGTTGCGCGGCCGGGCGGACGCGATCGTCGGCTTCCGGCGCCCCGACGCCTTGCGCGTGGAACTGCCTGCCGGCACCGGCCTCGCGCTGCTGGCCGTCGCCCGCGAGGGACGGCTGGTGGTCGCGTTCCCGGGCGACCGCGCGTTCTACGAAGGCGCGGCGACGCCAGAGGCGCTCGGCGCGCTGCTCGGTGTCGCGCTCGCGCCCGCCGACCTGATGGACGTGCTGGTCGGCGTGCAGCCGGCCGCCGTGCGCGCGCTCGACGTGCGCTGGGGGCCGCTGGCGCCGTCGCGGGTCGTCGCGCTGCTCGCCGACGGCACCCGGCTCGACGCGAAGGCGCGCGAGCCCGAGCTGGGCCGGCCGCTGGGCGACGCCGCGTTCGCGTCGCCCGCGACGGGGGGCTGGCAGCGGCTGAGCCTCGACGAGGCGCGCGGGCGATGGCAGCGCTGAAGCGGGTCACGGTCCCGGCTTTCGCCAAGGTCAACCTCGGCCTCGAGGTGCTGGGCCTGCGCGAGGACGGTCACCACGAGTTGCGCACCGTTTTCCAGAGCGTGGCCCTGCACGACGACGTCGCGCTCGCGGTCGGCCCCGGGGACGGGATCGCGCTGCGCTGCGACGCGCCCGGGGTGCCGGCCGACGAGCGCAACCTCGCGTGGCGCGCGGCCGCCGACCTGCTGCGCTTCGCCGGCGTCCGGCGCCGGGTCCGGATCGAGCTGACGAAGCGCATTCCCGCGGCCGGCGGTCTCGGCGGGGGCAGCTCGAACGCGGCGGCGGTGCTGCTCGGCCTCGACCACCTGCTTCGGACCGGGCTGGGGACGGCGGGGCTTGCGCCCCTGGCGCGGCGGCTGGGGGCCGACGTGCCGTACTTCCTCTTCGGCGGCACCGCGCTGGGCGTGGCCCGTGGCGAGGAGGTCTATCCGCTGTTGCGCCAGGTCGACGCCTGGCTGGCGCTGTGCTTCCCCCCGGTCGGGGCCGGAACGGCCGCGGTGTTTCGCCGGCTGGACGCGGGTTTGACTCCCCGGGAGAATGCCCCTACCATTTTTCGCTTTGTATCGAGCGACTTGACGGCAGGGGCCTGTCGCCTGCTGGTCAACGACCTCGAGTCGGCGGCGTTGGAGGAGGTGCCGGAACTCAAGGCGCAGATCGCGCGCATTCGTGGCGTGCTCCGGTCCCGCGGGGCTCTGGGGACGCTGCTCTCGGGCAGCGGCTCCACGTACTACGGGGTGTTCGGAACGGCCGCGGCGGCGCGCGAGGCCGCTCGCGACCTGGGTCGCGCCGGCTTCCGGGCCGTGGCGTGCCGCACCGTCACCAGCGGGCGGTATCGCCGGGCCTGGCAGCGGGCGCTCACGGGCGGGGGGCGTCGGGCCAGGTAAGGAGCGACACCATGGAGATCACGGACGTCAAGGTCATCCCGGTCGACGACGAGAAGCTGAAGGCCTTCGTCTCGATCGTGTTCGACGCGTGCTTCGTCGTCACGGACATCAAGGTGATCCACGGGCCCAAGGGCCTGTTCGTCTCCATGCCGAGCAAGAAGCGGAAGGACGGGACCTTCAAGGACATCGCCCATCCGCTGAACAACCAGATGAGGCAGTACCTGGAGGACAAGGTGCTGGCGGTGTACCGGCAGCAGGCGGAGAAGGGCGGCACGCCCGTCCCCGCCGCGCCGACGTCGGAGGGAGGAGCGGAGGGAACGGAACCGAAGGCGCAAGGCTGACGCCTCGGATGGGGCGTCGCCAAGTGGTAAGGCACGGGGCTTTGAACCCCGCACTCGAAGGTTCGAATCCTTCCGCCCCAGCCACCCCGCCGGACCACGGAGCCCCCCCTTTGACAACGACATGGGCCGCGAGTTGAAGATCTTCACGGGCAGTGCCCACCCCGCCCTCGGGGAGGCGATCGCGCGCCATCTCGGCGTGCCGCTCGGCCGCGCCCACCTGTCGCGCTTCAGCGACGGCGAGACCTGGTTCCAGATCCAGGACAACGTCCGCGGCGCCGACGTCTTCCTCGTCCAGCCGACCGGCCCGCCCGTCAACGAGAACCTGATGGAGATGCTGGTGATGCTCGACGCATTCAAGCGCTCGAGCGCCTCCCGCATCACCGCCGTGCTGCCCTACTACGGCTACGCGCGCCAGGACCGCAAGGACAAGCCGCGGGTGCCGATCTCGGCCAAGCTGGTCGCCGACCTGCTCTCCGCCGCCGGCACCAACCGCATCCTGACGATGGACCTGCACGCCTCGCAGATCCAGGGCTTCTTCGACATGCCGGTCGACCACCTGTTCGCGGCGCCGGTGATCATCGACTACGTCGCGCGGCTGGGCCTGCCCAACGTGACGATCGTCTCGCCCGACGCCGGCGGCGTGGAGCGCGCCCGCGCCTACGCCAAGCGGCTCGAGGCGTCGCTGGCGATCGTCGACAAGCGCCGCGACCAGCCCAACGTGGCCGAGGTCCACCACGTGATCGGCGACGTCGAAGGCCGCACCGCGCTGATCGTCGACGACATCGTCGACACCGCCGGCACCCTGCAGAAGGTGGCCGCGGCGATCAAGGAGGCCGGGGCCGCCGAGGTGCTGGCCTCCGCCACCCACGCGGTGCTGTCGGGCAGCGCCGCGGCACGCATCGAGCAGAGCCCGCTGTCGAAGCTGATCGTCACCGACTCGATGCCGCTGTCGGCCGAGAACCGCAAGAGCGGCAAGGTGGTCGTGCTTTCGATCGCCGAGCTGATGGCCAAGGCGATCCGCAACATCCACGAGGAGGCGTCGGTCACGAGCCTCTTCGTCTGACCGCCCGCCGGCCCCGGGCGGACCGGGGCCGGCGCGGCGGTCGTCAATCGTTCGTGAAGTCGAGGAAGGAAGGTCATGCCTGAGATCGTGGTCGCGGCGCAGAGCCGCACCGAAACCGGTAAGAACGCCAACCACCGCCTGCGGGCCGCGGGGATGATCCCCGGCGTGCTCTACGGCACCGGCAAGGCGGCGGAGCACCTCGCCGTGTCGCCCAAGGCGATCGGCGCCATCCTGCGCACGGGCCGCGGCGAGAGCACGCTGTTCGACCTCGAGGTCGGCGGCACGAAGCGCAAGGTCGTGCTCAAGGACTTCCAGGTCGACCCGCTCAAGGGCGCCCTGCTGCACGCGGACTTCTACGAGGTCGACCTCAAGAAGCCGATCCACGTCAAGGTCCACGTCGTGCTGAGCGGCACGCCCTACGGCGTGAAGACCGAGGGCGGCTTCCTCGAGTTCATCACCCGCGAGGTCGAGGTCTCCTGCCTGCCGGCGGACATCCCCGAGCAGTTCGATCTCGACGTCAGCGAGCTGCGGATCGGCAAGAACCTGCGCGCCTCCGACCTGTCGCTCGGCGACAAGGTCAAGCTGCTGACCGACGCCGACGTGGTGATCGCGCACGTCGTCGGCAAGCGCGAAGAGGTGGTCGAAGGCGCCGAGGCGGCCGCGGTCGCTGCCGCGCCGGCCGGCACCGAGCCCGAGGTCATCAAGAAGGGCAAGACCGAGGCCGAAGGCGAGGCCAAGAAGGACGACAAGAAGAAGGAGAAGAAGTAGGCCTGCGCTACCTGGTCGGCCTCGGCAACCCCGGCGAGCGCTACCGGCGCACGCGCCACAACCTCGGCTTCATGGTCGTCGACGCACTGACGGCCATGGCCGGGGCGGAGCGCGGGCAGATCGGGCGCGATGCCTGGGTGGCGGAGGGCCGGCTGGCCGGCGAGCCGGTGCTGCTGGTCAAGCCGCTCACGTTCATGAACCGGAGCGGGGAGGCGGTGGCGGCGCTGCTCGACGCGCGCGGGGGCGAAGCCTCCGACGTGGTGGCGATCGTGGACGACGTGGCGTTGCCGCTCGGCACCCTGCGGGTGCGGGCGGCGGGCAGCCACGGCGGCCACAACGGCCTGCGGTCGATGGCGGAGATGCTGGGCACCGACGAGTTCGCCCGCGTGCGGCTCGGCGTGGCTCCGACGGAACCGCCCGTCGACCTCGCGGCCTTCGTGCTCGCGGAGTTTCCGGAGCAGGAAGTGCTGGTCGTGCAGGAGATGGTGGGGCGCGCGGCCGAAGCGGTCGAGTGCCTCGTCGGACGGGGCGTGGTGACGGCGATGAGCCTCTACAACGGCCCGAAGCGGGAGTCGGCTCCCTAACGGAGCCGGCTCTCCTCGCTCCGAGGAGGGCGCGGAAGCGTTCCGCGCTCGAAGGAGCTCAGGGGGCCCCGCGGTGCGGGGTCCTTTCGATCCAGGAGGAGGACGTACGAGAAGTGAGTGACAGAACCTACGAGATCCTGTTCATCGCCGACCCCAACCTCGGCGAACCCGAGGTCGACGCGCTGACGACGACCGTGTCGGGCTTCGTCGAGAAGGAGGGCGGCAAGATCGCCAAGGTCGAGAAGTGGGGCAAGAAGCGCCTCGCCTACCTGATCGGGCGTCACCGCGAGGGCTCCTACGTGCTGCTGACCGCCGAGGGCTCGGGCTCGATCATCAAGGAGGTCGAGCGCCGCATCCGGGTCACCGACGGCGTGATCCGTTACATCACGGTGCGCGTCGACGAGGACCTGAAGAAGGCCGAGCGCCGCAAGGCGCAGCGGACCGCGGCGGAAGAGAAGCGCCGCGCCAAGGGTCACGTGCCGCGCGCGGCGGCGCCGCCGGCCCCGGCGGTCGAAGAGGAGGTGCAGCAGTGAGCAGCGCGAACCAGGCTCCGGCGCGGAGTGGCGGCGGCGGTCGTCCGGGCGGCAAGCCCGGCGGCGGGCGCGGCGGTGCGGGCGGCGGCGCGGGCAAGGGGGAGGGCGGCAAGCGCTTCTTCTTCCGCCGGCGCAAGGTCTGCAAGTTCTGTGCGGACAAGATCGACTACATCGACTACAAGGACGTGAAGACGCTCTCCGGCTTCGTGCCCGAGCGCGGCAAGGTCCTGCCGCGCCGCATGTTCGGCACCTGCGCGGAGCACCAGCGCAAGCTGACGCTCGCCATCAAGCGGGCGCGCAACATCGCGCTGCTGCCCTTCGCGGCCGAGTAGCGCGCGGGCGTCCCGGAAGGCCTTGACGTCGGTGATGTCCACGGCAGGAGCTGGCGCGCGGCACGAGCCGCGCGTCGGCGTCCTCGGTGCCGGGCTCCTCTCGGCCCTGCTCTTCGGCGCGTCCGCGCTGCCGAAGTTGCTCGGCGAGGCGGGTTCTGCGCTGGGGCTGCTGGCGCTCGCCGCTCCGTTCCCGCTGATGGTCCAGCGCCTGCGCGCGGGGCTGTCGGCGGGGCTCGGCGCGGCCGCGCTGGCGGCGGCCGCGGTGTCGGTGACGCTCGGTCCCGGGGCCGGCTTCACGTTCGCGACGGCACTGGCCGTGCCCGGCCTGCTGATCGTCGAGTCGCTCGCGCGCGGTCGCGGCCTGCTGAAGGGCTGCGGCTGGGCGTTCGCCGTGCTCGCCGCCGAGGTCGCGGTGCTCCTGGCCTTCCAGGGGCCCGAGCTCGCGCGCGGCGTCACCGAGCCGCTCCAGCACTACCAGTCGGCGGAGGTGCTGGACAAGCTCAAGGCGGACGGCGTGACGCCCGAGCGGATCGAAGAGTGGGTCGCCTACTTCCGCACGCTCGAGCAGGCGCTGTCGGTCGTCTACCCGGCGGCGTTCCTGATCCTGGCGGGGCTGTTCGTGCTGCTCAACGCGGCGCTGCTCCGCTCGTGGCTGGCCCGGCGCGACCCGGGCTGGCTCGACGGCGGCGAGTTCGAGACCCTGCGCTGGCCGTTCGGCCTGGCCGTCGCCTTCGTGGCGGCCGGTGCGCTGGTGGCGTGGCCGCCGGCGCGACCCTTCGCCTACAACGTCCTGCTCCTCGCGGCGTTCTTCTTCACGCTGCAGGGGCTGTCGGTGGTGGCCTTCTACGCGCAGCGCCTCGCGGGCCCGCCCCTGCTTCGGCTGGGGCTCGTCCTCCTGGTGCTGCTCAACCCGTGGGCGCTGCAGATCCTCGCGCTTCTCGGGCTGTTCGACACCTGGTTCGACTTCCGCCGCTGGGCCCAGCCGCCAGCGGCGCAGGACGAGCCCTAGAACTTTCGCGCACAACGGAGGCGTATCTGTCATGGAAGTGATCCTCAGGTCGGACGTCGAGCACCTCGGCCGCCGCGGCGACGTGGTCAAGGTGGCCTCGGGCTACGGCCGCAACTACCTGCTGCCGCAGGGCCTGGCGATGGCGGTCACCGACGCCAACAAGGCGATGATCGCCAAGGAGAAGAAGGCCTGGGAGCAGAAGCTCGCCAAGGAGAAGGCGGAGTGCGAGGCGCTCGCGGCCCGCATCCAGGCGCTGCGCTTCGTCGCGCCGCGCAAGGTCGGCGAGAACGACCAGCTCTACGGTTCGGTCACCGCGGGCGACGTGGCCGACTTCCTGAAGGGCAAGGGCATCGAGATCGACAAGCGCAAGGTCCAGCTCGACGAGCCGGTCAAGAAGCTGGGCGAAGGCGAGGTCAAGATCAAGCTGCACCCCGAGGTGTCGGCGACCCTCAAGCTCCTCGTCACCAAGGAGGGGTAGTCCAGACGGCGGAGCGCCGGCCAACGAGCGCTCCGCCGTCGCCGCCCGCGCACGCCGCGTGACCGCGTGCCCCCGCCCCGCCCGCACGGCCGAAGGCCGTCCCGCCCCGCCCGCGCAGCCGCAGGCTGCGCGACCCCGTCCGTCCGCTCCCGTACACTCCGGGGGTGGAACGCGCCCCCCTGGTCGTCGTCATCGCCGGCCCCAACGGCGCGGGCAAGACCACGACGGCCCCGCTCCTGCTGCAAAGGGCCCTTGCGGTGAGCGAGTTCGTGAACGCTGACGCGATCGCGCTGGGGCTCTCGGCATTCCGACCGGAGTCGGCCGCGTTCGCTGCGGGCCGCGCGATGCTCGCCCGGCTCAAGGCGCTCGCGGCGAGCCGCGTGGACTTCGCGTTCGAGACGACGCTCGCGAGCCGGACCTTCGCCCCGTGGCTCCGCCAAGTGCAGGCATCGGGCTGCCACGTGCACGTCGCCTTTCTGGCCCTGCCGGACGCCGATCTGGCCGTGGCTCGCGTCCAGGAGCGTGTGCGCGCCGGCGGCCACGACGTGCCCGAGCCCGTGATCCGGCGCCGCTTCCGGGCGGGACTCGCGAACTTCTTCGGACTGTATGTGCCGATGGCAAGCTCGTGGCAGGTGCTGGACAACTCAGCGCGTTCGGGGCCGGTCCTCGTCGCGCGAGGTCGAGCCGATGTCGAACCTTCGGTCAGCGACCGTGAGGCGTGGGACAATCTTGTTCAGAGGGCGCGATGACAGGCGATCGGCGAACACCAGAGGAGCGAGTCGAGGACGTGCCGCGCATCCTCGACGCCATGCGCGAGGGCGTACGCGAGGCGCTGGTTCGTCACAAGCTCGCCGGCAACCCGGTCGCCGAGTGGCGCGATGGCGCGGTCGTCTGGGTCCCGCCCCAGGAGATCCTTCCCGACACAGGGGTGTAGCCGGGCAGCGACGGCCGGGGTCCGCCCACGGTCGGGGCGGTGTGCGCGGTATCCGGCGCACGTGGGCGGGGTGGGCTCGGCTTCGCACTCGGGCTCGCCGGGCGGGGTGGAGCGCGGCGGGCTTCGCCGTCCGCGCGCGGGCGGGGTGGGGCAGCCTGCGGCTGCGCGGTCGGGGGTTGCGCCTCGGGCGTATACTCGGCCCCCTCCCGTGGCGACCGAAGCTCCCATCCGTTCCGAGCGCACGCTCCCGAACAACGACGAGGCCGAGCGCACCGTGCTCGGCGCGATCCTGGTCGACGACCAGGCGTTCAACTCCGCCGCCGAGATCCTCAACCGCGACGACTTCCACCGCGAGGGGCACCGGCGGATCTTCGATGCGATGGCGGCGCTGTCCGAGCGCTCGCAGCCGATCGACCTCGTCACCCTCAAGGACGAGCTCGCGCGGCAGTCGGCGCTCGAGGCGTCGGGTGGCGCCGCGTACCTGGCCGGGCTGCTCGACGGGGTGCCGAGGCTCACCAACGTCGCGCACTGGTCGCGGATCATCAAGGAGAAGTCGGTCCTCCGGAAGCTGATCCACGCGAGCCAGGCGATCGCTCAGGAGGCGTGGGAAGGCGAAGACGACACGGCGCTGATCCTCGACCGCGCCGAGAAGCGCATCTTCGACCTCGCGGAGAACCGCGTCCGCCAGGGCTTCGTCGGCATCCACGAGGTCGTCAAGGAGAGCTTCCGCACGATCGACCAGCTCGCCCAGTCGCGCGAGCTGGTGACCGGCGTGCCGACCGGCTTCGTCGACCTCGACGAGCGCACCTCGGGGCTTCAGAAGGGCGACCTGGTGATCGTCGCGGCGCGGCCCGCGATGGGCAAGACCTCGCTGTGCCTGAACGTGGCGCAGTACGCCTCGCGAGCGACCGGCGACGCGGTCGGCGTGTTCTCGCTCGAGATGTCGAAAGAGCAGCTCGTGCTGCGCATGCTCTGCTCCGACGCCCGCGTCGACTCGCACCGGCTGCGCACGGGAAACCTGCAGGAGAAGGACTGGGCGCGGCTCGCCAAGGCCTACGCCGACCTCTCCGCGTGCCGCATCTACATCGACGACTCGGCCGCCGTGACGCCGCTCGAGATGCGCGCCAAGTGCCGGCGGCTGAAGGCCGAGCACGGCCTGGGCCTGGTCATCGTCGACTACCTGCAGCTCGTGACGGGCTCGGGCCGGATCGAGAACCGCCAGCAGGAGATCTCGAGCATCAGCCGCTCGCTGAAGGGGCTGGCCAAGGAGCTGGAGTGCCCCGTGATCGCGCTGTCGCAGCTCTCGCGCGCGCCGGAGGCCCGCACCGACAAGCGGCCGCAGCTCTCCGACCTGCGCGAGTCGGGCGCCATCGAGCAGGACGCGGACATCGTGATGTTCATCTACCGCGAAGAGGTCTACAAGCCGGACCCGGAGAACCAGGGCGTGGCCGAGATCATCATCGCCAAGCAGCGCAACGGTCCGATCGGCACGGTCAAGCTGGCGTTCCTCAAGGAATTCACCCGCTTCGAGAACCTGGCGGGCATGTGATGTCTGTCGCCGCGCTCGCGCGGCTGCGGCCGACGCGGGTGCACGTCGACCTCGACCGCGTCGTCGCCAACTGGCGCGCGCTCGAGGGCTTCGCGCGAATCCCGCTCGCCGCCGTCGTCAAGGCCGACGCCTACGGCCACGGCGCGCCGGGCGTGGCCCGCGCGCTGACCGCCGCCGGCTGCGACCGGTTCGCCGTGGCCCTGCCCGAGGAGGGAGCCGCGCTGCGCGCGGCGGGCGTCGCGGGCGAGATCCTCGTCCTCGCCGGCTTCTGGCCGGGACAGCTCCCGATGCTGCGGGACGCGCGCCTCGTCCCGGTCGTGTCCAACGCCGAGACGCTGCGCGCCGCGCTGTCGGCCGGGCCCGGCCTCCGCGTCCACGTCAAGGTCGACACCGGGATGACGCGCCTCGGCTTCGACGCGGGGGAACTGGTGCCCGCGGCCGACGCGCTGCGCGCCGCAGGGATCGAAGTCGCCGGCGCGATGACCCACCTCGCGAGCGCGGACGAGGACGCGGCGCCGACTGCCGTCCAGCTCGATCGCTTCGACGAGGCACTCGCCGCGCTGCGCGCCGCCGGGCACGTCGTGCCGCTGGCGCACGCCGCGAACAGCGCGGGGCTCGCTTTCCTGCGCCCGACCCACACGTTGGCCCGCCCCGGGCTGCTGCTCTACGGAGTGCCGCCGCGCCCGCTCGCCCCGGACGTTGCGGTGCGGCCCGCGTTGCGCCTGGTCACCTGCGTCGCACAGCTCCGCGACGTGGCCCCGGGCGCCGCGGTGTCGTACGGCGGGCGCTTCGTCGCGCAGCGCCCGAGCCGGATCGCGACGCTGCCGATCGGCTACGCCGACGGCGTGCCGCGCGCGAACACGGGCCGCGGCTGGTGCGCGATCGGCGGGCGCCGCGTGCCGGTCGCCGGCACCGTGTGCATGGACCTCACGCTCGTCGACGTCACCGACTGCCCCGGGGTGCGCGAAGGCGACGAGGTCGAGGTGATGGGCGGCGACGGGCCGAGCGCGTGGGAGATCGCCGACTGGGCGGGCACCAACGCCTGGCAGGCGCTGACCGCGATCGGCCCGCGGGTGCCGCGGGTCCACGAGGCGGGCGGAACCGCCGCGGCCGTCGTCTCGCGATACTGAGGCCATGAGCAAGACGCGCAGCGTGTTCGAGTGCCAGGCCTGCGGCTTTTCCAGCTCCAAGTGGCTCGGCCGCTGCCCCGACTGCGGCGAGTGGAACAGCTTCGTCGAGGAGAAGGTCGCCGCGGTGCCCGCCGCGGTGGCCGGCAAGGGCAGCCCGCGCCAGGGCGTGCTGGGGCTCGAGACCGGCGGCCGCCCGCACCTGTTCGACGAGGTCGACGGCGCCGAGGCCGACCGCATCCCGTCCGGCATCGGCGAGTTCGATCGCGTCCTCGGCGGCGGCATCGTGCCGGGCTCGATGGTGCTGATCGGCGGCGAGCCGGGAATCGGCAAGTCGACGCTGCTGCTGCAGGTCGCCCACCTGCTGGCGCGGATGGGCGGCCCCGTGCTCTACGCCTCGGGCGAGGAGTCCGAGCGGCAGATCAAGCTGCGCGGCGAGCGGCTCGGGGTCAAGGGCGGCGCGCTGTACCTGATGGGGGAGACGGCGCTCGAGCGGATCGTCGAGCAGGTCGACGCGATCAGGCCCGCCGCGCTGGTGATCGACTCGGTGCAGACGATCTACTCGACGCGGCTGTCGTCGGCGCCCGGCTCGATCTCGCAGGTGCGCGAGGTCGCGACCCAGCTCCTGTTCCTCGCCAAGGGCCGCGGCCTGACCACGTTCCTGATCGGCCACGTCACCAAGGAGGGCAACCTCGCGGGCCCCAAGTCGCTCGAGCACATCGTCGACACGGTGCTCTACTTCGAGGGCGAGCGGCAGCAGCACCACCGCATCGTGCGCGCGGTCAAGAACCGCTTCGGCGCGATCTCCGAGCTCGGCGTGTTCGAGATGACGGGCTCGGGCCTGGCGCCGGTGCCCAACGCCTCGGCGCTGTTCCTGGGCGAGCGGCTCGAGGGCGCGCCCGGCTCCGCGGTGACGGCGACGCTCGAGGGCACGCGGCCGATGCTGGTCGAGGTGCAGGCGCTCGTCTCGCCGACCAGCTTCGGAAACCCGCGGCGGATGACGATCGGCCTCGACGCCAACCGCACCGCGCTGCTGCTGGCGGTGCTCGAGAAGCGGGTGGGCCTGCAACTCCTGGGTGAAGACGTGTACGCGAGCGTCGTCGGCGGCCTCGACGTGCCCGAGCCCGCGGTCGACCTCGGCGTCGCGGTCGCGGTCGCTTCGTCCTTCCGCAACCGGCCGGTGCCGGCGCGCACCGTGGTGTTCGGCGAGGTCGGCCTCGGCGGCGAGATCCGCGCGGCGGGCCAGGCCGCCCTGCGCGTCCGCGAGGCGGCCCAGATGGGGTTCACGCGCTGCGTGCTGCCCGAGCGCAACCTGCCGGCGAACGGCACCACGCGCGAGGCCGGCATCGAGTTGTGCGGCGTGCGCACCCTCGAGCAGGCCCTTGAGGCGGCGTTCGGGGAGGGCTGAGCCGGGGTTATCATCCCGCTGTCATGTGGCTCGCCCTCCTCCGGGCCTTTGTCGTGATCCTGCTCGCACTCGCGGGATACCTGTACTCGCCTGTCGGCGGTCACTCGGCCGGCGGTCTGGCGCTTGGCGCCGGTTTCGCGGCGGCGCTGATCGCGCTCGAGGTCTGCGTGCGCCGGGTGCCTGGGCCGCAGATGGTCGGCGCCCTTGTCGGCGGCACCACCGGCCTGTTCGGCGCCCGGCTGCTGTGGGCCAACCTCGAGGGCATCGCGCTCGCCGAGGACCAGTTCCTGCACCTCGGCGTGGTCGTGTTCCTGACCTACACGGGCGTCGTGATCGGCGTGGCCAAGGGCGACTGGTTCGAGCCCGCCCGCATCATCGCGGCCTTCAAGGACTCGTCGCGGCTCCACCAGTACAAGATCCTCGACACCTCCGTGATCATCGACGGCCGCGTGGCCGACCTGTGCGAGACCGGTTTCCTCGAGGGCACCCTGGTGGTGCCGCAGTTCGTGCTGCGAGAGCTGCAGCAGGTGGCCGACTCGTCCGACTCGATGAAGCGCAACCGCGGCCGGCGCGGCCTCGACATCCTGCAGAAGGTCCAGAAGATGACCGGGGTCCACGTGCAGGTCGTCGAGACCGACTTCCCGGAAGTGCGCGAGGTCGACCTCAAGCTGATCGAGCTGGCGCGGCGGATGAGCGGCAAGATCGTCACCAACGACTTCAACCTCAACAAGGTCGCCCAGCTTCGCGGCGTGGCGGTGCTCAACATCAACGAGCTGGCCAACGCCCTGAAGCCGGTCGTGCTGCCGGGCGAGACGCTGCGCGTCTTCGTGCTGAAGGAAGGCAAGGAGTCCGGGCAGGGCGTCGGGTACCTCGACGACGGCACGATGATCGTCGTCGACCAGGGCCGCCGCGCGATCGGCAAGACGATCGACGTCACCGTCACCAGCGTGCTGCAGACCACCGCCGGCAAGATGATCTTCTGCCGCTGGCCGGAGGCCGGGCCCGCCGACGAAGGCGATCGCCCGCGGCGCTCCAACGGCCGCGACCGCCACTCCGGGCGGATCATGGACGGCCGCCTGACGCCGATGTCGAGCCCTGCGGTCAGCCCCCACGACCCGCGCCTCGCCGAGGTGGCCGAACCGACGCCGCCCACCGGCACGCCGATCCCGACCCCATCCCCTGCCGCGGAGCGCCCGAAGGCGGACTGACGCCGCGCTCCCGGGCGTTGCCGCACCCCGGAGGCCACCCGTGACCGCTGCCCCGAGACTCCTCGCCGCCCTCGCCCTCGCCGCGGGGTTCGCCGCGCCCGCGCTCGCCCGCGACGCCTCGACCGGCGCGCTGCGCAAGCCGGTCGACCGCATCCTCGACCGTGCCGGGCTCGACGCCGCGTTCTGGGGCGTCGAGGTGCGGCGGCTCAGGGACGGCAAGGTCCTCTACGCGCGCAATGCGACGCGCCACTTCACCCCGGCCTCGACGACCAAGCTGCTGACCACGGCGGCCGCGCTCGACGCCTTCGGCGCCGACCATCGGCTGGCGACCACGCTGCAGGCGACGGCCCGCATCGACGGCCAGGGGCGCCTGCTCGGCGACCTCTACCTGGTCGGCGCCGGCGACCCCTCGCTCGGGCAGGCGGACCCTGATAAGGAAAAGCCGGCGGCGCTCGAGGCGCTGGCGGACGCGCTCCGCGCGGCGGGCGTGAAGCGGATCGAGGGCGGGATCGTCGGCCACGAGGGCCTCTTCGCGGGCGATCGCCGCGGCGACGGGTGGGACTGGGACGACCTCACGTGGTGGTACGGCGCGGAGGTCTCGGCATTGTCGTGGAACGACAACGCCGCCGAGCTGCGGGTCGCCGCGGGCGAGCGCGAAGGCGATCTCGTGGTCGCGCACCGCCTGCCCGAGTCTCGTTACTACTCGCTGCGGGTCACCGCCACGACCGCCGCCGCAGGCAGCGAGCCTGCGCTGAAGGTGACGCGGGCGGCAGGCAACGTGTTCGAGATCTCGGGCACGCTGCCGCTGGGTGGCGAGCCGTGGCGGGGCTTCGTCGCCCTCGAGGACCCGGCGCTGTACGCGGCGACGGTGTTCGCGGAGACGCTCGCCTCCCGCGGGGTGAGCGTGATGGGCGCGCCGCGCACGTCGAGCGAGCCGCTGCCGCCGGGGTGCCGGGAGCTGGGCCGCTTCGAGGGGCCGACGATGGCGGAGCTGATCGCCGGCGTCAACAAGCCGAGCCAGAACCTGCACGCGGAGATGCTGCTGCGGCTGCTGGGCGCCCGCGTGGAAGGGGCGCCGGGCGACGTCAAGAAGGGGCTGAAGGCGGCGGCCGCGTTCCGCGACCGCGTCGGCGTGCGCGACGACTCGTGGCGCGTCGAAGACGGCTCCGGCCTCTCGCGCCTCAACCTGATCGGGCCGCAGGGCCTCGTCGACCTGCTGGTCGCCATGCACCGCCACCCGCACGCCGCGGCCTTCCGCGCCTCGCTGCCGGTCGCGGGCCAGGACGGCACCCTGAAGCGGCGCATGAAGGACGGCCCGGCGGCGGGCAAGGTGCTCGCCAAGACCGGGACGCTGACCAGTGCCAACGCGCTCGGCGGCTACGTCGACGCGAAGAGCGGCCCGCTGGTGTTCGCCCTCTTCGCCAACCACCACACCGTGCCCGGCCGCGAGGCCACGGCCGCCGCCGACGCGCTGATGGAATTGCTCGTCCGCCAGTGACGCCCGAGCTCGCGTCGGAGCTGCGCGACCGCGTGTGCCTGGCCGCGGCGACGCTCGAGGGGGTCGATGCCGGGCCGCGCATGACCGCCCTGGCCGCGGAGATCGAGGCGACCTGCGCGGAGCTGCGCGCGCGCCACGGGGGCACGGCCAGCGGGGCGGTGCCGGCCACCGAGGACGCGCGCGCCCTCTACAAGGCGATCGGCGTGGACCCGACCAAGACGCGGCCGTCGAGCGAGGCGCTGCTGCGGCGTGTGCTGCGCGGCGACCCGTTCCCGGAGGTCAACGCCCTGGTCGACGCGCTGAACCTCTCCTCGCTCGTCGAACAGCTCTCGTTCGGCCTCTACGACCTCGACCGCGTCGAAGGCCTTCGCGTGACGCTGCGGCTGGGCGCGGCGGGCGAACGCTACGAGGGCATCCGCAAGGCCTGGGTCGGGCTCGAGGGCCGCCCCGCGCTGTTCGACGAGCGCGGTGCGTTCGGCAACCCGACCTCCGACTCGGCCCGCACCTGCACCCACGCCGGCACCCGTCGGGCACTGGTCGTGCTCTTCGCGCCCGCGTCCGCCGCGCGGCGCGCCGACCTCGTGCTGTCGCGCACGGTGGAGCGCATCCTCCGCCACTGCGGCGGCCGCGAGAGCGGCCGGGCGCAGGTCCCTTGAGCGATCTCGTCGCGCCGCTGGCGCCGGCCGCGGAGCGGGTCACCGCCGGGCTCTCCGCGGCGCAGCGCGAGGCCGTGCTGCACGGCCAGGGCCCGCTGCTGATCATCGCCGGCGCGGGCACCGGCAAGACCACGGTGCTGACCCGCCGCATCGCCCACCTGATCACGTCGCGCCTCGCGCGGCCCGAGCAGATCCTGGCGCTCACCTTCACGGACAAGGCCGCACTGGAGATGGCCGAGCGGGTCGATCAGTTGATCCCCTACGGCTACGCCGAGACCTGGATCGCCACCTTCCACGCGTTCGGCGACAAGGTGCTGCGCGACCACGCGCTCGACGCCGGACTCGACCCCGGGTTCCGGGTGCTGACCCAGCCCGAGCAGGTGATCTTCCTGCGCGAACGGCTGTGGCGGCTGCCGCTGTCGCGCTATCGGCCGCCGGGCGACCCCACCCGCCACCTGCAGGCGCTGGTCGGCTTCGTAAGCCGCGCCAAGGACGAGGACGTCGGCCCGGCGGAGCTGCGCGCCTGCGCCGACGCCCGCGCGGCCCGCGCCGCCGGCCCCGAGGAGCGCGACGACGCGGAAGCGCTGCAGGAGCTGGCGGCCTTCTACGAGAGCTACCAGTCGCTGCTGGCCGAGGCCTCCTGCCTCGACTTCGGCGACCAGATCCACCGCGCGCTGCGCCTGCTGCGCGAGCGGCCGGCCGTGCTCTCGCGGCTCCGCGAGCGCTTTCCGTTCGTGCTGGTCGACGAGTTCCAGGACACCAACCACTCGCAGCTCGAGCTGCTGCGGCTGCTGGCGGAGGGCGGCACGTCGCTGACGGTCGTCGGCGACGACGACCAGGCGATCTACCGCTGGCGCGGGGCGGCCTCGGGCAACCTGATCGCGTTCCGCGAGCTGTTCCCCGACGCGAAGCAGGTCGTGCTGGTCGAGAACCACCGCTCGACCCAGGAGATCCTCGACTCCGCCGGGCGGCTCGTCGCGTACAACAACCCGTATCGCCTCGAGGTCGTGGCAGGCATCGACAAGCGCCTGGTCTCGCAGCGCGGGCCCGGCGAGCCGCCGCGCCATCGCCACTTCGACAGCGTGTCCGCGGAATGCGACGCGGTCGCCGCGGAGATCGAAACACTGCTCTCTCGCGGCCACCGCCCGCGCGACGTCGCGGTCCTCGTGCGGAGCAACGCCGACGCCGACCCCTTCCTGCGCGCGCTGAACGTGCGCGGCATCCCGCACCGCTTCAGCGGCAGCCGCGGCCTCTACGCCCGCGAGGAGGTGCGGCTGCTGGTCGCGTTCCTGCGGCTGCTGGCGGCGCCCGACGACTCGGTCTCGGCGTTCTACCTCGCGGCCTCCGAGCTCTACCGCGTGCCGCCGCCGGAGCTGCTGCGGCTCAACCGCTTCGCCTCCCGCAGGACCCGCCCGCTGCTCGAGGTGTTCCGCGCCCTGCCGGACGAAGCCGAGCTCGCGGCGGTCGGCGGCGCGGCGCGCGAGGCGGTCGCGCGGCTGCTGCGCGACCTCGACGCGGCCGCCGCCGAGATGGCGAGCAAGCGCACGGGCGAGGTGCTCTACCTCTTCCTGCAGGGCTCAGGGCTGCTCGCGAAGCTGGCCGCCGAGAGCTCCGCCGAGGCGGAGGCGAAGGTCAAGAACATCGCCCGCTTCTTCCAGGTCGTGCGCGGCTACGGCGACGTCGCGGTCCACGACCGGGTGCCCGACTTCGTCGCCCACCTCGAGCTGCTGCGTGACGCGGGCGACGACCCGGCGGTGGCCGAGGCGGACCCCGACGAAGACGCGGTGCAGGTGCTGACCGTGCACAAGGCCAAGGGCCTCGAGTTCGCGGCGGTGTTCCTGGTCGGCGCGGCCGAGGGCAAGTTCCCCGTCCAGCGCAGGCGGGCGCCGCTGGAGCTGCCCGAGGAGCTCGTGAAGAGCCGGCTCGCCGGAGCCGGCGCCGACGCCGAGCTGATGGAGGAGCGGCGGCTCTTCTACGTGGCGATGACGCGGGCCAAGGAGTCGCTGCGGCTGACCTCGGCCGCGGACTACGGCACGGCGCGCCCGCGCAAGGTCTCGCGCTTCGTCGTCGAGGCGCTCGACCTGCCCTCGCCGTCCCCGGCGCTGCGCCGCTCGCAGGCGCGCGAGGCGCTGGAGCGCGAGCGGCCCGCGGCCGAGCCGCCGGCGCTGCCGCCCGCGCCGCTTCCGGCCGACGCGCCGCTGTCGCTGTCGTTCCGCCAGATCGACGACTACCGGACCTGCCCGCTGAAGTACAAGTACGTGCACCGGCTGCGGGTTCCGCTGCCCGTGCACCACCGGGTCGTCTACGGGAACGCGGTGCACCACGCGCTGCAGGCGATGTTCAAGGCGCGGCTCGAGGGGCGGCCGTTCGCGGCCGACGATCTCGTCGCGGCCTTCCGCGCGGCCTGGGTGTCCGAGGGCTTCCTCTCGCGGGCCCACGAGGAGGAGCGTCGCGCGACGGGCGAGCGCAACCTGCGCCGCTTCTTCGACGAGGACGCCGCCGCGCCGCTGCAGCCCACGGGCGTGGAGGAGGAGTTCGCGTTCTTCCTGGGCGCCACGAAGGTGCAGGGCCGCTACGACCTGGTCACGCAGGGCGCGGACGGGGTCGCCATCGTCGACTTCAAGACCGGCGCGGTGCGCACCCAGAAGGAGGCGGACCAGCGCGCGAAGGAGAGCCTGCAGCTCGATCTCTATGCGCTGGCCCACGAGCGCCTGCGCGGCGCACTGCCGTCGCGCGTCGAGCTGCGCTTCGTCGAGTCGGGCCGGGTCGGCTCGCGGCGCCCCGAGCCGGAGCAGGTGCGCGAGGCCGAGCGCGTCGTCGAGGAAGTCGCCCGCGCCCTGCGCGCGCGCGACTTCACCGCGCGCCCCTCGTACCGCGCCTGCGCGCCGTGCCCATTCCACGACATCTGCCCCCACACCGCGTGGCACTCGGAATGACGAAGTCCGACCCGGCCGTGCGCTACCCGAAGCCCCTGATCGACAAGCTGGGGGTCAAGCCCGGGCACCGGGTCAGCGTGCTCGGCCTGCCGGCCGACGCGGCGTTCCGCGCCCTGGTGGCGGGGCGCGCAGCGAAGCTGTCGTGGGGCCGGCTGCTGAAGGGCAGCGACCTGGTGTTCGTCGCGATCACGCGCGTCGCCGACCTGGAGCAGCTCCCGCGGCTGCGCGAGGCGATCGTGCCCGGCGGCGCGATCTGGCCGTTGTGGCCGAAAGGGCGCAAGGAGCTGCGCGAGGACGACGTGCGGGCGGCGGCGCTGGCGTCGGGCCTGGTCGACGTCAAGGTGGTGGCGTTCTCGGAAGTCCTGTCGGCGCTCAAGCTGGTGATCCCGGTGTCCCAGCGGCCGCGACAGGGAGTGAAGAAAGAGGCACGAGGGGAACGATGACGATTCGCAGGGTCGGGGTGGCCGGGCTGGGGATCATGGGCGCGCGGATGGCGCGGCGGCTGCTCGAGAAGGGCTTCGCGGTCAGCGTGTGGAACCGCACGCCGGCGCGGGCGGAGGCGCTGCGCAGCGCCGGCGCGGCCGTGGCCGCGACGCCGCGGGAGCTCTCCGAGAGCTGTGACGTCGTCGTCGGCGCCGTGGCCGACCCGCCTGCCGTCGAGCGTCTGCTGTTCGCGGACGACGGCCTGGTGGCCGGCGCGCGCGCAGGGTTCCTGTATCTCGAGACGGCGACGATCTCGCCCGCGTTGTCGATTCGCAGCGCGGAGGCGCTGCGCGCGAAAGGCGCCGACGCGCTGGAGGCGCCGGTGACCGGCTCCAAGCTCGGCGCGGAGCGCGGCACGCTGCTGTTCATGACGGGCGGCAGCGAGCAGACGCTCGCAGCCCTGCAGCCCGTGATCCAGGCGCTGGGCACGAAGTCGATCCACTGCGGCGACACCGGGATGGCGTCGACGATGAAGCTGATCGGCAACGCGATGATCTCGTACATGCTGGAGGGTTTCTGCGAGGGCCTGACGCTGGGCCGCAAGGCGGGGCTTTCGCTGGACACGATGCTGTCCGTGATCCAGGCCTCGGGCTACGCCTCGCCGTACTACGACTTCAAGGGCGCGGCGATCCGCAACCGCGACTTCGACACCCACTTCTCGATCGACCTGCTGGTCAAGGACCAGGCGCTGGCGCTCGAGGAGGCGCGCAACCTCGGGGTGCCGATGCCGGGCCTGGCGGCGATGCGCGAGGTGTTCCAGGCGGCGCGCGGCCGCGGCTTCGGCCACGAGGACATCGTCGCCGTCGTCAAGGTGCTGGAGGCCAACGCCGGGGTGGAGGGCTGACGGTCCCGACGCGGCGGGGCGCGGGGAGAGACTCGCAGGCATGACCCCGACGCTGCTCGCCGGCCTCGCCCTCGTGCTCGCGCTCGGCGCGCTCGCGGCGGCCCTGCTCGCGGTGGCGGGCGCGCGGCGCGGGCCCGCGGACCCCGCCCTCGGCGGCGCGCTGGAGGCGCTCGGTCGCGGCCAGGAGCAGTTGCGCCACGAGGTGCAGGCCGCGCGCGAGGCGAACGTGCGCGACCTCGGCGAAGCGACGCGCCGGCTGCACGTCGAACTCGGCGCCGCCCAGCGCGCGCTGTCCGAGGTGAAGGCGGCCGAGGCGGCCCGCGCGCAGGCGACCGAGCGGGCGCTCGACTCGTTGCGCCGGCTCGAGGCCGTGGTCGCCGGCTCGGCCAGCCGCGGCGTCGCGGGCGAGCACCTGCTGGCCGAGGCCCTCGCCCAGCTCCCGCCCGACCTGCTCGTCCACGACGTCGCCTTCGGCAGCCGCGTCGTCGAGTACGCGCTGCGGCTGCCCGGCGGGCGGCTGCTGCCGATCGACTCCAAGTGGCCGGCCGCCGCGGCCCTGCAGGCGCTGGCGGAAACGGAGGACCCCGGCCAGCGCAAGGCCCACCGCGACACCGTGGCTCGCGAGCTGCGTCTGCGGGTGCGCGAGGTCGCCCGCTACGTCGACCCCGAGCGCACGTTGTCGCTCGCCGTGCTCGCGGTGCCCGATGCCGCCTGTGCCGCGGCCCCGGAGGCGCTGGCCGAGGGCTGGGGCGAAGGCGTGCTGGTCGTCCCGTACTCGCTGGCGCTGGCCCAGGTGCTGTCGATCTACCGCCTCGCGCTGCGCTTCGGCGCGGCGGCCGCCGCCGACGAGCTGCCCGCGCGCCTGGCCCGCCTCGACGACGCGCTGCGCCGCCTCGACGAGGAGGTCGAGGGACGGCTCTCGCGGGCCCTTGTCCAGGCCCACAACGCGCGCGACGCGATGCGCTCCCACCTCGCCGAGGCGCGCCGCGAGACCCGGGCGCTCGCCGAGGCCGGCGAGAGCGTCGGGGCGGCGGACGACCGGCCCCCGGCCCGACTGTAGTAATCTCGCTTTCGCCCTCATCCCCGGGGGCCTCTTCTTCAAATGGACACCCTGGCCATCCTCGTGGCCGCCGGTCGAGGGGAACGCCTCGGGGCGTCGCTGCCCAAGGCCTTCGTCCCCGTCCGCGGTCAGACCCTGCTGCGCCGCAGCGCGGCTGCGCTGGCCGCCGCCCGTTCGGTGCACGCCCTGGTCGCGGTGGTGCCCGAGGGTTGCGTCGAGCGCGCCCGCGAGGACCTGGCCGGCGTGCCCCGGCTGCTGGCCGTGGTCGAAGGCGGCGCGCGACGGCAGGACTCGGTGCTGGAGGGGCTCAAGCAGGCGCCCGACGACTTCGCGGGCGTGGTGCTGGTGCACGACGCCGCGCGGCCGTTCGTCGACGCTGCGATCGTCGACGAGGCCGCCGCCGCCGCCGCCACGGTCGGCGCCGCGATCCCGGTGGTGCCGATCGCGGACACGGTCAAGCGCGTCGTCGGCGGCCGCGTCGCGCAGACGCTGGACCGCTCCGAGCTGTTCGCCGCGCAGACGCCACAGGCCGTGCGCTTCGAGCTGCTCGGGCGCGCGCTGGAGGAAGCCTACCGGGACGGCGTCACCGTCACCGACGAGGCGGCGGCAGTCGAGCGGCTGGGCGAGCCGGTCGCGGTGGTCGACGGCCACCCGCGCAATCGCAAGATCACGACGCCCGAAGATCTCGCCTGGGCCGAGCGCATGCTGCAGGAGGGCGCGTGAGCAGCGCCTTCCGGGTCGGCACCGGCTTCGACGCGCACCGCCTGGCGCCCGGCCGCCCGCTGATGCTGGGCGGCGTCGCCGTGCCCCACGACCGGGGCCTGGTCGGCCACTCCGACGGCGACTGCCTGCTGCACGCCGTCTGCGACGCGCTGCTCGGCGCGGTCGCGGCCGGCGACCTCGGCGAACACTTCCCCAGCTCGGACCCGCGCTGGCGCGGGGCCCCGAGCCTCACCTTCGTGGCCGAGGTCCGCCGCCTGCTGGCCGACCGCGGCTTCGTCATCGAAAACGTGGACGCGACGGTCGTCGCCGAAGAGCCGCGGCTCGCGCCCCACCTCGCCGCCTTCCGCGCCTCGCTCGCCGAGGCGCTCGGGCTGGAGGCGGGTCGGGTGTCGGTCAAGGCCAAGAGCAGCGACGGTCTCGGCGCGATCGGTCGCGGCGAGGGCATCGCCGCCCAGGCCGTCGCGCTCGTCTCGTCCCGGAGAGAAACCCGCGCATGAACCTGATCTGCGGCATCAACCCGGTGCTCGAGGCGCTCGCCGCCGGCACCCGTCACTTCGACCGGCTGCTCGTCGTCAAGGGCATCCGCAACCGCCGCGTCAACGACGCGCTGACGCAGGCCGGCCAGCGCGGCATCCCGCTGCGCTTCGAGTCGCGCGAGACGCTCGACCGCATCGCCGCCGGCGTCAACCACCAGGGCCTGATCGCGGTGGTGTCCGCCAAGCCGCTGCTCTCGCTGGAGGACGTGGCCTCCGGCGGCCGCGGCCCGGGACTGCTGGTCGCCCTCGACGGCGTCGAGGACCCGCGCAACCTGGGCGCGATCCTGCGCACCGCGGAGGCGTCGGGCGCCGACGGCGTGCTGCTGCCCGAGCGGCGCAGCGTCGGGCTCTCGGAGGTGGTCGCCCGCTCGTCGGCGGGCGCGCTCGAGCACGTGCGGGTCGCGCGCGTGGGCAACCTGTCGCAGGCGCTCGGCGACCTCAAGCAGCGCGGCTACTGGGTCGTCGGCTTCGACGCCTCCGGCAGCGAGCGCTGGGACCAGGTCGACTTCAAGCGGCCCGTGGTGCTGGTGCTGGGCGGCGAAGGACGCGGCATCCGGCGCCTGGTCCGCGAGAACTGCGACCACGTCGTGTCGCTGCCGCTCTTCGGCCACGTCGGCTCGCTGAACGTCTCGGTCGTCGCCGGCATCGCCCTCTACGAGGTGCTGCGCCAGCGCGGCGCCGCGCCGTCGCACGTGCGGCCGATCCCGCTGAAGGCACTGTCGGCGCCGAAGCACGTCGTCGGCCCCGCCGCCGACGACGCCGAGCACGACCCCGGCGCAACGCTCTCTGGGCCGCGCGCGTCCCACGTCGTCGAAGTCGACGAAGGCGAGGACGCCACGCCCGGCTACCTGATGCACGAGGAGCCGGCCTGGGTCGGCGGTCACGGCGGCGGCGGACCGACGATCGAGCACGCGCCGCGCCTCCGGCGCGACAAGAAGCGGCGCCGCCACGAGGAGCGCCGCGGCCGCGAAGAGAAGCGGCGGGGCCGCGATCGCGGCGAGCGTCGGCGCCCCGAGGGCGAGCGGCGGCCGGCGGATGCCGAGGCGACCGTCCCGTCCGCCCCTTCCGCGCCGGGCGAACCGCGGCCGGCGGCCGCGGGCGCGGAAGACGCGCGCCGCCGCAAGCGCCGTCGGCGCGGACGTCGCGGTCCCGGGGAAGGACGGACGGAGGCCCGGGCCGGCTCCGCGGGCGCGCCGCCGAACGAAGGCGACGCGGCCGGCCCGTCCCCGGAGCGCGGGGAGCGTGGCGATCGCGCCGGCCGCAAGCGCCGTCGCCGCCGCCGCCGCGGGGGCGCGGGCGGTGGCAGCAGCCCGGGGCCGGCGCCGGAGGCCGGCGGCGGGACGGGGGAGTAGGGCGGCTTGCACGGTGGCGAGCGTCTTGCTAGAGTTGCGGTTTGTCGCTGGCGTAGCTCAGCGGTAGAGCGGCTGATTTGTAATCAGCGGGTCGGGGGTTCGATTCCCCCCGCCAGCTCCAGCCGCAACTGGAGCGCTCGTCAGCGGTGAAATGGGGAGGTAGCGAAGCGGTCAAACGCAACAGACTGTAAATCTGTCGCCCCTCGGGCTTCGAAGGTTCGAATCCTTCCCTCCCCACCATCCGGCCGTGCCGGCACCCCGGCGCTCCGATGTCGACGGGTTGCGAGGCGGGCGTAGCTCAGTGGTAGAGTTCCAGCCTTCCAAGCTGGATGTCGCGGGTTCGAATCCCGTCGCCCGCTCCACCTCGCCGAGCTTCCCGCCAGGGCCAGCGCGGCCGGGATCGGAAGGCGCCCGAAGGCAGACAGAGGAAAGTGCCCACGTAGCTCAGTCGGTAGAGCGCGTCCTTGGTAAGGACGAGGTCACCAGTTCAATCCTGGTCGTGGGCTCCACCCTCGGTCGAGACGGCAGGTCGGCGGTCGGACCGCGAGCGGACAGGCGAGAAGGGGCGGTCAGGCGCCCCGAACGGAATTCCAGGACTTCAAAGAGGGCAGCATGTCGAAGGAGAAGTTCGAGCGTACCAAGCCGCACGTGAACATCGGGACCATCGGTCACGTGGATCACGGGAAGACGTCGCTGACGG
>JAANMY010001226.1_pt1 | contig 30424 bp, 35 predicted proteins | sample 7279691 | NCBI WGS metagenome assembly JAANMY01 (sample SAMN14094543, study PRJNA606508) | bioreactor metagenome | isolation source: A lab-scale SPAN reactor treating ammonium-rich wastewater day 388 | place: Ireland: Galway | collected 2018-02-07
TGATAAACAATACTTCCCGGCGAATGTCCAGGAACGTGATACACCGTAAAAACTTCTCCTTCAAGCTCAAGCTCATCTCCTTCTTCAATGTATTGAAGATCTACATTGATGTGTTCAAGATCAATTCCGAATCTCATGCCGCTGATCTGAAACATATCCAGTACTTCTTTATCTTCTTTATGCATCAGAACAGGAACTTTATAAGTGTCAAAAGCCCACTGCAGTCCTAAAATATGATCAATATGAGCATGTGTAAGCAGAATTTTTTGAATATTCAGTCCGTTATCCAAAACGAATTTTTCAATTGTCTGAGTTTCTTTTGCATTCATATTTCCGGGATCAATCAACCATGCATTTTTATTATCATTATAAATAATGTATGTATTCTCACTGGCAAAATTGAAAACGAAACTTTGGATATTCAACATATTTTTTTATTTATTGCAAAAATAGAAACAAATTGATTTTATATAACGAACTTCTGTATAAATTTTTGTGATGTAATACAATATTGCTTTTTGAATGACCAATATTGGAATTACCATTTCTCCGTAAGATATTTCCAATATCTTTTCGGAACATGCTGAATGTGAAGCTTTGTATTTTTTCGTTCTTTAATATTCGTTTTAGTAAAATAACTTTGCCAAAGGGTTTGGTATTTTTTTTCTTCTTCGTGGAATTTTTGCTGGTATTGGTTTAAATCTAACCTTTCATCAGGATAAAAAAAATCGCAGTTTTCCAAATCGTAGAACAATCCGTAATGTCGTCGCAAATCATAAATCATCCATTTTTGATCCGCATATCGGTCTTTAAAATGTTTTCTGATTAAAGGTAATACATTAAAATCCGGATCAATTTTTGCGAAATAAATATCGTCTTGCATTTTCTCAAACCTAACGAAAGCAGTCATTCTGTGTCTTTCTCTGCTTACAGATTTGCAGATTTTAGCAATTTTCAAAATATCATCATTCGCAAAATTTTTCAGAACATTTTCTTCCGGGAATGTCACAGATTGCTTCACCACAGATAAAATTAATTTCTCTAATTCATTATCCTCAGAAAGGTAAACACGCAGCAAATCATTAATTCCCGATTTTCCGATACTTTTTTCCAGTTTATTGAGAACTCTTTCAGATTTTTCCTGCTGTGTTACAACCTCGTGGATCTCCGCAAACATATTTTCCTGAACAAAATTTTCCCGGTTTCGGATTTCCACGTCTTTATAACGATATTCAAAAACTTCAAATATCGCTGTAAAAAGTCCATCGAAACTGCCGTCGTAGAGAAGGGTTGTCATTGTTGAGTTGTAGAGTTGGAGGATTTGAGAGTTGTAGTGTTTGAAAGATTTAGCGCTGTCAGGCTAAGCGGAGCCGAAGCCTTCTGTCTAAGAAATCACATTATTAAAAATATTTTGGAACATCCCGGCTTCCGTGAAGCACTCTAACAATTCTGATATGACTATCCAAAATCCGATAAAAAATAATATGATTATCTTTTGGCAAACTGTATAAACCTTTTTTTATTTCATCCCGCTTTTTCCATAATTGCGGATTTAGAATTAACTTTTGAAAAATTTCTTCGATTTCTAAAATATATTTTTCCGCCTGGTCAAAACCGAATTCTTCCAAAGTATAATCAAAAATGTCTTCCAAATCTTTATCAGCAGCTTCAGATAAAATATAGAATTCTTTAGACATTACTTTTCTTTTGCTTTTTGGCTTGGATTATATCTTTTACAGAACGGGAACTCGATTCATTATTCCAGCCTTTTTCGATCTCAAGTTTCAAATCTTGAATTACTTTATGCCGATAAACTTCGTGAAGGCGTAAAGCATCCCGCACAACTTCACTTGCATTTTGAAAATCGCCCGATTCTATTTGTTTTGAAATATATTCTTCCTGCTTTTTTGTAAAACTGACATTCATTACAAAATCTTTTTTCGAAGTTACAAATTATGTCTAAATTTAGCAAATATGAACAATTGATTTGAACACTTCGACTAAGTTTACATTGAGCGAAGTAGAAACACTCAGTGTAACATTTCTAATACTATTTTTTTAATCTACGAATTGTCAGGCTGAGCGGAGTCGAAGCTTTTGTATTCTAAAATAAGGTCAATTGCTGAGAAAACTGATTCTGAAATTTGGACTGACTTCCGCCAATAATCAACTTTCTTAAATTTAAGTCCGTTAAATGCTTTAAAAATGGATTTCCGTAAGTGAAATCAATGAAATATTTTGCACGGTTAACGGCTGCTCCCAGTTTTTTAAGATGATCAATATTCAAAACCTGAAACTGTCTTGCGCTCACAATTTTTTGCGCAGTTTTTACACCAATTCCAGGAATCCTAAGAATCATTTTATAATCTGCTGTCTGCAAATTAACAGGAAATTGTTCTAAATGTCGCAACGCCCAACTTAATTTTGGATCTACTTCCAAATCCAGAAAAGGCATATTAAAATCCAGAATTTCATCTGCTTTAAAACCATAAAACCTCATCAGCCAATCTGATTGGTAAAGACGGTTTTCCCTCAAAACAGGAACTTCCGAAGTTATTGCAGGCAAACGATTATCAACCGTTACAGGAATATACCCCGAATAATAAACCCGTTTCATTCCGTAATTTTTATAAAAATGATCGGCAACTTTGATGATTTGCAAATCATTTTCGTTGGTTGCACCTACAATCATTTGTGTGGATTGTCCTGCCGGTGCAAATTTCGGAGCGCTACGGATAATTTTTTTCTCGTCTTTATATTGCTGGATGCCTTTTTGAACAATTCGCATTGGCTGAAGCATATCTTCGCGGTTTTTATCAGGAGCCAACAATTTCAATCCGGATTCTGTCGGAATTTCAAGATTGACAGACAGTCGGTCTGCATACAGAGCCGCTTCATTCATCAAATCATCACTTGCTCCGGGAATCGATTTCAAATGAATATAACCATTAAATTTATGTTCGGTTCTCAATTTTTTTGCCACCCGAACCAGACGTTCCATAGTTGTATCCGCATCTTTGAAAATCCCTGAACTCAAAAATAAGCCTTCTATGTAATTTCGCCGATAAAAACTGATGGTCAAATCCACAACTTCTTCTACTGTAAAAGCTGCACGTTTGATGTCATTTGATTTTCTGGAAACGCAATAAATGCAATCGTAAATGCAATGATTGGTCAATAAGATTTTCAGAAGCGAAACACAACGTCCGTCTTCAGTATAAGTATGACAGATTCCGCTTGCAGAACTGTCTCCCAGACCACCGTTATTTTTTCGTTTTCCACCGCTGGAAGAACACGAAACATCGTACTTGGCAGCATCTGCAAGTATTTCAAGTTTTTCTTTTATGCGGTCGAAATTCATAATGGCGTAAACGGATTTTAATTTTAATTACAATTTGTCAAATTTAGTTCCAAAATTGATAAATGTCAATCTTTTTTGATAGAAGTTATCAACGCTTTAAAGAGACAAATTAGTATATTTACACGTATCAATTTTATGTTATGAAATTGCGGGAGCATTTACATATTACTTATTAAGAAAAAACAAAAACAACATATGAATCATAAACCCGTTGAAGGTTTTTCCAAATTAACGAAGCAGGGAAAAATCGACTGGCTCATAAACGAGTATCTCGAAGGAAACAAAGAATATCAAAATATATTAAACCAATACTGGAACGAAAATGCTGATTTGCAGAAGCTCCACGACGAGTTTTCCGAAAATACCATTTCCAATTTTTATATGCCTTACGGAATTGCTCCGAATTTCCTGATTGACGGAAAGCTGTTTGCACTTCCGATGGCAGTTGAGGAAAGCTCCGTTGTAGCAGCAGCCTCAAAAGCAGCAAAATTCTGGATTGATAAAGGTGGTTTTAAAACAACGATCATCAACAATGAAAAACTGGGACATACCCACTTTATTTTTGATGTGGAAGCTCATAAACTTCTTCATTTTTTCAATTTTAAACTAAAGAAAAAACTGCTGCAAGCAACAGAAGATATCACCGCAAATATGAGAAAACGCGGCGGCGGGATTCTGGACATTAAGTTGGTTGATAAAACCTCCGAAATGCCAAACTATTATCAGCTGAAAGCAAGTTTTGATACGGTGGATTCGATGGGAGCTAATTTCATCAATTCCTGTCTGGAGCAGTTTGGTAAAACATTGAAACAGGAAGTGGCGGTAAGCGAAGATTTTTCTCAGGAAGAAAAAAATTCTTTGCAAATTGTGATGAATATTCTGTCCAATTTCACTCCGGATTGTATTGTAAGAGCTGAAGTTTCCTGCAAAATTGAAGATCTGAAAGATGACAGCGGAATTTCTAATGAAGAATTTGCCTGGAAATTTAAACAGGCAGTTACAATTGCTGAAATTGAACCTTTCCGTGCAACAACTCACAATAAAGGAATTATGAATGGAGTAGATGCCGTTGTCATTGCTACCGGAAATGATTTCCGAGCAACTGAAGCTTGCGCACACGCATACGCAGCGAGAAACGGAAAATATTCATCTCTCACACATTGTACCATTGATAACGGAATTTTCAGATTCTGGATTGATCTTCCGATTTCTGTTGGTGTTGTTGGCGGATTGACCAATCTTCATCCGTTGGTAAAATTTTCATTAGCACTTCTTGGAAAGCCTTCGGCTCAGGAGTTAATGAGTATTCTGGCGGTTTCCGGACTGGCTCAGAATTTTGGAGCATTACGTTCTTTGGTTACAACGGGAATTCAGAAAGGACATATGAAAATGCACCTTTTCAATATTCTGAATCAGTTTAACGCAACGGAAGAGGAAAAGCAATATTTTGTGACCTACTTTAAAGATAAAACGGTGAGTCATCACGAAGTGATTGCGGAATTGGAAAAGTTGAGAAGTAGATAATAACGTGAAAAGAATAATCATCATATTAGTTCCTGTTTTATTTAATTTTTCTTTTGCACAAAGTGATAAGGAAATATTGGATGTAAAAGGAGAAAGAGAAAAAATATACACTCAATTTCAGGAGAATAAATCGGAATTGTATAAAAAGTACATTCTTAAACACCCTGTTATATTCGAAAAACAAAGTAAAACTGAGAAAAAAGTACATGATTCCTTAGCGAGGTTAGATTACGGTAAGTACAAAAAAGAATTACAATTATGTAAAATAAAAAAAATAGAAGAACTGAAAAAATTGTTAAATACACTAAACAATCAGCATCCATTAATTGGAAAAAAAATGGCCTATTTGAAAGATTATCCAAACGAGGTTGAAAGAATAAATAAACTTAGAGATAGTGAAGATTTTTCTGGAATTGAATTTTTAGGAATTCCAAACGATCAAAGAGGTAGCTATGAAAATCTATCTGCCGGTAGAAATGAAATTAACCAGAATTTTCTTAGCTATTTTCAGTCACTTAAGTTAAAAGAGTTCAATGAAATTCCTTTGTCTGCAAAAATTTATTTTATTTTGGATACAGATGGATACTTAAAAAAAAATAAAACCAATATCTGGAGATGAGGAGTTTTCTTATCTGTCCGCTATAGTTTTATATGAAATGAATAAAAAATATTTTAATTACATTCTAATCACAGAACATATATTGCCAATAAAGACAAGTACAGAATAAAGAATTTAATAATGAAAACAATCACTTTAGTCTTCGGAGCTGTTTACGGAATGCTATCTGTCATTCTAGGCGCTTTCGGAGCACACGCTTTGAAAAAAATACTATCTGTGGAAAGACTGGAAAGTTTTGAAACAGGCGTAAGATACCAAATGTATGCTGCTTTTTTTCTATTAATTGTAGGCTACATTTTGAAATTTGAAACCAAAACCGAAAACTGGATTTCCTGGTTGATGATTTTCGGAACAATTCTCTTCTCTTTCAGTATTTACGGATTGAGCATGCAGGATTATTTCGGGATGAATCTGAAATTTCTCGGACCAATCACTCCGCTTGGAGGATTATTGATGATTCTGAGCTGGACGTTGCTGATTTTCTATTTTGTTAAAATGAAAATGTAATATTCTCAAGATAAATGAAGAATTTATGCGTTTCGGCGCGGCGGCTTTGCCGCCGCGCCGAAATTTTAGTCAAAGATCAAATTTAATTATATTTCTTCCATAGGATTCCAAAAAATATTTTTAAAATTCCTGATTTTTAAATTTTCCACTTCTATACCTTCTTTTTCCAATCTTGTTTGAAACTCAGGAACCGACAGTAAACCTGATGATGAAATGACCCGATGCGCCGGAACATCATCAGGGCATCCTCCCATTGCTTTTCCTACATGGCGGGAGTGATTTGGAAAACCAACAGCTTTTGCGATAGCGCCGTAGCTCGTTACTCTGCCTTTCGGAACCAGTTTTGTAATTTGCCATACCTGTTTTTTAAATATTTCGTTCATAATATTTATAGCATAATTTTTGGATAATTTTTATTCTAAGCAGTTATTCCGGCAATCAGACAATTTTGAATATTGTTTTCATTAAATGACTCTTTCATATCTTTAATTATAATTAAAGATATGAAATAAGCGTGATTTAAGATACACATACGGATGAAGATAGTTTTTTAAATAGAATAAAATTTACTTATGAAGAAATCAGTTTTTAAAATTTTAAATAAGATTAACAAAGCTATTCTGCCAAAACTAAGTGATAAGGATCCGGCCAAGCTGACCAAAATCCAGAAAGGAATATTGGCTTACCGCTACTTTGTATTGGTAAATTCATTAGACTGACTTAACGAGAAGTTTTTGTTAATTTATAGAGTATAAAAGCAAAATACAATTGCGTATCTTTGCAGCATGATACGTATTACAAAAATTTTTACATTCGAAACTGCTCATGTTTTATATAATTATGATGGTAAATGTAAAAATATGCATGGACATTCTTACAAACTTTTCGTAACGGTAAAAGGAAGACCAATTAATGATCTTGATCATCCTAAAAATGGAATGGTGGTAGATTTTGGAGATATAAAAACGATTGTAAAGTCTGAAATTGTAGATGTTTGGGATCATGCTGTACTCATCAACGGATTGTCTCCTCATAAGCAATTGGGTGAGGATCTCGAAGAAAAAGGGCATAAAGTAATTTATTGCACCTTTCAGCCAACCTGCGAAAATATGTTGTATGCTATTGCAGCCAAAATAAAATCTAAACTTCCGGAAGGAATTTCTCTTGCCTATCTTAAACTTCACGAAACCGAGAACTCCTACGGAGAATGGTTTGCTGAGGATAATTAATACGAAAGATTTAAAACGTTAAGTCGTGCTTAAAACAACCATTCATTTAGAGCCCGGAAAAAAAGTATATTTTGCTTCTGACCAGCATTTTGGAGCTCCTAATCCTAAAGAAAGTAAAATTCGCGAAGAAAAGTTTATCCGTTGGATGAATGAAATTAAAGAAGATGCGCAGGTTTTATTTCTCATGGGTGATCTGTTTGATTTCTGGCATGAATGGAACCACGTAATTCCTAAAGGTTATGTACGTGTTTTAGGAAAAATTGCTGAATTGAAGGATAGCGGAATCCAGATTTATTTTTTTGTCGGAAATCATGATTTGTGGATGAAAGATTATCTTGAAGATGAGATTGGCTGTACTGTTTTCTACAAAAAACAGTATTTTGAAATGGGAGGAAAGCAGTTTCTCTTGGCTCACGGAGACGGTTTGGGACCGGGAGATAAAGGTTATAAAAGGATGAAAAAGGTGTTTACCAATCCTGTCGCTCAGTGGTTTTTCAGATGGCTGCATCCGGATATTGCAATGAAAATTGCTTTGTATCTGTCTCAGAAAAACAAAATGATTTCGGGAGACGAAGATAAAGAGTTTTTAGGAGAGGATAAAGAGTTTTTAATTATCTACTCTAAAAAGAAACTGGAGAAGGAAGATATAGATTATTTTATCTATGGTCACCGTCATTTACCCATGGTTTTAAAATTGGAAAAGAATTCAAAATACATTAATTTGGGTGACTGGATATCTTATTTCACCTACGGAGTTTTTGAAAATGAATTTGAACTGAAAACTTTTGAGGCTGTAAAATAAAAAATTACCCCTAAAAGAGGTAATTCTCAATAAAGGCTATAAACCCCTTATTATTAATCCATATTCTGGTACGAATATACACAAAATATTAAACCAAATTTTTATTTACTTCTTAAAGTGTGAATTATTTTTGATTGGAAGATATAATTGCCTCAAAATGAGTAATTAAATTTATATAAAGCAGTGAATTAAGTTGAAAAATATATTTAATATAAAGAACGAACAGGATTTTTTGGAAGCTTCGTTGTCAGCGTTTACATTTCAGTATCATCATGTAGAGGTGTACAGGAAATTTGTAGATTATCTCAATATCAATCCTGAGAGTGTTGATTCTTTGGACAAAATTCCGTTTCTGCCGATAGAGATGTTTAAAAATCATAAAGTTCTCAATAAAAATATTTCTTCAGATCTGTATTTCCAGAGCTCAGGAACTACGATGATGAATCTTTCTAAGCATTATATTGCTGATGAGAGTATTTATCAGGAAAGTATTGTAAGGAGCTTTGAGCAATTTGTTGGCAAGCCGGAAGATTTTATTTTTCTCGGACTTTTGCCCAGTTATCTTGAACGCAAAAATTCATCTCTCATTTATATGGTAGACTATCTGATGAAGAAATCTGGTGAAAAAGAGAACGGATATTTTTTGTACAATCATGAAGACTTGCTTCATCTGTTGAATTTTCTGAAAGGTAAAAAAGTAATTCTTTTCGGAGTTTCTTTTGCACTTCTGGATTTTTTAGATTATTGTCTGCAAAGCACTCAGAACCTTGAGCATTCTGATACACTTACTGTGATTGAAACAGGAGGGATGAAAGGAAGAAAAGAAGAAATGACAAAAGATGAATTACTGAAAATTCTGCAAAATGGTTTTGGAACCGATAAAATATTTTCAGAATATTCTATGACCGAATTACTTTCTCAGGCATATTCTTTAGGAAATAATGAATACCAGTGTCCGGACTGGATGAAAATTTTAATCAGAAACACCGAAGATCCTTTCAGTTATGAAAAGGAGGGGAGAACAGGAGCAATTAATATTATTGATTTGGCAAATATTCATTCCTGCTCATTTATTGCAACTCAGGATTTAGGTAAAATAGAGAAAGATAAATTTCAGATATTGGGAAGGATTGATCATTCCGATATTCGCGGTTGCAGTCTGCTTGTAAGTTGATGACAATTGGTTTATTATATAAATTAAATCGTGTTAAAAATAGAAGAACTCGTTCATGCATTCATTTATTCTCAATGTGATTTTGAGAAAGAAATTGTTCTTACCAATCATTTTCAGGCAGATTGGGAAGCAGATATTCTAATCATTAATTCTGAGGGTTTTAGTCACGAAATAGAAATAAAACTTTCTAAAAGTGATTTCAAAAATGATTTTAAAAAATCGTACACCAATAATTCTACAGGAGAAAAATATCTGAAACATGACAAGATATGCTGCGGTGATTATATCTGCAACACATTCAGTTTTCTGCTTCCGATGGGAATGATAGAACACTCTTCAATACCTTCACATTGCGGAATTATTGAATTTTACCACAATGTAGATTCCTGGGAAACTGAATTTTATGAAATCCGCAAACCCCCGAGAGTGCATAATGATTCTTACTGGAAACTTACAGATAAGGATTTGTTCATCAGAAAAATGGCACTCAATCTTCTTTATCGTAAAATGGAAATTAAAGGAAAGCACGAAGAACTTATTTTTAAAAATCCTTTTGATTTAAAAAATAAAAAATAAAAAAAATCCTGCCTCAATAAAAAATGAAGCAGGATTTATCTCATAAAAAGCCGCTGATCTATAATACTTTATGTTCAGGCTTTTCAATCAGTAAATTGTAAGTGAAAGCGGCAACAATACCGCCCAAAACCGGAGCAACAATAAATAGCCAAAGCTGCGAAAGTGCTTCTCCACCTGCAAAAATAGCAGGACCAATACTTCTTGCAGGATTTACAGACACTCCTGTTATTTTTATGCCTACAATATGAATAAGGACTAAAGAAAAACCAATTGCTAAACCGGCAAATCCGCCATTGATGTTTTTCGTTGAGGTTGATCCTAAAATAACCATCAAAAAGATAAAAGTAAACACAAACTCTGCAACAAATGCAGCAGTCATATTGTAAGCATCCAGATAACCGGTTCCCCAACCGTTAGAACCCAATGCCCATTCTCCTATAACAGCACCGGGATGATTGGTGAAAATTATGTAAAGAACTCCTGCTCCTATTATCGCACCTGCGATTTGTGCAACAATATAAAGAATCGCTTCATCCAGTCTCATTCTTCCGGCGGCAACCATTGCTATTGAAATTGCAGGATTGATATGACACCCTGAAATATGTCCGATTGCGTATGCCATTGCGATTACACTCAGACCGAATGCAAAAGAAATTCCCAGAAGTCCGACTCCTGTTGTGCCATCTGCACCGGCAATTACTGCGCTTCCGCAGCCCATGAGAACAAGTACCATTGTGCCAATCATTTCGGCAGCAAATTTTGATGTTTTTGAAATCATTTTAATGTTTTTTAATTTATTAAATGCTAATGTACAAAAATTAATTATTCAATTAATTAGATTATTTGGTGGTTTTTAATAAATAATCTGATGTTAATTTTAAATTATTAACAAAAAATAACTATATTTAGACACATTTTCATTTTTCACGTACAATATCATGTATAATAATTCTAAAATAATTAATTATGAGTTTAAAATCTACTTTTTTCAAAATGCTGTTTTTTCTGACCGGAATATTTATCTCTGCTCAAAACAGTATTCTTTTGGTGTCTTCTGCTACAGGAGCTAAGAAAATTCTCCGTTTGAGTTCGTCAGACGGTTCAGTCATCAATGCGAACTTTATTGATATGACGGCACAAAATCCCGGAACGGTAAAAGGTATTGCTCAGGTAAATGATAGGATATGGGTTACAGATCAAACGGGTGATAAAATTTACATCTACGATTTATCAGGAGCTTATGTGTCTACAATCTCTTCAGGATTAGATAATTTACGCGGCATTAATGTCGTTAATAATGAGGTTTGGGTTACTAATGCTGGAAGTGCAAATGGTGCAACCGCAAACTCAATCGTCCGCTTCAGTTTAACGGGAACTCTTTTAGGAACTTATCCGGCTCCGAATACATCAATATTTGATGTGCTGGATAACAATAACGGGACGGTGTATGTTTCGGGTTTAGACATCAATGGCATTCAGAAAATTAACTATTCAGGAGTTTCGCAGGGAAATCTTGTTCCTTCGGGAGTTTTTCAGAATTTACAGCAAATAAATTTTACATCCAATGGAAATATTATTGCAGCGGTTTTCCAAAATAATTCTACCTCCGGAAATAATGCCGGAGTATATGTAATTTCATCAGCAAACGGAAGTATTCTGAATTATTATCCGGTAAGTAGTGGGAACCTTAGAGGTGTTATTCAGGCTGACAACGGAAATATTCTTTATACTACAGGAAGCGCATTATTTTCTATTAATACAGCAACTGGCGTTCAGACACAATTGGTTACTGGTCAGTTTCAGTATCTTACAAAAGCCACATTGCCCAATCTATCAGTGAATGATGTGCAGAAAGATTTTGCTAAATTTTTTCCAAATCCGGCAACCGATTTTATCATTATTAAAAGTGACAAGCCTTTACAGCAGATACATATTTTTGCGTCAGACGGAAGATTAGTAAGAAAACAAGCGGTAAATAATGAGACAAAATACAGGCTGAATATATCAGACTTATCCACAGGAAATTATTATCTCCAGATAGAATCAGAATCCAAAATGATGAGACATCAGTTCATCAAAAAATAGTTTCTGGTAAAAATTCAATCTTACAGGCTTTATATAATTAAAGCCTGTTTTTATGAGAGCTATAATGTATAAATGCTGAACTTGTTTAAAGTAAAAGAAAGAATGAAAACTTTATGAAAAAGTTGTTTCATTCTTTCAAAAAAAAGTTTGTTAAGCAAAGATATTATAAAAAAGAGATTTGTCCGTATTTATCATTAGGAGAAAAGAAAAATAACTCCAAAGTATTGTTGGAAGATGTTGTAAGAGCTATTCTATATCGTCTTAAAACAGGCTGTCAATGGCGGGAACTTCCTATGAAACAGTTTTTTGAAGTAGAATATAGCTGGAACAGTGTTTACCAGCATTTTGCAAGATGGAGTAAAAATGGAAGCTGGGAAATGATCAAACAAAGACTCTTAGAAAAGTACAAAACACTTTTGGACATGAGCTGTATTCAGTTGGACGGATCCCATACAATATCAAAAAGAGGAGGTGAGAATGTTGGCTGTCAGGGAAGAAAAAAAGCAAAGACGAGCAATATGCTTTTTATTTGTGATAATAATGGTCTTCCTTTAAGCTGTTCGGAAGTTACTTCCGGAAACCATCATGATGTTTTTGAAATCGAACAACAATTGCATATGATGTTGAAAGACATAAAGAAATCCGAAATTAGGACAGATTACCTTTTTCTAAATGCTGACGCAGGCTTTGATGCTTGGGAATTGAGAAACTTTTGTATAAAAAATGATCTGTTTGCCAATATTGATTTCAATAAAAGAAACGGCAATATCTCAGATAGAGAAGAAATTTTTGATAAAGAACTTTACAAAAGAAGAATCGTCATTGAGCGAATGAATGCATGGATAGACGGATTCAAAGCACTATTAATAAGATATGAGACTAAGGAAAAACATTGGAGAGACTTACACTTGTTAGCTTTTGTCTGCATTCTAATTAGGAAACTTTAAACAACTTCGCTAAAAAATATTAACTGAAAATTTGTTATATTTGAAAAGTTTACAGATTAAATGAAGTTTAAGTTGAAATTATTTTAATGAAAAAGCTGCTGTATTTTTTTCTTTTTTTATTAGGTCATGTTTTTTATTCTCAGTCATCACAGAAGATTAGTCCGTGCTACGATTTGAAAGAGGTGTTGAAAGTTCAGCCAACTTTTCTTTATCAGCCTCATCTGGACGCTTCAAGAAGTTTTAATGTGAAAATCCTGGAAACTACAGCTCACGTTCAGAGATATATCAATAAAGGTAAATTCCATACTGTTAAAAAAAGTGGTAAAGGTTTCAGAGTGCAAAAACTGGATTACAGTAGAGCATATTTGGTCTCAAAAGCGAAAATTACATTAGAAAACATCGGAGCAAAATTCAGCAAAGAGACCAAAGGTCAGACTTTTACCGTTTCGTCACTCACAAGAACGCTTGAGGATCAATGCAGATTGCGAAAAGTCAACAGCAATGCGTCGTTAGGCATCAGTTCCCATAATTATGGAAATTCTTTCGATATTTCTTATGTGAGATTTAATAATGTTCTTCGAACCAATCCTAAACTGGAAGCGGCATTAGAAAAAGTCTTAAAGCATTACGCCAATCTGGGGCGTATCTATTACATTAAAGAAAGGCAGCAAAGCTGTTTTCATATTACCGTAAGAAATTACTGATTAGATGAGGAGTATTTGATATTCTACAATTATCTTCAAGTATAAATAATTAAGACAGAAGTAAGCTGACTGAAAAGGTTACTATATTTATATGTTGCGGATAATCAATTTTCAGCCGTTAATTTGGAAATTATCAAGGGAAAGGCATTACAAAACACTACAAAACCACACTTTCTCCATCTTCCGGAACAAAAACTTTTTCCAGCAACTGATGATTTTTAAGTTCATTGCGAAGTTGAATTCTCGTGGTTGGGCAATGATTCAGCGCTTCCAAATGATTGGCAAAAACTTTTCCGGGTGCATTTTTGATGAATTTTAAAATATCATCCATCGTCATCAAAAGCGGTTTTCCAAAATCCAGTTGAGCGCTTCCGCACGCCAAAACCGAAATGTCGGGTTTCAGTTCCTGCAAAACCCGATCTACGTGTTCTGTATAAACAGTATCTGCACTGATGTAGATGGATTTTTCATTTGGAAATTCCACATAAAAACCCATCACATTTCCCATTGGTTTTGCAATAAATCCGTATCCGTGAATGGCAGGAATTCCGATGATTTTCCCGCCCAAAAAGCCGTATTCTTTCCAAAAATCTAGACTTTCAGCAATGTTTAATCCTCTTTTTTGGAGTGTTTTTTCATCATTTTTGGAGCAAATAACAGGAATGTTTTTCTCTTTCAAAAACGCTTCTGCGTCTTTGTCCAAATGATCGGGATGCAAATGCGTAATCAAACAATGCGTCACTTTTTCTAAAACGGAATCGCTGTTGGAAGGTAAATCTACCAAAGGATTTTTCCTCGGTTTGAAACGGAAAAGCGTGAAAGGCAAACTCGAACCTTTTTTGCCCAACATAGGATCGACTAAAATAAATTTTTCTTGTGTTTCTATAACCAAAGTGGCGTTACTAAGATGATGTAGTTTCATTTTTTTTAAAATTTTAAATTTTTGTAAATATGAAACGACGGAGCGATGCAAGTCATTGATTGGAATCAAGAAATTTCTTTTTTTCGAGTTTTTTTGCGTGAGGGATTGCAGTGGAAATCTTTTTTGTGAGGAACGAACAAAAAAATTGGAACGAAAAGCCCGACCTGACTGAAGAATGAAGGAAGGGCACGCCCAAATTTTAAAAAATCCGTTTCCGAATTCTACTCAATGTTTCGGGCGTTATTCCCAGATACGAAGCAATGTGATACTGCGGAATCTGTTGCAGCCAATTCGGTTGATGTTGCAACAAAATTTTGTAATTTTCTTCGGCGGTATTAATGAATTGGCTGAATTCATCTTGTTCTTTTTTCTCAATAATCCGTTGAAAAATTTCGTCCACAAAGAGTTTTCCGCAACTGTATTCCTTCAAAAAATGAAGGAATTTTTCTTTGGATAAGGTTCTGATCTGTACATCGGTCACACATTCCTGATTTTTGCGGGTCGGTTTTTCGGAAACAAAGGAATAGAAATCGGTTACAAATTCTTTGTCAAGAAAAAAATCAATGTTTTTCTCCTTTCCGTTGTTGGCATAAAATTCCCGAATAATTCCGCTGTCCAAAAAACGAAGTTCTTTTTCTGTTTCCCCAAAATGCAAAATGGGCTGGTTTTTTTTGTACATTTTGGTTTCAAAAGAATGCACAAAAAGCTCCAACTCTTCTTTGTTAAAAGGAAATTCGGTAATGAAAAACTGGTACAGTTGGTCGTTTTCGGGCTTCATCTTGCAGGCAAAATTAAGCAAAAAACAACCCCGAAAGCAACGTTTATCGATTGCCCACCAAAACTTTTTTCAAATCGCCTTTTTCTTTAATGAGCAATAGCAATACATAAGGTGCAAAAACAATAATCCCGATTACACCAGCAATAATGGCGATAACGATAGATGATCCAGAAAAATGATTACGCCACATAATCCACAAAGCCGAAAGGGTAAGGTAAGAACTAAAATCAAGGTTAAACTGCCCATTCCAATCTATGTTTTTGATGTTGGCGATAAAAACACTTAGTAAATCAGCGCCTTCTTTTTGAAACACCAAAATGGTGTACACCAAAACAGCCAAAGCTTGTAGAGCTAAAAGAACCTTTAGAAAATTAGAATTGTTCATTTTTTATTTTTTTTGAGTTAATTAAATTCCTAATACATTATTTAGTATGCTTTTCAGGCGAAAAATCGGCAGGAAAAGCTTGATGGTATATTTAGTTGTTTAAAGTGAGTTAAAATTTAAAATTCACTTTGCTGTAAACTCCTTCGGAGTTTTATCTGTGTAGTAATAATGTTCAAAATCATTCTGCGTTCCGTAGGAATGCTATCTATAAGTATTGAATTTGGAATATTTTTATTGCAATCCTACGGATTGCGCTTGGTCTAATTGCTATTATCTCTACACAGATTCTGCTCCTAAAGGAGCACTTATGATTTTTTGCAACGATTTTTTTACTTTAGACAAGCTTATTTTCGGGAAAAAACCTGTGAAAATCAGAGTTTTAAATGTGCAAAAATCTGCGTGAACACTTTTTTGCAGAAAATCAAATCTATGAATACCTTTTCAAGCTTTTGCAGCTTTCCAGAGCGGCCCAACTGCAATCAGCAACACCAAAATATTAATAAACGCATTACTCGTATTTCCCGATGCTACAGAACCCGCACTATCCAAGAAAAACCACGCCAAAAGTCCCGCTAAAACTGCTTTTCTTACTTCATTTGGTGCTTTATCGTAGACCCATTTTTGCAAAAACCAGATGCAAACACCCCAACCAAACAAAAATCCGCCCGTTAAAGCACTCAAAAATCGGGTGGTTGGTGCTTCGTAATTCTGCAATCCGTCCAGCGGAAGACTCAGCAAATCCAAAGACCAGCGTGCCGGTTCCGAAGTTGGCAACATTGTTCCCAAAAAGAAAATCGGACCAAAAGAACCCACGACAATTGCGGTAATTTTCAGGTAAAACTTGTGAAATTCTTGTGTCATTATCTAAATTTTTTGCAAAATTAGTCCTACAAAAGTTCAGATTGTAGACGCTTGCGTACAAAATGATAGATTAATTTTTTTGGGCGCCTTTTTCCGCCCTCTGTTCCCGCTTTTTTGTAAATCCCCCAAAGCTTTTGCCATTCCGGAATTTACAAAAAGAGCTCCACTCAGGTCGGGGCGCAACAGCAACAAAGTTTAGTACCTTGGGTATAAAACAGGAGATTATTGAAAATGTCACTCAAAATTTTTAGCAATTCTTTTCAAATTTTCAAAATAATGCGAAATCCATTCAAAACTAATATTCTCGGGGTTTATTTGAAGGAAAAAATTTTCCAAAGCCAGTTCAAAAATACTTTCCAACTGCTTTACCGAAAGTTTCAGTTGCAAATCGTTTGCCCAGACTTTTACAAATTCATTTCCTATAATTTGGTTCGATTTTTCCAGCGTTTCCCGAAATTCTTTTTTCTGTTGATTAAACCGAAGTTGGCGGTTAAAAAGTAAATCGGTTTTATGTTCCACCAAAATTTCTATCAACTCAGGTTGTATAGTTTGAGCCAATTTCTCTTTTTCGGCAATAATCTTAGATTGTTCCAAATGATAATTCAGGAGTTCTTCTACAAAGAGTTGCATATTCGCAAAATGATGATAAAAGGAAGACTTGCTAATCCCGATTTTTTTGGCAAGCGTTTCTATTTTCAAGGCATTTTCGCCCTGCAACGCCAATATTTCGTAGCCAGAGGTTATCCAAATGGATTTTGTTTGGGTCATTTTTTACTAGGTGTAATTCTTTTTTATAACTTATTCCTGATGATTTTCTGCGTGCATCGGAGAAAAATTCTGCGAAAATCTGTGGAAATTATTGCTCCCCAATCACTTTCTTTCGGTGTTCCAATCCCCATTCGATGATTTGATAAATCAGTTGTTTGATGGACGCTCCGTGATCCGTCATTCGGTATTCCACGGCAATCGGCGATTCTTGGATAACGACTCTTTCTATCATTTTCAGGTCTTCCAAATGGCGTAATTCTTTGGTTAAAGTAGAAGAAGTAATGTTTTTTAAATCCAATTTCAATTCGTTAAACCGTTTCGATCCATCGCAGAGTTTTGCCAAAATCAATCCACGCCATTTTCCACCAATAATTTCCAATACATCGGCAACTACTAATGCGCCTTGTTCTTTTGAAGTGACTTTCAGCATAGGTATCTTTTTATATACTTGTATTTTTTTACTACTAGGTAGCAAATATATACTTAATATTTATCTTTGCAAAAAAAATAAGACAATTATGAGCATTTTATTGAATCCTTTTTCGAAAGGAAACTTTACCCTAAAAAATCATATCGTAATGGCTCCAATGACCAGAAGCAGAGCCATTGATAATATTCCCAACGATTTGATGGCAACCTATTACGCCCAAAGAAGCGGCGCCGGACTCATCATTACCGAAGGAACGTCGCCATCGGCAAATGGTTTGGGTTACAGCAGAATCCCCGGAATTTTTAGCCCAGAACAAATAGAAGGTTGGAAGAAAACAACCGCTGCCGTTCACGAAAACAACAGCAAAATTTTTGTACAATTGATGCACACCGGTCGTGTTGCCCACGATATTAATTTACCAAAAGGCGGAAAAGTAATCGGCGTTTCGGACATTAAAGCAGCAGGAGAAATGTATTCCGATGGTGTAGGAATGAAGGAACATTCGCAACCAGTGGCTTTAACCACCGATGAAGTGTATGACGTGATGAACGAATACGTTTCGGCTGCGAAAAACGCTGTGGAAGCGGGTTTTGACGGTGTAGAACTGCACGCTGCAAATGGCTATTTGTTGGAACAATTCCTGAATCCGAACGTAAACAACCGAACCGATGAATTTGGCGGAAGCATCGAAAATAGAGTGAAATTTTTAATTGAAACGGCTCAAAAAGTCGCCAATGAAATTGGTAAAGAAAAAGTAGGATTGCGAATTTCGCCGTTTTCTACGTTCAACGATATGCAGCCGTACAGCGAAGAAGAAGTGAATGCAACCTACACCTATTTGGCGGCGGAACTGAACAAAATCGGGATTGCGTATTTGCATTTGAGTTATAATCCGCAAGTTTCTGAAACATTGATGAAGGGTTTAAAAGAAAATTTCGATGGTGTGATGATTCTTTGCAACGGACTTACTGCTGAAACCGCTGAAACGGCTTTGCAAGAAGGTTTTGCGGATTTGGTAGCGTTTGGAAGAAATTACATTGCTAATCCAGATTTCGATCAGCGTTTGGCAAAAGACGCTCCGCTAAACGAAATAGATTATAATACGCTGTACACACCGGGAGTGGAAGGTTTTACGGATTATCCTTTTTTGAATAACAATTAAAATGTGATGAACAGGTCGCTCCTACGGAGCTGAACTTGCGGTATGAATGAAAGTTCTATTAACAGTTTGCTCCTACGGAGCTAAATGGAAAATAAGTAGGATTTAGTTCGTTTATCAAATTGAAAATTACACAATCAAATGTATTGTAAAAATCCCGTAGGGATTTACTGTTAGTAGAAAAGATGAATTCGTGAAAAACGAAGCTCCGTAGGAGCGACCTGTTAAGAACGACAAGCAAACATTAATTTAGCATTGTTCTAAAAAAATCCTATAGGGATTTAATGTTAATAGAAAAGATAATTTTGTTAAAAGCGAAGCTCCGTAAGAGCGATCTTCTTTGTATAAAATAGAAATATTGAAAAGCTAATAAAGCAAAAAAATCGCGAAGGGATGCACTGTTAATAGAAAAAGTAAAATAGGCGAAGCGAAGCTCCGTAGGAGCGACCTATATATTGACGCTTCAAAAATTAATGTGTTTCGATTCTGATAATTTCTTCGAATGGTTGCAGCCCGACCTGAGTGGAGCTCTTTTTGTGAGGAGGAACGACGAACAAAAAAGCGGGAACGGAGGGCGGAAATAGCTGCCATAAAAAAATAAAAAACGTGCTATTCGATGAAATCAAATAGCTGCCCAAAAAAACAAGAAATAAAAATTTAAACAATGAAAGCAATACAATACACGGCATTTGGAAATGCAGACGTAGTAACAGAAAATGAAGTGCCAAAAGCGGCGATAACCCAAGAAAATCAGGTGTTGGTAAAGGTAAAAGCATTTACCATCAATCCTTTGGATATGAAAATCCGACAAGGTTATATGCAACAAGTATATCCGGTGCAATTTCCTTTCACACCAGGTTTGGATGCTGCGGGAATCGTAGAAGCGGTAGGAAGTGAAGTGAAAAACTTCAACATGGGCGATGAAGTAATGGTGTCGGCAATGGGCGGAACGTATGCCGAATATTGCGTAGTTCCGGAGCAAAATGTAGCGAAAAAACCTGCCGAAATTTCGTTTGAAGAAGCGGCTGCATTGGTGATTCCGATGGCAACGGCTCAGTCGCTTTTGGTGAATGTAGGAAACGTACAAGCTGGGCAAAAAGTGTTTGTTCAAGGAGCTTCTGGAGCGGTTGGTGCAGCGTTGATTCAACTGGCGAAAGCGTTGGGAGCGTATGCAATAGGTACAGCTTCGGGCGAAGGCGTGGATTTTATTAAAAATTTGGGTGCCGATGAAGCGATTGATTATAAAACGCAGGATTTTACGCAATTGGTAAAAGAAGCGGATTTGGTGATTGATTGTGCGGGTGGACCGTCGCAAAATGCCTTGTTTGAAGTGCTGAAAAAAGGCGGAACATTGTTGAGCATCACAATGCCGCCATCGCAAGAATTGGCGGAACAATTTGGCGTGAAAGCACAGTTCGTTTCATCGGATTTATCGGCAAAAAATATGCAATACGGTTTGCAATTGCTTGCCGAAGGAAAACTGAAACCTTCTGTAGCCCAAACTTTTACGATGAGTCAAGCTGCCGAAGCTCAAAATTTAGTTTCCGCAGGCGGCGTTAATGGGAAGGTGGTTTTGACGGTGGGATAAGTGATTTAATCTCCAAAAAAAAATTCCAAGAAGCAGATGTTTCTTGGAATTAATTATAAGAATCAGTTTCGTTTATATTTTTTTGAATAATATAAATGCATTTCTTTTATATATCCGTGACACTTATAAATTGCATTAGTGATTTCAAAAAGAACCAGAACACTTGTGAGCTTTGTAAATAATTATCTAGAAACGGAATAACTGATTTACAATTCTTTTATTTTGCTTACTTTTGCACCCGAAAAACATTCACATACATTATTCATCATTAATATTCATAAAAGATGCTTTCGGTTCAGGGTTTAGGTTTACATCATTCGGGAAATTATTTGTTTCAGAACGTTAATTTCACTATCAAAAAAGACGATAAAATTGGTCTTGTAGGAAAAAACGGAGCAGGGAAATCTACGCTGCTGAAAATGCTTTCAGGAGAAATTTCTTTTTATGAAGGAAATGTTGTGCCGGAAGGAAATATTACGATTGGCTTCCTTAAACAGGATCTTGATTTTGTAAAGGGAAGAACGGTCTGGAACGAGACCATGCAGGCTTTTGAGCAGATCAATGCCTGGAAAGAAGAATTGGAGGAAGTAAATCATCAGATGACGGTAAGAACGGACTACGAAAGTGATTCTTATACTGATCTTATCAATAAAATGACTGAACTGAATGATCTCCTGATGCATCACGATGCCTACAATCTGGAAGGAGATATGGAGAAAGTGCTTTTCGGTCTTGGCTTTAAAGCAGATGATTTTCAGAAAATAACAGATGAATTTTCCGGAGGATGGAGAATGAGAATTGAGCTGGCTAAGCTTCTTCTTCAAAAGAATGATATTATGCTTCTGGATGAGCCTACCAATCACCTGGATATGGAATCTATCATCTGGCTGGAAAACTTTTTGAAAGATTATCCGGGAGCAATTGTTTTGGTAAGTCACGATAAGCAGTTTATGACTGCGGTCTGCAACCGAACGTTTGATATTAATAATAAAAAGGTTGATGATTATAAAGCCAACTATTCCAAATATCTGGTGATGCGTGAAGACCGCCGTGAAAAGCTGATTCAGGCAAAAAAGAATCAGGATGCGGAGATCAAGCAGATGGAAGATAATATCAATAAATTCCGTGCAAGTGCTACAAAAGCTTCTTTTGCCCAGTCACTGATCAAAAAATTAGATAAAATCGAAAGAATTGAGGTGGATAATGAAGACGTTTCTAAATTTAATATCCGTTTCGTACAGTCTGTAGTTCCCGGAAAAGTTATTTTTGAGGCAGAAAACCTGGGGAAATCTTACGGAGAAAAGAAAATTTTTGATAATGTAGATTTTATGGTTCAGCGAGGAGACAGAATTGCGCTTCTCGGACAAAACGGACAGGGTAAAACTACATTAGCTAAAATTCTTGCAGGAGATATTAAAGATTATTCAGGAAGCTGGAATTTAGGACATAATGTCAATATTGGTTATTTTGCTCAGAATCAGGAAGAGGTTCTGACTCCGAATAAAACGGTGCAGGAAGAAGCAGAAGATGCGGCTACCGAAGAAACCAGACCGAGAGTAAGAGATTTATTAGGTTCATTCCTTTTTCAGGGTGAAGCGGTAAATAAGAAAACGAAAGTGCTTTCCGGAGGTGAAAGAAACCGTTTGGCGCTGTGTAAGTTATTGTTACGTCCGTTCAATACATTGATTATGGACGAACCTACCAATCACCTTGATATTCAGTCAAAAGAAATCATTAAGCTTGCTTTGCAGAAGTTTGAAGGAACGTTGATTGTGATCTCTCACGACAGAGAATTTTTACAGGGACTTTGTGATAAAATTTACGAGTTCCGGGACGGGAAAATGAAGGAGTTTTTGGGCGACATCAACGAATATCTTGAATACAGACAAAAAGAGTCCATCAGAGAAATTTCAGCCGAAAAAGCTAAACTTCATGGTGAAGAAGCTAAAGCTGAAGTAAGGGTAAAGAAAGAGGAAAAGACATCCGGCAATGGCAGCGAGCAATCAACATCAGGAACTCTAAGCAAAGAACAGAAAAATATTCAGAACAAGCTGAAAAAAGTGGAAGAGCAAATTGCAGAGCTTGAGACCGCTATAGAAAAGTTTGAGGCTTCTTTTACTAAAGAAAATCCTTCTGAGGAAACCCTCGAAAAATACAATAAAACCAAAGAAAATCTGGATCTTGCTTTGCAGGAATGGGAATATTTGGGAACACAGCTTGAATAATTTCAGCATAAGGATTAAGATGGACTTTTACAGTTCATCTTTTTTTAGCTCATTCCGTTACATCACCTTCTAAAGTGAGCGTTAAATTTTCCTGTTCAAAATTTCCTTTCACGAAAACGGTTACTTTATTTTTCCCTATGTCTTCTTTTGTAGGTTTAAATTTCGCTTTTATTGTCAAAAAATCTGCGGGTTGTATAATATTGTTTTTATATTCTAATGAAGTGCAATTGCAAGACGGTGAAATTTTGCTCAGTATAACGGGAGTTTCACCAACATTCATAATTCTGAAATCATACGCAACAGAATCTCTATAAGAAATTTCACCAAAGCTGTACTTAGATATAGGGATTTTTATAATACCATCGTTTTTAGTGATATTAATGGAAAATTTGTTGTTTGATAAAGTTTTAATAATCACAATTATTATAACGAATAGGGAAAACAATGTGATGAGAATTGTTTTTAATATCTGGTTCATTTGTGTTTTAAGATTTATTTGATGATGTCTAAAGTATAATAAAATGAAGGATATTCTTTCATATATTTCCATTTGTTTTCATTTGGATAAAACCAAAAGAAATGTTCTTTCCCAGCACGTAACATTAAATATTTAGACTTAGGAGCAATATATTCCATCATAACAAAGAAACCATTTTTAGGATATTTTAATTTTCGGGGAAATTTAATTTTCATTTTTGCCAGTTGATAATTATTAAAATCTAAATCAAATTCGGAAAGGTTTTTCTCAAATTCCATCAATAAATTAGTATTATCTGGCAAATCGGTTTTATTTTCTAAAATCTGAATTTTAATTTTTCCCAAGTTTTTGTCAAAATCTGTCTTATCTTGAACGGTAAAATTAATTGAATTTATAAAAATTTTGTCTGAAGCTTTTAATTTAACTAAAAATGCTGTCTTGCAATTAGCTACTAATGCCATAGAGCTTATTTTTCGCTCATTTTTAACTGGCTTTTTTATTTTTTTACCATCTTCAATTACTACTTCATCTATTTCCTTAATCTGATCAAAAAAAGTAAGTGTATCGTTATTAATAACATATTCAAATGTCTGATTATCATGAAATACTCTGCTGTCTTCTGAAAAATGATAAGTGATAATTTCGTTTTTTTGAAGATTTTTTTTTTGGTTACTGTCTAATATCACAATAGAGTCAAACTCTTTGTTGTCGGAAAACCGTATAATTTTTTGAGAAAAAAATAAATTGCTGATGAATAATACGGAAAAGAGATAAACTCTTTTCCGCAATAATATTTTTCTTACCATTGTCCTGGAGATATTGGATTTTGTCCACAAGGCATAGATTCACGGCTCTCTCCTTCAAAACCTATCCAAAAAATATATTGTGTATAATGTTGTGTGCACATACACATTTGAGATCCATCTGGATTGGTACTACAAGGTGTACAGTCAGAAACATAAGTTTCAACCTTCCCAAACATAGGTCTTCTTGCATTTTCAGCATATTCATCTGTAGCAGAAGTCATTGCAAACACTGATGCTAATCCTAAAGCACCAATCAAAAATTTCTTTTTCATAATTGTTTAAGTTTTTAAAATTAATTAATATTTTTTAATCACGATGCTAAGATATTTTTGTTTTAAAAAAGTATCGGTACAAAATTTTACCATTTTTCTGCAACTGTTTACCCAAAATAAAATTTATTACATTTGTGGAAAAATCAGACTATGAGTGTAGGAACAACCATCAGAAGACTAAGGGAAAGCCAGGGCAAAACGCAAAAAGAAATTGCCGATCTGCTTAATGTAGACAGAAGAACGTACGCAAAGTGGGAAGAGGAAGCTACCGAAGTAAAAAGCAGTTTGGTGCCTAATTTGGCAGAAATTTTAGGGGTAGAAATAGCCGATCTGTACAAAAGTGACAAAAGCATCGAAATTAAAGACAGCTTTAAAGATAACAACAATAATAATACAAATACTGTTGTAATCATACTTACCGACAAAGAATTAACAGAAAAGTTTTTAGATTTGTTTAATAATTCAATTAAAAATAACAGCAAAGAATAATTTTTCTGCTTATCTTTGCACTATGATTTGTACTAAAAGCAGACATTTCAAAAATTTTATCTCCAGACTGATGTTTGGTGTATACTTTTTTGCGCTGTTTTCTCAGACATTTCATGAGCACGACTTTTCTGATACATTGAAAACATTCAATCTTAAAAAGTCAGAAAACACGCTTACAAAATCTGATGCTAAAGAATCTAAAGGAGACTGTTTGGCCTGTCATTTTATATCGACCGGAAACACACTTATGCCTGAAGAATTTACTTTCAAAGCAATTCAGCATTCAGAGAAAACAGAACAGATTTTTATTCTTCAGGAAAAAATTTGGGCTCAAACCAAATATTCTTTCCAGCTTCGCGGTCCGCCCGCAATTTCTTAATTCTTAATTATCTTTTTGGATTTTTTTGTTTAAATCTTAGGATTTAAATCATTGATTACTTTGAAATAACACTTTGAAGCTATTAAAACGGTCATAATCGGTTATTTTAATGTACTTGAATAATTCACGGCAATTATTATAATGATGTAAGTCAAAAATTGAAGCATTCCGGAATGAATTGTTTCATATTAAGTATTACATAAAAATCCAATCTAAATTTTTAACGACAGATATTTTTGATCTTTTACTGATAAAAGATTCAATGATATAGCTCAATGTATTTACAATGAAATTTATACTAAGTTTTTTATTGGTTCTTATGGAACTGGTAAATATCAATGCACAGAAAACCTACACCGTAAAAGGAAGTGTACAGGATTTTCATGATAAAACAATGCTGGAAAATGCGGAAATCCGAATAGGAAATTTTTCTGCGAAAACAGATAAAAAAGGTCAGTTTTCTCTGGCTGGAATTCCTGCTGGGAATTATGATCTTATTGCCAAACATCCCGAATGCAACGACTATACTGAAAATATACGGGTTGACAGAGATTTGCATTTAGCTATAAGACTGGAACATCATGTAGGTGAAATTCAGACCGTAACGATTCACGGAACTCACAAAGCAAAAGGTGCTGTCATCATGACAACGCTTGACAGAGCAGATATTGAAAGGAATTCTACCGAAAATCTTGGAAATCTTCTGTCGCAGCTCTCAGGAGTTACTGCTCTGAAAACCGGAAATAATATTACAAAGCCGGTAATTCATGGTTTATACGGAAGCCGTGTTTCAATCTTAAATAACGGAGTGAAAATGGCGGAACAGGAATGGGGAGTAGAACACGCGCCCAATGTGGATGTGAATGATTTTGAACATATTGATGTCATCAAAGGTGCATCTGCTCTGAAATATGGTAACGAAGGAGTGGGAGGAATCGTGATTTTAGAACCTGCACTTATTCCTAAAAAAGATACTTTGATGGGTAACGTAAAACTTTCCGGAATTTCCAATGGAAGAGGAGGAGAAATTTCTGCTAATCTTTTAAAATCATGGAAAAACCAATGGTTTGTAAAAGCAGGCGGAAGCTATAGGAAGCTGGGAGATTTGTACATTCCGCATCATATTTTGCAGAATACGGGTGCAGAAGTTAATTCTTTTAATTTCTCTTTCGGAAATCACAGTTTTCTACAGGGTTTTGATGTTTCTTATAGCGGAATCAGACAGGATTTTGGAATATATAAAGGTGCACATTTGGGAAGTCCTTCAGATTTTTACAAAGCAATCAATTTGGGACAGCCTTATTTTCTGGATGATTTCAGCTACGAAATTGGAAGCCCGAAACAGGAAGTTGAGCATCATATTGCTAAAATTTCAGCTTACAAACGGTTTGCAGATTTTGGAAAACTGACTTTTCAGTACAGCTTTCAATTAAATCAAAGAAAAGAATTTGATATCAGAAGAGGAGATTTGAATGCACTGCCTTCTATGGATTTGCGACTCATTACTCATTCTGCGAGTTTAGTTCATCTTATTGAGCGTACAGACTGGAGTTTAGAAAGTGGTATTTCCGGAGTTTTTCAGGATAATTACCCCAATCCTGCAACCAGAGCAAGACGTTTGATTCCCGATTATTACCGTTATGATGCAGGTGCTTTTTCTGTTTTTAAATACAGATTTAATTCAAAACTGAATGCTGAAGCAGCTGTAAGATATGATTTCAGCAGATATGACGCTTATAAATATTACGACGAATCTGACTGGAATAACAGATTTGCAAAGGTCTTCCCTGAATTTTTCATTCAGAAAAGCGACAGCAGAATTTTGGCAAGACCTATTTTAGATTATCATAATTTTTCGGCTAATCTGGGGTTAGATTATAAACCTTTTGATAATGTTGAAGTTAAATTTAATTTATCAAGAGCCGACAGAACTCCCAATCCTGCAGAATTATTTGCAGACGGACTGCATCACTCTGCAGCAATCGTGGAAGAGGGTGATATGAGAATTAAAAGAGAGACGCTTTATCAGGCAAATCTCTCTTTAGTTTCTAATTTTAATATACTGAAGGGACTTCGTATTGAAGCATCTCCATATATAATGATCTCTGATAATTTTATCAATCAGATTCCTACAGGGGTTGTGAATTCTAACCGAGGTGTTTTTCCGATTTGGAGTTATCAGCAGATTAAAGCCAGAATTTTTGGAATTGATGCAGATGCACAACTTAATATTCTTGATCGGTTGAAATGGAATACAGGATTCAGCGCATTGAAAGGAGATGATTTGTCTAATAACGAACCCCTGATTCTAATGATGCCATCCAATCTCAGAAATTCAGTAGAATGGAAAATCGATATTCCTAATAATTTCTATCTGCAACTGGAGAATGTAAGCGTATTTAGGCAAAATCGTTTTCCGATCAGAAATCAGACGGTTGACTTTATAGATAACGGTACTTTTTTCAGGGAAGAATTAGATTTGAGTACTCCTCCTCCTGCTTACTCGGTATTTAATGCTTCTGTAGGTGCAGATGTGGCTAAAAACTTTAATGTCAATTTCAGAATCAACAATATTTTCAATACAGAATATCGTGAGTATCTCAACAGACTCCGGTTTTTTATGCCTGAAAATGGCAGAAACTTTATTATAACTTTTAAATACAACTTTTAATTATTAATATTTTAAAATTTTAAAAAATGAAAAAATTCTTAAACATTACACTGGTAATTTTTGCAGCACTTTTAGTTTTCTCATGTAGAAATGATTCTACCGACATTCCGGAAGATATTCATGATCATGATGAAATAGAAAAAATGGTGGTGAGATTAACCAATGCAAATGATCCTACAGATGTACAGACGATTAGTTATATCGGTGGGGTTGCTGATAAACATATTCATGCAGAAGCAGGAGATGTGTTCAATGTTGATCTGGATTTTCAGGTAAAACATGATGACCATTACGACAGTGTAAATGGCGAAATTATGGAAGAGAAAGATGAGCATTTTATCACATTTGGTTTTTCAGGGGCAAATGTTATCGTAAAAAGAGCAGCTAATGATGTTGCAAGAACAGATGGTAATAAACTGGGGCTAAAAACTCAATGGACTGTTGTAAGCACAACTCCAACAGGAAAAGTAAACATTAAGCTGGTACACGCACCAACTTCAGTAAGCCAGAATTCTCCTTCAGCAGACAATCAGCTTGGAAGCACAACAGGCGGAGAATCTGATGTAGATGCATTGATTGATCTGCATTAATACCATTCTTCAACAAATTTTAATATTATAAAAAGACATCATTTTGGTGTCTTTTTATGTTTTTTACCTAAAAAAGATTAGTAAAAAGCAAAAGTAAGCAAAACGATTAAAACCTTTGCTATACAATGTTTTATAAAATAGTAGTCGTAGTTTGGAACTCTGTGTCTGATAAGTTTTGGGCTTAAAATGACAAGGTTAGGTTACTAATTCGTTACCGATTGATAAAGGTAATGATATATATTAACTTGTTATATTTCAGTCTTTTGCACCTCTTTTTACATTTCCTTGTAACTCAATGAAAGTTAATTTTAAACATTAAACATTTGAGTTATGGAGCAGACAAAAAAATCGACGTTCAAACTGCTTTTCTATTTGAAAAAGAACGAACTGAAAAAGAATGGTAACGCACCAATTATGGCACGTATTACCATTGACGGAACACCGAAAACTTTGGGGACAAAGTTAGAAATAAACCCTAATAATTGGAATTTAAAACACGGAAGAGTTGAGGGTAAAAGTGCCGTTGCATTGAATATTAACCAGAAACTGGATAACATACGTGGTCGTATCGACAAGATATACGAAGACATGCAGAAACATGAAGGTTTTGCCACCGCACAGAAAGTAAAGCTTTCTTTTCTTGGTGTCGGTGTGATGGATGATGCAATACTAAAAGTATTCAACGATCAAAACGAAGATTTTAAAAGATTGGTCGAAAAAGAAGAACGTTCACAAAGCACTTACAACAAGTATATCACGGTTTACAACCATCTTACCAATTTTATTAAAGAACGTTATCATCGTGATGATATGGCATTCCGGGAATTGACTGCCGAGTTTATCAGGGAATTTGATTTTTATCTCCGATACGATTTACAGTCTTCTCACAATACAGTTTGGGTTTACACGATGCCGGTGTTAAGTCTCGCTGAATTGGCTATCAAAAAAGGCTTGATACGTGATAATCCCTTTCAGGATTATGAGATAAATATGCAGGAAACCGACAGAGGTTACATTTTGAAAGAAGATGTTGAGAAGCTGATGAAATGCGTACCGTCACACCCAAGATATGAGCTTGTAAAAGATCTCTTTATCTTTAGTTGTTTCACCGGACTTGCTTATGCAGACATTAAGAAATTAACTCGGAATAATATCCAATCATTCTTTGATGGTCATCAATGGATCATCAGCAGGAGAAAGAAATCGGATATTGCGTCCAATGTTAGGTTGATGGAAATCCCAAAACGTATCATTGAAAAATATCAAGGTACGACGAGGAACGAAATTATCTTCCCGGTTCCTACAAATGTAACCTGTAACAATCACGTCAGTAAATTGATTGAAACAGCGGAGATCATTACAGAACAGAAAGTAACCTTTCATACGGCAAGACACACTTTTGGTACGATGTTCTTAACCGAAGGCGTACCGCTTGAAAGCCTTAGTAAAATGATGGGACACAAAAACATTTCCACCACACAGATTTATGCTAAAATAACCAGCCAGAAAATCAGTAAGGATATGGATTTGGTGGCTCCGAAATTTCAAGAAATGGAAGAAGCATTTTTAGCAATCGTCTGATTAGATTATTACACTTCCTTTTAACAGAGCAGAACTTTATAGGTTCTGCTTTTTTTATGCCCGTACTTTTTTACAGCCAAAGCACATTTATCTCCCTGCGTTTTGTTTCCCTCTCTCATAAAAGAGCTTTTTAAGGCTGTTTTCTAAATAGAAAATTGAAAAACTAACTCCTTATCCATTCCCTTTCAGTTTCATTTTTCAAATCTCTCTTATAGGCTTTAATAGCCTGGTCAATTACAACAAAAATTTAGGACAGAATATTTCCATAATCAACCGGTAAAAAGGCAGCCAAAGTACGGCGGTCACCCCAAGCTCAATCCCAGCCAAAAGACTACGGCATAAACGGTTTCCTCCCTAAAGGTACCCTCCAATTATTCCGTTTCCTTTTGGCTTTTCCTCTTGACCGCCTTGATAGTCTGCTTTCTTTTTTCCGGTTTTTCTTTTGGAAAAAATTATGCGAAGCGAAGCGGAGCAAACCACAACAGGAAGCAGGAAACGAGAAAAGCGAACGTAA
>JAANMY010001228.1_pt1 | contig 30334 bp, 33 predicted proteins | sample 7279691 | NCBI WGS metagenome assembly JAANMY01 (sample SAMN14094543, study PRJNA606508) | bioreactor metagenome | isolation source: A lab-scale SPAN reactor treating ammonium-rich wastewater day 388 | place: Ireland: Galway | collected 2018-02-07
AGCCGCATGGGAGCCACGCGAGGGGAAGCCGGGTCAAGTTTCGGAAAGCACCGGCATATGTTGAACTCGCCTAAGTGATTGATAAACCTGCTGTATCGAACCTTGGCGTAGTCCAGCGAATTGCGGCACTGGAGTCATCGTGAAACAAAAAAAGGCCGCTTCCATCAAGCGGCCTTTTTTAAATTTTTTACTTTATTGATAGCAGCTTGCGCTTAATCAATCAGTAAAACTTCAACGCGTCGTGCTTTATCGTTACTGCCATTGGCCAGAGTGTGCTCTGGTTTTACAAGCTCTAGCAACGCCTCGTCCACCCCCAATTTCAGCAACAGATCGCGCACAGCCACCGCGCGGCGTTTGGCCAGTTCGACATTCAACGCCGCATCGCCAGTGGCATCATGAAAGCCAGAAATGCGTATCCGCTGGCCCGCTTTGGCCCCTTCCAGCACGGTGGCCAAGGCTTCTTGCGCTCCAGGGGCCACGTCAGTTTTGCCCTTGGCAAAAAAGAACTTCACCTTATTGCCATCCACGCGCACGGCCGCTTGCTCGGTCAGCACCACGGCCGCCGGGGCCAGGGCAGCGGGCTCCAGCGGGGCGGGGGTCGCATCGACTGCGGCCGCTGTGGCAGAGGCAGGCACGGTGGTGGCCACCGCCAGCCCACTGCGCTGGGCCGCAAAGCCGACCACACTGGCAACTACCGCAGCCACCAAGGTAAACACCAAACCCAGGGCAAAGCGTTGTTGATCATCCCCATTGGCCGCCGGCATAAAAGCACTCCTTGAATAAAAATCGTGGGGCGCATTGTAGTAAAACACCTTGGTCGATTCTTCAAGATTTTTTGCACTCCGGTGCGTATTTCAGCAGCGCCCCTGCGCTGCGCCCAGGACCTTTTGCTGTATGTCTGACCTTCCCCACACCATCGCCCAGTTGCGCAAAAGTTATGGCCGCGCTGAATTAAATGAAGCCAGCACACCGGCCAATCCCTTAGAACTGTTTGCGCAATGGCTGCAAGAAGCCATCAACGCCCAGCTGCCCGAGCCCAATGCCATGACCCTGGCCACCGTGAGCAGTGCCATGCGCCCGAGCACGCGGGTGGTGCTGATCAAAGGTTTTGATGCGCGGGGCATCGTCTGGTACACCAATTACCAAAGCCGCAAAGCCCAAGAGCTGGCGGCAACCCCCTTTGCCGCGCTGCAATTTCATTGGGTTGAGCTAGAGCGTGTGGTGCGCATCGAAGGGCGCGTGGAAAAGGTCAGCGCCGAAGAAAGCGATGCTTACTTTCACAGCCGCCCCTTGGATTCGCGCATTGGTGCTTGGGCCAGCCCGCAAAGCCAGGTGATTGCCGGGCGCAGCGTGCTGGTCACCAACGCGGCCAAATACGGGGCGCAATTTTTGCTCAACCCTCCGCGCCCGCCACATTGGGGCGGCTACCGCCTGGTGCCCGAGCAATGGGAGTTTTGGCAAGGGCGCAAAAGCCGTTTGCATGACCGTTTGCGCTACCGCCCCGAGGAGAGCGCCCCTGCCGATGCCTGGGTGCGCGAGCGCCTGGCACCCTAGGCTTTAGGCTTTACTTGATCGACTGCAAGATGGTGCGAAAGTGCGGGTGCTCGCAATCGCGCAGCCACTCAAACAGCACCATTTCGGTGGTGACCAACTCAGCGCCCGCCCCTGCCAGGCGGTCAAATGCCGCATCGCGGTTGCGCTCGGTGCGCGAGCTGCAGGCATCGGTGACCACCCAGACATCCATTTCCTCGGTCAGTAAATCCAGCGCGGTTTGCAGCAGGCAGACATGGGTTTCACAGCCGGCCAGCACAATCGTGGGGCGCTCTGGTTCGGCCACTTCAGGTTTGCGCAAATGCTTGGGCAGGCTGCGGGCATTGCCCCCTGCTGGGCGAGCCGGTGGGCGCAAGGTGTCAAGCAATTCTGGGGTGGCCGCGCTGAAGCTCATCTTGTGCAGCGTTTTATCGGCCAGGGCCGCCAGAGCCGGCACATTGCCGCCCAGTTTCAACGGGTTTTGCTCGGTCGCCCAAATTGGCACCTCCAGCAGCCGCGCGGCTTGGGCCAAGCGCAAAGCGTTGGCCACCACCTGCTCGCCATCGCGCATGGCGGGCATCAGTTTTTCTTGGTAATCGACCAGCACCAACTGGCATTCATCCACATCCAAGAGCATTGCGATTTCCTTTTTAATTCACACGAGAAAGCTGGCATTTTTACCTTTTTTACTGGCTTCAAATGCTTCGCCTGAAAAAACAAACGTGTTACCCTTGCGGGATGCCTTTTTCACGCTGCCTTTTTGCCCTTACCCTGTTTGTCAGCTCAGCGCTCCAAGCGCAAACAGCACCCAGTCCGGACAACGCCGCATTAGTGCAAGCGTTTTCCTATGCGCTGGACGATGTGAGTACCTTTTCCGTACCGTCGGCGGCACTGGAGCTGGATACCGAGGCCTTGTCCATCACCGCCACACCCTCCCCTTCGGCAAGCAGCAACGCCGGTGATGCCGCCGAGCACGACTGGCTCCCCCAGATTACCCATGCTGGCGAGACTGTGGCCCACAACACCAAGCAGCTGATCAGCACCGCCATCCAATTCATGGGGGTCCCCTACCGCCGTGGTGGCAGCAATGCGGCCTCTGGCTTTGATTGCAGCGGCTTTGTGCGCAACGTGTATGCCGATGCCCTGGGCTTGGTGCTGCCACGCGTAGCCCGTGACCAAGCCAATGCCACCAAAAAGATTGAAAAGAAAGAATTGCGCCCCGGTGACCTGGTCTTTTTCAACACCATGCGCCGCACCTTCAGCCATGTCGGTATTTATCTGGGCGAAGGCAAGTTCATCCACTCCCCCCGCTCGGGCGCCAAGGTGCGCATTGAGAGCATGAATACCAAATACTGGAGCGCCCGCTTCAACGGTGCCCGCCGCGTGGCATCGGTAGCCAGCTTGAGCAGCACGGGTGCTGCCAATTACTCTTTGGCCCCTTAAGGAAAGCCTGCTTGCTGCCCGCTTTGAGCGTCACTTTCAAGCTTCTTGCCCCGTGCTTTTCATAGAAAAAGGCCTGCTCCACTCGGGCAGGCTTTTGAATTGACTCCTTATGCCCACCTCCGAAAAAGACCCTTCCAAAATCAACGTCGTGCGCTGGGCCATCGGTCTGCCCGTCGGTTTTTTTGCCGTGTTGATGCTCATCAGCAAGCTCTTGTTTACCACCTCCCCGGACACCGAGGCCCAGTGGATCGAGCGGGAAACCATTCGCCAATGCTGGAAAGAGTTGGAGCGCAAACCCGAAGACGACAAACCCAAGCACTTTGCTGGCAAAGAAGATTGCGAGCGGCTGGAGTTTGACTTCAAGGCCCGCTGGAATACCAATCCCTAATTACAGGATTACAACAAGGCCGCAACCGCCTGGGGCTGCAACTGCGCTTGCAGCTTGACCACATGGCCAATGATGATGAGCGCCGGGGCCTTGATATTTTCATCTTTGGCCAGTTGCGGCAGGTTCGCGACGGTGCCGGTCACGCAGCGCTGCTCGGGCAGGCTGGCTTTTTCGACCAACGCGGCCGGCGTATCTCCCGGCAAACCATGGGCCAGCAACTCGCGGCAAATGATGGGCAAGGTGCCAATGCCCATGTAAATCACCACCGTTTGGCGCGGGCGCGACAGGGCTTGCCAATCCAAGGCCACTTCGTTGGCCCCGCGCAAATGCCCCGTGGCCAGCACCAGGGTGGCCGAATAATCGCGGTGGGTCAGCGGAATGCCAGCACAAGCGCCCGCGCCTTGGGCAGCGGTAATACCGGGAACGACCTCAAAGGGAATGTCTTGCTCGGCCAGCACCTGGGCTTCTTCGCCGCCACGGCCAAAGATATAGCCATCGCCGCCTTTTAAGCGCACCAGATCGTGCCCGGCCTGGGCCAGGCGCACCATCAGATCAATGATGCTTTCCTGCGCCAGCGTGTGGTGCGAGGCCACTTTGCCCACATAAATCATCTCAGCCCCGGCGGGCACCAGCGCCAGCACATCTTTGCTGACCAGGTTGTCGTACAGCACCATCGTTGCCTGCTCCAGGGCGCGGGCCGCACGCACTGTGAGTAAATCGACGGCCCCCGGGCCGGCACCCACGAGCGTGACCTTGCCAGGGCGGCAGCCGTCTCCAACCGGGGTGAACCAGCGAGCTTGTTCGACGAAATCCATGTTCTTCCTTCATCAGTCATTGGTGGCGCTGCAACGCATTGTTCGAGGATTGGCGCAAAGCGTCCTTAAACCAGTTTAAGGATTATTCCCTATTGCCACGGCACGATTGTGGCTATGGATTGAACGCCTGAAGGACTGGTCATGACCAAGCATTTTTTTACGCGCTGGCCCTGGGGGCTGATCGCCACCCTGACCGCTGCCACGGTCAGCGCACAGCCCGTGCCAACACCCGCAGCGGCCCCGTTGATCCCTGCCCAGCGCATCGAGGCCCTGACCCACATGGTGCGCCAAGACTGTGGCTCCTGCCACGGCATGCGTTTAACGGGCGGGCTGGGCCCAGCCCTGACCGCTGAGGCATTAACCGCCAAACCCCCTGAATACCTGCAAGCCGTGATTTTGCATGGCATCCCTGGCACGCCCATGCCGCCCTGGAGCGCCATGCTCACCGCGCCCGAGGCGCAATGGATTGCGCAGCAATTGTTCCAAGGTTTTCCACTTGAGAAGTTAGAGAAATAAGGAGTCCCGCCCCATGTCCACATTGCACCGCCGCGCTTTACTTTCGCTGACTGCCGGGGCCGGCCTGTTGGCCGCTGGCTGCGCCAACACCACCAGCACGGCCACCACCCCTGCTGCCCCAGCCCTGCAAGGCACGGGCGACTTGGGCGTGGTGATTGAACGCGCCCTGGGCGCACTCACGCTGGTCAATACCTCCACGCGCCAAGCCATTGGCCGGGTCGAGGGTTTGGGAGACTTATCGCACGCATCCGTCGTATTTTCGCGCGATGGCCGCTATGCTTTTGTTTTTGGCCGCGATGGTGCCGCCACCCGCGTAGACATCCTGGCGCAAAAAATCACCCACCGCGTGATGCAGGCGGGCAATTCAATTGGCGGGGCCATCAGCGACGATGGCCGCTTGGTTGTGGCGCAAAACTACACGCCCGGTGGCATCAAGGTGTTTGATGCCGCCACGCTGGAGCTGTTGGCCGATGTGCCCGCCACCATGCCCAATGGCCAGCGTTCGCGCGTGGTCGGGCTGGCCGATTTGCCGCAGCGGCGCTTTGTTTACAGCCTGTTTGATGCCGGGGCAATTTGCATTGCCGATTGCAGCGATCCGCGCCAGCCCAAAGTGACCACCCTGCCCAATATTGGCAAGCAGCCCTACGATGCCCTGCTCTCGCCCAATGGCCGCACCTACATTGCCGGCCTCTTTGGCGAAGATGGCCTGGCCATGGTCGATATGTGGGCACCCAAGCTGCAAGTGCGCCGCATTCTGGGCGGCTACGGGCGCGGCGAGCAACCGCTGCCGGTGTACAAAATGCCCCATTTGCGTGGCTGGGCCATTGCGGGCCAGCACGCCTATCTGCCCGCTGTGGGCCGGCACGAGGTGTTGGTGGTCGATACCACCACCTGGGAAGAAGTGGGCCGCATCCCCGTGGCCGGGCAACCCGTGTTTGTCATGGCCCGCCCGGATGGCCGCCAGGTGTGGGTGAATTTTTCGGTGCCCGATTACCACCGCGTGCAAGTCATCGACACCCCCAGCCAAACCATCATCGACACCCTGGAGCCCGGCAAAGCCGTGCTGCACATGGAATTCACCCCCCGGGGCGAATCGGTGTGGATCAGCTGCCGCGACAGCCACCAGGTGCAGGTGGTCGACACCCACACCCGCCAGTTGCAGGCCAGCTTAAAAGTGGATGCGCCCAGCGGCATCTTCTTTACCGCCCGCGCCCAGCGCATGGGGTTTTAGGCCATGCAACAAGCCCACAGCCCCACCGAGCTGGCCCTGCTCAACCACTGGCAGCGCGACTTTCCCCTGGTGGATGCACCCTTTGCCGCGATCGCCCAGCAAGAACAGTTGCCCACGGCACAGGTGCTGGCCACCTACGCCCAGCTGCAGCAGCGCGGGTCACTCAGCCGCATTGGCGCGGTTTTTGCCCCCGGCGCTGGCGGCGCATCGCTGCTGGCAGCCATGGCCGTGCCGCAGCAGCAGCTGGAGACCGTGGCCGCCATCGTCTCCCGCTTTGCCGGGGTCAATCACAACTACGAGCGCGAGCACCGGGTAAACCTGTGGTTTGTCGCCACCGGCAGCGATGCCGACCAGGTGGAGCAGCTGCTGCAAAGCATTGAGGCCGCCACCGCCCTGCCCGTGCTGCGCCTGCCCATGCTGCGCCCGTACCGCATCGACACTGGGTTTGACCTGCGCCAGGCGCAATCCACCACCAGCGGGGCCACCCACTGGGCCCCGGCCCCTATCGCTGCGCACGATAAGCCGCTGGCCGCCCTGGCCGAGCAGGGCCTGCCTTTGGTCGATGCGCCTTTTGCCATGTGGGCCAAGGCCTTGCATACCGATGTTGATACCGTGCTGCAGCGCCTACAAGCCTGGCTTGATGCCGGGCTGATGAGCCGCTTTGGCGTGGTCGTGCGCCACCACGAGCTGGGTTTTTCGGCCAACGCCATGACGGTGTTTGACGTGCCGGCCGCCCAGGTCGATGCCTGCGGGCTGGCGCTGGCCCAAGTGCCGGGGGTGACCCTGGCCTACCAGCGCAGCCGCGCCCCCGGGTGGGATTTCAACCTCTACTGCATGGTGCATGGGCGCGACCGTGCGGCGGTGCTGCACACCGTAGAGCACGCCATTGCCCACGCTGGTTTAAGCGGACTGCCCCGGGCCACCTTGTTCTCTTTGCGCCGCTTCAAGCAAACCGGGGGGCAACGGTTTAGCACGTCAAACACTAAATTGATAGCTTTTGCCGCTGATTAAATAAAGACTTGAAAGCACTTTATGCCTGAAAACATTCAATCCATTGCGGCACTAGCTGCGGAAGATGCACTATTGATCAACCACCTGCACGGCGGTTTTCCTTTGGATGAGCGCCCCTTTGCCACCGTTGGGGCGCAACTGGGCTGGAGCGAAGAGCGCGTCATTGAGCGCCTGCACCAGCTGCTGGCGCGGGGCGTGCTCACCCGCTTTGGCCCCCTGTTCCAAATCGAACGCGCTGGCGGCCAGTTTGTGCTGGCGGCCATCGCCGTGCCCGAAGAGCGCTTTGATGTGGTCAATACCGTGGTCAATAGCTTCCCCGAGGTGGCGCACAACTACCGCCGCACCCACCGCTTGAATATGTGGTTTGTGGTGGCGGCCGAAACCCCGGCGCTGGCGCAAACCGCCATTGCGCGCATTGAAGAGGCCGTGGGCCTGCCCGTGTACGCCTTCCCCAAGGAAGAAGAATATTTTGTCGAGCTGCGCCTGCCCGCCCAGGCCAGCCAAGGAGCGCCCCATGGCCTTGACTGATTTTGACCGCGCCCTGATCGCCGCCACCCAAGGCGGCCTGCCCCTGGTGGCCCGCCCCTACGAGGCCGTTGGCGCGATGCTGGGCGTGAGTGGCGAACAGGTGCGCCAGCGCCTGGCCAGCATGCTCAACAGCGGCCTGATTCGCCGCATCGGCGCTGTGCCCAACCACTACCGCCTGGGCTACACCGCCAACGGCATGAGCGTGTGGGATGTCGAAGATGAGCAGGTGCAAGCCCTGGGCCAACGCATTGCCAAGCTGCCCGGCGTTTCGCACTGCTACCGCCGCCCGCGCCATTTGCCCGAGTGGCCGTACAACCTGTTTGCCATGCTGCACGGCACCAGCCGCGCTGCTGTCGAGCAGCAGGCCCAAGAGCTGGCCGCCATTTTGGGCGCTGCCTGCCGGGGCCACGACATTTTGTATTCCACCACGATTTTGAAAAAAACCGGCCTGCGCTTGAAAAACTAAGCCACCACAAAGGAATCCTGCCCATGTTTCGTATCAGCCAATACATGCGCGAACTGGCGCACGCCGAGCAAACCGGCCACTACCCCGAGGTGCGCGAGCGCAAAGCACGCGGCCCGGTGGTGATCTGGAACCTCATTCGCCGCTGCAACCTCACCTGCAAGCACTGCTACGCCCTGTCGGCCGACCACGATTACGTGGGCGAACTGACCCTGCCCGAAGTCTTTACCGTGATGGACGATTTAAAGGGCTTTGGCGTGCCCGCGCTGATTTTGTCCGGCGGCGAGCCACTGTTGCGGCCGGATATTTTTGACATCTCCGCCCAGGCGCGAAAACTGGGCTTTTACACCGGCCTCTCGACCAACGGCACGCTGATTGACCGCCCGCTGGCCCAGCGCATCGCCCAGGAAGGCTTTGACTACGTAGGCATCAGCCTGGATGGCCTGAAGCCCACGCACGATAAATTTCGCCGCCTGGACGGGGCCTTTGACCGCAGCTTGGCCGCCGTGCGTTTTTTGGGTGAATTGGGGGTCAAGGTGGGCCTGCGCTTCACCATGACGGCCATGAACGCGCACGACCTGCCCAACCTGCTGCAGTTGATGAAGGACGAAGGGGCGAACAAGTTCTACTTCTCGCACCTGAACTACGCCGGGCGCGGCAACATCCACCGCGACAAAGATGCCCACCACCTGGCGACACGCGATGCCATGAACCTGCTGTTTGACCGCGCCTGGGCGGATGCACAAGCGGGCTGCATGGACGATTACGTCAGCGGCAACAACGATGCCGACGGCCCCTTTTTGCTGCACTGGGTGCGCCAGCACCTGCCGCACTGGGAAAGCGCCCTGACCGAGCGCCTGACCCGCTGGGGCGGTAACGCCAGCGGGCAAATGGTGGCCAACATCGACAACCTGGGCCACGTTCACCCCGACACCATGTGGTGGCACCACGACCTGGGCTGCGTGCGCGATCGGCCTTTCTCGGAAATCTGGAACGACACCTCCGACCCGCTGATGGCCGGGCTCAAGCAACACCCCCGCCCGGTGCAAGGGCGCTGCGCCGGGTGCAAGTACCTGGCGATTTGCAACGGCAACACCCGCGTGCGGGCGCAGCAACTCACGGGCAACCCCTGGTTTGAAGACCCGGGCTGCTATTTGACCGATGACGAAGTGGGCGCGGCCAGCACCCCGCTGGAAGTGCCCGCAAAAACCAAAGCTTTCAATAGCATTCGCCGCAGTAAAGAGGCTGAAAATGCATAATATTTTGCAAAAATACCCAACAATCATCAGCGCAACGTGCTTCTTTTTTGCAAGCAATGTGTTTGCACAAACGCCGCCCACGGCCCCCACACCCCCAAGCATCAACGCCGCTGCGCTGTACCAACAGCACTGCGCCAGCTGCCACGGCGAGCAGCGCACGGGCTTAATGGGCCCAGCCCTGTTGCCTGAAAGCCTGGAGCGCACCCGCGCCCCTGAGGTACTGCGCGTGATCAAAGAAGGCCGCCAAGCCACGCAGATGATGGGCTTTGGCGACCTGCTCTCGGGCGCTGAAATCCAGGCCCTGGCCGACTGGATTCGCACCCCGGTGGTGCCCGCCCCGCGCTGGACAGCGGCCGACATCACCGCCTCGCGCATCGCCACCCCCTTGCCCGCCGGAACGCCCAACACGCCGCTGTGGCAGGCCGATCCGATGAATTTGTTCGTCGTGGTGGAAGGCGGTGACCACCACATCTCGCTGCTTGATGGCGACAAGTTTGAAGTCATCAAGCGCTTTCCAAGCCGCTTTGCCCTGCACGGCGGGCCCAAATTCACCCAGGACGGGCGCTACGTCTTCTTTGGCTCGCGCGACGGCTGGATTACCAAGTACGACCTGTACCGCCTGCAGGTGGTGGCCGAGGTGCGCGCGGGCCTGAATATGCGCAACGTGGCCGTCAGTGCCGATGGCCAGTGGGTTATGGCGGCCAACTACCTGCCGCACACCCTGGCGCTGTTTGATGCCGATTTGAATCTGGTGAAAACCTACGACGCGGCCACGCAGGACGGCACGACCAGCTCGCGCGCCTCGGCGGTGTACGACGCGACCCCGCGCAACAGTTTTGTCGTGGCCTTGAAAGACATCCCGGAAATCTGGGAAATCTCGTACGACAAAAACGCCGAACCCATCTACGACGGCCTGGTGCACGACTACAAAATGAAAGAAGGCATCAGCAAACCGGGCTTTTTGAACGTGCGCCGCACCCCCCTGACCGAGCCGCTGGACGACTTCTTCTTCGACCAAAGCTACCAGCACGCCCTGGGGGCGACCCGCCCGCGCAAGGGCGATGGCAAGCCCAGCGCCCAGGTGGTAAACCTCAATGCCCGCGTCAAGGTGGCCGACCTGCCCATTGCCGGCATGCCGCATTTGGGCTCGGGCATCACCTTTGCTTATAAAGACACCACCGTGCTGGCCAGCCCCAACCTGGGCGGTGGGGCAATTGATGTGATCGACATGAAAAACTGGCAAACCGTGCGCACCATCCCCACGCCGGGGGCCGGCTTTTTCATGCGCAGCCATGAAAACACGCCCTACGCCTGGACCGATTCGATGATGAGCCCCACGGCCAAAGACACGCTGACCATCATCGACAAGCGCACCCTGGAGCCCGTCGCCCAGGTGCGCGAGCCGGGCAAGACGCTGGCGCACATCGAATTCACCAAAGATGGCCGCTACGCCTTGGCCAGTGTGTGGGAAATGGATGGCGCTATCATTGTTTTAGACGCTCGCAGCTTTAAGGAGGTTAAGCGTCTGCCCATGGTCAAGCCCGTGGGGAAATACAACGTATGGAACAAAATCTCGCGCAGCGAGGGGACCTCGCACTAGCTGACAACGCACAGCTAAAAACATCGACAAAAAATCACCCTTCCCAAACCGCCGCCCCCCCCATGGCGGCGGCCACCTTGCCGGGAGACTTTGTTATCTGGCTGCTGGTGCTGCTGGAGATGACGACCTTTGCCATCCTCTTCATGGGGTTTGCCGGTGCCAAGCTGGCCCAGCCCGAGGTGTTTGCCGCCGGACAGGCCAAGCTGGCCCTGTGGTCGGGGGCGATCAATACCGTGCTGCTGGTCAGTGCCAGCGCCTGCGCTGCGTGGGCGCTGCATGCGGTGCGCACCCAGCGCAACCGCCAAGGCAGCCACTGGCTGCTGGGGGCGCTGGCTTTAGGCATCGGCTTTTTGGTGGTCAAAAGCATTGAATATTGGCAAAAGTGGCAGCTGGGCCTGGACTTTGCCAACAACACTTTTGACATGCTGTACGTGATGCTCACCGGCTTTCACTTCCTGCATGCCCTGGTCGGTTGCGTGCTGTTTGCCCTGGTGTGGGCCCCAACACGCAGCGGCAAATACACACCCGACAACTGCAGCACCCTTGAGACGGTGACCGTCTTTTGGCACATGGTCGATTTGCTGTGGATGATTTTGTTTCCGCTGGTGTACGTACTTCGCTAGCTCTTAAATTTATAGTCTTTTGCAGGAATTGCACCATGACCGATTTACGCCTGAACATCATCTGGAGCATCTTGCTCAGCGCCACCGCCCTCACCTGGTGGCTGGGCGAGGGCCAGGCCGATGGCCAATCGGCGCTGGTCACGGCGGGCATCGTGCTCAGCCTGTCGGTGGTCAAGGGCTGGTGCATCATTCAAGACTTCATGGAGCTGCGCCACGGCCCGCGCCTGTGGCGTTACCTGATGCTGGCCTGGATCATCGCCATGGCGGTATTACTTTTTGCGGCCTCTTTTTGGTACAGCGTGCGCGGCTGATGTGATGTTTTCTTGACTAAGTTCAAGGTTTTTTCTTTCTTAAAAGATGAAGATCAAAGCGTTCTTTTAAGAAGGAGGGCTTGCACATGAGCCAAACACACAGCGGGTTTACCAAACAAATGGCCCGCAACATGTTCTTCGGAGGCACGGTCTTTTTCGGGCTGGTGTTCGCCGGGTTGATCTTTGACAGCGAACGGCGCATTCCAGAACGCTCCAACGCGCAAAACATCACCGAATCGGTGGTGCGCGGCAAGCACGTCTGGGAGACGAACAACTGCATCGGCTGCCACTCGCTGCTGGGTGAAGGGGCGTACTTTGCCCCTGAGCTGGGCAACGTGTACAAGCGCCGTGGCCCGGACTTCATCAAAACCTGGATTCGCGATATGTCCCCCTCGGGCGTACCGGGTCGCCGCCAGATGCCGCAGTTCAACCTGACCGAGCAGCAGCTGGACGACATGGTCGAGTTCTTGAAGTGGACCGGTGAGATCAACACCGAAAACTGGCCACCCAACATCGAAGGCTAAGCCAGGGAGCAACAACTATGACAAACCAAGTCTTGAAATACAAAAGCCAATCGGTCGCCAAGCTGTACTTCATCGGCGCCATGGCACTGTTTGCCGGCCAAATCATTTTTGGCATCACCCTGGGGTTGCAATACCTGATTGGGGATTTGTTCTTCCCCTACATCCCCTTCAACATCGCCCGCATGGTGCACACCAACTTGCTGATTGTGTGGCTGTTGTTTGGCTTCATGGGCGCGGCCTACTACATGGTCCCGGAAGAGGCCGAGACCGAGCTGTACAGCCCCAAGCTGGCGATTGCGCTGTTTTGGATCTTCCTGATCGCGGGCGCGGCCACCATCTTGGGCTACCTGCTGGTGCCCTATGCACGCTTGGCCGAAGCCACGGGCAATAACATCCTGGCCACCATGGGACGGGAGTTCTTAGAGCAACCGCTGCCCACCAAGGTGGGGATCGTGGTGGTGGCCTTGGGCTTTTTGTTCAACATCAGCATGACCGTGCTCAAAGGCCGCAAAACCAGCATCTCCACCGTGCTGCTGATGGGGCTGTGGGGCCTGGCCATCTTCTTCCTGTTCAGCTTCGTGAACCCGGAAAACCTGGTGCGTGACAAGATGTACTGGTGGTTTGTGGTGCACCTGTGGGTTGAAGGCGTGTGGGAGCTGATCCTGGCCTCGCTGCTGGCCTACGTGCTGGTGAAAACCACGGGCGTGGACCGTGAAGTGATCGACAAGTGGATGTACTTGATCATCGCCTTTGCACTGATGTCCGGCCTGCTCGGTACCGGCCACCACTACTTCTTCATCGGCATGCCTGGCTACTGGCTGTGGATCGGCTCGGTGTTCTCCGCCTTGGAGCCCATCCCCTTCTTCCTGCTGGTGCTGTTTGCCTACAACATGGTCGCGCAGCGCCGCCGCAACCACCCCAACCAGGCCGCCATTTTGTGGGCCAAGGGCACGGCGGTGGTGGGCTTCTTGGGTGCCGGTGTGTGGGGCTTTATGCACACCCTGGCCCCGGTGAACTACTACACCCACGCCACCCAGCTGACGGCCGCCCACGGTCACTTGGCTTTCTACGGCGCGTATGTATTGGTGGTGATCACCATCATCAGCTACGCCATGCCCCACCTGCGTGGTCGCCTGGCCAACAGCCCGGCCGCCCAATCCATGGAGAAGAAAAGCTTCTGGGTGATGACCATCGGCATGTGCGTCATGGTGCTGGCCCTGACCATCGCCGGGGTCATGCAATCCTACCTGCAGCGCTGGCTGCCTGAAGGCCAGGCCCTGTCCTACATGGCTACCCAAGACGAGCTGCGCGGTTACTACTGGCTGCGTGTCGTGGGCGGCGTGGTCTTCCTGATCGGCCAGTTCATGTACTTCGCCAGCTTCTTTATCGGTGGCAAACACGTCGAAAGCCACGCCGATGCCATGGCTTTGAAAGCTGCTTAACCCCTACCCTCGCAATTACGGAGAACCCACCCCATGGACCACAGCGATAGCCGCCACCTGCAGGCCCAGCAACAGACCCCTTACTACGCCGAACAAGGCGGCGAAGCGGCCCTGTTTGCCCATGCTTTCGAGCAAAAACTGCCGGTGCTCATCAAAGGGCCCACGGGGTGTGGCAAAACCCGTTTTGTCGAACACATGGCCGCGCGACTGGGCCGTCCGCTCATCACGGTGAGCTGCCATGACGACCTGTCGGCCGCCGACCTGGTCGGTCGCCACCTCTTAACCGATGGTGGCACCGTCTGGTCCGACGGCCCCTTAACCCGCGCCGTGCGCCAAGGCGCCATCTGCTACCTGGACGAGGTGGTCGAAGCGCGCAAAGACACCACCGTCGTGCTGCACCCGCTGGCCGACGACCGCCGCGTGCTGCCCATTGAGCGCACCGGCGAACAAATTAGTGCGGCCCCTGGCTTCATGCTGGTGGTCAGCTTCAACCCTGGCTACCAAAACGTGCTCAAAAGCCTGAAACCCAGCACACGCCAGCGGTTCATCGCCCTCAATTTCAACTACCCCGCCCCCGAGGTCGAGCTGCGCATCGTCGCGCACGAAGCCGGGGTCGATACCCTCACCGCCCAAAAACTGGTGGGCCTGGCCCAAGCCTTGCGCCGCCTGACCGAGCAAGACCTGGAAGAAACCGTCAGCACCCGCCTGCTGGTCATGGCCGGGCGCTTGGTGGCCAGCGGCATTGCCCTGCCCACCGCTTGCCAGGCCGCCGTGATCGATGCCCTGACCGATGATGCCGAGACCGCCGCCGCCCTGGCCGAAGTGGCCGCCGCCGTGTTGGGTGAAGCCTCGGCACCGTAATTTAAAAAATAAATAGCTGTTTGCGCTTATTTAACAAAGAATTCAAGATTAAAAACCTTGAATTTCTTATATACAAAGCGCTAACAGCTATTTTTTATGAGGAAAAAGCAGCATGGAAGAATGGGTTGGCATTCAATGGCACCGCTTCATCACCCGCGCCGCCGATGGCCGTGACAACCCCGGTGCCGTGCGCCTGGAAGCCGTGCAGCGCAGCATCGGCCTGATGTTTCGCGCCGGCGGCGGTGCCCAGGCCGTGCGCTTGGCCCCAGCCAACACCACCCGCGTACACAACCAGCGCAGCCTGCTGCAACGCATTGCCGGCAGCGCCACCCACGCCTACCTGGGCCAATGGCAGCCCGATGTGCTCTCGCTGCCCCCGGCCATCAGCGTGTTTAGCGATGCCCAGCAAAACCGCGCCCTGTACCTGTGGCTGGCCGCACTGGCCGCACAAACCCAAGCCAGCAGCGATTGGCTCACCAGCCAAATGCAGGCCACCCAGGCGGCACTGCAAACCTTTCCGGGCCTGACGAAAAACTACCACGCCCTGCGCCAGGCCCAGCTGGCCCAGCGCCCTGCCCTGGCCCGCCTCAAAGGCCGCGCCGCCCAGGCCGAGCACGCCGTGCAATGCGCCCTGCGTGGCGACGCGCTGCCCAAGGATCGCCCACTCGATCTTCACCAGGCCGATGTGGCCCCGGTGTGGTTGTGGCTCACCCAGCCGCCGCTGGCCGCCGAAGCCGTCCGCACCATCAAAGACCAAGAAGGTCAGCAAAATAACACGCAAAACTTAAGCGCCAACGACCGCCGCCGCCGCGCCGCCCAGGCCATCAAGGATGAACGCAACGAAGCGCCCTTCATCATGATGTTCCGCGCCGAATCGTTTATGTCGTGGACCGAATTCACCAAGGTCAATCGTGCCGATGACGATGACGATGACGGCAACCAGCTCAACGCCGCCAACAATATGGACGAACTGGCCATTGCCCCGGATGGCCAGTCAAGCGCCTCGCGCGTCAAGTTTGACCTGGACCTGCCCAGCGCCGCCCACGACGACCTGCCCCTGGGCCCCGGCCTGAAATACCCCGAATGGGATTTCAAGCGCCAGGCCCTGGTGCCCGAGCACTGCAGCGTGCAAATCTACACCGCCCGCGATGCCGAACCTGCCACCCCGCCCGTGGCCCTGCGCACCACCGCCCGGCGCATGCGCCGGCGCTTGGAGGCGCTGCGGGCCGACCCAGGCCGCGTGCGCGGGCAAACCGAAGGCGACGACATCGACCTGGATGCCTGGATTCGCTACCAGGCCGACCAGGGCCCGCGCAGCAGCACCCCCCCCGTTTTTCAGCGGCGCGTGCGCACCGAACGCAGCTTGGCCACCGTGCTGCTGGCCGACTTGTCGCTGTCCACCGATGCCCACGTGAATGACACCACCCGGGTGATTGAAGTAATTCGCGATGCGCTCTACGTGTTTGGTGAAGCGCTGCACGCCTGCGGCGACCCGTTTGCCATGCTGGGCTTTTCCTCGGTGCGCCGCACCAAGGTACGCATCAACCACCTGAAAAACTTTGATGAAGCGTGGGACAAGGCCTGCATTGCCCGCATCCACGCCATCCGCCCCGGCTACTACACCCGCATGGGCGCGGCCATCCGCCACGCCACAGCGCAACTGAGCCAGCGCGGCGAGCACCAACGCCTGCTGCTCATCCTGACCGACGGCAAACCCAACGACCTGGACGTGTACGAAGGCCGCTACGGCCTGGAAGACACCCGCCAAGCCGTGCGCGAAGCCCGCCAAGCGGGCCTGACCCCGTTTTGCGTGACCATTGATGCCGATGCGCACGACTACCTGCCGCACCTGTTTGGCTCGCAAGGCTACGCCCTGGTCCACCGACCACAAGATTTGGTGCGCCGCCTAGCGGGGGCCTATGCCGGTTTAACGCGCTAAAGCAAGATCGTGACCAAGCCCTTCGCTGGTAAACTTGACTGCTATCAATTTTTAGTCTTTGGTTTGTGTCATGGATCTGCAGCAGTTCGATATTCCCCGTTACTTGGCCAATTTACCGCTATTCGAAGAAATCGCCCCCGCCGATTTGCAGCGCTTGGCCCAGGGGTGTCGGCTGCGCAATTTCTCCCGTGGGGAAAACATTTTTAGCGTCGGCATGCCTTGCGAGGAATTTCACGTCACCGTCACTGGCCAAGTGAAACTGTTCGCCCTCTCGCCCAGCGGCCAAGAAAAAGTCATTGAACTGGCCGGCCCCGGCATCAGCTTTGCCGAAGCGCTGGTGTTCACCGGCAAGCCCTACATCATCAATGCCCAGGCCTTGAGTGAATCCATCGTGTTAAGCGTGGGTAAAGCGGCCGTGGTGCGCGAGATTGAAGACGACCCGCGCTTTGCCATGCACATGCTGGCGGGCATCTCGCGGCGGCTGCATGGGCTGGTGCACGATGTGCAGGCCTACTCGCTGCACAACGGCATGCAGCGCGTGATTGGCTATTTGCTGCACCCGCTGGAAGAAAATCCGGCCACCAGCAGCGCACTCAAAGTATCGCTGCCGGTGAGCAAAGCCACCATCGCCTCGCGCCTGTCCATCACGCCAGAATACTTCTCGCGCGTGCTGCACGAGCTGGAAAGCGCCGGCCTGATCCACGTGGACAAGCGCGAAATTCACATTCCCAACGCCGCCCGCCTGGCCAGCCACTGCGCTTAATCGAGCACCCCAGCGCTGCGCAAAAGCTGCGCCGTCTCAAACAGTGGCAAGCCCATGATGCCGCTGTAACTGCCCTCGATATGGGCAATAAACGCCGCCGCCGCCCCTTGAATGCCGTACGCCCCGGCTTTGCCCATGGGCTCACCACTGGCCACATAGGCGCTGATTTGTGCGGGAGTGAGCGGGGCAAACTGCACCTGGGAAATCGACAGCGCCGCCCAGCGCCCGGCCCCCGATGCCACGGCCACCGCGGTAAACACCTGGTGGGATTGGCCCGACAGCTGCGCAAGCATCTGCGCGGCATCTGCCCCGTTGTGGGGCTTGCCCAAAATCACCCCCTCCAAGGCCACGGTGGTGTCGGCGCACACAATCACCCCAGGCGGCAAACCACGCTGGGCGTGGCGCTGCACGGCCGCTTCAAGCTTCAAGCGGGTGACACGTTGTACGTAATCCACGGGCGCTTCGCCTGGCAAGGCCAGCTCCAGGGCTTCGGCATCTTCCTGCGGCCCGGGCAAGAGCAGCGCATGGGCCACGCCAATTTGCGTGAGCAACTGGCTGCGCCGTGGGCTTTGGGAGGCGAGGTAAATCAAAGAATGCATAGCAGGTGCCGCTGAAACAAAGGCCGTTTCAAGCAATTTAAATGATGAAACCCAGTGGTGGCAAGCGCAACGCGCTCTATTTAATTGGGTTTTTATTCGCGGTGGTAGGGGTGCCCGGCGTTCACCGACCAAGCGCGGTAAAGCTGCTCAATCAGCAGCACCCGCACCATGGCGTGCGGCAAGGTCAGGTCGGACAAGCGAATGCGCTCATGCGCAGCTTGCTTGAACTGGGGATCCAGCCCATCGGGCCCACCGATGATGAGGGCCACATCGTCCCCCTCGAGTTGCCAGTTTTTCAGCCGCTGCGCCAAGGCCGTGGTGCGCAGGGCCGTGCCGTGCTCGTCCAGCACCACGGTGCGGCTGCCCCGGGGGATGGCCGCTTCAATGCGCTTGCGCTCGGCGGCATACAGCGTGGCCAGGGTTTTGGAGCCGCGCGGCTCGGTCTTGACGGTTTTGAGCTCGACTTTGAGCTCCGGCGGAAACCGCTTGGCGTAATCATCGTAGGCCGTCTGCGCCCAATCGGGCACATGCTGGCCCACCGCCACAATCAACACACGCATGGGAACAAGACTGCAGACAAGCGAGACGGCACCACCAACTTAGGCTTTCTTGGCGGCGGCGGCTTTGCGCACCGCACCGGGCTTTTTGGCCGCACCCCGGGCTGTGGTGGGCTTGACGACCACGGTCTTAATGGCCGCCTCGGCCTTGGGTGCCGCAGGCTTGCGGGCCGGGGCTTTTTTGACTGCGGCGGCCGCGCCACCGGCGACCTTGGTGGTCGTCATGGGCTTTTTCGCCGGGGCTTTTTTGGCCGGGCTGGCGCTGGCAGTGGCACTGCTGGCGCTGCGGGTGCTGGCCGCACGCGGTTTGGTGGTGCTGGCCGTTTTGCGCACGCTGGGTTTTTTGGCGGGAGTGGCGGCCGGGGCTTCTTGGCTGGCATCTTCCGAGGCGGTGCGTTTGGAAACTTTGGCCCCGCCCAGTTTGACGCGCACGGGCTTTTCGCCCCAAATCTCTTCCAAGCGGTAGTACTGGCGAATGGCCGGTTGCATGATGTGCACCACCGCCTGGTTGCAATCGACAATGATCCATTCGCCGCTGGCTTCACCCTCGTGGCGCGGGGTGGCAAAACCGGCTTTTTTCACGGCATCGCGCACGCTGCTGGCAATGGCTTTGGTTTGGCGATTGGAGGTGCCGGTGGCGACAATTACACGCTCAAACAGCGGGGATAAATGCTCGGTGTCGAACACCTGAATGTCTTGGGCCTTGACATCCTCCAGCCCATCGATGATGGCGCGTTGGAGTTTGGTCAGGTCTTTTTTAACGGCGGTGTTGGAAGTGGAGCTCATCAGGACGGGCAAATCGAAGTAAAGTAAAAAATGCCCCGACCGTTACAACAGCGGGGCAACAAAGGCAATTTCAAAAATTATAGGTTTAAGCGCTAATCCAGTCCCGGCGCACTAGGTATTTGGTGAGCAGCTCGGCTTCGGGGCTGCCCGGCGGGTCTTGGCGCTGGTAGCTCCAGTTGGCGTGCAAGGGCATGGACAACAAAATCGATTCGGTGCGGCCGCCCGATTGCAGGCCAAAGTGCGTGCCCCGGTCCCACACCAAATTAAATTCGACGTAGCGGCCCCGGCGGTAGCGCTGAAAATCCACCTGCGCTTGCGTGTACGGCAGGGCCTGGCGTTTTTCGACAATGGGCAGGTAGGCCCCTAAAAACGCATCGCCCACGCTTTGCAGCATGGCAAAGCTGCGCGCCTGGCCCAGCTCGGCAAAGTCATCAAAAAAGATGCCGCCAATACCGCGCTGCTCTTGCCGATGTTTTAAATAGAAGTACTCATCGCACCAGGTCTTGAATCTTGGGTATAGATCAGCACCAAAAGGCGCTAAAGCATTACGGCAAGCGCTATGGAAATGTTGAGCATCTTCTTCAAACCCATACACCGGTGTTAAATCCATGCCGCCGCCAAACCAGCAAACAGCCTCTTGGCCCGCTGGCTGGGCAGAGATCATGCGCACATTCATGTGTACGGTGGGCACCAAAGGATTGACCGGGTGAAACACCAGCGACACGCCCATGGCCTCAAAGGGCGCACCGGCCAGCTCGGGGCGGTGCTGGGTGGCCGAAGGCGGCAGCTGCGGCCCGCGCACGTGGGAAAAGCCGCAACCGGCCCGCTCCCAAATGCGGCCACCTTCCAAGATTTTGGTGATGCCATCGCCTTGCAGGCGCTCCTGCGGCCCCTTGGCCCAGGCATCGCGCACAAAGCGGGCTCCTTGCGGGCCTTCCACCTGCTCCAAAGCGCTGGTGATGCGCTCTTGCAGGCCCAGGAGGTAATTGCGCACGCTGCTGCTGTCCACTGCCGTCATAGGGGCTGCCTTGTTTAGCTTTTGATAGCGCGATGGCCAATGTCGCGGCGGTATTGCATGCCATCGAAATGGATGCCTCGGGTCACGTCGTAAGCGCGTTGCTGGGCCTGGCGCACGCTGTCGCCCAGGGCAGTGACGCACAGGACGCGCCCGCCGCTGGTGCGGGGCTTGCCCTCGGCATCCAGCTGGCTGCCAGCGTGAAACACCATGGCATCGTCCGCTTCGGCCGGCAGGCCGCTGATCAGGTCGCCTTTGCGTGGCGACTCGGGGTAGCCTGCAGCGGCCATGACCACGCCCAGCGCAGTGCGCCGATCCCATTCCAGTTCGACCTGGTCCAAGCGCCCGTCGGTAGCCGCCAGCAGCACATCGACAAAGTCGGTTTTCAGGCGCATCAGAATGGGCTGGGTTTCCGGGTCGCCCATGCGGGTGTTGAATTCCAGCGTTTTGGGCTGGCCCTGGCCATCAATCATCAGCCCGGCGTACAAAAAGCCGGTGAACGGCACGCCGTCTTTTTCCATGCCGCGCACGGTGGGCAGGATGATTTCGCGCATGGCGCGGCCATAGACATCGGCGGTAACGACCGGCGCGGGCGAATACGCGCCCATGCCGCCGGTATTGGGGCCTTCATCGCCGTCTTTCAGGCGCTTGTGGTCCTGGCTGGTGGCCAGGGCGCAGACGTTTTTGCCATCGACCAGCACGATGAAGCTGGCCTCTTCGCCGGCGAGGAATTCTTCAATCACCACGCGGGCACCGCCCTCGTTGTGCTGCACGCCAAATTTGTTATCGACCAGCATGAAATCGACCGCGGCGTGGGCTTCCTCCAGCGTCATGGCGACCACCACACCCTTGCCGGCAGCCAGTCCATCGGCCTTGATGACGATGGGAGCGCCCAGTTTGTCGATGTAGGCGTGCGCCGCCACCGGGTCGGTAAAGGTGTCGTAAGCAGCGGTGGGAATGCCATGGCGCTGCATAAACGCTTTGGAGAAGGCCTTGGAGCTTTCCAGCTGCGCGGCGGCCTTGGTGGGCCCAAAAATCTTCAGGCCATGGGCGCGAAACTCATCGACCACCCCGGCGGCCAAGGGCGCTTCGGGGCCGACCACGGCCAGGCCGATTTTCTCGGCCTGCGCCCATTCACGCAGGGCCACGGGGTCGGTGATGGGCAGGTTTTCAAGTTTGCCGCCGGCCAAGGCGGTGCCGCCATTGCCAGGGGCCACAAACACCTTGGTCGCTTTGGGCGACTGGGCCAACTTCCACGCCAGGGCGTGCTCGCGGCCACCGCCGCCAATAACGAGTATTTTCATAATTCTGCGTTGTGATAGACGTTTTGCACGTCGTCCAGGTCTTCCAGCACGTCGAGCAGCTTTTGCATGCGCTCGGCATCGTCGCCTTCCAGGGCGATGGTGTTTTCGGCGCGCATGGTGACCTCGGCCATTTCGGGGGTCAGACCTGCCGCTTGCAGCGCGTTTTTGACCGCCTCAAAGTCGCCGGGGGTGGTTAGCACCTCGATGGCGCCTTCTTCGTCGGTAATCACGTCTTCGGCCCCGGCCTCCAGGGCGATTTCCATCACCTGGTCTTCGTTGGTACCGGGGGCAAAAATCAATTGGCCCTGGTGCTTGAACTGAAAGGCCACCGAGCCTTCGGTACCCATGTTGCCGCCGTGCTTGTTAAAAGCATGGCGCACTTCAGCGACGGTGCGCACGCGGTTGTCGGTCATGGTGTCCACAATGATGGCCGCGCCGCCGATGCCGTAGCCCTCGTAGCGGATTTCTTCGTACACCACGCCTTCAAGGTTGCCGGTGGCTTTGTCGATATTGCGCTTGATATTGTCAGCCGGCATATTGGCCGCTTTGGCTTTCTCAACGGCCAAACGCAGGCGCGGATTGGCATCCAAATCGCCGCCGCCTTGGCGGGCTGCCACCATGATTTCACGAATAATGCGCGTCCAAATCCGGCCACGCTTTTCATCCTGGCGGCCTTTGCGGTGCTGGATGTTGGCCCATTTACTGTGTCCTGCCACAAGAATTCCTTTTATGTTGGTTTAATCTCGGGAACCTAAGATTCTACCTTTTGACTTGAAGCCCCCGAGAGGAAACCCCAATATGCCCGCCCCTTTGTCGCTTTTGCCCATCGCCCAGAATGCCCAAGGCGCGTGTGCCTTGCATTTGTCGCTGGCCAATCGCCATGGTTTGATCACCGGCGCCACCGGCACGGGCAAAACCGTGACCCTGCAAAAAATGGCCGAAAGTCTGTCGCTGGCGGGCGTGCCCGTGTTCATGGCCGACATCAAGGGCGACCTGACCGGCATCAGCCAAAGCGGCAGCATTGGCGAAAAAATGGCCCGCATTCTGGCCGAGCGCGGTATTGAAGTGCCCCCAGCGGTTGCCTGCCCCGCCCAGCTGTGGGATGTGTTTGGCCAGCAAGGCCACCCGGTACGGGCCACTATTTCAGACATGGGCCCCCAGCTCATTGGCCGCATGCTGGGTTTGAATGACACGCAAATGGGGGTGCTCAACATCGTCTTTAAAGTGGCCGATGACAACGGCCTGCTGCTGCTGGATTTAAAAGACCTGCGCGCCATGCTGCAGTACGTGGGCGACAACGCCAAACAGTTCACCACCGACTACGGCAATGTCTCGGCCGCCAGCGTCGGGGCCATCCAGCGCGGCCTGCTGCAATTGGAAACCCAGGGCGGGGAGCAGTTTTTTGGCGAACCCATGCTCAACATCGACGACCTGATGCAAACCGACCCCCAGGGCCGGGGCATGGTCAATATCCTGGCCGCCGACCAGCTGATGCAATCGCCGCGCCTGTATTCGACCTTTTTGCTGTGGCTGCTCTCCGAGCTGTACGAGCGCCTGCCCGAGGTGGGCGACCTTGAAAAACCGAAGCTGGCTTTTTTCTTTGACGAAGCCCACCTGCTGTTCAACGATGCGCCCAAGGTGCTGGTCGAGCGCATCGAGCTGGTGGTGCGCCTGATCCGCTCCAAGGGCGTGGGCGTGTACTTTGTCACCCAAGTGCCCACCGACATCCCCGACAGTGTGCTCGCCCAACTGGGCAACCGCGTGCAGCACGCCCTGCGCGCCTTTACGCCCAAAGACCAAAAGGCGGTCAAAGCCACCGCCCAGACCATGCGCCCCAACCCGGCGCTCAATATTGAGGCTGCTATTACGGAACTAGCAGTTGGCGAGGCGTTGGTAAGCTTTTTGGATGAAAAAGGCCGACCAAGCGTTACCCAGCGTGCGTACGTAGCTCCTCCTGGCAGCCAAATCGGCCCGATTGCCGATGCTCAGCGCCAAGCGCTGCTGTCCAACTCGTTGGTGGCGGGGGTGTATGAAACGCCGGTGGAGCGCGAATCGGCCTTTGAAATTTTGCGCGACCGCGCCAACGCGGCGGCCCAGCAAAGCGCCCAGGCACAAGAGGCAGCAACGGGCCTTGGCGGCGTGCTGAACGACTTTTTGTTTGGCAGCACCGGCCCGCGCGGCGGCAAAAAGGACGGGCTGCTGCAAAGCGTGGCCAAATCCCAGGCCCGCTCCATCGCCAACAAAGCCGCCGGCCAACTGCTGCGCGGTGTGCTGGGCAGCTTGCTGGGCGGGAAAAAATAGCCCTTCCTTGCGCCATCTCACCCCAGGTGACAACACAGCGGCGGATCCGCTTTTAGAATCAGCCGGTTTGCGGGTGCTGCCCGCCCAGGTTTTTCCGAATTTTTTCCGATCATTTTTTCACGAGACACCCATGAGCTTGCCTTTAAACAGTCTGGTCGATGCCACCCAAGACACCTTGGCCCACACCCGCTACAACATGGTGGAGCAGCAAATCCGCCCTTGGAACGTCAGCGACAACACCGTTTTAGAAGTGCTGCACAGCCTGCGCCGTGAAGACTTTGTGCCCCCTGCGCACTACCAAAAAGCCTTTATGGACATCGAAATCCCCCTGCGCGACGATGCCTTTGCCATGGAGCGCGGCCATTGCATGCTGGCCCCAAAGATTGATGCCCGCATGGCCAACGACCTGCAACTGCAGCCCCATGAGCGCGTGCTGGAGATCGGCACCGGCTCGGGCTACATGGCCGCCCTGCTCTCGCGCCTGTGCCAGGATGTGACCACGCTGGAAATCGACCCCGAACTGGCCGAAACCGCCCGCGAAAACCTGGCCACCGCCGAATGCCACAACGTCACCGTGCGCGTGGCCGACGGCAGCCAAGACAGCTTGAGCGATGGCCCGTTTGATGCCATCGTCTTGAGCGGCTCCGTGGCCCAAATCCCCGAAAAACTGCTGGCCCACCTCAAAGACGGGGGCCGCCTGATCGCCATCGTTGGCGACCTGCCCATGATGCGCGTGACCATCGTGCGCAAGCAAGGCGGGCAACTGACCACCACCACCCCCTGGGACACCGTCGCCCCGCGCCTGCAAGGCTTTGCGGACAAGTCCAAATTCGTGTTTTAAGCACGTTTTCACCGCACTGCGATCGGCCCCGGCATGTTTTACCAAGTTCGGCCCAAGCAAATGGACAGTTGGCTGGCCCAGTTTGCCGGCCAGGCCCCATTACCCCTGGTGCTGGATGTGCGCGAGCCATGGGAATGCGAGGTCGTGCGCCTGCCTGAAGATGCCCGCTTTGCGCAAGCCTTCATCCCCATGGGCGACATTCCCGCCCGCTGGCAAGACACGCTCGACCCCCAACGCCCCATTGCCTGCCTGTGCCACCACGGTGCCCGCAGCATGCGGGTGGCGGCTTATTTGGCCCAGCAAGGCTTTGCGCACGTGGCCAACATCACCGGCGGTATTGATGCCTGGGCGCACGAGTGCGACCCCAGCATCGGCTACTACTAACGCCCCTCCATCCACCCATCATGAATGAAGCACGAGCCGCTTGTGCGCCATCATTTTTGGTAAAAATCACTAAAAAACCCATGCGAATACAGCGCAAAACGCTATGCCTTTTGATTGTTCTGGGCCTCAGCTATAGCGTTAGCGCCCAGGCCCAAAGCCTGCTGGATGCGGCCCAAAGCGCCTTGGCCCACGATGCCCGCTGGCAAGCCCAAACCCTCGCCACCCAAGCGGCCGCCCACCGCAGCGCCCAGGGCCGCGCCTTGCTGCTACCGCAAATTGGCCTGCAAGCAGGCACCCAGCACAGCGACAGTGAAGTGCGCCTGAGCACCCCGCAGGGCCAGCAAACGCACCACCTGCCCGCCTGGGAGCGCAGTGCCGGCATTGCCCTGAGCCAGCCGCTGTACCGCCCCGCCAACCTGGCCCAATACCGCCAAGGCCAGCACGCCCTGGAGCTGGCCCAGGCCCAGGAAGCAGCCGCTGGGCAAAGCCTGCTGCTGCAAGTGGCCCAGGCCTATGTGAACGTCTTGCAAGCGCACGATGTATTGCAAGTGCAAACCACCCTGCGCCACACGGTGACCGAGCAAGCCGCCCTGGCCCAGCGCAATTTTGATGTAGGCCTGGTCACCATCACCGATGTGCGCGAGGCCCAAGCCCGCCTCGATGCCGTGCAAGCCCAATGGCTGGCCGCCCGCAACGAGGTGGACATGCACACCCTGGCGCTGCAAAAACTCACCGGCTGGGCCGCCCCCCAACCCTGGCGATTGCCCCCCACAGCCACCCTGCCCACGGTCACCAGCCAGCAGCGCGATGCCTGGCTGGCCGACCTGCCCAGCGCCCACCCTGTGCTGCGCCAAGCCGAAAAAGCCCGCACCGTGGCCCAGTTAGAAGTCAGCAAAGCCCAGGCGGGGCACTTGCCCACTGTCGATTTGCAAGCCAGCTACGGCCAGCAGCGCAACCCGGATGGCAGCTTGACCCAAGCGCTGCCGCACCGCACCACCGTTGGCACCATCGGTGTCAGCCTGCAACTGCCTTTGTTTGCCGGTTTTGCCACCCAAAACCGCTTGCGCGAAGCCACCACCTTGGCCGCCAAAGCCCAGGCCGATTACGAAGAGGCCCAGCGCAGCCTGGAGCTGGCGGTGCGCCAAGCCTTCCTTGGCTGGCAATCGGCCCAAGAGCAAAGCGCGGCCCTGGCCACTGCCGTCACCTCAGCCAACACCGCTTTGCAAGCCACCCAAACCGGCTACGCAGTGGGGGTGCGCATCAATGCCGATGTGCTGGCCGCCCAAACCCAAGCCGCCAATGCCCAAAAAGACTGGCTGCAAGCCCGCTACCGGGTGGTGCTGGGCTATCTGCAGCTGCGTCATGCGGCAGGGGTGTTGAATTTGGACGATCTGGGCCAAGTCAGCGCCTTGTTTGCCGCTGCTGGCTAAGAACGTGTTCACGTTCTAAGTTTGGTTTTTTAGCCTCTTAGCCTCTTACCGCCGCCGCGCCAGGCTTTTTTGCGCCAAAGCGCGCCGCTGCAGCGATGGGCTGCTGCTGCGCAAAGCGGGCGCATCTGGCAGCGGGCGCTGCTGCAGCTGAATTTTTAATTCCTCGATGCGTTCGTTGGCCAGGTGCAGGCTGTGCTGCGTGGTTGCCAAAACGCTTTGCGCCGCCAAGGCTTCGGTCTCCAGCTGCGCTTGGCGGCTGCGCATTTCGGCCACCAGGGCTTGGGAATCCTGGGCGGCCTGTTGCTGCTGTTTTTTCAGTTTTTCCACCTCTTGGCGGCTGCGATCCAGTTCGCCCAGCCAGCGTTTTTCATTGCCAGAAAACTGCTCGGCCAAGCGCTGACGCTCTTGCGCCGCCGCTTCCAGCGCCGTGCTGTGCTGGCGCCGCTCGGCATCGCGCTGTTGTTGCAGCTCATCCCACTCCTGGCGCTGGGCTGTTAATTGGGCCTCGCGCTGCTCAAGCTGCTGCTGCATGGCCGCCAGGCGCTCCGACAAATCGGCCTGCTGGTCTTGCGCGAGTTTTAACGCCGCATCCAAGCCCTGTTTTTGCTGCTGCAAGTTCAGCTCCCCTTGCGCCAAGAGCGCCTCACGCGCGGCCAGGGCCTCTTGGGCCTGCGTCAGTGCCGTGTGCTGCTCTTGCAGCGCCGTTTGGGCAGCCACTTGCGCCTGTTTGAATGCTGCTTGCCACAAAGCCAGCGCTGCTTCTTGCACCACCTGGGGCAAGAGGGCATCGCCTTGCGCTTCATTTTCTGCAGCACTCAAGCGTTGCCCCAAAAGGCCAAACCAGCTTTCCAGCATGGGCCCCACGGTATTGGGCGAGCCCCGCCCCATGTGCTGGCGCACGCGCTCAATGGTGGGGCGCTCGCCCTGCAGTAGCACGGCATCGGCCGCAGCCCAAACATCTTGCTCTTGCACGCCACGGGTGGTTTTGGGGGTGATGTACGACATGGTGGATAATTTACTTTTGATAAGTGAAGCTTATCGTTAATTATAAGCCAAATTTATTAAATAACATTTGTATTACATATTATTTCATACAAACAAATGCAAAAAAAACACTATTCCTCGGAAAACGACAAAAACAAACCGATTTCGGGCCATTCGCCTGGGGCTTCACATGCAAAAACGCCGCTTGCCCAGCCCGAGCGCCTGGGGGCGGCATTCGAGAGCGCTGCGCCCACCGCCCGCGCGCCTTCGGCCTTGAGCAGCCTGAGCCAGGCCACCTTGCTTGCCCTGCAAGACCTGCTGCGCCAGGGCGAAGCGGAAAACACCCTGCGCAGCTACGCCAGCGCCATGCGCTACTGGGCCGGATGGATGCAGCTGCGCCTGGGGCAGACCATTGCCCTGCCCTTGTCAATCGAGGTGGTGTTGCAATTCATCGCCGACCACGCCCCGCGCCAAACATCGACGGGCGTGCGCGGGGAGCTGCCGCCCGAAGTCGATGCCGCCCTGGTGCAATCGGGCTGCAAGGCCAAACTGGGGCCGCTGGCGCACACCACCTTGGTGCATCGGCTGGCGGTGCTCTCCAAAGCGCACCAAAGCCGCAACCTGCCCAACCCCTGCCAAGACCCCCGGGTGCGCGAAGTGCTCTCCCGCGCCCGCAAAACCTATGCGCGGCAAGGTGGGCGGGTGCAAAAAAAAGCGGCCTTGACCAAGGATGTGCTCCAGCAACTGCTGGCCACGTGTGACGACAGCTTGGTGGGCCTGCGCGATCGGGCGCTGCTGCTGTTTGCCTGGAGCAGCGGGGGCCGCCGCCGCTCAGAAGTGGCGCAGGCCGAGATGCGTTTTTTGCGGCGCTTGGCACCGGGGCAGTTTGTGTATGAACTGCTGGTGAGCAAAACCAACCAAACCGGCCGCGCTACGCCTGACAGCAACAAACCCGTGCTGGGCGCGGCCGGCGCGGCCCTGGAGGCCTGGCTGGCAGCCAGCGCGATTACTGAAGGGGCGATTTTTCGGCGCATCCGCAAAGGCGGTCACCTGGATACCAGCGCGAAAGCGGCGGCAGGCTTAAGCCCTGCGGCAGTGCGTTTGATCGTGCAAGAGCGCTGCCGCAGGGCTGGGGTGGAGGGCGATTTTTCCGCGCACTCCCTGCGCTCGGGCTTTGTGACGGAGGCGGGGCGGCGCAACATTCCCCTGGCCCAAACCATGGCGCTCACTGGCCACCAAAGCGTGCCTACCGTGCTGGGCTACTTCCGCGCCGAGGCGGCTATCCACAATCCAGCGGCTTATTTAATGGAAGAGGAAGAGAGCGGGAAAGACTGAATAAGTCAATAAGTGAAGCTGCTTGCGATTGAATTGCGCTAATTTCAGATTAAATAGATGATAAATCTTTATAAATAAAGCGTAACAAGCACCTTTATTTATAGCGTCGCCCGAAACGCATCGCTGGCCGCCGCCGCCTGCTCCAGCCGCCGGGCGATGCTGCCGCACACCAGGTCGCACAGCGCATCGACCGAATCGTCCGCCAGCCGGTAGTACACGCTGGTGCCGCGCCCCTCGCGGCTGACCATGCCTTGTTTGGTCATGAGCGACAGATGGCGCGAGATATTGGCCGCCGTGTAGCCGCAGGCCTGGGCCAGCTCGCCCACGTTGTATTCGCGCTGGCGCAGCAGATTCAAGATCTGTAGGCGCGTGGGCTCGGCCAGCACTTGGAAATAGGCGGCAACTTGCTCCAAAGCTTGGGGGGGAAGGTCTTTTTTCATAACAGCAGCTATTTACAAATCAAAAGCACACGGGCCGGCACGGGCTACCACGGGCCCAGGGGTGGCAAAGCCAATAAAGCATGATACATTGTTGCTTATTTAATTGATTGCTTAAATAAGTAATAAAGGAATTGCTATGACCACCGTCTCTGCTCCTTTCCAACAGCGCCGGTTGTGCGCTCTGGGTGCGATCGCCTTGGCTGCGGCTGGCAGCCTGGGCGGCACAGCGTGGGCGCAACAACCCCATCCACCGGCAAGCGCTTTGGCCTACCACACTGTGGCAGCGGCCACGCAAGCGGGCTGGCACAGCCACGAGGCCCAGGTCGAGGCGGTGCGCGATGCCCTGCTCTCGGCCCAAGTGCCTGGGGCCATTGTGGCGGTGCAGGTGCAGGCGGGGGATGCGGTGAAAAAGGGCCAGCCCCTGCTCAAAATTGATGGCCGCATGGCCCAGCAAGGCGCTGTGGCCAGCCAGGCCCAAGTCAGCGCCGCCCAGGCCCAACTGCACGTGGCCCGCAAAGAATACGAGCGCCAGCAGCAGCTGTTTGCCAAACACTACATCAGCCAGGCCGCCTTAGACAGCGCCCAGGCCCAATGGCAGGCGGCCCAGGCGCAAGTCAAAGCATTGCAGGCCCAGGCCGGTGTGGCGGCCACGCAATCGGGCTTGCACACCATCACGGCCCCGTTTGACGGCATCGTGGCCCGGGTGCCGGTCACCGTGGGCGATATGGCCCTGCCCGGCACGCCCTTGATCGCGCTGTACGACCCCAGCGCCTTGCGCATTACGGCCCAGCTTGCCAACGCACCCGCCCAGGCCCTGCGCCAGGCCGACGAAGTGCAGATTGAGTTGCCCAGCGCCGCACAGCGCTTGCGCCTTGCGGCCACGCAAGTGCAGGTGCTGCCCAGCGCCGATCCGCTGACCCACACGGTGACGGTGCGGGTGGCCTTGCCAGCGGATGCCACCAAGCTTGTGCCCGGCCTGTTTGCCCGCCTGTGGGTGCCTGCCACAGCCCCCAGCGCGTCCGCAGACGGCGCTGCGCCACGCCTGCCCGTATGGATTCCGACCCAGGCCGTGGTGCGCCGCGCCGAGATGACCGGGGTGTATGTGCAAGCG
>JAANMY010001229.1_pt1 | contig 30319 bp, 29 predicted proteins | sample 7279691 | NCBI WGS metagenome assembly JAANMY01 (sample SAMN14094543, study PRJNA606508) | bioreactor metagenome | isolation source: A lab-scale SPAN reactor treating ammonium-rich wastewater day 388 | place: Ireland: Galway | collected 2018-02-07
GTTCCTGCTGCGCACGCTGGGCCACGAGAAGGTCGCGGTGCTGGATGGCGGCTGGACGCGCTGGACCTCGCTGGGCCTGCCGGCGTCTTCGCTGCCGCGCGAGCCGGCCAGCCAGCGCTACGTCGCGAACTTCGACACCTCGCGCCTGCTCGATGCCGAAGCGGTCGAAGCCCATCTCGCCGCAGGCGGGATGCTGGTCGATGCGCGGGCGGCGGCGCGTTTCCGCGGCGAGGAAGAGCCGCTGGACAAGGTGGCGGGTCACGTCCCCGGCGCGGTCAACCGGCCGTACGCGGAGAACATGGTCGAGGGCCGCTTCAAGTCGCCGATGCAGCTGGCCGACGAGTACCGCGCACTGCTGGCCGGGCGCGATCCGTCCGAGGTCGTGGTGATGTGCGGCTCCGGCGTCACCGCCTGCCACAACCTGCTGGCGATGGAGCGCGCCGGGCTGCGTGGCGCCAAGCTGTTCACCGGTTCGTGGAGCGGCTGGCTGGCTGACCAACGGCGGCCGGTGGCGACCGGGGCATGAGCGTGCAAGGACGCAACGTGGAAATCTGGCATCGCCCGAGCTGCAGCAACTCCCGCGGCGCGCTGGCGCTCCTGCGCGACGCCGGTATCGAGCCGGTGATCGTGGACTACGTGGCCAATCCGCCTGCCAAGGCGCGGCTGCGCCAGGCCATTGCCGATGCCGGGCTCAGCGTGCGCGAGGCGATCCGCAGCAAGGAAGCCGAATACGCGACGCGCGGGCTGGCCGATCCGGCCCTGTCCGACGACGCGCTGCTGGAGGCGATGGTGGCTGCGCCGATCCTGATCAACCGCCCGTTCGTGTTCACGCCCAAGGGCGTGCGCCTGTGCCGGCCGCCGGAAACGGTGCTGGAGTTGCTGTAGCGAATCACGGCCGCTGCCTCGCGGCCGCACACCGGCGACTACTTGCCGATTCGCGCCAGCATCGCGCGCAGCGCCGCCTGCGTGTCGGGATGCGACCACTGGGCGACGAAGCGGAGCAGGTCGATGCGGTCGTCCGCCAGCGCGGCGATGACGTCGCGGCGGGCAATCGCGCGGGTCTCCAGCATCGGCATGTGCGGCAGCTGCAGCAGATCCTCCAGCCAGACCCGCGCGCGGGTGGCGACGTCGTCGATGTGCACCAGCTCGTCCACCAGCCCGATCTGCAGCGCCTGCTGGGCGTCCGGCATCGCCCCGGCCACCAGCAGGCGCTCGCCGCGATGCGGGCCGACCACGCGGGCAAGCAGGTGCTGGATGCCTTCCGGGGCGACCAGGCCCACCTGGGTTTCGTTCAGGCCGATGCGATAGGGGCCGTCGGCGAGGATGCGGTAGTCGCAGCACAGCGCCAGTACGCAGCCACCAGCCGGCGCGTGGCCGGCCATCGCCGCCACCACCGGCACGGGGCATTCCGCCAGCGCCCGCGCGGCCTGGAAGAACACCGTCCAGGCCCGCAGCAGCGCATCCCGGTCTTCGCCCAGCGACAGCAGGTAGGGCACGTCCAGGCCGGCGGAGAACACCTTCGGCCCACCCGCCAGCACGATGCCCCTCGCACCACGCGCCGGTGCTTCGCGCAGCGCCTGCACCAGGTCGGCGCACAGCTCCGGGTTCAGTGCATTGACCGGCGGGCGCGCCAGACGCAGCTCGTGGACTTGGCCGTGGACGGTGGATTCGATCAGCGACATGGGCGGGTTCCTGGGCGACGTGCGGCCATCATAGGCGTGCGCGTCGGCGATGCGGGGTCAGGCGGCGGGCGCGGCCAGCAGCCGCTCGGAAGCGCGGCGCACGCAGTCGGGCAACGGCGTGGGGCGGCCGTCGCGGCGGCCCACCCAGACCGCGACCACGTTGCCGTCGCAGTGCAGGGTGCCGTCGGCGGCCACGATGCGGTGGCCGATCACGACGCTGCTGTTGCCCAGCTTCTCGGTGAACAGCTCGACCGCGACCTCCGCCGGATATTCGATCGGGCGCTTGAAGTTGAGCGTGGCTGACGCGACCACCGGCGCGGCGTCGTCGGTCACCCACGGCTCGCCGATGGATTCGAACCACTCGATGCGCGCCTGCTCCAGGAAGGTCAGGTAGCGCGCATTGTTGACGTGGTTGAACGCGTCCAGGTCGCTCCAGCGCAGCGGAATGGACATGCGGAACACGGTGTTGTGGGTCATGCGTCTGCCTTCTTCCTGCTCTTGCGCGGGGTCGCAGCGGAGCTTGCCGGATGTTTTTCGAGCAATGGCGCAAGGAAGCGGCCGGTATGCGAGGCCGGGTTCGCCGCCACGTCCTCGGGCGTGCCCACGGCGATGATCTGGCCGCCGCGATGGCCGCCTTCGGGGCCCAGGTCCACCACCCAGTCGGCGGTCTTGATCACGTCGAGGTTGTGCTCGATCACCACCACCGTGTTGCCGTCGTCGCGCAGCTTGTGCAGCACCGCCAGCAGCGCCTCGATGTCGTGGAAGTGCAGGCCGGTGGTGGGCTCGTCGAGGATGTACAGGGTGCGGCCGGTATCGCGCCGCGACAGCTCCTTCGACAGCTTCACCCGCTGCGCCTCGCCGCCCGACAGCGTGGTCGCGCTCTGGCCCAGCTTGATGTAGGAGAGCCCCACGTCCACCAGCGTCTCCAGCTTGCGGGCGATGCTGGGCACCGGCTGGAAAAGGTCCAGCGCGGCTTCCACGGTCATCTCCAGCACGTCGTGGATGCTGAAGCCCTTGTAGCGGATCTCCAGCGTTTCGCGGTTGTAGCGCTTGCCCTGGCAGACGTCGCAAGGCACGTACACGTCCGGCAGGAAGTGCATTTCGACCTTGATCAGGCCATCGCCCTGGCAGGCCTCGCAGCGGCCGCCGCGCACGTTGAAGCTGAAGCGGCCCGGCGAATAGCCGCGCGCGCGCGCCTCGGGCACCTGCGCGAACAGCTCGCGCAGTGGCGTGAACAGGCCGGTATAGGTAGCCGGGTTGGAGCGCGGGGTGCGGCCGATCGGCGACTGGTCGATGTCGACCACCTTGTCGAACAGGTCCAGCCCGACCACATCCTTGTGCGGCGCAGGCGTATGCGAAGCGCCGTTGATCTCGTTCGCCGCAAGTGCATACAGGGTGTCGTTGATCAGGGTCGACTTGCCGGAACCGGACACGCCGGTCACGCAGGTCAGCAACCCGGACGGGATCTCCAGGTCCACGTTCTTCAGGTTGTTTCCGCTGGCGCCCTTCAGCTTGAGCATCAGCTTGCGATTGGGCGAGTTGCGGTGCATTGGCACTTCGATCTTCTTCTTGCCGGACAGGTACTGCCCGGTCAGCGAGCGCGGCGCCTTCAGCACGTCCGCCAACTGGCCCTGCGCCACCACTTCGCCGCCGTGCACGCCGGCGCCGGGGCCGATGTCGACGATGTAGTCGGCCAGCCGGATCGCGTCCTCGTCGTGCTCGACCACCAGCACCGTGTTGCCGAGGTCGCGCAGGCGGGTGAGGGTGCCGAGCAGGCGCTCGTTGTCGCGCTGGTGCAGGCCGATGGAGGGCTCGTCCAGCACGTACATCACGCCCACCAGCCCGGCGCCGATCTGGCTGGCCAGGCGGATGCGCTGCGCCTCGCCGCCGGACAGCGAATCGGCCTTGCGCTCCAGGGTCAGGTAATCCAAGCCGACGTCGACCAGGAAGCCCAGCCGCTCGCGGATCTCCTTGACGATCTTGGCGGCGATCTCGCCGCGCCAGCCGGGCAGGGTCAGGGTGTCGAAGAAGGCCAGGCAGGCGTCGATCGGCAGCACCGCGATCTCGGGCAGCGGGCGGTCGGCCACGAACACGTTGCGCGCCTGCCGGTTCAGTCGCGCGCCGCCGCACTCCGGGCAGGGCTGTTCGCTGATGTACTTGGCCAGCTCCTCGCGCACAGCCGCGCTTTCGGTTTCGCGGTAGCGCCGCTCGAGGTTGGGCAGGATGCCTTCGAAGGCGTGCTTGCGCTGGTACTTGTTGCCGTTCTCGCCGACGTAGCTGAGGTTGATGATCTCGCCGCTGCTGCCGCGCAGCACGATCTCGCGGATGTGCTCCGGCAGTTGCTGCCACGGCACGTCGACCTTGAAGCCGTAGTGCTTGGCCAGCGAGGCGATCATGGAAAAGTAATAGCTGTTGCGCCGGTCCCAGCCGCGCATCGCGCCGGCGGCCAGCGACAGTTCGGGATGCGCCACCACCTTGGCCGGATCGAAGAACTGCGCCACGCCCAGCCCGTCGCAGCCCGGGCAGGCGCCGGTGGGCGAGTTGAACGAGAACAGCCGCGGTTCCAGTTCCGGCAGCGAGTAGTCGCAGACCGGGCAGGAATAGCGCGAGGAGAACAGCAGCGGGTCGCGGCCGGCCTCATCCATCGACTGCACGATGGCCATGCCGTCGCCCAGTTTCAGCGCGGTCTCGAACGACTCCGCCAGCCGCTGGCGGATGTCCGCGCGCGGCTTGAAGCGGTCGATCACCGCCTCGATGGTGTGCTTCTGGCGCAGCGCCAGCGCCGGTACCGCGTCGATTTCGTGTAGTACGCCATCCACCCGCACCCGCACGTAACCCTGCGCGCGCAGCTGGTCGAACACCTGCAGGTGTTCGCCCTTGCGCTCGCGCACCACCGGCGCCAGCAGCATCCAGCGTTGCCCGGCCAGCGCCTCGTCGGCTTCCATCGCCAGCACCTGGTCCACCATCTGGCTGACCGTCTGCGCTTCCAGCGGGAAGTGGTGGTCCGGGCAGCGCGGGCTGCCCACGCGTGCGTACAGCAGGCGCATGTAGTCATGGATTTCGGTGATCGTGCCGACCGTGGAGCGCGGGTTGTGGCTGGTCGATTTCTGTTCGATCGAGATCGCCGGCGACAGCCCTTCGATATGGTCGATGTCGGGCTTGTCCATCACGCTGAGGAACTGCCGTGCGTAGGCCGACAGCGACTCGACGTAGCGGCGCTGGCCTTCGGCGTAGATGGTGTCGAACGCCAGCGACGACTTGCCTGAACCGGACAGGCCGGTGATCACGATCAGCTTGTCGCGCGGCAGGTCGAGGTCGATGTTCTTGAGGTTGTGCGTCCGTGCGCCGCGGATGCGGATGTAGTCCAGGGCCATCGGGGGTGTCCTGCGGTGGGGGACGGCCGGCGGCATGCCGTCGGCCAATCAGGAAGCGTAGCGAGCCGCTGATTTGGGGGCAAATGCCGGTATCTCCAGCACCCGGCAGGCCAACTGTTCAGGGGCTGCAGTACTGCTTCTGCTGCCGCACCACATCTTCCAGCAGCGCCTGCTTGCCCTTGGTGGAGGCGTCCTGGCGCAGTTCCTGCGCGGCTTCCGCAAGCCCGTCGCAGGGATCGTCGGTATATCCGGCCGGCCACAGCAGGAGCTGCGAGAGAGCGCGCACGTAATCCGCCAGACCGGCCGCCCGCTGGCGCATGCGGAACCGCTCCGACGGGGGCCGGCGGATCGGATTGATGCTGGTCATCGGGCTCTTGCGCTCGAAGCGGATGCCGTCGTCGGGCCGCGGTGCGGCGGGCATCGACCAGTCGTCGCTGGCTACCGTCGGCACGGCGGCAGGGTCAAAGCCGGCAGCGACGCCTTCCGGCGGAGGCGGCTGGGCGCGCGTCGGCGGGCGCGTGTTCCTGCGGCCGCCAGCCCTGCCGGGTGCCGGCCGTGCCACGGCTGCGGGCGACGGCAGCCGCCGCGGCAGGTTGACGTACACCAGCGTCATCGGCGGGCCGGCGCTGCCTGCGTCCGGTCTGGGCCGGGTCAGCGTCCAAGCGACCAGCAGATGCAGCAGGGCGACCAGCAGCCAAGCGCCGCCTTTCGCGGGCATATCCATCGGCCAGGCCCGGGCAGGTCCGTTGCTGTGCATCCCACTCCTTGGGAGCCAATGTCCCGGGCAGCGCTTGGACGCGGATTGCCGTGCAGAGTTCCGTTCAGCCGCGGATGCTCGGTCAGTTGACCCTAACCCGCTGAATCCCCTACAATTCCGCTCCTGTCCGCCCTCGATGGCGGCAGACCCTGCGCAGATACGGCAACGGGTACCCAGAAGAACTACAGAACCGAGAGATATCAACATGTACGCAGTACTGGTCACCGGCGGTAAGCAATACCGCGTGATGCAGGGCGAAACGCTCCGCGTCGAACTGCTCGAAGCCGAAGCCGGCAGCGAGATCAAGCTGGACAACGTCCTGATGCTGGGCGATGCCGACGGCATCAAGCTGGGCGACGCGCTGAAGGGCGCTTCCGTCACCGCGAAGGTTGTCGGCCACGGCCGTGCCGACAAGGTGCGCATCGTCAAGTTCCGCCGCCGCAAGCATCACCGCAAGCAGATGGGTCACCGTCAGCACTACACCGAAATCCAGATCACCGGCATCAACGCCTGATCGTCAGCCTGGAGAACTAAGCAATGGCACACAAAAAGGCAGGCGGCAGTACCCGTAACGGCCGCGATTCCAACCCGAAGTACCTGGGCGTCAAGATGTACGGTGGCCAGGCCATCGAAGCGGGCAACATCATCGTCCGCCAGCGCGGCACCCAGTTCCATCCGGGCACCGGCGTCGGCCTCGGCCGCGACCATACCCTGTTCGCGCTGATCGACGGCAAGGTGGAGTTCACCACCAAGGGCCCGAAGAAGCGCCGCACCGTCAACATCGTCGCCGCGCAGTAAGCGCAGGCGATGTTGCAATGCGAAGGGCCCCGCCTCGGCGGGGCTTTTCGTTTCCGGGCCGTCTTTCCCGCGTTGTGGGGCCGGGCGGGGCCGGCGGCGGCACTTCCCACACACACACACTTCACCGAACACTGCACAATCACACCCATGAAACTCGTCGACGAAGCTGAAATCACTGTCACTGCCGGCAATGGCGGCAATGGCTGCATCGGCTTCCGCCGCGAGAAGTTCATCCCGCTGGGCGGGCCGGACGGTGGCGACGGTGGCGCCGGTGGCGACGTCTGGCTGCAGGCCGACGAGAACCTCAACACGCTGGTGGACTTCCGCCACCAGACCAGGTTCAAGGCCCAGCGCGGCGAGAACGGCATGGGCAGCCAGCGCTATGGCAAGGCCGGCGAGGACACCGTCATCACCGTGCCGGTGGGCACCGTGATCCACAACGTCGACACCGACGAGGTGATCGGCGACCTCACCGAGCACGGCCAGCGCCTGCTGGTGGCCAAGGGTGGCCATGGTGGCCTGGGCAACATGCATTTCAAGAGCTCGGTCAATCGCTCGCCGCGCAAGGCGACGCCGGGCGGCGAGGGCGAGAGCCGGGTGCTGCGGCTGGAGTTGAAGCTGCTGGCCGACGTTGGCCTGCTCGGCTTCCCCAACGCCGGCAAGTCCACCTTCATCCGCGCGGTGTCGGCGGCGACCCCGAAGGTCGCGGACTATCCGTTCACCACGCTGTATCCCAATCTTGGCGTGGTCAGCGTGGAGCCGGGCCGCAGCTTCGTGATCGCCGATATCCCCGGCCTGATCGAGGGTGCGGCCGATGGTGCCGGCCTCGGCAGCCTGTTCCTGCGCCACGTCCAGCGCACCCGCCTGCTGCTGCACCTGGTCGATATCGCGCCCATGGACTACGAGGGCAGCGCGGTGTCGCCGGTCGAGCAGGTGCGCGCGATCGAGCACGAACTGCGCAAGTACGACCCGGCGATGCTGGAAAAGCCGCGCTGGCTGGTGCTGAACAAGGCCGACCTGATGTTCGAGGACGAGGCGCGCGAGGCTGCCGAGAAGATCGTTGCCGAGCTGGGCTGGACCCAGCCTTGGTACCTGGTCTCGGCGCTGGGGCGCGATGGCACCTGGCCGATCATGCTGGCGGTGCAGACCTTCTTCGACCGCCTGCGCGAGGAAGCGCTGGAGGCACAGGAAGGTGCGTGAGGCGAAGCGGCCACACGCAAAAAACCCGGCATCCGCCGGGTTTTTTCATGGCACAAAAAACCCCGCCGGAGCGGGGTTTTTCGAATCCTGCAGCCAGGGCTCAGGCGGCCTTGATCGCCTTGATGCGCGCGGTCAGGCGGGCCTTGTGGCGGGCGGCCTTGTTCTTGTGGATCAGGCCACGGGCGGCGAACCGGTCCAGCAGCGGCTGGGCGGTGGCGAAGGCTTCGGTAGCGCCGGCGGCATCGTTGGCGTCGAGCGCCTTGATCACCTTCTTGACGGCGGTGCGCAGCTGCGAGCGCTGGGCGACGTTGCGGGCATTGCGCACGACGGTCTGCTTGGCGCGCTTCTTGGCGGACTTGATGTTGGCCACGGGTGAGGATCCTGGAAAGTCTGTGGGTGGGGCTATGAAAACCGCCCGCTGGCAGGCTTGCCCACGGACGAAGGAATACGGAAGACTGGAAATTATGGGTGATTCAATGGCTTGGGTCAATATGTCGGTTTTTCGGGAGCAGGCGGGGATGGCAAAGGCATGAGCGGGCTGTTGCGTTCCAGTGCGGTGTTCAGCGCGATGACCCTGCTGTCGCGGATCGCCGGCTTCCTGCGCGATGCCCTGCAGTCGCGCCTGTTCGGCACCTCGGTGGCGATGGATGCCTTCGTCATCGCCTACCGGATCCCCAACTATCTGCGGCGGATCTTCGCCGAGGGCTCGATGCAGATGGCCTTCGTGCCGGTCCTCAACGAGTTGCGCGAGCGCGGCGACAAGGCGGCGTTGAAGGACTTCATCGACCACATGGCCGGCGCGCTGTTCGCGCTGGTGTTCGTGGTCGCCGGCATCGGCATGCTGGCCGCGCCGCTGCTGGCCGAGCTGTTCGCCCCCGGCGCGGTGGGCACGCCGGGCGGGGACGAGAAGTTGGCGCTGATCGCGCAGATGCTGCGCATCACATTCCCGTACCTGGTCGCCATTTCGATGATGGCGCTGGTGGCTTCGGTGCTGAACAGCTTCGGCAAGTTCGCGTTGCCCGCGGCTACGCCGGTGCTGCACAACCTGACCATGATCGCGGCGATGCTGTGGCTGGCGCCGAAGTTCGCCGAACCGGTCAAGGCGCTGGCCTGGGGCGTGCTGGTGGCGGGCGCACTGCAGCTGCTGGTGCTGTGGCCGGCGCTGGGCAAGCTGGGGCTGCGACCGCAGCTCAAACCGGGCTTCTCCCATCCGGACGTGCGGCGGGTGGCCAAACTGATGCTGCCGACCCTGTTTTCGTCGTCGGTGGCCCAGCTCAACCTGCTGGTGGGAACGGTGTTCGCCTCGCTGCTTGCCACCGGCAGCCAGACCTGGCTGTACCTGTCCGATCGTCTGGTGGAACTGCCGCTGGGGCTGTTCGGGGTGGCGATCGGCACCGTGATCCTGCCGCACCTGTCGCGCCGGCATGCCGCCACCGATGCCGACGGCTACGGCGCCGCGCTGGACTGGGGGCTGCGGCTGGCCCTGCTGGCCGGGGTGCCGGCGGCGCTGGGCCTGCTGCTGCTGGCCGAGCCGCTGACCGCGGTGGTCTACCAGGGCGGCAAGTTCACCGCCTTCGATACCCGCATGGCGGCGATCAGCCTGAGCGCGATGAGCCTGGGCATTCCTGCGTTCATGCTCAGCAAGGTCCTGTCGCCGGCGTTCTATGCCCGCCAGGACAGCAAGACACCCATGCGGGCGGCGATCTGGACGGTGGTCTGCAACGTGCTGCTGACCATCGTCCTGACCTTGCCGCTGTGGCTCAACGACATTCCCGGTGCCCACGGCGGCATCGCGCTGGCCACCGGCCTGTCCGGGATCATCAATGCCTGGCTGCTCTGGCGCTATCTCAAGCGCGCCGGGCTGCTGCGGCCGCAACCGGGCTGGGCGCGCTTCTGGCTGCAGCTGGCGCTGGCCTGCGTGGCGATGAGCGCGGTGGTGCTGGGGCTGCGCTGGGAAATCGGCGACTGGACCGCGATCGACAGCCTGTTGCATCGCGCGCTGCTGCTGGTGGCGGTGATTGCCGCGGGTGGTCTCAGCTACGTGCTTGTGCTGCTGGGGCTGGGCCTGCGTCCGCGCGATCTGCGCCACTGATCGTTGCTGCGGCGCGGCTATACTGGCGGATCATCATGACCTTCCTGTTCCGCGATGCCGCTGGCGGGGCGCTGTGCCCCCAGGGAAGCGTGGTCTGCATCGGTGCGTTTGACGGCCTGCACCAGGGCCATCGCGCGCTGGTCGGCCACGCGGTCGGGCGCGCGCGCGCGCTGGGCGTGGCGGCGGTGGCGCTGTCGTTCGAGCCGCTGCCGCGCGAACTGTTCGCCCGGGGCGCGCCGCCGCCGCGGCTGATGCTGCCGCGGGCCAAGCTGGAAGGGCTGTGCGCGCTGGGCTGCGATGGTGTCGGCCTGTTGCGGTTCGACGCGGCGCTGGCGGCGATGTCCGCGGAGGATTTCGTCCGCCAGGTGCTGGTGGCGCGGCTGGGCGTGCGTGAAGTCTGGGTGGGCCCCGGTTTCCATTTCGGCCGCGGCCGCGCCGGCGACATCGCGCTGCTGCGCGCGCTGGGCGAAGCGTGCGGCTTCACTGCGCACGAGATCGCGCCGCTGCATGTGGACGGCGAGCGCGTGTCCAGCACGGCCATTCGCGCCGCGCTGGTGCAGGGCGACTTCGAGCACGCCGCGCGCCTGCTGGGCCGGCCCTATGCAATTGGTGGGCGGGTGGTGCGCGGCCAGCAATTGGGCCGCACCCTCGGCTATCCCACCGCCAACCTGCGCTATGGCGGCAAGACGCCGGCATTGCGCGGGATCTTCGCCACCTGGGTGCACGGCATCGGCGAACGGCCGTGGCCGTCGGTATCGAGCTTCGGCACCCGTCCTACCGTGGATGGCCAGGAGCCGTTGCTGGAAGCGCACCTGTTCGACTTCGAGGGCGACCTGTACGGGCGCCGCATCGAGGTCGAATTCGTCGCCCACCTGCGCGACGAGGAGAAATTCCCCGACCTGCCGTCGCTGGTGGCGCAGATGCGCCACGACGAAGCGCAGGCGCGTGCGATCCTGCAACGCGACGTGCCCGCTGGCGCGACTGCCGCCGTTCAATCCTGTCGCGCCTGAAGGCGCTCCTGCACACCGTTCGAGACGCTGTCCGTGACCGACAAGACCGAAAACCCGTACAAGGCCACCATCCTGCTGCCGGAGACCGCGTTCCCGATGCGCGGCGACCTGCCCAAGCGCGAGCCCGAGACGCTGGCGCGCTGGGAGGCCGACGGCCTGTACGCGCAGATCCGCGAGGCGGCCAAGGGGCGTCCGCAGTTCGTCCTGCATGACGGCCCGCCCTATGCCAACGGCGCGATCCACCTGGGGCACGCGGTCAACAAGATCCTCAAGGACATCATCGTCAAGTCGAAGACGCTGGCCGGTTTCGATGCGCCGTACATCCCGGGTTGGGACTGCCACGGCTTGCCGATCGAGATCGCCATCGAGAAGAAGTTCGGCAAGGTCGGTGTGAAGCTTGACGCGGTCGCGTTCCGGCAGAAGTGCCGCGAATACGCCAGCGAGCAGATCGAGGTACAGCGGCGCGACTTCAAGAGGCTGGGCGTGCTGGGCGACTGGGAACGGCCGTACCGCACGCTGGACTTCCGTTTCGAGGCCGACGAGATCCGCGCGCTGGCCAAGGTGGTGGAGAACGGTCACCTGCTGCGCGGGGTGAAGCCGGTGTACTGGTGCTTCGACTGCGGCAGCGCGCTGGCCGAGGCCGAGATCGAATACCAGGACAAGACCTCGCCGGCGGTGGACGTGGCCTACGCGGCGCGCAATCCACAGCAGGTCAGCCGTGCCTTCGGCAGCGAGCTGCCGGAAGGCGTGGAGGTGGCTGTTCCGATCTGGACCACCACGCCGTGGACGCTGCCGGCCTCGCTGGCGATCTCGCTGGGGCCGGAGCTCGACTACGTGCTGGTGGAAGGCCCGGCCAAGGCTGATGGCGGCCGTCGCTGGCTGGTGCTGGCCGAGGCGCTGGCAGAGAAGGCGCTCAAGCGCTACGGCGTGGACGAAGTCGCCGTGCTCGGTCGTGCGCAGGGCGAAAAGCTGGAAGGCATGCTGTTCGCGCATCCGTTCTATGCCGAGCGCGACATCCCGATCCTGCTCGGCGACCACGTCAGTGCCGAAGACGGCACCGGCGCCGTGCATACCGCGCCCGGCCACGGCCAGGAGGACTTCGCGGTGGGCCAGAAGTACGGCCTGGTCGAGAAGTACAGCGCGGCCCAGCTCAATCCCGTCGATGGCCGCGGCGTTTACCTGCCGTCGACGCCGCCGGCGGGCGATGTCGATCTCACCCAGCTGCACGTGTGGAAGGCCAACGACGCGATCGTCGAGGTGCTGCGCGGCACCGGCGCCCTGCTGGCGTTCGCGCCGCTCAGGCACAGCTACCCGCACTGCTGGCGGCACAAGACCCCGATCGCGTTCCGCGCCACCCCGCAGTGGTTCATTTCGATGGAGCAGGCGCACCTGCGCCGCGATGCGCTGGCCGCGATCGAAACCGTGAAGTGGTATCCCGAATGGGGCCAGGCGCGCATCGCCGGCATGGTCGAGGGCCGCCCGGACTGGACGATTTCGCGCCAGCGCACCTGGGGCGTGCCGATCGCGCTGTTCGTGCACCGCGAGACTGGCGATATCCATCCGCGCAGCGTCGAGCTGATGCGGCAGGTGGCCGAACGCGTCGAGCAGGCCGGCATCGACGTCTGGTATTCGCTGGACGCCGCGGAACTGCTGGGCAGTGATGCGAAGGACTACGACAAGATCACCGATATCCTCGACGTCTGGTTCGATTCCGGCGTCACCCACGAGGGCGTGCTGCTGGAGCGCGGGCTCGGCAAGCCGGCCGACCTGTACCTGGAAGGCTCCGACCAGCACCGCGGCTGGTTCCAGAGTTCGCTGCTCACCGGCGTGGCCATCGACAACGCTGCGCCCTACCGGCAGTGCCTGACCCACGGTTTCACCGTGGACGAGCACGGCCGCAAGATGTCGAAGTCGCTGGGCAACGGCATCGAGCCGCAGGAAATCATGAAGACGCTGGGCGCGGACATCCTGCGCCTGTGGATTGCCAGCGCCGACTACAGCAACGAGATGTCGCTGTCGCAGGAGATCCTCAAGCGCAACGCCGACGCCTATCGCCGCATCCGCAACACCGCGCGCTTCCTGCTGGGCAACCTGCATGGCTTCGACCCGGGGCGCGACCTGCTGGCACTGCAAGACATGGTGGCGCTGGACCGCTGGATCGTGCATCGCGCCTGGCAGGTGCAGGAAGAGATCGCCGCGGCGTACGCGAACTACGATTTCGCCGCGGTGGTGCAGGCGCTGATGAATTTCTGCAGCGTCGACCTGGGCTCGCTCTACCTGGACGTCACCAAGGACAGGCTGTACACCATGCGCGAGGATGCGCATGGGCGGCGCAGCGCGCAGTCGGCGATGCATCGCATCGCCGAGGGCTTCGTGCGCTGGATCGCGCCGGTGCTCAGCTTCACCGCCGACGAGATGTGGGCGTACCTGCCAGGCGAGCATCCCGGCAACGTGCTGTTCACCACCTGGTACGACGGCCTGGCGCCGCTGCCGGACGACGCAGCGCTCTCCGCCAAGGATTTCGAGGGCCTGCTGGAACTTCGCGAGCAGGTGACCCGGGCACTGGAGCCGATGCGTGCGGCGGGGCAGATCGGCGCCGCGCTGGAAGCCGAGATCGAACTGCGCTGCAGCGTAGCCGACCAGAACTGGCTGGCGCCGCTGGCCGACGAGCTGCGCTTCCTGCTGATCAGCGGCGACGTGCGCGTGGTTCCGGACACGGAGGCGAAGGGCGTGATCGGCGTGTTCGCGCAGCCCACCACCAAGCCAAAATGCGTACGTTGCTGGCACCACCGCGAGGACGTCGGCGCGCACGCGGCGCACCCGCTGCTGTGCGGGCGCTGCGTGGCGAACGTGGAAGGCCCGGGCGAAGAGAGGAAGTGGTTCTGATGGCGTCCGCCAAGCCCAACGCGCTTTCCTGGCTGGCAGTTTCGGCCCTCGTCCTCGTCCTTGACCAGTGGTCGAAGGCCTGGGTGCTGTCCAGCCTGCCCGAGTACACCGCCGTGCCGGTGATCGACGGCTTCTGGAACTGGTACCGCACCTACAACACCGGCGCGGCGTTCAGCTTCCTGGCCGATGCCGGCGGCTGGCAGAAGTACTTCTTCATGGTGCTGGCGTTCGCCATCAGCGGGCTGATGGCGTGGATGCTGGCCAAGACGCAACGCGGAGACTGGAAGCAGGCGCTGCCGCTGTCGCTGGTGATCGGCGGCGCGATCGGCAACGTGATCGACCGTTTCCTGCACGGGCACGTGGTCGACTTCATCCAGTGGCATGTCGGCCAGCACTACTGGCCGGCGTTCAACATCGCCGATTGCGCGGTAGTGGGCGGTGCCATCGGCATCGGCCTGTTCGGCCTGCTGGGCGGCAAGCCCAGGGCCGCGGAGTAGAATCGCTGCATGGATGTCCTGCTTGCCAACCCGCGCGGCTTCTGCGCCGGCGTCGATCGCGCCATCGAAATCGTCAAGCGCACGCTGGAAGTATTCGGCGCGCCGATCTACGTGCGCCATGAAGTGGTCCACAACAAGTTCGTGGTCGATGACCTGAAGGCGCGCGGCGCTATCTTCGTCGAGGAGCTGGACGAGGTGCCGGATGGCGCCACCGTCATCTTCAGCGCCCATGGCGTGTCGCAGGCGGTGCGCACGGAGGCTGAGCGGCGCGGGCTGAAGGTGTTCGACGCCACCTGCCCGCTGGTGACCAAGGTGCATCTGGAAGTCAGCCGCACCAGCCGGCGCGGCCGCGACATGGTCCTGATCGGCCATGCCGGGCATCCCGAGGTCGAAGGCACGATGGGCCAGTGGCGCGAAGACGGTGAGGCGGGCCAGATCCACCTGGTCGAGGACATCGACGATGTGGCCGCGCTGGAGCTCAGGCAGCCCGACAACTGCGCCTACACCACCCAGACCACGCTGAGCGTGGACGACACCCGCGACATCATCGCCGCGCTCCGGGCCCGCTTCCCGAACATCCAGGGACCGAAGCACGACGACATCTGCTACGCCACCCAGAACCGCCAGGACGCCGTGCGCGAGCTGGTGCGCGGCGGCTGCGACGCGGTGCTGGTGGTTGGCTCGCCCAACAGCTCCAATTCCAACCGCCTGCGCGAGCTCGCCGAGCGCGAGGGCGCGGCGGCGTGGCTGATCGACAATGCCGGCCAGATCGACCCGGCCTGGATCGCCAGCCACAAGCGGATCGGCGTGACCGCCGGCGCTTCCGCCCCGGAAGTGCTGGTGCAGGGCGTGCTGGAGCGCCTGCGCGCGCTGGGCGCCGGCGACGTGCGCGAACTGCGCGGCGAGCCGGAAAGCATGGTGTTCGCCCTGCCGAAGGAACTGCGCCAGCTGGCGCCGTGACCCGGCAGCCGCTACAATCGCCGGCCATGCCGGAGTAGCTCAGTTGGTAGAGCACGTCATTCGTAATGATGGGGTCGTAGGTTCGATTCCTATCTCCGGCACCAGCGCCAGCAAAAAAGCCGCCCAGCAGGGCGGCTTTTCTGTTTGCGGCGTTCCTGAATGTCGCGGCTACACCACCAGGTCGATCTGCTGCAGCGTGCCGGCACCGCCATCCTCGCGCAGGTACAGGCCGCTGGCTCGCACCGCGCCCTGCAGTGCATTGGCGCTGTCCTTGAGCGCAAACGGTGTATCCGTCTTGCCCAGGTAGAGCGCGCCGACACCGTGCTGCAGCAGGCCCTGCAGGCGGTCCTTGCCGTCGGCGTCGCGGGTCCAGACCAGCAGGCGGTCGAACACCGCGTCGTTCTGGTCGATCCAGCCGTTGCCGTCGTCGTCATGGCGGGCCAGGTCGGCGAAGCCGTCTCCGCTCCGCGCACCGAACAGCTCGCGGCCGTCGTTGATCCGTCCATCGCCGTTGTGGTCGAGGGCGATGAAACCGCTGCCCGGGGCGACAAAGCGCATGGCGTCGGCCGTGCCGTCGACATCCAGGTCGAACTGGAACGTGGTCTGGGCGAGCTGTGCGGCGGTGCCGCCGAAGTTGATCACCAGCGGATCCTTCAGTGCATCGCCGGCGCGTACCGACAGGCTGGTGTGGCTGACGAACTCGCGGCTCATGTTCAATTCCAGCGCCAGCCGGATTTCCCTGCCGTCGGCGGTATGGACGATGCCTTGTGCGGTGAACTGGCTGGCCTCGCTTTCGTAATGGACTTCCTCCAGCGAATAGGTCGCGCCCCAGCCAGCGCGGCCGTTGCCGGCAGGCGCTGACGGCGTGGTGCCCAGCCTGGACGCGGCCTCGCCCAGCTCCGCCGGGGGGTCCGTCGCTGCATCGCCGCCCGTCAGTTTGCCGGCATCGACCACCTCCACCTTGCGGCCGGTGAGCTGTTCCACCAGCAGGCGCAGCAGGGTGACCTTGAGTTCGCCGATGTCTTCCACCTTGGCATCCACCTCGCTGGCGGAGGCAGCGGGATCCACCGCCGGCGGCGCCTGCGGCAGGTCCATCGGCGGGCGCAGTGCCTCCTGACTCAGTGTCAGGCGGGTGGTGCTGGCCTCGAGACGCAGCGACTCGCTGGTGGATTCCAGCTGGATCTGGCTGCGACCGTTCGGCCCGTTGCGCCAGGCATTTAGGGACTCATGACGGCGCTGGTATTCCAGCGAGGCATGGCTGCCGGTGAGCTGCAGGTTGGAGGCGGTGATGATCATGGGCAGGGGGAGCTGGGGGAGGGGCTCGAAGTCGTTAGCGCCCGTTGGCGGGCAAACTTGAGCGCCGTTCGTCGCGCCGGATGCGACGCGCGCCGGCTAAAGTGAACGCATTCCCGCTTGCCGAGCCCCCGATGTCGAAGCCCGCAACCACGTCGTCCGCCGCGAAGCGCCGCAGTGCCTATGTCTGTGCCGAGTGCGGTGCCGACTACGCCAAGTGGCAGGGCCAGTGCGAGGCCTGCGGGGCGTGGAACACGCTGGCCGAGATCGCCCTGGAAACCACGGCGCAGGCCAAATCGCCGGCGTCGCGCCGCAGCGGCTGGGCCGGCAAGGTGGACGCGCCGAAGATCATGGCGCTGGCGGACGTGCAGCTGGACGCGCGCGCGCGCGCCTCGACCGGCATCGGCGAATTCGACCGGGTGCTGGGCGGCGGGCTGGCCGAGGGCGCGGTGGTGCTGGTGGGCGGCGATCCAGGCATCGGCAAGTCCACCCTGCTGCTGCAGGCGCTGGCGCAGATGGCGCCCACCTGGCCCGGCCTGTACGTCACCGGCGAGGAGTCGCTGGCGCAGGTGGCCGGACGCGCGCAACGGCTGGGGCTGCCGCTGGAAGGCCTGCAGGCGCTGGCGGAAACCTGCGTGGAGCGCATCCTCGAACATGCCATCGCGGCAAAACCGCGCCTGCTGATCGCAGACTCCATCCAGACCCTGTGGACGGACACCCTGACCGCCGCGCCCGGGTCGGTGTCGCAGGTGCGCGAGAGCGCCGCGCGGCTGGTGCGCTATGCAAAGGAAACCGGCACCGCCGTGTTCCTGGTCGGCCACGTCACCAAGGAGGGCGGCATTGCCGGCCCGCGCGTGCTGGAGCACATGGTCGATGCCGTGCTGTATTTCGAGGGTGATTCCGGCAGCCGTTTCCGGGTGCTGCGCGCGTTCAAGAACCGCTTCGGCGCGGTCAACGAGCTGGGCGTGTTCGCTATGTCGGACGGCGGCCTGCGCGAGGTGTCGAATCCGTCCGCGATCTTCCTGTCCGGCACCGGCGCGCCGCAACCGGGCAGTTGCGTGATGGTCACGCGCGAAGGCACGCGCCCGCTGCTGGTGGAGGTGCAGGCGCTGGTCGATGCCTCGCCGCTGTCCAATCCGCGCCGGGTGGTGGTGGGCCTGGAAGGCAACCGGTTGGCGATGCTGCTGGCGGTGCTGCACCGCCACGGCGGGGTGATGGTGGGCGACCAGGACGTGTTCGTGAACGTGGTCGGCGGCATACGCGTGCAGGAAACCGCGGCCGACCTGCCGGTGCTGCTTGCCGTGCTGTCCTCGCTGCGCGACGCGCCGCTGGCGGAGAAGACGATTGCTTTCGGCGAGGTGGGCCTGAGCGGCGAGATCCGCCCGGTGCCGAACGGCGAGGAGCGCCTCAAGGAAGCGGCCACCCACGGATTCCGGCGCGCCATCGTGCCGAAGGCGAACGCACCGAAATCGGGCAGCTACAAGGGCATGGAAGTGATCGCGGTGGAGCGGCTGGCGGATGCACTGGAGCAGGCCTGAGGCTCCCAAATGTGACGTTGGTCACGATGATGGCAGGCACTGGCTGGTCGTCGTCGCGACCGACACAGTGGACGCTACTCCCAACCCGATCTCCCCTGCATGCGCTTGACCGGCCTGGTGCGCCGCGCCGCCCTCCTGCTGTGCCTCGTCGGCACCGTGCCCGCCGCGATTGCGGGCAATCCGGTGTCGCAGGACATGCCTGACATCGCCCTGTCACGGCACCCGGAAGGGCGCTGGGCGGTGCGCTACGTATTGCCGGTACCGGCCCGGCAGCTGGTGTTCGTGCGCGCCGATGCGCGCGGTACGCGGGCGCGCGACTGGACCGCGCTCGATCCGGACTTCCAGCTGGTCGTTGAAAACGGCGTCGAGGTGGTGCGCCGTCGCGACGGTGCGCCGTTCACCCAGGCGGTGTTCACGATGCCGACCCGGTACGTGACCCTGGACAAGGACTATGCACCGTTCGCGCCGTTCGGCGACGGCGGCCTGCTGGTCCACAGCGGGCGCTTCCACGCCTGTGCGGAACGCTGCCCCGAGGTCGGTATGGGCCGGCCGGTTCGCTGGCGGGTCAGGCTCATGCCGTCCGCGGGCGAGCATGCGATCGTGGGCGGGCAGGTGGTTGCGGCGGTGGATTTCCTCGATGGCGACGACGGCACCAGTCTGTACGTCGGCAAGGCCACGCCGGTCGAGACCGCCGACGTGCTGGCGGTCATCGACCAGGCCATGCCGGATGGCATCCGCCAGCGCCTGCAGTCGCTGCTGCCGCGGCTGATGGCGCTGTATGCCCGCGAGTTGGGCGCGCTGCAGGCAAAGCCCATGCTGTTCGCGTCGCGCGACGCCGCCCATCCGGGCGGTGGCTATGGCTATCAGGGCGGGACGCTGCCGGGCCAGGTGTTCATGCACATCTACGGCGACCACCCTGCCTTCGCCACGCCGGCATTCGCCGCGCGGATGGACGCCTTCTTCGCCCACGAGGCGGCGCACATGTACCAGCACTATCCGGCCACCGACCAGGCAGCGAGCTGGATCCACGAGGGCGGCGCGGACGCGCTGGCCGCGGTCGCCCTGCAGCAGCTCGGCGAGTCCGACCCCGCGGCGGTTGGCGTGCGGCTGCGCGATGCCCGCGACAGCTGCGCCACCAGCCTCGCTGCCGGGCCGTTGGCGGAGGCGGGCGAGCGCGGCGACTTCGATGCCTACTACCGCTGCGGTTTAGTCCTGCAGATGGCGGTGGACGCGGCGGTGCGCCGCGCCTCCGGCGGCCAGTGCGGCCTGTTCTGCGTCTGGCGCGATTTCCAGGCGCGGGTGCGTGGCGGCGCGCCGTGGACCGGCGCCACTTTCATCGAGGCGGCGCGCAAGCGCGGTGGCGATGGGGCGGCAGACTTTCTGATGGCCGTCACCAACGGCAAGCCCGGCACCCCGGGCAAGCTAATGGCGGACGGCATGGCGGCGGCCGGATTGCCGCCCGCGCCACCGAAGAATTGAGTTGATGCGCGGGCTAGTGCCCGCCACCAGCGGGCGCGCCGCCGGTCTTGGCCCCGAACGGCGGCTTGGCCAGCCACACGAACAGGATCACGCCGATGAAGATGATCCCCAGCAGATGGAAGACCTCGTTGAAACCGAGCTGCGCGGCCTGGTTGGAAATCATCTTCTCCAGCACCGCCGCGCCGCGCTGGAGGTCGCCGCCGCCGTATTGCGCCACCGCTTCCATCGCAGTGGGATCGAGCATGGAAACCCGCTCGGTCATGTGCGCGTGGTGCACCGCACCGCGCTCGCTCCAGGCGTAGGTGGTCAGCGAGGCGGCGAAACTGCCGCCCAGCGTGCGCACGAAGGTGGCCAGGCCGGAGCCGGCGGCGATTTCGTGCGGCTCCAGGTCGGACAACAGGATCTGCAGCACTGGCATGAAGAACAGCGCCACGCCCAGGCCCTGGAACAGCTGCACCAGCGCGACGTGGTGGAAGTCCACGTCGAGGTTGAAGTGCGAGCGCGCGAAGCTGGTCAGCGACATCGCGATGAAGGCGAAGCTGGCGAGGATGCGCAGGTCGAAGCGGTTGGCGTACTTGCCCACGAACGGGGTCAGCAGCACCGGCAGGATGCCGATCGGCGCAGTGGCGAAACCGGCCCAGATGGCGGTGTAGCCGAGGTTGCGCTGCAGCCACAGCGGCACCAGGATGCCGACGCTGAAGAACGCGCCGTAGGCCACGGTCATGGCGATGGTGCCGGAGCGGAAATTGCGGTGGCGGAACAGGCGCAGGTTGACGATCGGGTCCTTGTCGGTCAGCTCCCAGATCACGAACACCGCCAGCGCGATCGCCGACACCACGGCCAGCGACACGATCATCGGCGAGGCGAACCAGTCCTCGTCGTTGCCCAGGTCCAGCAGCACCTGCAGCGCACCCACGCCGACCACCAGCGTGGCCAGGCCGATGTAGTCCATCTTCGGCTTTTCCAGCCGCTCCGGCCGCCCCTTCAGCTGCCGGCCGACGACGGTGCTGGCGAAGATGCCGATGGGGATGTTGATGAAGAAGATCCATTCCCAGCTGTAGTTGTCGGTGATCCAGCCGCCCAGGATCGGGCCGGCGATCGGCGCCACCACCGTCACCATCGCCAGCAGCGCGATCGCCTGCCCGCGCTTGGCGGGCGGGTAGATCGACAGCAGCAGCGCCTGCGTCACCGGGTACATCGGGCCGGCCACGAAGCCCTGCAGGGCGCGCGCGACCACCAGCAGGCCCATGCTGTGGGCGATGCCGCACAGGAACGAGGCGAACACGAACGCCAGCGTGGACCACATGAACAGCTTGCGCTCGCCGAAGTGGCGGGTCAGCCAGCCGGTCAGCGGTAGCGCGATGGCGGTGCTGACCGCGAACGAAGTGATCACCCACGTGGCCTGGTTGGCGCTGCCTCCGAGGTTGCCGGAGATGGCCGGCAGCGACACGTTGGCGATGGTGGTGTCCAGCACCTGCATGAAGCTGGCCAGCGCCAGCCCGAGCGTGGTCAGCGCCACGTTCGGCGGGCGGAAATCGGAAGGCTTCGCCTGAACCTCGCGGCCGGGCGGCAGGCCCATCGATTCTTCTTCCTGGGCAAGGGTCGTGGCCATGGGGGATCGCTATCGGAAGAGGTGCAGGAGCGGCAACGCGGTGGCTGCCGGCCGGGCGGAATCCGTCACCCAAAGGGGGAGGGGGAGGGAACGGGGGGCCGCCGGCGCGACTCCTGCGTAGGGGGTCAGGACGCGCGGCCCTGCGGCAGGTTGCCGGCGATGATGCGTTCGATCAGCGCGTCGGCATCGTGCAGCTGGCGGGCATAGGCGTCGGTGGTCAGCACCGGCTTGTCGGCCGGCGCAGCCGGCAGCACCGGGCCGCCCTGGTCATGCACGTCCACGTCCACCGCCATGCTCATACCGAGGCGCAGCGGGTGGTCGCGCAGTTGCTTGGGATCCAGCTGGATGCGCACCGGGATGCGCTGCACGATCTTGATCCAGTTGCCGCTGGCGTTCTGCGCCGGCAGCAGGGCGAACGCGCTGCCCGTGCCCAGGCCCAGGCTGACCAGCTTGCCGTCGAATTCCACGTCACTGCCGTAGAGGTCGGCGGTGAGTTTCACCGGCTGGCCCAGGCGCATGTTGTGCAGCTGGGTTTCCTTGAAGTTGGCGTCCACCCACACGTCGTGCAGGGGAATCACCGCCATCAGCGCGCCGCCGGGCTGCACGCGCTGGCCCAGCTGCACGCTGCGCTTGGCGACGAAGCCGTCGACCGGCGCCACGATCGCGGCGCGCTGCAGGTTCAGGTAGGCCTGGCGCAGCTGCGCGGCGGCGGCCTGCACCTGCGGCTGGCTGGCCACGGTGGTGGCGTCGACCAGCGCGCGGTTGCGCGAAAGCTGCCCGCGCGAGGCCGAGAGCGCGGCCTCGGCGGCCTTCAGCTGGGCCTGCGCATGCGCCAGCTCCTCGGCGGAGACCGCGCCGCTGGCGACCAGCCCGCTGCGGCGCGCGACGTCGGCGCGTGCCTGCTGCAGCGCCACTTCGCGGGCGGCGATGTCGGCCTGCGCGCTGTCCACGCTGCTGAAGAGGCCGCGGACCTGGCGCACCGTTGCCGCAAGGTTGGCTTCGGCCTGCGCCAGGGCCACCTGGGCGTCGTTGGGGTCCAGTTGCACCAGCACCTGGCCGGCCTTCACCCGCATGCCATCGTCGGCGTTGATGGATACCACCGTGCCCGGCGTCTGCGCGGTGATGCTGACGATGTTGCCCTGCACGTAGGCGTCGTCGGTGTCCTGGCGCCAGCGGGCGACCAGCAGGTAGTAGGCGATCCAGGCGATGCCGGCCACGACGACGACGGCCAGCAGCATCAGCAGGGCGCGGCGGCGCTTTCCCTGCGCGGGCGTCCGCGTGACCTGCGATGGCGGCAGCGGGGCGGCCGGGCCGGTGGAGGTGTTCGGAGTGGTTTCGGTGGTCATGGAGGCGCGTCAGTGGGAGGCGATGGGAGTGGGCGCGGTGGCGGCGATGCCGCCGCCCAGCGCCTGGTCGAGGTCGATGGCCGCGGCGTAGCGCTGGCTGCGTACGGCCGACAGCTGTTGCTCCGCCTGCAGCAGCGGCTTGCGTGCCGCCAGCAGGTCGAGCCGGTTGGCCAGACCGGCGCGCTGGCGCTGCTCGACCACCTGCGCGGCGGCGGCGGCGGCGCTTCGGGCCTGTTCCAGCGCGGCCGCCTGGGCGTCCAGCGCGCGTATGGCCTGCACCGCGTCGGTGACCTGGCGCAGGCCTTCGACGACGGTCCGGTTGTACTCCGCCACGGCGAGGTCGTAATCGGCATCGCGCGCGGCCAGGTTGCTGCGCAGTTGGCCGCCGTCGAAGATCGGCAGGCTCAGCGCGGGACCGCCGAAGCCGAGGAAGGCGTCGCTGTCGAACAGGCCCTTGAAGCCGGTGGCGGCAAGCCCGACCAGGCCGCTCAGGTCGATGCTGGGTCGGAACCGTGCCTTCGCGGAAGTGATGTCCTGCGCGGCCGCTTCCACCCGCCAGCGCGCCGCGACGACGTCCGGGCGATGCCCCAGCAGTTCGCTGGGCAGCACCGACGGCAGCGCCGGGGCCGGAGTCTCGAGCAGGTGCGGGCGCTGGATCGCCAAGCCGCGATCGGGGCCTTGCCCCAGCAGCGCGGCCAGCGCGTTGCGCAGCGCATCGATGCGGTGCTGCGCGGCGTCCGCCTGTGCCGTGGCGGTGGCGGCCAGGGCCTCATTGCCGCGCAGGGCGGCATCGTTGTCCAATCCGGCGGCGATGCGCTGCTTGCCCAGCGCCACCAGGTCGCCGGTGCGCGCCTGCTCGCGGCGGGCCAGGTCGAGATCATCGAACGCCTGCGCCAGCGCGACGTAGCTGCGCGCCACGTTGGCCGCCAGCGACAGCCGCGCGGCCTGCGCGTCGACTTCGCTGGCGCGGGCCTGGCCCAGCGCCGCAAGGTAGTCGGCGCGCTTGCCGCCCCATACGTCCAGCGGCCAGTCGAATTTCAGGGTCAGCACCGCGTTGTGCATCAGCTGGCCGCCCAGCTCTTCGCCGGCCAGCCCCGCCGGCAGCTGGGCCACCGCGTACTGCGCGCCGCCGCCCACGCTGGGCTTGCGCGCGGCGTCGGCCAATCCAGCCTGTGCCTGCGCCTTGCGGACCCGCGCCTCGGCGGCGTCCAGCGAGGGCGTGCCTGCCAGCGCCTCATCGACCAGCGCGTCGAGCTGGGTATCGCCGAACGCGGTCCACCAGCGTTCGCTGGGCCAGGCGGCGGGCGACAGTGGCGCGCCGGCCAGGGCAAGGCCGGTGGCGAGGGTGGCGGGGTCGCGTGGTGCGCCCTGCGGCGCGAACCCGGCGGTGCTGGCACAACCGGCCACCAGCAAGGCACCGCCTAGGGCGGTGGCAAGAATCGAAAGTCGCGGCATGGGGTCAGTCCGGGGAAAGCAGGTTGTCGCGGGCTTGCTCAAGCAAGACGGTCAGTTGCGCGCGCGTGGCCTCGTCCATGCCGTGGAACGCGCGCTCGCGCACGCGTGCACCGCACTGGTCGACGTCATGCCACATGTCGCGGCCGGCATCGGTCAGGTGTATGTGCAGGGCGCGGCGGTCGTTGGGGTCGGCCACCCGGGCCAGCAATCCGCGCGCTTCCAGCCGGTCCAGCAGCCGGGTCATGGCGCCCGGATTCAGGTCGGCGGCGCGGGCGAGGTCGGTGACGCCGGCAGTGCAGCCGCCGGCCAGCTTCTTCAGGGTGATGTACTGGCTGAAGGTGAGCTCATGCCCGGCCGTGGCCAGTTCGCGCTCCATGCGCGCCCACATGGCATCGCGCAATTGGCGGAACAGCAGGCCGAGCGAGGTGCTGCAGGCGTCGGCGGACGGATCGGACGGCTTCATGGGGCGACATTTTGTGTCGATGGGCAATAGTTGTCAATGCAAATGTTTGCATTGCAAACGTATTCGCGACAGGCGGCAGTCATCGCCAGCGGCCAGCGCATCGGAAGCGCATCAGGGGAAGGCACGAAGCGGCACGCCTGCGCAGCAGGCGCCCGTCAGCTCGAGGTGGGGTGGCGCGGGATGCCGCTCAGGCGGTGCGGTGCAGGACCAGTTCCAGCACGAACTTGCTGCCGAAGAATGCCAGCACCAGCAGCGCCATCGCCGCCAGCGTCCAGCGCACCGCGGTGGCGCCACGCCAGCCGCGCTGCCAGCGGCCCAGCAGCAGCGCGCCGAAGGCCAGCCACGACAGCACGCTGAGCACGGTCTTGTGCACCAGATGCTGGGCCAGCAGGTTCTCCACGAACAGCACACCGGTCAGCAGGGTGGCGGTCAGCAAGACGAAACCCACCGCGATGGTGCGGAACAGCAGGGTTTCCAGTTCGGTCAGCGGCGGCAGCGCGCGCAGCCAGGCGTGGAATTCGCGCCGGCGCAGGGCGCGCTCCTGGGCCCACAGGAACACCGCCAGCACCGCCGCCAGCGCCAGCGTGGCGTAGGCCAGCAGGGCCAGCCAGGCGTGCAGCAGCATGCGCCAGTCCAACGGGTCGGCCGGGGGGGCGTGGCCATAGAAGCGATAGGCCAGCAGTACCAGCGCGGCAAGCGGGAACACCACCACGCCCAGCGCACGCATGCGCCCGGTGGCGGCAACCAGCGCGGTCAGTGCGGCCATGCCCAGCCCGACCAGCGACAGCGCGGCGAAGAAGTGCAGGTCGGTGGCGCCGCTGCCGCGCCAGGCCAGATAGTGGGCCAGTCCATGCAGCAGCACCGCGGCATCGGCCGGGAGCAGCCAGCTGCGTCCCCCGGTGGCTTGGCCACGGCGCGCGTCGACCGCCAGCCAGGCGGCGGCCGCGAGGTACAGGACAGCGGCGGACAGGACGATCAGCATCCGGCAAGTGTCGCACAGCGGCGCGCCATCCCAGAACGCCCGGACACGGTGCTATTCTCGCGGCAACACCAATCCGGGGGAGTTCCGATGCACGCTTCGCATGCCATCCATCTGCCCGAACGCAGCGCGCTGTGGAAGGTGTTCTGGCTGTACGGCGTCCTCCCCAGCAACCTGCTGTGGCTGGCTGTGGCCTGGTTGGTCGATCACGGCCAGTTGCCTGGCGCCACCCTCGGCCTGCTGGTCTTCCTGCTCGGCTATACCGCCTGGATCGTCGTCGCGGTCTGGAAGGCGGCGCCGAATGCAAAAGACCCGCGCTATGGCGTGATGGCGCAGGCCTTGACCGTGGCCTGGGCGATCAACACCGTGCTGATCGCGTTCTTCCTCGGCCTGCAGATGGTGCGCGCGCTGGTCGACGGCTGAGCCGGCTCAGCCGAACTGCACCACTTCGCCCTGGCGATCGAAGGTGGCGAATTGCGCCACCCGGCCGTCGTTGATCGCATTCACCATGAAGCGCAGCGGCTGCGCGGCTTCGTCCGCGCTCGGGGCGACCCCGGCGCGGCCCGCCAGGCCGCCGACGAACAGCAGATCCCAGTCCTGGCCGGTGGCCTTGGATTCCTCCGCCAGCGCCTCGAAGCTGGCGATTTCATCCGGGGTCTTGTCCACGCACAGGCAGGGGGCGAGCGTGCCACCCTCGCGCCGCTCGAAGCGCTCGCGCTGCTCGGCCGTGGCGTTCTGCGGCAACTCCACCCGCACGAACACCAGCAGGAGGCGTTGCGGTTCCGGCTGCTGGCGGGCGGCGTCGAGGAGGTCCTGGAAGCTGGCGAGGCTCATGGCGTGCAGGGGGCTGTAAAGGAAGGCGCGAAGCTAGCACGGCGTCGCCCGGGCCGCGGCCCACGCGTCGGGGAATCTTGATCGCAATCAAGCGCGCACCCAGCCAGCGGGGCTAAGCTGTCGCCGTACCACTCTCCAAGCCTCATTGCCTGGGTTCGTCCGCGAATACGGCAACGGGGCCGTGGCAGTGACCGGAAGGTTGCCGCCACCGGGTCGGATCCGGAAACGGGCTGGCCTCCCGCGTTTGGACTGGAGCGACAACATGGCAACCCTCGTGGACGGCTTCGGCCGCACGTTCCCCTATCTGCGGCTCTCGCTCACCGAGGCCTGCAACTACCGTTGCAGCTACTGCCTGCCGGATGGCTACCAGTCCGCTGGACGCCCCACCTTCCTAGCGCTGGAGGAGATCCAGCGGCTGGTGCGCGGATTCGCGGCGGTGGGTATGCGCAAGATCCGCCTGACCGGCGGCGAGCCCAGCCTGCGCAAGGACCTGCCATCGATCATCGCCGCCGTCTCGGCGACGCCTGGCGTTCAGAAGATCGCCCTGACCACCAATGGCTGCCTGCTGCCCAGGCATGTGCGGCTGTGGCGCGAAGCCGGGCTGACCGCGCTCAACGTCAGCCTGGACAGCCTGCAACCGGCGCGTTTCGCCGCCATCACCGGCCATGACCGCTTCGACGAGGTGATGGAGGGCGTCGAGATCGCGCAGGGCCTCGGCTTCGATGCGGTCAAGCTCAATGCGGTGCTGCTGCGCGGGCTGAACGACGACGAGCTGCCGGCGTGGATGGACTTCCTGCGCGGCCGCGACGTGTCGATCCGCTTCATCGAGCTGATGCGCACCGGCGACAACCAGGCCTATTTCGAACGCCACCATTACCGCGCCGAGGCGCTGGAACAACAGTTGGTGGATGCCGGCTGGACACTGCGGCCGCGTGCCGCCGATGCCGGCCCGGCGCGCGAGTACGCGCACCCTGGCTATCGCGGGCGGATCGGCATCATCGCCCCGTATTCCAAGGATTTCTGCGCCGGCTGCAACCGCCTGCGGGTGACCGCGCGCGGCGACCTGCGGCTGTGCCTGTTCGGCGACTTCGGCATCCCGCTGCGGCCGCTGCTGCAGTCGGATGAAGACCACGACGCGCTGGCGGCACGTATCGCCACCCAGCTGGGCCTGAAGGCCGCGGGCCACGGCCTGCACGAGGGCAATACCGGCATTACCCCGCACCTCGCTTCCATTGGCGGATAAGCACATTCCATGACCAGCCATCGTGACGCGGCCTTCTACATGGCCGACATCCGCAACAAGCGCCCCACCCGCCGCCGCGCGGTGGCGGTGGGCGAATTCCTGCCCGGTCCAGACGCGTTCGCCACCGTGGTAGAGCGCCGGCTGCCCAAGGGCGATGCACTGGTGATGGCGGAAATCGCCGGCCTGCAGGGGGCGAAGATGGCCTCCATGCTGATGCCGTTGTGCCACCCCATTTCGCTGGAACTGGTGCGGGTGCGCTGCGTGCCGGTGCCGGAGCGCCACGCTATCCGCGTCTATTGCGAATGCGCGCTGGAGGCCCGCACCGGCGTCGAGATGGAAGCGCTGGCCGGTGTCAACGCGGCACTGCTCACGCTTTACGATCTGACCAAGCCGGTGCAGCCGGCGCTTGCCATCAACGGCGTGCGACTGCTGTTCAAGGAAGGCGGCAAGAAGGGACTGTGGGTGCATCCCGATGGCATGACCGACGAGGAGCGCGCGCACTACCAGCCGCGCGACTTGGCCCGCCTGGACGGCGTGCCGTGCGCGGTCATCACCCTGAGCGATCGCGCCAGTTCGGGCGAGTATGAAGACCGCTCCGGTCCGGTGCTGGTGGAGGCCCTGCGCAAGCTGGGTGCCGAGGTCGGCTACGTCGAAGTGCTGCCCGACGGCATCGATCCGCTGGCCGAACGCCTGCGCGCGCTGGCTGCCAAGGGCGTGCGCCTGTGCCTGTGCAGCGGCGGCACCGGCCTGGGGCCGCGCGACGTCACTCCCGAAACGCTGCGGCTGGTCGCTGACCGGCCAGTGGAAGGGCTGGCGGAAATGCTGCGCGCCGAGAGCGCCAAACACACTCCGCTGGCGTGGCTGAGTCGCGCCGAAGTGGTGCAGCTGGGCGGCATGCTGGTGTTCGCGCTGCCGGGCAGCCCGCGCGCGGCGCAGCAGTGCATGGACATGCTGCAGCCCTTGCTGGCGCATGCGCTGGCGATGCTCGACGGCAGGCCGCACCCGTGATCGGCTACGACGAGGCGCTGGCGCTCATCCAGCGCGAGGCGAAGCCGCTGCCGGTGGTGCCGCGCACGCCGATGGCCGGGCAGGTGCTGGCCGAGGCGGTGCATAGCGGCGAAGACCTGCCGCCGTTCGACAATTCCGCGATGGACGGCTTCGCCCTGCGGGTGGGCGATGCCGGCGCGATCGCGGGCGCCGAGTTCGAGGTGCTGGGCGCGCAGGCGGCAGGAGACGCGCAGACCGCGGCGCAGGGTGGGGCGTGGGAAATCATGACCGGCGCGCGCATCCCGGACGGGCTGGACGCGGTGATCCCGGTCGAGCAGGTCGAAGTGCTGGCCCGCGATGGCGACGGCAAGCCCGCTCGCATCCGCCTGCAAGCCGATGTGCCGCCCGGCCAGCATGTGCGCCGGCATGGCGAGGATGTGCGCAAGGGCGACCGCTTCCTCGCCGCAGGTACCCGCCTGGATGCCCCGCAGCTGATGCTGCTGGCCGCGCTGGGGGTGCCGCTGGTCGACGTGCACGCAACCCCGCGGGTGGCGCTGCTCAATACCGGTCGCGAGCTGGTGGACGATCCCGCGCAGGCACTGGGCTCCGGTGAGATCCGCAACAGCAATGGCCCCTACCTGGCCCGACGGATTGAACAGGCGGGTGGTGACGTGGTGCTGCGGCAGACCGTCAGCGACGATGCCGAGGCCTTCTTCATCGCGATGGAGCAGGCGCGCTCGGCCGGCGTGGAGTTGGTGCTGAGCACCGGCGCGGTGTCGATGGGCCGCTACGACTTCATCCCCGATGCGCTGCGCAAGCTCGGCGCGACCCTCCATTTCCACAAGGTGGCGATCCGTCCCGGCAAGCCGCTGCTGTTTGCCACCCTGCCCAACGGCGCGCTGTTCTTCGGGCTGCCGGGCAATCCGGCCTCCAGCGCGGTGGGGCTGCGCTTCTTCGTCGAGCCGGCGCTGCGGGCGATGCTGGGGCTGGCGCCGGAGCGCCCGCTGCGGCTGCCGCTGCTGGGCGGCTACCGCAAGCGCCATGCGCTGCGCTTCCACCTCAAGGGCCACGTGGCGCTGGATGGCGACGGCCGGCTGCAGGCGCGGGTGCTGCCGGGGCAGGAGTCGTTCCGGATCGCGCCGCTGGCGCACAGCAATGCGTGGATCGTGATCGATGCCGCCGCAGGCGACCTGGAAGACGGCGCTCTGGTCGATGTGTATCCGCCCGGGCATCTGCTCGGGCTGCAACTGCAGGGACAAGGCTGATGGATGTGCAAGTGAAGCTGTTCGGGGCCTTCCGCGACTGCCAGCCGGAGCCGCAGGTAGTGCTGGCGCTGGCCGAGGGCGCCCTCGTGGCCGACCTGCGCGCCGCGCTGGAGGCGCATGGCCGGGCGCACTGGCCGAACTTCAACCCGGCGCTGCTGGCGCGTTCCGCCTTCGCCAGTGACACCTCGGTACTGCGCGATGCGCAACCGGTACCGGCCGGTGTCGGCATGGCGATCCTGCCGCCGGTCAGCGGGGGCTGAGCATGCACCGCCACCATCTCACCGTGGTCGAGATCGCCGAGGGCAAGCTGGACCCGGCCGCCGCGCTGGAGTTCGTCTCCGACCCCGGTTTCGGCGGTATCACGATGTTCGTCGGCCGCGTGCGCGATCTCAACCATGGTCGCGACGTCACCGGCATCAGCTATGACATGTTCGTGCCGCTGGCGCTGAACGGGTTTGCCGAGATTGCCGCGTAAATTCCTACTGTCAAGAGACAGATAATTTCTAGAACGAGTGGAAATGCGTGGGCAAAATATTTACTTTTTTTATTGAAATTAATGACCGAAAAGT
>JAANMY010001231.1_pt1 | contig 30314 bp, 26 predicted proteins | sample 7279691 | NCBI WGS metagenome assembly JAANMY01 (sample SAMN14094543, study PRJNA606508) | bioreactor metagenome | isolation source: A lab-scale SPAN reactor treating ammonium-rich wastewater day 388 | place: Ireland: Galway | collected 2018-02-07
TGACTGGTTCAAGCATCATCTCAAGGTCGGCTGGACTTTGCCTGTTCGCTTCGATTTACCTCCCGAGCTAATCCTTCATGAAAATGTCCGGTAGAGAAACCAATCTACCAATCTACCAATCTACCAATCTACCAACCAACTAACCAACCAACTAACCAACTAACCACCCACCCACCCACCCAAGCCCTGACATGCAATCCACCCCACCCCCCACCTGGCTGTGGCGGCCCTATCTGATCGTGTTCCTGTCCAGCGCCTGCATCATGGTGCTGGAATTGGTAGCCGCCCGCATTCTGGCCCCCTTCGTCGGCGTCTCCCTCTACACCTGGACGAGCATCATCGGCGTGGTGCTGGCCGGCATCAGCCTGGGCAATTACCTGGGTGGGCGTCTGGCCGATCGCCGCGCCTCGCTGCGGCTGCTGGGCAGCATCTTCCTGCTGGCCGGCCTGCTCAGCCTCAGCGCCCTGACCGTGGAGTGGGCCGACCGCACCCTGCCGGGCCTGCCCCTGGTCGGCCAGATCCTGATGCTGACTCTGGCCCTCTTCTTCTTGCCCTGCCTGGCGTTGGGCATGATCTCGCCCCTGGTGGCCAAGCTGGCGGTGACCGATCTGGCCCAAACCGGCGCCACCGTGGGCAAACTCTACGCCGCCGGCACCGCGGGCAGCATTGCCGGCACCTTTCTCACCGGGTTTGTGCTCATCTCCTGGCTGGGCACACACACGATCATCTGGGGCGTGGCCGCCATCCTCATCTTCCTGGGCGGGCTGTTCATCGCCGGCGGTCGCCCCCGGGCCGCGGCGCTGCTGCTGATCGGCCTGATCGGCGGCTCGCTGGCAGCGGGGCAGTTGGGCTGGCTGCAAGGCCCCTGCCTGCGCGAGACGAACTATTTCTGCATCAAGGTGCACGATCGGGAGATGGAGGATCATACCGTGCGGGTGCTGGTGCTGGATCGCCTGGTGCACAGCTACAGCTCGCTGGATGATCCCACGCGGCTGGTCTACGGCTACGAGCAGATCTACGCCGACCTCACCGCCTACCGGGCGCAGGAAGATGCGCATCTCAGCGCCCTGTTCATCGGCGGCGGCGGCTACACCTTCCCCCGCTATATGGAAGCGGTCTATCCTGGCAGCGAGCTGGATGTGATCGAGATCGATCCCGGCGTCACCCAGGTGGCCTATGACCTGCTGGGCTTGCAGCGGGACACGACGATCCGCAGTTTCAACGAAGATGCGCGCCAATTTCTCGCTCGCGCCCCGCAGACTCGCTACGACCTGATCCTGGGGGACGCGTTCAATGATTTTTCCGTACCCTACCACCTCACCACCCACGAATTCAACCAGCAGATGAAGGCCTGGCTGGCGCCCGATGGCTTTTATATGATCAATATGATCGACAATGCCCGCGGCGATTTCCTGCGCGCCACCATCCACACCCTGCGCCAGAGCTTCGCGCATGTCTATGTGACGCCGGCCATTGCCGGCTGGCAGCAATCGGTGCGCAGCACCTTTGTGCTCATCGCCGGCGACCATCCCCTCGATCAGGCGCGGCTGCGGGGGGCACAGGCCGAGACGCTGTTGGCGCGGCGCCTGCTCAGCCCGGCAGAGGTGGATGAACTGTTGGCCGGCGGGCGCGTGGCCCTGCTCACCGACCGCTACGCGCCGGTCGATCAGATGCTGGCCCCGGCGTTTCGGGAACTGGCCCCGCCCACAGACTGAGCGCACAGCCGCGGCGATGGACAACAAAAAACCGCCCCCAAGAGAGCGCTCTGGGGGCGGTGAAAAGTGCATGGCCGTGCACCTCCCGTCGAATCTCATCCGATTTCGCTGCTGTTAACAGTCCGCCGCAGGCATCCTCGTGGCGCCCGTGAGTGACCGCTTAGGGCTGCTACCTTCCGGTCCTGACCCGGTTCACAGGCTCACGCCGCACAAGACCCACGCCGTGACACTGCCAACGCTGAACACGAAACCGTGCCGATCCTCGGGGAGGAATTCGATCCCGCTGTAGCGGATTGCGGGTGCAGGGCACCGCTAGCTCCCCATCTAGCACGGCCGGGGTGATCCTACCCCGGCCGGGCGGTTTTTGTCAAAGAAAAAGGTGCAGCCTGCAGGCTGGGGCAGGCTGCACCGGAGAAAAAGGCGGAGAGGGTGGGATTTGAACCCACGTTCCCTTGCGGGAAACGCGCTCTCCAGGCGCGCGCACTAGGCCAAACTATGCGACCTCTCCAGGTCAGTGGGCAGTATTCAGTATTCAGTGGTCAGTGGTCAGTGGTCAGTGGTCAGTGGTTAGTAATTAGTGACGGACGACGAACGAGTAAAAAGGCGGAGAGGGTGGGATTCGAACCCACGAGGGTGATTAGCCCTACGCGATTTCGAGACGCGCGCACTCGGCCAAACTATGCGACCTCTCCAAATGAAAAAAAGCGGGTGACGGGACTCGAACCCGTGACATTCAGCTTGGGAAGCTGACGTTCTACCGCTGAACTACACCCGCAGTTCGGTGGTATTATACGCCTGCCCGCCCGCGGCGTCAATCTGGCCAGGCGGCGCAAGAAAGGTCAATCCCACACAACGACTGCGCTCCATGCTTTCTGCCCATTTTCCCCCGCCCCCGCGGCGCATCCTGGCCATCAAGCTGGCCGATCTGGGGGATGTGCTCAACATCACCCCGGCTTTGCGCGCGCTGCGCCACACCTTCCCGCAGGCGCGGCTGGATGTGCTGGTGAACCCGCACACCGCGGGCCTGCTGCACGGCTCCACGCTGGTGGATGAGGTGGTGACCTTTGCCAAGACCGATTTTGAGGGCGTCAGCGCGTTCCGGCCCACGGCCTGGCTGCCCCTGCTCGGCTATCTGCGGGCGCTGCGCAGTCGCGGCTATGACACCGTGGTTGATTTTCATCATCTGACCACGCCGCTGGGCCGCGCCAAGCAGCGGATGCTGATCATGGCCACAGGCACGGCCACGCGCGTGGGCCTGGACAATGGCCATGGCGGCTGGTTTAGCCATCCCGTCCCCGACGAGGGCTTTGGCGCCCGCCGCGAGGTGGAATATTGGCTGGGCTTGGCCGCACAACTGGGCGCGCACAGCCCGGACACACGGCTGGATCTGCCTCTCTCGCCCGCGCATCAGGAGGCAGCCGCGGCGCTGCTGACCCAGCACGGCCTGCGCGATCGCGGCTTTGCCGTGCTCCATCCCGGCTCCGGCGGCTATTCCCTGGCCCGGCGCTGGGACGCGGCCAAATTTGCGGCCCTGGCCGCGGCCCTGCACGACCGCTACGGCCTGCCGGCGGTGCTCGTGGGTACGCCCGCAGATGGGGCCGATGCTGTGCTGGCCGCGGCCGCGGCCCCGCTGATCGATCTCAGCGGGCGCACGAGCATCAAGGAGTTGGCCGCGGTGTTGGGCCGCGCCGCCCTGTTCGTGGGCGCAGATAGCGGAGTGATGCACATGGCCGCGGCCATGGCCACGCCCCTCGTGGCCATTTTCGGCCCCACCAATCACCTGGCCTGGGCGCCGTGGACGCCGAACAGCCCCAGCCGGGTGGTGCGCCTGGGCATTTCCTGCTCACCCTGCGCGTATGTGGGGCACAGTGTGCGCTGGCGCAACGGCTGCCCCGAACGGGCCTGCCTGGCCGACCTGGAGGTGCATCACGTCCTCGCCGCGGTGGGGGAAGTGGTGCGTGAGGCGTAAAACGTAAAACGTGGTGCGTGGTGCGTGGTGCGTGATGCGTGATGCGTGATGCGTGATGCGTGATGCGTGATGCGTGATGCGTGACGAAATTACCGCAATTCACGACCAATTTACCAATTTACCAATTTACCAATCTACCAACAAACCAACCAACCAACCAACCAACAAACCAACCAACCAACCAACCTACCAATCTACCAACAGTGCGGCGAGGAGTTGGGGAGGGGTGACGGCCACATTGCCCAGCCGGCGCACGGCCACGCCCGCGGCGGCGTTGCCCAATCCCGCCGCGGCGCGCAGATCCAGGCCCGCGGCCAATGCCAACGCAATCACCGCGATCAACGTGTCGCCGGCCCCGGTCACATCGAACACCTGCGAGCGGTTGGCCGAAGCCAGATGCTGCGCCTCGCCCCCGCGCGTCATCAAGGAAAGGCCCTCGGCCCCGCGAGTGATGACCGCGCCCCCGGCGTCGAGCCGCGCCAGCAACTGCGCCAGCGCCTGCGCGAACGCCGCATCCTCCTCCAAAGCCCGCCCCAGATAACGCTCCGCCTCCTGACGGTTGCAGCGAATCAGGTCGAAGCCGGTGAAACGGCCCAGATCCCCCTGCGAATCGACGATGGCCAGGGCATGTTGGCTGCGAGCCGCGGCGCGCGCGGCCGCAATCACCGCCGGGGTGATCACGCCGCCGCAATAATCGGAGATGAGCACCGCCGCGCAGCCGGGCGCCAGGGCGGCGATGCGGTCGCACAGCGCCTGCTCCACTGCCTCCGCCGGCGCGGCCTGGCTGAGCCGGTCCACACGGGCAAGGTGATGGGCAAAAACGTAGCTGCCCTCGGCGACGATGCGGATCTTGTGAGTGGTGGGCCGGGCCGGATCGACCAGCAAGCCGGGGATATCAAGTCCACGGCGTTGCAGCTCCGTGGTCAGACGCGCCGCCGCCTCATCCTGGCCGAGCAGGCCCACCAACAGGGCGGCGCTGCCCAGGCTGTGGATATTGGCCGCGGGATTGCAGGCGCCGCCGGGCAGAAACTCGGCCCGCGTCTGCTCTAACACCGGCACCGGAGCCTCGCGGCTCAGCCGGCTGACACGGCCGATCTGGTATTCATCCAGCACCAGATCGCCCACGACCAGCAGGCGCTGCCCGGCCAGCCGGGCCACAAGCTCGGCCGCGCTCATGCCCGACCCTCGCGCAGCACGGCCCATACGAAACGGGGCAGATCCAGTTGCCGCCGCCAGCGCCAGGGCTGGGTGAGCAGCCGCCACAGCCACTCCAGATTGAGGCGGATCAGCCAGGCGGGCGCGCGGCGGCGCACGCCGGCCACATGATCGAAGGCCCCGCCCACGCCGATGCTCACCGGCACCGCCAGATCCTGCTTGTGTTCGTGGATCCAGAGATCCTGCGCGGGCGCGCCGTAGGCCACCAACAGCAGATCGGGCGCGGCCGCGCGGATGGCTGCGGCAATGGCGGGATAGTCCGCGGCCGCGGGCGAACCTTCGTACACCCCGACGACAGGCAGGCCGGGGAAGCGGGCGCGCAGCAGGGCCGCGGCCCGCGCGGCCACACCCGGGCCCGCGCCCAACAGGAAAAGCCGCCAGCCCTGCGCGGCCGCGGCCGCGGCCAGATGGTAGATGCCGTCGGAGCCGGTGACGCGGGCGGGCAGGGGCCGGCTCTGGCGGCGGGCCGCCCACAACAGGCCCACGCCATCGGCCAGCACCAGATCGGCGTTTTGCAGGACATGGAGAAATTCGGGCCGACGGCGGGCTGTCATCACGAATTCGGGGTTGGCGGTGCACACCTGGCGCGGCGCTCTGGCGGCGATGAATTGCCCGACCAGGACCAGGAACGCGCCATATTCCAGCGGGTGCACGGGCACGCCCAGGATGTGGACAGGATCGGGGATGGCGTGATTGTGGCGCATTGCTCGGCGTGGAAATCAACCAAAATCTATCAAATCCGTAAAATTCGTGGCAAAAGATACAAAAACGTCGCTGTTCTGCGCCGTATTTTCGCGCCGCCCGGCGCAGAGGGCAAATCGCCCCGGCCGCGGCGCCGCGTCTCCCTCAGCTTTTTACACGTCCACCCGCTCCACCCGGAACCCCACACCGTCCGCCGCGCCGGTCTCGGCAAATTCGCGGGCGGCGAGATGGCCGGCAAAAACGGCCTGGGCGATGATGTTCGGGGCCTCGGCGTCGCCGATCACCCGCAGAGAGCGCAGCCGGCCGTCGGCGAGGGCGGGGCGCAGGGTTTTATAAAGGGCGTCGTTGGGCAGGCGGTCGCTGACCAGCAGCGCGGCGTCGCATGCCACCTCGCGCCCGGCCCCGGTCAGGGTGTGGGTCAGGGTTGCGAGGCCAGGGCCAAGCGCAGTCAGCAGGCAGCGGGGAGCCAGGTTCACGCCCAGCTCCAGCAGCCGCCGCTCGATCCGCTCCTGCTCCAGGGTGAATTGCGTCCAATAGGAGATGAGCGGCGCCGGCGTGACCAGCGTCACCTGGCAGCCGCGCCCCGCCAACAGCTCGGCCAGCACGCCGGCCATGTAGAAATGGTCGTCGTCATAGACCAGGACGCGGCCCTGCGGCAGCCGTCCGGCCATCAAGTCATCGGGGGTGAAGACCGCGGCGGCAGCATGGCCGGGGATGGGCCGGCTGCGGCTGCGGCCCACGCCATCCCGCCGCCAGAGCGCGCCGGTGGCTACGATCACATGCGGGATGCCCGCGTCCAGCACATCTTCCGCGGTCATGGGGCTGCCCCGGTACACGGCCACCTGGGGCAATTTCTGAATCTGCGTCTCCCGCCAGTCGACCACGCGCCGCCATTCGCGCAGGCCGGGCAATTGCGCTTCCAGCGTTACGCGGCCGCCCAGTTCCCGCCGCGCTTCGGTGAGGATGACCTCGAAGCCGCGGCGGCCCAGGCTCATGGCGCATTCCAATCCCGCGGGGCCGGCGCCGATGACCAGCGCCTGCTCCGCCCGCGGGCGGGCCGCGATCCGCTCCGGATGCCAGCCGCGGCGCCACTCCTCGCCCATGGTGGGGTTCTGTGTGCAGCGGATGGGGATGATCTTGTTGTCGGCGCTGACGCAGATATTGCAGCCGATGCACTCGCGGATCTCATCGAAGCGGCCCTCGCGGATCTTCTGCGGCAGGAAGGGATCGGCAATGGAGGGCCGGGCCGCGCCGATGAAGTCCATCACCCCGCGGCGGATGGCCGAGACCATGGCATCGGGCGAGGTGTAGCGGCCCACGCCCACCACCGGCTTGGTGGTCAGCGATTTGACAAAGGTGATGTACGGCTCCTGGTAGCCCTCTTTGGCGAAGCGGGAGGTGACAGAGTCGTTGCTCCAGCCGCTGATATTGACATCCCACAGATCAGGCAATTCGGCCAGCATGGCCACGATCTCGCGGCCCTCGCCATCGCTGCTGATCCCTTCGGGGCCGAGGAGTTCATCGACGGCCAGCCGCACGGCCACCGCGCAGACATCGCCGACCGCCTCTTGGGTGTCTTCGATCAGTTCACGCAGCAGGCGGACGCGGTTGGGCAGGCTGCCGCCATATTCATCGCTGCGGTCGTTGAAGCGGGGGGAGAGGAAGTGCATGGGCAGGCTGAGCCCATGCCCGGCGTAGCAGTAAATGATATCGAAGCCGGCGCGTTTGGCCCGCAAGGCCGCGGCGCGGTGCCAGCGCCGCAGGGCGCGGATATCTTCTTTATCCATGCGCCGGGTCTGCACCGGCTCGTAGCCTGTGCCGCCGACCACACCCATGGAGCGCGGGCCCAGCGGCGGCAGGCGCGAGTAGAAATTGGGCGCGTCCACGCCATTGTGCGAGAGTTCGATGCCGGCCAGGCTGCCCTGGCTGTGTACGGCCTCGACCATGCGTTGCAAGGGGGAGATGTCGGCGTCGCTCCACAGCCGGCCCTCGGCAAAGGGGGCCAGGTCGCCGGAGGGGTGGATTTCGACTTCCTCGGTGCAGACCACACCCCAGCCGCCCTCGGCCTTGATCCGGCGCATCTCGGCCAGGGCCAGGGGCATGCGGTAGCCCAGCCCGTTGCAGTGCGGAACCTGATAGAAACGATTCGGCGCGGTTACCGGGCCGATGGCCAGGGGTTCGAAGAGGATGGCGAAGGGATCGGACATGGGCAGTGTTCAGTGTTCAGTGTTCAGTGTTCGGGGTTCGGTGTTCGGCGTTCGGGGTTCAGTGTTCAGTGCAATGCGCGGCTTGCCGCTGGCCACCCCAGGCGTGATCTCGATTCTCTGTGCAAGCGTTTCAGGGCGGGTGTTGGCCGCTGGAGCGGATTTTGCCATGCGCCAGATGCCTGGCCGCGCTGTATCCAAAGGCCATGGCCGGGCCGATCGTGCTGCCCGCGCCGGGGTAGGTGTTGCCCATGACCGAGGCGGCGTTGTTGCCCACCGCGTACAATCCCTGGATGGCTGAGCCATCTGGGCGCAAGACGCGGGCGTGTTCATCTGTCACCGGCCCGCCCTTGGTGCCCAGGTCGCCGGGCACGATCTGCACCGCGTAGAACGGCGGCTTTGCAATCGGGGCCAGACAGGGGTTGGGCCTGACCGTGGGGTCGCCGTAGTACCGATCGTAGGCGCTGTCCCCGCGGTGGAAGTCCCCATCGACGCCCCTGCGGGCGAACTGGTTGAAGCGTTCGATCGTCGCCGTCAGATTCTGCGCGTCTATGCCGCATCGCTGGGCCAGCTCCGCCACGGTATCGGCCCGTTTCAGGTAGCCGCTCTCAAGATAGTTTTTGGGGATGGGCTGCATGGGGAAAAGGATGCCAAAGATGTACTTGTTGCGAAAACGCTGATCCATGATGAAAAAGGCCGGGATATGCGGCGTTTCGGCGCTGTGCTGTGCGTACATCGCATGGACAACCTCGACGTAGGAGGCGGCCTCATTGGTGAACCGTCTGCCGGCCGCGTTCACCATGATCCCGCCGGGATAAGAGCGTTCGCCCACATGGAACATCACCGGCGCGTCCGGCGGCAGGCTCGCAGGCCCCCACCAGGCATCGTCCATCAGATCGATGCCGGCGCCGGCCTGCATGCCCAGCCGGATCGCTTCGCCGGTATCGCCCGGGCCGGCTGAGCTCCATTCATGGTTGATCGGGCCTTGCTGGTATTGCTCTCGCATCTGCTGATTGTGGGCAAAGCCGCCCGCGGCCAGCACCACGCCCCGGTTGGCGCGAATGCGCACCGGCTTGCCCTCCCGTTTGGCCACGATGCCCACAACCGCCCCCTCTGCCATGACCAGTTCTTGCAGCGAGGTGTTGAGCCAGAGGGGCACATTCTCCTCTTTGAGGGACAGGCGCAGCCGTGCGATCAGCGCCTGCCCGAGCGCCAGCAGCTTGACGCCGGTGAGCATGTTGAACAGGGTGCGCGCGCCGACTTTGAGGGCGGTTTTCTTGCCTGTCCAGGTAGAGGTAAGCATGCCCAGTTTGTTGTATTCGCTGGCTGTGAACGCCAGTCCGGCCGGGATTTCGATGCTCATGGGCCGCAGCTGGCGCAGATCTGCGCCCAATTTGCTGCCGTCGAAGGGTGAGGCCTCGATGGCGCGGCCATCGGCCATGCCTCCCGGCCGTTCCGGATAATAATCGGCATAGCCCACAGAGCGGTGGAAACGCATATGCGAGTTATCGACCAAATAGCGCACCATTTCTGGGGCAAGGCGCAGATAAGCCTCTTGCAAAGCCTGCGGCGTGCGGTCGCCCACGGTGTGCTGCAGATAAGTGCGCGCCTTGGCGGGGGAATCATCCAGGCCATCCTGCTGCAGCAGATGATTGTTCGGCACCCACAGCCCACCGCCAGAGAGGGCGGTCGTGCCCCCGTAGAACTCTGTTTTTTCGATCAGCAGCGTCTCCAGGCCGGCCTGCGCGGCAACCAGCGCGGCAGTCATACCGCCGCCGCCGCTTCCTACAACGATCACATCGGTCGTATGATCCCAGTTTGTCATGTTCGCGTCCTTGTGGTTGGAGGGGTGTGTTTTGGGCAGTGTCTTTGGCGGGAGGGGTTTCGTGGGCATCACCCGGAAATCCCTCGAACTTCTGCGGGGAAACCAATGCGGCCGGCATGGCGCTGCCTCATCGATAGGGGCATCCTCTCGTACGCGACCCAATTCTAGCGTACGACGCCAGCAAATACATACTGAGTTAGCGGCGCAGACAAAGCCGATCCCCCGCACGCCGCTGTTGGGCGGGTCAAGACGTTGACCGATGCCGGCTCAGGAGAGAACCGCGCTCGAAGAGCACCCGCAGGCCGCCCGCCATGACCTGCTGCGTGCCGGGATCGAGGGGCAGGGCCGCCCACCGCTCATCGGTGATGCCATATTCGATTTCACGGCCATCGTGATACCAGACCCGGAGCGAGGAGAGTAAACCATAGTCCTCGATCTGCTGCTTATCCACGGCCCCAAATTGCCGGATCCAATTTGTGTTATGTAAATATCGCTGCGGCTCAGCCGTAATCAAAACCAGATCGACATCAGACCCTTCCGTCGCCGCGTTTCTGGCATGGGAACCGACCAGCGCCAGGGCTTGAATGTCTGATTGAGCAGAAGCCCATTGGGTCATGCTGTCGAGAAATCGGTTGATGGGGGCTGTTGTCATATCTTCTCTCTGTTCAGAGGATGAAACTGGCTGCTTGTGAGTGCTTTGCCAGAGGCGGCAGGACTGCGGTCGTCGGTGGTTGCGCCTTGTCTGGCCCCTCCCCCCAATTGCCAATCCCCCCACAATCCACTATCCTACCCCCACCCCCCCCCAACCAACTAACCAACCAACCAACTAACTAACCAACCAACCAACCAACCAACTAACCAACTAACCAACCACCATGCTCCTCCTCTCCTGCCCCAACTGCGGCCCCCGCAACGTGGCCGAATTCCGTTTTGGCGGCGAAGTCCACCCCCGCCCGGCCCAGCCCGCGCACCTCTCCGACGCGTCCTGGAGCGATTACCTGTACATGCGCGCCAACACACTGGGCGTGCAAAAAGAATGGTGGTACCACCGCGCCGGCTGCGGCCTCTGGTTCCTGGCCGAACGCCACACCCAGACGAACGAAGTGACCGCAACATACCGCTGGCAGCCGGCAGATACGACCCCATCTATCTAATGCACATCCAGACTGATCCGAATCGCATCATCGACTTTTTGCATCGTTTCCGTTGACAAGCGCCCTAAATAACGGCCAAGTCGAGACTTATCAACAGTCAAGATCTTATGAAGATAGATCAGAGAGTTATTCTTCAGGCCACCTTCAGGCGCTTTTACCTCAACATTCACGCGAAATCTTGCTGTCGCACCGCTCGAAATCGCAGCCACAATGACGGTGCTGTTGTAAAGATTGCCGATGTCATTCTGGATGACGAGCGCTGGTCGTATCTTGGCTATCTCTGCGCCACGGGCAGGGTTGAAATCAACCAGGAAAACATCGCCACGCCTGATTCGACGATTCTGATCATCCCAAGGCATCATCTGTCCACTCGTCTTCATACGGTGGCAGGGAGTTATCCCACGCCTCCAGACTCAGGGGCAGCCCTTCTTCCGCCATTGCAGCAGACTCTGCGGCAACCGCCTTGTAACCGGCTACCAATTCTTCGCGCAAAGCCAGCCCTTCCTGCGCTTCGATGAAATACGCGACGGCATCCGCCACAAATTTACTTTGCCCACGCTGCGGCGCGTACTCACGCACCTTTTGCATGAGATCACGCGGCAGTGTCAGGGTGATTTTCTCGGTTTTAGCTGCCATTTGCATACCTCCAAAAATACAGTGAACTCGCTGTATGAATCATACATCCAACCTCCTCGCACCGCCAAATCCATGCCCGAACCCGCCCACCCACCCACCCGCCTGCCTGCCCAGCCCGGCGAACTGATCGACCGCGGGGAGATGTTCCCCTTCAGCTTCGATGGCGAGCAGTACTTCGCCTATCCTGGCGACACCATTGCCTCGGCCCTGGCCGCCGGCGGCGTGACCATCTTCAGCCGCTCCTTCAAATACCACCGCCCGCGCGGGCTGCTGTGCGCGGCCGGCCACTGCGCCAACTGCCTGGTGCAGGTGGAAGAGGAGCCGAACGTGCGCGCCTGCACCCGCGCCGTGCAGCCGGGCATGCGCGTGACGCACCAGAACGCCTGGCCCACCCTGCAACACGACATCATGTCCCTGACCCAGCTGGCCGCGCCCCTGCTGCCGGTCGGGTTCTACTACAAAACCTTCATCCACCCCCGCTTCCTGTGGCCGGCCTACGAAAGCGTGCTGCGCCACGCCGCCGGGCTGGGCAAACTCGATCTGGCCGCCAGCGCCGGCCCGCCCCACTTCAAACACTACCTGCACGCGGATGTGGCCGTCGTGGGCGGCGGGCGATCGGGCATGCAGGCGGCCACGGCCGCGGCCAGCCTGGGCGCCCGCGTCCTTCTCTTCGATGATCAGCCCACGCTGGGCGGGCGCCTGCGCTATCAAGCCGCGCGGCAGCCCCAGGCCCGCGGCGATCTGCTGGCGCAGATGGCGCGCTCCCCCGAGATCAGCGTCTACCTCGACGCTGCCGTCATCGGCTGGTGGGAAGATAACTGGCTGGCCGCGGTGCAGGGCGACGATCTCTACAAAATCCGGGCGCGGGCCGTGGTGATCGCCACCGGCGCCTACGAGCAGCCCCTGCCCTTCGCCCACAACGACCTGCCCGGCGTCATGCTGGGCAGCGCTGCCCAACGCCTCATCCACCTCTACGGCGTGCGGCCGGGCAGCCAGGCCCTGATCGTCACCAGCACCGACGAGGGCTGGGCCGTGGCCGCGGATCTGCTGGCCGCGGGCGTGACCGTGGCCGCCGTCGCCGACAGCCGCGCGGGCAGCAACAGCCCCCTGGTCGATACAATCGCCGCCGCCAGCGCGCAGCGGCTGTGGTCGCACACCATCGTGCGGGCCGAGGGCGACAAACGCGTCCGCCGCGGCCACCTCGCCCCCCTCACCGCCGCCGGGCAGATCGACGAATCCGCAACCAAGCAGATCGACTGCGACCTCATCCTGATCTGCGGGCGGTGGGCGCCGGCCAACGGCCTGCTCTATCAGGCCGGCGCCGGCATCGCCTACGATCCCAGCCTGGATCAATACCGCGTCCACACCCTGCCCGACGGCCTCTTCGCCGCGGGCCGCGTCACCGGCGGCAACAGCGCCAGCGCCGGCCATCTGGCCGGATTACAGGCCGCCGCCTTCGCCGGATTCGCCGCCCAGGCCTAGATCGCAGCCGCGCAGGCCGAAGCGGCCCCATCGCAGCCCCTGCCCGGCCTCTCCGCCCCCGCCGCGCCCGATCCCAAGCAGCAAATCCTCTGTTTCTGCGAGGATGTATCGACCAAAGACCTGCAAACCGCGGTGGCCGAGGGCTACGACAGCATCGAATTGCTCAAACGCTACACCACCCTCTCCATGGGCCCTTGTCAGGGCAAAATGTGCTCGGCCAACGCCCTGCATCTCTGCGCCCAGGCCACCGGCCGCAGCGTGGCCGCCACCGGAACCACCACCGCCCGCGCGCCGATCCCCCCCACCTCTCTGGCCGCGCTGGCCGGGCAGCCCATGGAGCCGGCGCAGCGCAGCCCCATCGACGCCTGGCACCGTGCGCACGGCGCCCGCATGATGAACGCCGGCCTCTGGCTGCGCCCGGAGCACTACGGCGACCCCACCGCCGAGGCGCTGGCCGTGCGCCAGAGCGTGGGATTGATCGACGTCAGCACGTTGGGCAAGCTGCAACTCAGCGGCCCCGGCGTCCCCGCCCTGCTCGATAGGCTTTATGTCAACTCATTGCCGGCGCTGGCCGTGGGCCGCGGGCGCTATGGCCTGATGTGCAACGATGAGGGCGTCATCCTCGACGACGGCGTCACCGCCCGCCTGGACGAGCAGCTTTGGTACACCACCACCACCTCCTCCGGCGCCGGCGCCATCTTCGAATGGATGCAATGGTGGGCGCAATCGGGCTGGGGGCAGGGCGTGCACATCGCCGATGTCACCGAGTCATTCGCCGCCTTCAACCTGGCCGGGCCGCAGGCGCGGGCCGTGCTGGCAAAATTGACCGCCGCGGACATCTCGAACGCGGCGTTCCCGTACATGCACGTACGCGAGATCGAGATCGCCCAGGTGGCCTGTCGCGTGTTGCGCATCGGCTTCACCGGCGAGTTGTCCTATGAAATTCACTGCCCGGCGGGATGGGGACTGCACGTGTGGGCAGCGCTGCTGGAAGCGGGCAGCGCCTTCGGCATTCGCCCCTTCGGCGTGGAGGCGCAGCGCGTGTTGCGGCTGGAAAAGGGGCACATCATCATCGGCCAGGACACCGACGCGCTCAGCGACCCCATGGCTGCGGGCATGGGCTGGGCCGTGAAGCTGGACAAACCCGATTTCTTGGGCAAACGCTCGCTGGCGCGGGTGGCTGCGGATGGGCCAAAGCAGCGGCTGGTGGGCTTCACCCTGGCCGAGCCGGGCGCGCCGCCGGAAGAGGGCTTGCAGATCGTGCAGATCAACGGCAGCGACCGGCCCCAGATCATCGGCTGGATCACTTCCAGCCGGTTCAGCCCCACCCTGAACCAGGCCATCGGCCTCTGCTGGCTGCCGGCGGAACTGGCTGCGCAGCCGGGCGCGGCCTTCACCATCTGGCGAGAGGGGCGGCCGCTCAGCGCCCGCGTGCATCATGGGCCATTCTACGACCCGGCAGGCGCGCGGCTGCGGGCATAGATCTCCTGAAAAGGGAACAGAAAAAGACAACGGTTGGGCAATTTTCCCCCGCGGGCCGGCGATGTTACAATGCCCGCGTCATGTCCACGCCGCTGCAGATCCCACCGCTCTACCATCACGCCAAGGCCAACGGCGCCCGTTTTCAGGATCTTGCCGGCTGGCGCCTGGTGCATGATTTCGGGGACGCGGCAGCGGAACGGGAGGCGGTGCGGGGCGCGGCCGGCCTGTACGACGCCTCGGCCAGCGGCAAGCTGCTGGTCGAAGGCTCCGCGGCGATGACCCTGTGGCCAGGGCTGGGGGCCGCGCCGACCCTGGCCGTGGGCGCAGGCGTCGCAATCGAAACCGGCATGCTCTATCGCCTGCGGGCCGATCTCTGCCTGCTGCACACACCGCCCGGCGGCCAGACCCAGGCCGCGGCCGCGCTGGCGCAGGCCATCTCGGCCCAAAAGGGGCTGATCAGCCTCACTGATATGACCCACGGCTGGGCCGAACTGCGGCTGATTGGCCCGGCCAGCCGCGAGCTGCTCAGCCGGCTGTGCGGGCTGGATCTGAGCCAGGCAACCTATCCCAATCACCACGCCGCCTTCACCAGCGTGGCCAAGACCCGGCAACTGCTGCTGCGACAAGACGCCGGCGTCCTGCCCGCGTTCTCGCTGATCGGGGCGCGCTCGCTGGCAGCCTATCTGTGGGATACGATCCTGATCGCGGGCCAAAATCTGGGGCTGCGCGCTGTGGGCAGGGCCGCGGCCGCCGGCGGGTGAACGTAACGCTCCTTACGCTTGCCCCCTGCCTTCTTGCAGAAACCCGGCCCCTTGCACTACAATTGTGACAAATGGTTCGAAGACGAACCGCGCAATCATACCCATTCACCGGGCGCGACGCCGACCGTCGGCCGTTGCCACGGCTGCCCAGCCAAGGAGAGCACACCATGCCGCACAAATTGACCGATTTAAAACGACCCGTGCCCAGCGATATCGAGATCGCGCAGGCGCAAACCCCGACGCCCATCACGCAGATCGCCGCCGAAGTGGGCATCCTCCCCGCAGAATTGTTGCCTTATGGCAGCGAAAAAGCCAAAGTGCGCCTTTCGACGCGTGACCGTTTGGCAGATAAACCCAACGGCAACTATGTGGTGGTGACGGCCATCACCCCCACCCCGCTGGGCGAGGGCAAAACCACCACCACCGTGGGCCTGAGCCAGGCCCTGGGCGCGCATCTGAATCAGAAAGTGATCACCTGCATCCGCCAGCCCAGCCAGGGGCCCACCTTCGGCATCAAAGGGGGCGCGGCCGGCGGCGGCTACAGCCAGATCATCCCGATGGAGGAGTTCAACCTGCACCTCACCGGCGATTTGCATGCCATCACCGCGGCCAACAACCTGCTGGCCGCGGCCATCGATGCCCGCATGCACCACGAATCCTATCAGGATGACGCCTCTTTGTTCGACCGCCTCTGTCCGCCGGCCAAGGATGGCAGCCGCAGCTTCTCGCCGGTGATGTTCAAGCGCCTGGCCAAGCTGGGCATCGCCAAAACGGATCCGAATGACCTGACCACGGAAGAACGCAGCGCCTTCGTTCGCCTGGACATCGACCCCGACTCGATCACCTGGCGGCGGGTGATGGATACCAATGACCGCTATCTGCGCGGGATCACCATCGGCAAAGGCCCGGCGGAGAAATTCCAGCGGGAGACTGGCTTCGACATCACCGTGGCCAGCGAGATCATGGCCATTCTGGCCCTCACCACCAGCCTGCCCGACATGCGCGAACGGCTGGGCCGCATGGTGATCGGCACCAGCCGGGCGGGTGTACCGATCACAGCCGATGATTTGGGCGCGGGCGGGGCGCTGACCGTGCTGATGAAGGATGCGATCATGCCCAATCTGATGCAGACGGTGGAGGGCACGCCGGCCTTCGTCCATGCCGGGCCTTTCGCCAACATCGCTCATGGCAATTCCTCCATCGTCGCCGACCAGATCGCGCTGAAACTGGTGGGGCCGGATGGTTTTGTGCTGACCGAGGCCGGGTTTGGCGCGGATATCGGTATGGAAAAATTCTTCGATATCAAATGCCGCTACAGCGGGCTGATCCCGAATGTGGTGGTGCTGGTGGCCACGATCCGGGCGCTGAAGATGCACGGCGGCGGGCCCAAGGTGGTGGCGGGCCAGCCCTTGCACCCGGCCTACACCGAGGAAAACCTGGAATTGCTGGAGGCGGGTTGCGCCAATCTGAGGGTGCACATCAAGAACGCGCTGCGTTTTGGCATCCCCGTGGTGGTGGCGGTGAACAAGTTCAAAGACGACACCGACGCCGAAGTGGCATTGGTGCGCAAGATCTCCAAAGAGGCGGGCGCAGAGGATGCGGTGATGTCCAATCATTGGGCCGATGGCGGCGCCGGCGCCGTGGAGCTGGGCAAGGCGGTGATCGCCGCGGCCCATAAGCCCAGCAACTTCCACTTCCTCTATCCGCTGGAGATGGGCATCAAAGAGAAGATCGAAACGATCGTCAAGGAGATCTACGGCGGCGCGGGTGTGGAATTCCTGCCCGAAGCGGAAAAGAAGATCGAATTGTACAATCGCGTGGGCTTCAACAACCTGCCGATCTGCATGGCCAAGACGCATCTCAGCCTCAGCCACGACCCCAACCTGAAGGGTGCGCCCACCGGGTTCATCGTGCCGGTGCGCGATATCCGCGCCAGCGTGGGGGCCGGGTTCCTCTATCCCCTGCTGGGCGCCATGAGCACCATGCCCGGCCTGCCCACCCGCCCGGTCTTCTATGATGTCGATCTCGACCTGGAGACGGGGAAGGTGATGGGGCTGTTCTAAATTGCCGGCAATGGCGCGGCGCGCTCGCGCGCCGCGCCATTGCCCCTGGCCCCGATCATGGACACATCCCCCGCTCCGCCTCTGCTCAATCCCTTCGCCGATCTGATCGGGCTGCGCTTTAGCGAGTGTGTGCAGGGGGAGAGTGTCTGCCATCTGGCTCTGACGCCGGCGCTGCTGAACCCCTACGGCGTGGCGCATGGCGCGGTGCTCTACGCTCTGGCCGACACCGGCATGGGCAAGGCGCTGGTTTCGCTGCTGGATGCCGGGCAGCGTTGCGCCACTATCGAGATCAAGATCTCCTACTTCCGGCCGATGACCGCAGGAGAGGTGCGCTGCGAGGCGAAGGTGGTGCACAAGGGGGGGCGGGTGGCCTTTCTGGAGGCAACCCTCTATCAGGGCCAGGAGGCGGCAGGGCAGGCTACCGGCACGTTCGCCATCTTTGCGGCGCGGCCGGGCCGCTGAAGGCAGCGAAAAAGAGGGAACCCGACAAAAGTCGATGACGCGGGGCCGAAAAAGTGCTAGAATACAGGGCATCAGTTGTCCAACCCCATCCTTTCGGAGGAACCTGCCATGCAATTCGTCAAATTCATGACCAGCAACACTGGTCGCGGCGCACGCATCCTGCTCGGTTTGCTCGTTATCGCCTTGGGGCAGTTTGTCGTCCAGGGCACACCCGGCCTCATCATGACCATCGTCGGCCTGATCCCCCTGGCCGGCGGCCTGTTCGATTTCTGCTTGTTCGGCAAGTTGCTGGGCTATCCATTGAAGGGCGCGGCCGCGCGGGCCCAATTGGCCAAGAAATAGCCGATCGGCCGCCCAAAAAACCAGTCTGATCACGCTCCCTGCCGGCGGATGCTGGCAGGGAGCGCTGCCGCGCCCGCGTGTGTCATTGCCACCCTGAAGCAATCCCCAACCGACCTCGCGCCCGCCGGCCTGTGTGGCGCATGGCAGCGCCTGCGCTATAATTGGCGCTGCCATGAACGATCCCTTCGACCCCGACGCCTTGCTCGCCGCGATCCTGGCCCTGGTACGCGCCCACGATCTGCCCGCCAGCAGCCTGAGTGTGGACATCTCGCTGCTGCAGCCGGCGTTCGCGGCCCGCTTCCCCCAGTTTCAGACGCAGCCGGGCCGCCTCTTCGCCCACGCCGGGCAGGTGGATGGCGTGGCCGTGCATCTGCATATCAAGCCGCGGCTGCCCTTCGCCGAATTGGCCGCCTGGCTGGATGGGGAGATCTTCCCGGCGGTGCAGGCGCTGGCCGGGGACGCGGCAGGGTTGGCCACGCGGGTGCGGCTAGATCATGCCGAGGATGACCCGCGGCGCGATACCCGCTTTCAGCACAGCATCCATCTGGAATGCCGCGGGCAGGCAGAAGAAGAGATGGAGATCCTGGCCGTGGCCGCGGGGGCGCGGCAAGTGAGCGCGACCAGCTATCCCATCCTCTTCGCCTATGTGGGCTGGTTGGTAGATGAGGAAAGTGACGGCAGTTTTGGGGTGGATGCCGTATACGATTTCAACCCGCTGCATCTGGAAGCGCATCCGGACAGCCTGGGGCGGCTGCAACAGGCCTTGCCCCTGCTGCGCCGGCACTTTCACGCGCAGTTACAACGCCTGCGGAGACAGCAAGCATGAGCGCAGCATCGATCACACGGGACTTTCTGGGCGCCGAGCCGACCTGGCAGGCCGCGGGCATCGAGATGGAAGATGTGCAGCCGTTGTGGGGGGGGCATCGGCTGGTGATTTCGGGCCGCGGGCAGGCGGACGCGCAGAGCGTGTCCGCAGATGGCAAAGTGACGCGGGGCCATCTGTACCTGCCCGCCGGCGAAGTGCGGCGGCTGCTGGCCCTCTGCTGCGAGCATGACCTGCTGGCCACGCCGCCCCCCACCCATCCGGGGCTGCCGGACGAAGCGCAGCCGACCATCACCCTGATCAACCCCGCGGGTGAGCGCCGCGGGGTGACGGCCTGGGCCGAGGGCATGGCCGATGGCTTCGCCGCAGTCTACAAAGCGCTGCACGCCCTGGCCCGACGGGCGCTGGCCGTGACGGCCACACGCACACGCCTGGCCGAACTGGACGCGCAACTGCAAGAAAAGGGCTACGCCCTCGATCGCTTCAGCCACCAACCGAGCGTGGTTACGTTTATCGAGCAAGAAATCGCCGGGCTGGAATCGCAGATTGCCGCCCACCGCCAGACCCTGGCCCGGCTGACCACCTTCCCCAGCGCAAAGGAGCACACCCCATGAGCGAAACCCACGGCCTGCACGCGGTCACCGGCGCCTTCGGCTACTCTGGCAAGTACATTGCCCAGCGCCTGCTGGCCCAGGGGCGCCGCGTGATCACCCTCACCAATTCCACCGACCGCGCCAACACCTTCGGCGGGCGTGTGCCCATCTTTCCCTTCCATTTCGATCGGCCGGAGGAGCTGACGCGCTCGTTGGCCGGGGTGGAGGTGCTCTACAACACCTATTGGGTGCGCTTCAACCACAAGCTCTTCCGCCACGCCGACGCGGTGCGCAACACCCTGATCCTGTTCGAGGCGGCCAAACAGGCAGGCGTGCGCCGCGTGGTGCACGTCAGCATCACCAACCCCACCGAAGATTCGCCCCTGGAGTATTTCAGCGGCAAGGCCCGGCTGGAGCGGGGGCTGATCGAGTCCGGTCTTGCCTATGCCATCCTGCGGCCCACGGTGCTCTTCGGCAAGGAAGATATCCTGATCAACAATATCGCCTGGATGCTGCGCCATTTGCCGCTCTTTGGCCTGTTCGGAGATGGCAGCTACAAGTTGCAGCCGATCTATGTGGATGACCTGGCCGCGCTGGCGGTGCAGCTGGGCGGGACGGAGGAAAACGCCGTCATCAATGCCATCGGCCCGGAGACTTTCACCTACCGGGAGCTGGCAGCCACGATTGCCCGGCTGATCGGGGTGCGGCGACCCCTGATTCCCCTGCCGCCGGCCGTGGGATATGCGGCCGGGCGGCTGGTGGGCGCGCTGATGCGGGATGTGACGATCACCCGTGAGGAGATCGCGGGGCTGATGGCGGGCTTGCTCTATGTGGACACGCCGCCCACCGGCGTGACCCGGCTGAGCGACTGGATCGCGGCCCACGCCGATACGCTGGGGCGGCGCTACACCAGTGAATTGGCCCGCCGCCGCGATCGGGCCAGCGCTTACGCCAGCAATTGAGTTAGCGCCTGTTCACCGCGTTCAGCCCGCAGCGGGACGAAACAGCCCGCGCAACATCCCCACAAAAACGCCGGCCCAGGCCACCAAGGCCAGGTGGATGAAACCACGCGGGATAGCCATCAGGAAGGGCAGGCTCAAGGCCTGGGCCAGGCGAAAGGTGCAGACGGTGTACATGCCCAGGGGAAAGACCATGCCCCAGTATTGCGGATCGTAGGTGAGAGGAAAACGCTTGACGCCGTGCCGCCACACGCCCAGGATCAGCAGCAGCGGTATCCACCAGGTGCCCGCGGCCCAGAAAAAGAGGGTGAAGCCCTTGAGAAAGGGCAGCAGATCGATCAAAAAAGGCCAGCGATGGGCCTGTAAGATGAGGGTGGCGCCGGCCAGGGTGGTGATGGCCACCGCGCCCATGTTGATCCAATAGGGCGGCGTCAACGCGGCCGAGGCCAGCTCCAGAAAGGTAAAACGGTAGAAGATGAGGGTGATGATGCTGAGGTAGAGCATGCAGCCGAGTAGATACATGCACAGACTGAAGAAAAACCAGGACGGGGGCGGCGTTTCCATGCCGGCCAGCAGCAGCGTCCCCAAAATGGAGACTGATTGCGTGGCCACCGCAGCGATCAGCCAGGCGCCATTGATGCCCTCTTCCAGGCTGGGTTTGTTTTCGCGCACCGTCACGGCGGTGAAAAAGCTATACATCACGATCACCCACAGGAGGATGCCCAGCCCCCACAGCACCCAGGCTGCGGTGCGGTTGGCGGTCAGCAAGATCCACTGCGACCCCAGCACACAGGTGCCGGCAATGATCGTGAAAAATCCAGGCCCACGGGCGTGGCTTTGCAGGTCGGCCCGCAGCCGCGGCCAGAAAAAGAAGAGCCGCCCCAGGGTCAGCAGCCATAGCCAACTGTAGGCCACCAGATTGATCGCCAGCAAAGCCCAGGCGATGCTCCTCATCTCCAGCAGAAAGGCAGCGATAGAAACGATGCCGGTGGCCATCACCAGGGCGAAATAACCGGGGAAGAGGTTGGCGGCGCCGTCAGCAACGCGTTTGAACATGGCAGGCCTGTGCAGGGTGGGTGGCGCTAGCGGCGTTCATCCGTTTTTGCGCCCTGCAGGATGGTCAGGGCGCACTCCCAGGCCCCGGCATGGCAGAGGCCGTCCATGCGGGCGTTTTCGTACGCGGTCAGGGCCGCGGCCAACAGGGCCGTATCGACAAGATCGGCGGCGGCATCCCTCTCCATCGCCTGCCGCGTGGCGCCCCCGCGCAAGCGCTGTTCGATCAGCGCCAGCGGCTCAGGCGCGGTCATCGCCCCCGCCCGGCCTGCCGGCCCCTGCGCTCTGGGCAGCGAGGGAACAGGCGCGCCCCATTACGGCCTCTGCTTCTGCGGCGGTCGCCGGTTCCAGATCACTACCTGGATCGGGCGCCACAGATAGGTGAACGGATAGGTGAAGACATGCACCAGCCGGGTGAAGGGGAAAAGCAGGACGAGGAAGAAACCGGCCAGCAGATGGAATTGCACCAGCCAGGGCAGGGCGGTGACATACTGAATCTCCGGCTGGAAGACCAGCAGGGAGATCATCCAGGGCACCGACGTGTGCAGGTACCAACCCGATCCCCAGCGATAGACCAGCGCAATCCAGAAGCCGATCGCCACCTGCGTCAGCAAGGTGATCAGCAAGAGCCAGTCCGCGGTCGAGGTGACAGCCAGCACGCGCGGGCTGCGCAGCCGCCGCACGATCAGCAACGTCATCCCCACCACCGTCATCAGCGCCAACCCCAACCCGGTCACCTCCAGCACATAGAGGCGGATGCGATCCGAAAGCAGATCGCCCCAGAGGGAGGGGAAGAGCAAGGGCAGCAGGTGCGCGGTCAGCAGGGTGATGACGCCGTAATGCCAGGGCACCGATCCCCAAAACAGGGTGCGATTCTCCAAAAACTGCGAGGAGAGGCTGGAATAGGAAAAGCGGTTCTGGCGATAGCGCGAGATGCCGGAAATGATGGCAACCGTCACCGCCACGTAGGGAAAGACAACGAATAAAACAATATCGAACATCAGAAAACCTCCTCGATCTTCATTGTAGCCGTTTACGTCAATGGCAAGATGACGCGAACAAGGTATTCACCGGATGCCAGGCCACCGGCAGGGCCAGATCCGGCGCCATGGTCAGCAACACCTCGTACAACGCTTGTAACAGGCGGCGATACTCTTCCCCCGGCGGCTCTTGTTTGGGGATGGTCGGATCGGGGGGATCGTCCTCTTTGTTGTGCAGCATCTGATGCAAGGCGGGATGCAGGGCCTCGGTGATGATCTCCTGACACTCGGCCCAGTCCTCGTGCACGGCCAAAAAACGCAGCATCACCGCCAGGTGATCGGGCAGTTCCACCCCGCTATCGAGATGGTAGGGACGGTAGCGATCCTTCAATCCCAGCAGAAAGGTGCTGCGCTTGTACGATTCGCCAAAGAGATGGTAGCCGACGTAGGGATGACAGGTGGCGTCCAACTCGAAAACGCCGGTGTAGATTTCCTCCAGCCGCGACTGTGGCGTGTGCTGGACGAAGGACTCGAACTCGTGCAGGGTGGCAGCGGCTTCGGGGCTGCGATCGGCCACCAGCGCCGCCCCTTGCGCGGCCACGCCGGTGAGGTCGCCGCGCGGGTAATCGAGCAATTGGGCGAAGAAGTGCAATACGTGGCCCGGTCTCAGATCGTAGTACATGATCACGCTCCGCGGGCAGGGGCGCGGCGGAACCCAAACCCGCCCTCGCGCTTTTGGGTGAAGGGGTCCAGTGTTTGTTCGATGGCCACCTCGCGCGCCAGCGGCGGCACCACAAAACGCTCCTCGAAGGTGGGCCGGGCGGTGAGGTGGACGATCGCTTCCACCTCCTCGGCTGTCGTGCCGCCGGCTTGCAGCGCCTGCTGCACCTCCTCCTCCGATACATCTCCCACCATCTTGGCCCGCATGTAGATGCGCACCGCGATCATCTTGCGATACGAGTCCTCCACCACATCGACATTGCCCGCCGAGAAGAGGCTGGCCATGTAGCGGATGGGCATGCGCGCCTGCTCCAGCGAACTGAGCAGCGGCCCCAGTTGGGCGCTGGCCGCGTCGGCGTTGTCGTAGACGCCATCTTTGATCTTGGCCAGCACCGGCAGCATGGGCGGCACGTAAAAAAGCATGGGCAGGGTGCGGAATTCGGCGTGCAGGGGCAGGGCCAGTTTCCATTGCTTGACGAATTTGTACACCGGCGAATGCTGCGCCGCCTGGATCATCGCCTCAGAGATGCCGTTGGCCTTGGCGGCCTCGATCACCAGGGGGTGATGGGGATTCTGGATCAGCGAGCGATGTTCGTGCACCAACTGCTCCGCGGGCGCAGAAGCGGCCTCCTTCAGGCGGTCGGCGTCGTAGAGCAGCACGCCCAGGTAGCGGATGCGGCCCACACAAGAATGGAAACAAGCCGGGGCCTGGCCACTCTCCAGGCGGGGATAGCAGAGGATGCACTTCTCCGATTTGCCGGTGGACCAGTTGAAATAGGTCTTTTTGTACGGGCAACCGGACACGCACATGCGCCAGGCCCGGCATTTCTCCTGGCTGAGCAGGACGATGCCATCTTCCCCCCGCTTGTACACCGCGCCGGCCGGGCAGGCGCCGACGCAACCGGGATTGAGACAGTGGTTGCAGATGCGGGGCAGGTAGAAGAAGACCACCCGCTCCATCTCGGTCAGTTGCTCCCGTTCCTCCTCGGTCAATGCGCCCAGGTTGGGATCGTTCTCGGCGTAGACGGGGGAGCCGCCGTAGTCGTCGTCCCAGTTCGGCCCGGCTTCGATCTCCATGGGCTTGCCGGTGATCAGCGAGATGGCCCGCGCCGTGGGCTGGTCATCCCCCTCGGGGGCGCTGAACAGATGGTCGTAATCGTACGTCCACGGCTCGTAATAGTCATCGACCGTGGGCAGGTAGGGGTTGAAGAAGATGTTGCCCAGCCCCCCCAGCCGGCTGTGCAGCTTCAGGCGGATATCGCTGCCCTTGCCATTTTGCTGTTCCCAGCCGCCCTTGTACTTGTCCTGATCTTCCCAGGCCGTGGGATAGCCGGTGCCCGGCTTGGTCTCGACATTGTTCCACCACATGTATTCGGCGCCCTTGCGGTCGGTCCAGATGTTCTTGCAGGCGATGCTGCATGTGTGGCAGCCGATGCATTTGTCGAGATGAAAAACCATCGATACTTGCGCTCTGATATCCATCGTAATAGCTCCTTTGGGGGCAGTATTCAGTATTCAGTATTCAGTATTCAGTATTCAGTGTTCAGTGTCCAGTGTCCAGTAATCAGCAGCGAAGGAGATTCGAACTGAAATACTGAACACTGAATACTGATTACTGAATACTGATTACTGAATCCTACCATTCCACCTTTTCCAGCTTTTTCACCACGCAATAGGTGTCGCGGGTGAAGATGCCGATGGGGCCCCAGTAATTGAAGGCGTAGGTGAATTGGGCGTAGCCGCCGGCCAGTTGCAGCGGGTTGATGCGGGTGCGGGTGAGGCTGTTGTGGCCGCCGCCGCGCTTGCCCCCGCGCACCTGCGATTTGGGGATGTAGATCGTGCGCTCCACCGCGTGGTAGTACAGGCACATGCCCGATTGCACGCGGGCGCTGACATTGGCCCGCGTTACCACCACGCCGTTGTCGTTGTATACCTCCACCCAGTCGTTGTCGTTCAGCCCGATCTTTTCGGCGTCCTTGTCGTTGATCCAGATCGGATCCATGCCGCGCGAGAGGGTGAGCATGCGGTGGTTGTCTTTGTAGGTGGAGTGGATATTCCACTTGCCGTGCGGGGTGATGTAATTCAGCACCAGGCAGCTGTCGTCCACCGGGCTGTTGACGATGTCGCCGGTCAGCCGCGGGTTGAGCTTGGGCTTGAAGGTGGGCAGATGTTCGCCAAAATCGAGATAGTAGAGGTGATCGACATAGAACTGCTGGCGTCCGGTCAGCGTGCGCCAGGGGATCAACCGCTCGACATTCAGGCACCAGGCCGCGTAAGCCCGGCCATCGTTGACGTTGCCGGTCCAGCAGGGGCTGATCAACGTGCGGCGCACCTGGCGGGTGAGGTCGTGGAAGGTCATGCGCACATCGCGCACCCCCTCGGCCAGGTCGGTCAGGGGCACGCCGGTCACCTCCTCCTCGTGCTCGAACGCAGCGTAGGTGACGGCGCCATTGGTTTCGGGCGCCAGATACAGCAGGGCGTTGGCCGCGTCCAGCGCATCCTCCAGGCTGGGGTATTTGTGGCCGTTCCACTGCACGCAGCGCAGATGGCGGGGATCGGGCGAGCCGCCGACCGGGTTGCGCAGCAATTCATCGTACTGGGCCTTGGCCGGGACATGGACGCCGTTGCCGCTGAAGCCCTTCTCCCGCGCCACCGGGCCCAGCGAGATGAACTTGTTGTACAGGTTGGCGTAGTCTCGCTCCACCACCTTGAAGTGGGGCATGGTTTTGCCGGGGATGGGGTCGCACTCGCCCGCGGCCCAGTCCAGCGGCTCGGTCTGCGCCAACTCATCAGAGGTGTCGTGCATCAGCGGCACAGCCACCAGGTCGCGCACCGGCTGCGGGAAGACGCGCGGGGCCATTTCGCTCACCTTGCGGGCGAAGGCCTTGAAAATCTCGTAGTCGGTCTTGGCCTCCCACACCGGCGGCACGGCCTGGCTCAGCGGATGCACGAAGGAGTGCAGGTCGGTGGTGTTGAGGTCGTTTTTCTCGTACCAGAAGGCGGCGGGCAGGACGATGTCGGAGTAGAGGGCGGAGGAATCCATGCGGAAGTTGAGGTCCACGACCAGATCGAACTTGCCGCGCGGGGCCGGCTCGCGGAAGGTGACGGTCTTGACCTTGCCTTTGGCGTGCTCCTCGGCCACGATGTTGTCGTGCGTGCCCAGGTAGTGGCGCTGGAAGAACTCGGCGCCCTTGGCGCTGGAGGCCATGGCATTGCCCCGCCAGATGAACCACACCCGCGGCCAGTTCTCCTCCGCGTCGGGGTCGTGGACGGCGAAGTCCAGCTTGCCATCTTTCAGTTGCTGCGCCGTCCATTGCGCCACCTGCTCGCCGGTCTTGGCGCCGGCGGCCTCGGCCTCGGCCAGCACCTGTAAGGGATTGCGGTTGAACTGCGGGTAGTAGGGCATCCAGCCCAGGCGCACGGCCATCGTCTCCAGATCCATGGCATGGCCTTTGGCCCATTTGGTTTGGGGCGGCACCGGCGCGTAGTCGGTGAAATCGCCCTCGTAGCGCCACTGGTCGCTGTTCACATAGTGCCAGGTGGGGGATTGCTGGCGGCGGGGGACGACGCCCCAGTCGTTGGCGAAGGCAAAACTGCTCCAGGGGGCGACCAGGGTCAGCTTCTCCTGGCCCACATAATGGTTCATACCGCCGCCATTCTTGCCGCAGCAGCCGCAAAGGATGAGGGAGGTGATGGGGGCGCGGTAGGCCAGGTTGTTGTTGTACCAGTGGTTGATGCTGGCGCCGACGATGACCATCGAGCGGCCTTGGGTGGCCTCGGCCGTGCCGGCAAATTCGCGGGCCAGGCGGATGACGGTGTCGCGGCCGATGCCGGTGTACTGTTCCTGCCAGGCCGGGGTGTAGGGGTGGTTGTCGTCGTAGCTCGTGGCATAATCGCCCGATAGCCCGCGGCCGACGCCGAACTGGGCCATCAGCAAATCGAAGGCCGTGGCCACGGCCACGCGGCCCTCGCTGGTTTCGATGTAGCGCACCGGCACCCCGCGGCGCAGGGTCTGGTTCTCGGCGAACTCGTGGTAGGCCACGGGCAGGACGTCATCATGCTGATCGAAGAAAGAGAGGGTGGGGCTGATGGGGCTGCCATCCTGGCCATCCTCCAGCTTCAAGTTCCACTGGCCCTTTTCCGTTTGCCAGCGGAAGCCCACCGTGCCCATCGGCATCTTGGGCTGGCCGCTGGCTTCGTCGATCATCAGCAGCTTCCAATCGCCATTCTCCTCGTCCGCGTAGCGGGCCAGACGGTTGGCCCGCAGCAATTGCCCGGCCTGATAGCTGCCATCTTCGTTGGCGTGCAATTCGACCAGGAAGGGGCCATCGGTGTAGCGGGTGACGTAATCGACAAAATAGGGCACTTGCCGCTCGACGTAGTATTCCTGCAAGATGACATGGTTGACCGCCATCCACAAAGCCGTGTCCGTGCCTGGCCGCACCGGAATCCACCAGTCCGAATACTTGGCCACCTGGCTGAGGTCGGGGGCGATGACGACGAACTTGGCGCCCTCGTGCCGGGCCTCGGAGATGAAATGCACATCGGGCGTGCGGGTCATGTTGGGGTTGGAGCCCATGGCCACGATGTATTTGGCGTTGTACCAGTCGGCGCTCTCGCAGACGTCGGTTTGGTCGCCCCAGATCTCGGGGAAGGCGTTGGGCAGGTCCGCGTACCAGTCGTAGAAGCTCATGTTGACGCCGCCAAAAAGCTGCAAGAACCGGGAGCCGGCGCCATACGAGAGGTAGGACATGGCCGGGATGGGCGAGAAGCCGAAGACCCGGTCGGGGCCGTATTTTTTGGCGGTGTAGAGGCAGGAGGCGGCGATCAGCTCTAGCACCTCATCCCACGCCACCCGGCGGAAGCCGCCCTTGCCGCGGGCCCGCTGGAAGCGCGAACGCTTGCTTTCATCCTCTACGATCGAGGCCCAGGCCTCGACCGGGTTCTCATGCTGCGCTTTGGCCTGCCGCCACAGGTCGATCAGCGGGCCGCGAGCGTAGGGATATTTGACGCGGATGGGGCTGTAGACATACCAGGAAGCAGAGATGCCGCGCTGGCAGCCCCGCGGCTCGTAGGGCGGCAGGTGCGGTTCCAGCAGGGGGTAATCCACCTGCTGCATCTCCCAGGTGATGACGCCATCTTTGACGTAGATGGCCCAGGAGCAGCCGCCGGTGCAGTTGACGCCGTGCGTCGAGCGGACGATATTGTCGTGCTGCCAGCGGTTACGATAAAACTCTTCCCACTGGCGGGCCTGCGGTTTGATCAGGTCTTGGATCCAGCCCATGTGAGGTGCCTCCGGGATAGTGGTCAGTATTCAGTGGTCAGTATTCAGTGGTTAGTGGGGTCAGATGCGAGCGCGCTGCACCATTGTTTTGCGCACCGACCCCAATCGGCTGCGCCAGTAGAGATGCCCCGCGCCCATGAACAGGAGTGTGCCCAGCACAGAGAGGGCGGTGAGTTGCCACAGCGCCTGCGGCGGTCGCTGCTGCACCGAGGCCTCCTGCAAGAAAGCGCGCAGGTCATCCTGCTCGGCGGGCGTCAATGGCTGCCGCGCCCACACCGCGTTCATGGTCACGGTGGGCATGGTGTTGAGGAAGGTGGCCACGCCAGCATCGCCGCCATAGGTGTTGTAGGCAAAGGTGAGGTCCGGCCCCAACGCGCCCCCACCCAGCGCGCCCAGCCCGGCGATGCTGTGACAGCTCATGCAGGGCGGGCCGCCATTGGCCAGCCGGCTGGCACCGGTGAACAAGGCCCGGCCGTGCGCGGCGTCGCCCACACCCATGGCCACCACCGGCGCGGTGACTGCCCCGCCCGGATTGGCCAGATAGGTGATGATGGCGCTCACCTCTGCCTCGGTCAGGGCCAGGTTGGGCATGGGGACGTTGTTGAACTCGGCCAGCATCTGCGTGGCAATGGGATCACCCGCGGCCAGCACCTTGTCGGGCTGCGCGATCCACTGCGACAGCCAGGCCGGATCGCGGCGATCAACCACACCGGCCAGGTCTGGGCCCACCAGATTGCCGCCGCCGATGGTGTGGCAAGCCGTGCATTTCTGCGTGAAGAGGGTCTCGCCGTCGCCGCCCCCCTGGGCCAGGGCCACGCGCGCGGATCCCACCAGCGCCGCCACAATCCAGATCAGCACCATGGCAACGCGGCGGGCGTCAGCAATACCAACTGACCGGCGGCCTGGCAATGAGCCAAATGCGCCGGCGGATTTAGCATCGAGCAAATCGTGGGTCATCGTTCAATCACTCCCCCTGGATGAGACATGGGCGGCAGCCAGAGACTCGGCTGCCGGCAGATTGTGGATCGCGTCCAGCAGGTCTGCAACGCGGGCAGGAAGGGTATGGGTGGAGAAAACGCGAAAGGTGTTTTGGTTCAAACCAACGCGGATGACCAGAACCTCGGGGTACTGCTCGACCAAACTGGCGGTGAGATGGGCGGCCTTGTGGCTGCCGATCTCCTCGTCGGCAATGACAACCACATGCGGGTTGGCCGAGGCAATGTGCTGGTGGACATCATCTTCCAGCCCCACCGGCCCGACCAGGTGCACCCCCTCTGCCCCGCGCAGAATCCCTTCCATGCTCTCGCCGAAGAGATGATGGGAACAGAGCAGCAGCACGCGTTGGGTGGACATGACAGATGGCAGCGCAGGAAGCGGACATAGTGTAGGCCAGCATACCGGAAAAGGAGCGGCAAACCTATCGTTCCCCCTGTTGTCATGGGGATGATAAAAGAGTGATTTGTCATCCAATTGGGCGGGTAGAGAACTAGTTCTCTAAGTGAGTTGCACGACCGCCCAGCGATCCAACTCAATAGCGAACCGCTGCAGGCGTCGTGCTAAAGTGAGTTGCACGACCGCCCAACGATCCAACTCGATAGCGAGCCGCTGCAGGCGTCGTGCTAAAGTGAGTTGCACGACCGCCCAACGATCCAACTCGATAGCGAGCCGCTGCAGGCGGTCGTGCAACTCACTTGTTGCGATAAGGCGGTCTCGCGGCTAAAGTGAGTTGCACGACCGCCCAACGATCCAACTCGATAGCGAACCGCTGCAGGCGGTCGTGCAACTCACTTGTTGCGATAAGGCGGTCTCGCGGCTAAAGTGAGTTGCACGACCGCCCAGCGATCCAACTCGATAGCGAACCGCTGCAGGCGGTCGTGCAACTCACTTGCG
>JAANMY010001234.1_pt1 | contig 30278 bp, 28 predicted proteins | sample 7279691 | NCBI WGS metagenome assembly JAANMY01 (sample SAMN14094543, study PRJNA606508) | bioreactor metagenome | isolation source: A lab-scale SPAN reactor treating ammonium-rich wastewater day 388 | place: Ireland: Galway | collected 2018-02-07
GCGACTCATCGAAGCCGAACAACCCCGCGATCACTGACTCCGACGTGCGATCGGGAAATTACCGAGAAATGCGTCTGCCGATGTGCGGAATGTAAGGCCGACCAGGTGGCAATAGGCGAAGAACGCCGCGGAGGCGAACGCGGCGCACATCTGCAGGAGTTCGACGTCGCCGGGCACCGACCAGGCGAAGAGCTTGCGCCCGACGATCGACACGATCTCCATCGCGACCAGCGCGACGAACACGAAGCCGCCCGCGACGGCAAAACCGCGCGCGATCGCGATGAGCGCCCGGCCCGCAGCGCCGTACCCTGCCCCCGCCGCTCCCTGCGACTCCTGCATGACGCCTCTCCCTCCGCGACCGCGGCGTGCGTCCGGCGTTCCGGAATCGGTACGCCCTGTCCGCCCTATCCGAGCTTCGCGCGCAACCACTCCGGCGGCGCCGCCGCCTGGATGCGCGCGGGGTCGTCGGGATGGCGGCGCGCGAGGATCCGGACCTCGCGCCCCTCGACCAGCACCTCGTCCGCGCGCCGGATCGCGTGTGCCACCACGAAGCTCTTCCCGCGCCACTCGGCGACGCTCGTGTCGACCGCGATCCTGTCACCGAAGGTCGCCGACTTGAGGAAGCGCGCCGTCGCCTCGACCAGCGGCGCCCCGAAGATGCCGTCGCTGCGTTCGGTCTCGTGCCACGACGGCACGCCTGCCGCCTCGAAGAACTGCCGGAACGCCGCGTCCATCCAGCGGAAGTAGTTCGGATAGAAGACGATGCGCAGCGGGTCGCAGTCGCCGAACTCGACGGTGAATCCGGTCGTGTGCCGGAAGCTCATGGCGAGCGCTTCGCAGCGACGCGCGCGGGCGCCGCCGGACGCTTCATCCAGACGATCGGCTGCGCGACGACCGGGCGCGGCGGCGCGCCGTGGCGCTCCGAACTACCGCCACCCTTGCGCGGCCCCGACCGCCCGATCCCCCGAATGCACTCCTGCCACGGCATCTTGAACACTCCCGACCTCCATTTCGTCCAACCCGTCCGGGGACTCCTGAAAGACGACGTTCGAAGGAGAGCCCGGACGGGAAGCACGGGGCACGGCGGCACGTGAAGGTATCAGGTCCGAAGCAACCGCGCGATCCCCGAGCGCATCCAGCGATGTCCGGGGTCGTGGTGGGCCCGCTCGTGCCAGTTCAGGTTGATGTCGTAGCCGGGCAGCTTGACCGGCAGCTCGAACGTGCGCAGGCGTCCTTGCTTCGTGATGATCTCCGCGAGGCGCAGCGGGATCGTCGCGATCAGGTCGGTGCCCTGGATGACATAGGACAGGCCGGCATAGTTCGGGACCTCGATCGAGATCCTGCGCACGACCCCCTGACGCTCGCACGCACGCTCGACGATGGCGTGCCCCGTACCGGCGGCGCTGACCGCGATATGCGACTCGGATTCGTAGAGCGCGCGACTGAGCGTGCGACGGATGCGCGGATGGCCCGCGCGCACGACGCAGACGTAGCGTTGCGGGAACAATTTCTGCTGGTAGAACCCCGCGGTCAACTGGGGCATGAAACCGATCGCCAGGTCCGCGTCGCCGGATTCGAGCTGCATGGCCGTCTGTTGCGACAGCGGCCGCACCTCGATCGACACGCCCGGCGCCATGGCGAGCAGGCCTGCCCAGAGCCCGGGCAGCAGCACGACCTGGCTGATGTCGCTCATGCTGATGCAGAACCGCCTGGTCGCCGTCGGCGGATCGAATTGGCTTCGATAGCCGAAGGCGGTGTCGAACGCCTCGAGCGCCTGCCGCATCTGCGGCGCGAGTTCACGCGCCAGCGGCGTGGGTTCCATCGCGGCACCCACGCGAACGAACAGCGGATCGGCGAAGTGCTCGCGCAAGCGCGCCAGCGCAACGCTGACGGCCGGCTGGCTCAGGCCGAGCGTCTCCGCGGCGAGCGTCACGGAGCGCCGCTTCGACATCTCGTCGAAGACGGCGAGCAATCGTCGGTCCAGCGAAGCCTGGGGCTTGGTCACGTTTCGCGCCTCCCGGGGCGCGGCGCGCATTCGAAATTCGAATACGTCCGTTTCGATGTTAGCACTTTCGCGAATCCCGGGCGGATTCTATGCTGGTTCCGGAACGCGTCGGCGAGGTCGCGCACCGTCCCGGCCGCTTCCGAGCGGCCCGTGAACGAAGCAACACCCGGCTTTCCCGACCTCGGCCAGACCCTGGAAACCCCCTGACGTGACCGCCATCACCCTTCGCGACGGCGATCTGTCGCTCGACGCGCTGCGCACCGTCTTCGAAGGCCCCGTCCGCTACGAACTCTCGGCGCGCGCCCTGGGGCGCGTGCGACAGGGTGCTCGCACCGTCGCTGGTGTCACGCGCCGAAAGGCCGCAGCCTACGGCATCAACACGGGCTTCGGCCTGCTCGCGCAGACACGCATTCCGGCCGATCAGCTCGAGGCCTTGCAGCGCAACCTCGTGCTCTCGCATTCCTGCGGCACCGGCGAGGAGCTGTCCGACGAGATCGTGCGGCTGGTGCTGGTGCTGAAGGTCGCCAGCCTCGCGCAGGGGCACTCGGGCATTCGCCCGGGAACGATCGGCGCGCTGCAACGTCTGCTCGAGCGCGAGGTCTACCCGTGCGTGCCCTCGCAGGGCTCGGTGGGCGCCTCGGGCGACCTGGCGCCGCTCGCGCACCTGAGCGCAACCCTGTTCGGGGTCGGCCACATGCGTACCGGCGGGCGCCGCGTAAGCGCGGCGCAGGGGCTGAAGCTCGCGGGCATCGAGCCGGTCCGGCTCGCGGCCAAGGAAGGACTCGCGCTCCTCAACGGCACGCAGGCTTCGACGGCCCTCGCGCTCGCCGGCTTCTTCGCCATCGAAAACGTCTACGCCGCCGCGCTCGTCGCCGGCGCGCTCACGACGGACGCGCTCAAGGGGAGCGACACCCCGTTCGACGACCGCATCCACGCGCTGCGGCGCCAGCGGGGGCAGCGTGCCGTGGCCCGAGTCCTGCGCCGGCTGATCGAGGGCAGCGGCATCCGCGCTTCGCACGTCGTCTGCGACCGCGTGCAGGATCCCTATTCGCTGCGCTGCCAGCCGCAGGTGATGGGCGCCTGCCTGGACGTGATGACGAGCGCCGCGCGGGCGCTGTCGCTCGAAGCCAATGCCGTCACCGACAACCCGCTGGTGTTCCCGGACAGCGACGAAGTGCTCTCCGGCGGCAACTTCCACGCCGAGCCGGTCGCGTTCGCGGCCGACCAGCTCGCGCTCGCCGTCGCCGAGATCGGCTCGATCTCCGAGCGACGCATCGCGCTGCTCGTCGATCCGAAGATGAGCGGCCTGCCGGCCTTCCTGATCGAGAACAGCGGCGTGAACTCCGGCTTCATGATTCCCCAGGTCACCGCCGCGGCGCTGGTCTCGGAGAACAAGGCGCTGGCGCACCCCGCCAGCGTGGACAGCATCCCGACCTCCGCGAACCAGGAGGACCACGTGTCGATGGCGGCGCACGGCGCGCGCCGACTGCTGCTGATGGCGCGCAACGCCGCTGTCGTGGTCGGCATCGAGCTGCTCGCCGCGGCCCAGGGGGTCGAGTTCCATCGACCGCTCGAGAGTTCACGGGCTCTCGAAGGCGCGCTCCGACAGATCCGCGCGCGCGTCCACCGCCTCGACAGGGATCGATACCTGGCGCCGGACATCGAGGCGGCGCGCGATCTCGTCCTTTCGGGCGCGTTCCGCGGGCTCATCGAACCCGCCGCCCTTCCGGGAAGCGTGGGCTGAACGACGCCGCCGCTGATTTGCAGCGCGTCCCTCGCGCCGCGCACCGCAGCCGGGTCCGGGTTCAGCCGTGCAGCGCCCGGTACTTGGCCATCAGGTCGTCCGGCGACTCGACGTGGTCCGGATGCTGGACGATGCAGTCGGCGGGGCACACGACCCTGCACTGCGGCTCGTCCTCGGCGCCGACGCACTCGGTGCATTTCGTCGGATCGATCACGTAGATCGGATCTCCCACGCTGATCGCCTCGTTCGGGCAAACCGGCTTGCATGCGTCGCAGGACGTGCAGTCTTCGTTGATCAACAGGGCCATGGCGGGTTCACGAGCACGCCGCGTCAGGCGACGGCTCTCTCCTTCGGTTCGGCGGGTTTCGCAGGGCACCGAGCGCCGCAAGACGCGGCGCTGTCTCTCGGACGCGATGCGACCGCGCGGGCCGCAGCCTCGAGCGGCCCGTTGCGCCGCGCCGCGATCGTCGAACGGCTTCGCGGCGACATTCAGCGACTCCGCGCCCCGGAAGTCGTCGGCGGCGCACCGGCGCCGTCCGGTCCGACGCTGAACAGCCCGGGCTTGCCGACGCGCCAGCGTTCGTATTCGGTGGCGAGCGTGTCGGCATGGTCGCGCTCCTCGGCCGCGAGTTCGCGATAGAGCCGATGCTCGGCCGAACCCGGCGCAGCGCGCTCCGCGCGGCCGGCGAAGTACTCAGCGGCGCGTTTCTCGAGGCCGATCGCGATGCGGAACAGATTGGCGGGATCCTGCGGACGGCTCTCGACGTCGGCGAAGATCGCGGCCAGCTCGATGCGGAACGCCGGCGAGGGCTCGGGTACGTCGAGGTGGTAGCGGCGCGACAGCGTTTCCATGTGCTCGCCTTCCATCACCGCGAAGCGGCCGAACAGCTCGCGCATCGCCGGCTCGCGGCTGTCGGCCGCGGCGCGCTGGTAGAAGGCACGCCCCCCGAGCTCGATCTCGAACGCCAGGCGTATGCCCTCGAGCGCCCCGACCTCGTCGACGCGCCCGGTGTCCTGCACTTCGAGCTTGCCGCCGCAGTGGGGACAGCGGCCGTAGGGAAACGCGAAGCCTTCGCTGACCTTGGCGCACTGCGTGCAGTGCCATCGCAGGCTGGCGTCGGCGCAGCAGATGTAGACGCCTTCGGCGTCGTCGTCGAGCGGCTGGCGGCATTTCGGACACAGCATGGCGCGACCCTCAGTTCGACAGCGTCCCGGCGACGGGAGCGGGCGCGTCGACCGCCTCGTCGGTGTCGAGCTTCGGAGGCCAGCACCTGGGCGCCTGCCGCAGCCAGGCACCGATCGCGCGCGCCGCGCGGCGTCCGGCGCTCATCGCCAGGATCACGGTGGCGCCGCCGGTGACGATGTCGCCGCCGGCGAACACCCCCGGAATGTTGGTGGCCTGGGTGAGTTCGTCGGCGACGATGTAGCCCCACTTGTTCAGCGCCAGGCCCTCGGTCGCCTGCGCGACGATCGGGTTGGCCTTGGTGCCCAGCGCGTAGATCACCGTGTCGCAGTCCCACTCGAAGAATTCACCGAGCGGAACGGGCGCGCGGCGGCCGCGCGCGTCGGGGTCGCCCAACGCCATCTTCTGCACGCGAATCGCGCGCACGTCGCCGTCGTCGTTGACGAGGATCTCCTCCGGCGCATGCAGGAAGGCGAACTCGATGCCCTCTTCCTTCGCGTGGCGCAACTCCTCGACACGCGCCGGGGCTTCGGCCTCCGAGCGCCGGTAGACGCAGAGCACGCGGCCTGCGCCCAGGCGCCGAGCCACGCGCAGGCAGTCCATCGCCGTGTTGCCCGCGCCGATGACGACGACGTTCTGGCCCAGGGCGATCGGCGTGTCGCGGTACGGGAACTCGTCGCCGCCCATCAGGTTGACGCGCGTGAGGAACTCGTTGGCCGAATAGACCTGTCCGGCGAACTCGCCCGGGATGCCCAGGAACGCCGGCGCTCCCGCGCCCGCGGCGACGAAGACCGCGTCGAAGCCCATCTTGCCGGTGAGTTGCGGGACGGTGAACGTCTTGCCGATCACCTTGTTGGTTTCGAAGCGCACGCCCAGATCCCGCAGGCGGGCGACCTCGCGGTCGATGATGTCGCGCGGCAGCCGGAACGACGGGATGCCGTAGCGGAGCACCCCGCCCACCACGTGCAGCGCCTCGTAGACGGTGACTTCGGCACCGAGCTTGACGAGGTCGGCCGCGGCGGCGAGCCCGCCCGGCCCCGAGCCGACGATGGCCACCTGCCCGATCGGCTCGGCCACGCGCGGCAACGTCACCTTCACCGGCGGCGCGTTGTCGCCGACGAACCGCTCGAGGCGGCCGATCGCCACCGGCTCCATCTTCGCCTTGACGAGCACGCACTGAGCTTCGCACTGGCTCTCCTGCGGGCACACCCGCCCGCACACCGACGGAAAGATGCTCGACTCGTGGATGGTTTCCACCGCGCCCTCGAGATCGCGCACCAGCAGGTGGCGGATGAAGCGCGGTATGTCGATGCTGACCGGGCAGCCGTCGATGCAGGTCGGTTTGACGCACTGGATGCAACGTTCGGCCTCGCGCAGCGCCGCCGCGTAGCCGTAGCCGAGGTTGACCTCGGCGAAGCTCGCCGAGCGCTCCTGCGGATCGCGCTCGGGCATCTTGACCTGGTGGCGCTCGAGCGCCGAGTATTTCTTGTACGTGCGCTTGCCCTGAACGAACAGCTTCTCCTCGAGGCTGCACACGTGCGCCACGTCGTCGTTGGCCTGCGCCTCCTGTTTCCTGAAGCGCTTCTGGCGCGCGTGCAGCTCCCTGAAGTCGACCTTGTGGCCGTCGAAGTCGGGCCCGTCGACGCAGGCGAACTTCACCTCTCCGTCCACGGTGACGCGGCACGATCCGCACATGCCCGTGCCGTCGACCATGATCGTGTTGAGCGACACCATCGTCTTGACGCCGTAGGACCGCGTCGTGTCGGTGCAGGCGTGCATCATCGGCATCGGGCCGATGGCGATGACCAGGTCGGGCTTGTCCGTGTCCGGCCGGTCCAGCAGGTCCTTCAGCGCCGCCGTCACGAATCCCGGGCGGCCGGCGCTGCCGTCGTCGGTGCAGACGATGAGTTCGTCGGAGAACTCGGCCAGCTTGTCGGCCCAGAACACCAGGCCCTTGTTGCGGAAACCGACGATGCAGGTCGTGCGGTTTCCGGCTTCCTTGAACGCGCGCAGTTGCGGGAAGATCGGCGCGACGCCGAGGCCACCTCCGACCAGCACGACGTGGCCGACCCGCTCGATGTGCTGGGGCAGGCCGAGCGGGCCGACGAAGTCGTCGAAGTGCTCGCCTTCGACATAGTCGTCGCGCATCTCGCGCGTCGTCTTGCCCAGTGCCTGGACGACCACGGTCACCGTGCCGTGCTGGCGGTCGAAGTCGGCGACGGTCAGCGGGATGCGCTCGCCGCCGTCGTGCAGGCGCAGCATCACGAAATGGCCCGGCTCGGCCGCGGCGGCGACGTCGGGCGCGGCGATCTCCCACAGGAAGGTCTGGTCGGTGAACTTCTCGGCCTTGGCGATGCGGTACACGGAGGGACTCGCTTCAGCGGAAAGCGGACGGGGAGCGAACGGGCTCGCCAACCTCGCGGTCGAGGCCTCCGTGAGGCGCGGCAGCGTCGCGCCGCGGATGATTCATGTTCATCGATTCCTCCGGTCATCCGGTCGTCGCGTACCACCGGTGGACTGGTCAGGTGCCTTGCCGGTCGTCGCGTCCGATCGAGGCGATGGCCGAATATAGAATCGGCCAAAGATTCGCGGAAGTGTGGAAACGCGAACGGCCGTATTCGATTTTCGAATGAACGTTGCCGCCTCGACCGCCACGGCACGTTCGATCGACCCCCGACGTGCCGGCCGGTCCGGTCGCGGTCCGCCGGGGCACCGCTGCATGCGATACGCGTCGCGGGCGACGCGCGAAACGGCCCGGACAAACCCGCCGGGCGCGGATTCAGCTATCGGGCCAAAGCGCGCTCATCGCCTCCGCGAAACGCGCCATGATCGCTTCGCCCCGCGGATGCACGTGATCGCGGATGACCCAGCGGCCGGCCACCATCACATCGCGCCATGGCCGCGCCGGACCGGAGAACACGATCGCGTCGAGGACTCGCGGCGCCGGGATGCCCGCGAGCGCCGGATCTCCGGGGTCCGCGACCAGCAGGTCGGCGCGCGCGCCTTCGCGGAGTCCCCACTGCGGTTCGCCCGCGGCGAGAGCGCCGGCGCGCACCGCATGTTCGAACAGTCGCGCGGCGGTCGATGGTTCGCCGGCGGAGGGCGCCGCGGCGACGTTGCGCCGGCGCAGGACGAGACGCTGGCCGTAGTCGAGCCAGCGCAACTCCTCGCGCCAGTCGCGACCGACCTGGCTGTCGCTGCCGATCGCGATCGGCACGCCGGCGTCGAGCCAGCCCGGCAGGTCGGCCGTTCCGTCGCCGAGGTTGCCCTCCGTCGTCGGACAGATCACGACCGTGGCGCCGCTCGCGGCCACGGAGGCGATCTCGTCTCGCGTCGCGTGCGTCGCGTGCACGAGTTGCCAGCGGGCGTCGAGCAGGCGTTCGCGCGCCAGCCACTCGATCGGCCGTGCGCCCGTTGCGCGGACGCATTCATCGACCTCGGCGACCTGTTCCGCCACGTGGATGTGGATCGGCCCGGCCCAACCGTCGGCGAGACCGCGCAGTTCTGCGATCGATTCCGGCGCCGCGGCGCGGAGCGAATGCACCGCGACGCCCGCCCCGACGAGCGGCCGGCCCGCGGCAGCGATGCGGCGCGCCGCATGCCACACGTCGCCGGCATGGGCGCGGAAGCGCCGCTGGACATCGCGCAGCGCGGGCTGCGCGAAGCCGGCGCGTTCGTAGAGCACCGGAAGGATCGTCGCGCCGATACCGGCGTCGGCGACGGCGTCGGCGACCGCCCATGCAAGCGCCAACGGATCGTCGTAGGGTGTGCCGTCCTCCCGTCGCTGCAGGTAGTGGAACTCGCATACCTGCGTGTACCCGCCCATGAGGAGCTCGACGTAGAGCTGCGCGGCCACCGCGCGCAACTGCTCCGGGGTCACGCGCAAGGCGACGCGATACATGCGGTCCCGCCACGACCAGAAATCGTCCGCATCGGACTCCCGCCGCTCCGCGAGGCCGGCGAACGCGCGCTGGAAGGCGTGGCTGTGGGCGTCGACGAGTCCCGGCAGCACGGCGCCATCGAGTACCGTCGCGCCTCGAGGCGGCTCGGCGATGCCGGGTGCGACTTCCGCCCAACGCCCGTCCGCACCGATGCGCAGCGCCACATGGCGGTGCCAGCCGCCGCGGCGTGTCCCCGGATCGACGAGCCAGGCCCGCGGCGCCCACAGCATCCCGGAAGGATCGGAACGCTCACCCATCGCGGGCCCGAACGCGGTACGCCGCGACCACCGCGCCCCGCGACGTCTTCGATCCACCCATGGGCGCGGGGACGGATTCGCCCATGCCGAGGTCGGCGTCCCTCGGGCTCATGCCTCGAACACTCCTTCGAGCTGGTAGCGCGAACCGGGATGCACGAGTCGGGCGAAGGTGACCGGCACGCCCTGGCAGACGGTTCGCCGCGCGATCACCAGGCAGGGTTCGCTGCGTTCGATACCGAGGAGCCGCGCCTCGGCGGCGGTCGGCACGGCGGCCTCGATCGTGTAGGTCCCCTCCCACAGCGGCGCGATCTCCAGCAGATAGTGGGTGGGCGTCGTGCGCGTGAAATCGACCTTCAGGTAGTCGGGAGCGACGCCGGGGTTCACGTAGCGATCCTCGCATTGCAACGGCGCGTCGTTGTCCAAGTGCACGATCCGCGTGTGGAACACGGCCGCGCCGGTCTCGAGTCCGAGTTGCCGCGCCAACCACGGCAACGCCCGTTCCTGCCGCTTGAGGGCGACGCGCACGCGATGGCGATGGCCGCGCGCCTCGATCTCCTCGTGCAGGTCGCGAATCGTCAGCATCGACGAAAGCCGGGTTCGCCGGGCCGCGAAGGTGCCGACGCCCTGGATGCGGTCCACCAGTCCTTCGCCCTGCAGTTCGCGCAGGGCGCGGTTCACCGTCATGCGGCTCACGCCGAATTTCGCGACGAGTTCGGCCTCCGACGGCATCAGCGCGCCGGGCCGCCAGCGCCCCCGCGCGAGCTGCGCCTTGACATGCTGCTTGACGCGCGCGTACGGCGCGGCGGCGTGTCGAGGCGGCGCCTTTCCCATGCGCCGATTCTAGTGACCCCGAGATGTCTGGACAAGCGGACGGTGCGCCCGGGGTCGGCCCCATGGCTCGGTCGCTCCGCCTCCGCCATTGACTCATGTTGTCTAGACAAGCTAAGCTTGGAGCCCCTGCTGACGAGGTCCGGCCATGAACGATGTCGCGCGCTTGCCCATGGTGTCCGCCCGTCCGGTCCGCGCCCCGCGCGGGGGCGCGATCGTGTGCCGCAACTGGCTGATCGAGGCCGCGTACCGGATGATCCAGAACAACCTCGATCCGGAGGTGGCCGAGAACCCCGAGGCGCTGGTCGTCTACGGCGGCATCGGCAAGGCCGCGCGCGACTGGTCGTGTTTCGACGCGATCCTGAGGGCGCTGCGCGAACTCGGCGAGGACGAATCGCTGCTGATCCAGTCCGGGAAGCCGGTGGGCGTGTTCCGCACGCATCCCGACGCGCCGCGCGTCCTGATCGCGAACTCGAATCTGGTGCCGAAGTGGGCCAACTGGGAGCACTTCGAGGAACTGGACCGCAAGGGACTGATGATGTTCGGGCAGATGACCGCCGGCTCGTGGATCTACATCGGCTCGCAGGGCATCGTGCAGGGGACCTACGAAACCTTCGTCGAAGCCGGCCGCCAGCACTACGGCGGCAGCCTCGCGGGCCGTTGGATCCTGACCGCGGGCCTGGGGGGCATGGGCGGCGCACAGCCGCTGGCCGCGAGCTTCGCCGGCGCGAGTTCGCTGAACATCGAGTGCCAGCAGTCGCGCATCGACTTCCGCCTGCGCAGCCGCTATCTCGACGAGCAGGCGAACGACCTCGACGACGCGCTGGCGCGGATTCGCAGGTATACGGCGGAACGCAGGGCGATCTCGGTGGGCCTGCTCGGCAATGCCGCGGAGATCCTTCCCGAACTCGTGACGCGCGCGAGGGCGGGCGGCCCGAGACCCGACATCGTCACCGACCAGACGAGCGCGCATGACCTGGTCCACGGCTACCTGCCGGCCGGTTGGACGGTCGAGGACTGGGGCGCCGCACAGGCCGACCCGGAACGGCATGCCGCCCTGAAGTCCGCTGCCGCCAGCAGTTGCGCGGTGCATGTGCAGGCGATGCTCGACTTCCAGGCCATGGGCATTCCCACGGTGGACTACGGCAACAACATTCGCCAGGTCGCGTTCGACCAGGGCGTGAAGCGGGCATTCGATTTCCCCGGATTCGTTCCGGCCTACGTGCGGCCGCTGTTCTGTCGCGGCAAGGGGCCCTTCCGCTGGGTCGCGTTGTCGGGAGATCCGGACGACATCCGCAAGACCGACCGCAGGATGAAGGAACTCTTCCCCGACGACCGCCATCTGCACCATTGGCTCGACCTGGCCGGCGAGCGCATCGCATTCCAGGGATTGCCGGCGCGCATCTGCTGGATCGGACTGGGCGAGCGCCATCGCGCCGGCCTCGCGTTCAACGACATGGTGAGGTCCGGCGAGCTCAAGGCGCCGATCGTGATCGGCCGCGACCACCTGGACAGCGGCTCGGTGGCGAGCCCGAACCGGGAGACCGAGGCGATGTTGGACGGCAGCGACGCGGTCAGCGACTGGCCGCTCCTGAACGCCCTGCTCAACACCGCCTCGGGCGCCACCTGGGTGAGTCTGCACCACGGCGGCGGCGTCGGCATGGGCTATTCGCAGCACGCGGGCGTGGTCATCGTGTGCGACGGCACCGATGCCGCAGCGAGACGCATCGAGCGCGTCCTGTGGAACGATCCGGGTACCGGCGTCATGCGCCACGCCGACGCCGGCTACGAGCTCGCGACGCGATGCGCCCGCGAGCAGGGGCTCAATCTGCCGATGCTGCCGCGCTGATCGATGCTGCTCTGTCCGGTCGCGCATGGAGGTATCCGTTGTTGAACTGGACCGACCCGCCCGGCAGCATCGAACTCGTCGACGAGAGCCGATTGCACTGGCCGTTCCTCGACGACGGCCACCGCGGCGAGGCCGAAGCGCTCTCGCGGTGGGTCGAACACGCGTCGCCCTCGCTCCTCGGCCACACGGGTGACGATCCGTTGTTGACGGGGATCTGAATCCGCGCGATTTTGGGGGTTGGCGCGAAACATCCCCAGAAACGCGCGTCGCGCTGTAGTGCTCCTTGGATTTGGCGTTAGCGCTTGTTCGGTAGTGCCGACAGATCCCAGAACGATCGTCGCCAATTGGAAATGCGGCCCTCGTGGCCGCAGCGCTCGCAGAACCACTCGATGGCGTCGTCGGACGCGATCTCCGTGACCACGATGCCCTTCCTGCACTTGTTGCAGTGGCATTCCCCAGCCTCGTCCATGGTAGCCGGTGCGCTCGCCGCGGCCACGACGCGTCCGAGAAACTCGGCCAGGCGGCGCGCCGGCGCCGGCATCGGGGCGATGGCGCCCTTCTCGTCAAGGAAGTGGGTGAGATCGGTGATGTACATCCGGCGATGATACGAGGGCCGCGCGCTGGCGGCTGCGCTATGCTCGTGACCGAACGCCGGATAAGCGAAGGCCCGGGCGAATTCTTGGCAGAACCCCGGGCCTTCTACATGCTCGCGCGGCACAAGGACGCGTTTGCGCTTCCTTTATGCCCGCGTTTCGCGGCGTTGTCCAGCGCTGCGTGCGGGGTGCATGAGGGCGGGCGAAGACAGCTACCGGCTGTACAGCTGCCGGCGGTGCGCGCAACAGGTGCGCATTTGCCGGCGCTGCGACCACGGCAATCAGTACTGCGCCGCTGACTGCGCGCGCATTCGCCGGCGGGAGTCGTTGCGCCGGGCCGGGGTGCGCTACCAAACGAGCTACCGCGGCGCGAGCCGACACGCCGCGCGGCAGCGACGGTGGCGCGCACGGCGAACACAGGAAGTGACGCATCACGGTTCCCTGCCGCCGGTGATGGCGGTGATAGTGGCGGCACTGTCGATCACGCCCGCGGGGAACGATGCCGACCATGCGCCCGTTGCTGCACCGTTGCCACGCTGCTGCTTCTGTGGCCGGCCGCTATCGCGGTTCGCGCGGACGGGGCCGTTGCGCGGCGGACCATGACGGAGCGCGCCGGTGACCATCGCGCGCGCGCTCGCAGCCGAGATCCTGCGCCTGCACGCCACCGAGCACTGGCCGGTGGGCACCATCGCCAGGCAACTGCGGGTCCACCACAGCACGGTGCGGCGGGTGCTGGCGCAGGCCGGTGTGCCGACGCACCAGCCGGTGCGCGCGTCGATGGTGGAACCGTACCTCGCGTTCATCGCTGAGACGCTGGCGAAGTACCCGACGCTGCGCGCCTCGCGCTTGTACACGATGGTGCGCGAGCGCGGCTATCCCGGCGCCCCCGATCACTTCCGGGCCCTCGTGGCGCGCTTGCGGCCGCGGCCCGCGGCCGAAGCGTACTTGCGCCTGCGCACCTTGCCGGGCGAACAGGCGCAGGTCGACTGGGCCCACTTCGGCAAGCTCAGTGTCGGCCGCGCGGTAAGGCCCCTGATGGCGTTCGTGATGGTGCTCGCGTACTCGCGCTACTTGTTCCTGCGCTTCTATCTGGGCGCCACGATGCCGTACTTCATCGGGGGTCATGTCGAAGCCTTCAACCACTTTCAGGGCGTCACCCGGATGGTGCTTTACGACAATCTGCGCAGTGCCGTACTCGAGCGGCACGACGACGCCATCCGCTTCCATCCGCGGTTGCTGGAACTGGCGGCGTATCACCGGTTTCAGCCACGCCCGGTGGCGGTGGCGCGCGGTAACGAGAAGGGTCGCGTCGAGCGGGCGATTCGCTATGTCCGCGATGCCTTCTTCGCGGCGCGCCACTTCCGCGATATCGCTGATCTCAACCAGCAGGCGTTGGCCTGGTGCCAGGGGGCCGCCGCTGACCGGCCCTGGCCGGAAGATCGCCGCCGTCGCGTGCGCGAGGCGTTCGCCGAGGAACAGCCGCAGCTGCTCGCCTTGCCGAGCACGCCCTTCCCGTGCGAGGAGCGGGTGACGGCGCATGCGCACAAGACACCGTACGTGCGCTTCGATCTCAACGACTACAGCATTCCGCACGCGCACGTCCAGCGCACGCTGACCGTACTCGCCAGCCTCGATACCGTGCGCGTCGTTGACGGCCAGCAGGTGCTCGCCACCCACGGCCGTAGTTTCGATCGTGGCGCGCAGATCGAAGATGCGGCCCACGTCGCCGCCCTGGTGGCCGACAAACGCGCGGCCCGTGCGCATCGGGCGCAGGATCGGCTGCAGCACGCCGCGCCGAGCGCCAAGACGCTGTTCGTGCGCGCCGCCGCACGCGGCGCCCACCTCGGCGTGCTCACGCGCGGCCTGCTGCAACTGCTCGCCACTCACGGCGCCGCGGCACTCGAAGCGGCCATCGCCGCCGCGCTCGCCGAGGATGCCGCGCATCTGGGGGCCGTGCGTCACTTCATCGATGCCCACGCCCACGCCCGCGGCCAACGGCCACCCATCGCCGTGGCATTGCCCGAAGACCCGCGCATGCCACTGACCGTGCAGCCACAGCCGTTGAGCGATTACCACCAACTGGCCAGCACCACCACCGATGAGTCCGACCCCAGCGACGCTCAGTCTTGACAGCGCGCGTACGCGCCTGCGCCGGCTCGGCTTCTACGGCCTGCTCGCTCAGGCCGACACGCTGCTCGCCGAGCCATGGCTCGCCCGCGTGCTCGAGATCGAAGACACCGAACGCGCCCGCCGCTCGCTCAAGCGCCGCCTCGATAACGCGCGCCTGGGCGCCTTCAAACCCCTCGCCGACTTCGACTGGAGCTGGCCCAGCAAATGCGACCGCAGCGCCATCGAAGAGCTGTTCGCGCTCGGCTTCCTCGCCGAGGCCGCCAATGTCGTGCTTATCGGCCCCAACGGCTTGGGCAAGACCCTGCTGCTCAAAAACCTCGCCCACCAGGCGATCCTGCACGGCCACAGCGCGCGCTTCACGCTCGCCTCCGACATGCTGCACGATCTCGCCGCCCAGGACTCCACCGTGGCCCTGGCCCGCCGGCTGCGCCGCTACACCCGCTGCACCCTGCTGGCCATCGACGAGGTCGGCTACCTCTCCTACGACGCGCGCTATGCCGATCTCTTGTTCGAGGTCATCACCCGCCGCTACGAGCTGCAGCGCCCCATCGCCTTGAGCACCAACAAAGCCTTCGGCGAATGGAACCAGGTGTTTCCCAACGCCGCCTGCGTCGTAGCGCTGGTCGACCGGCTGCTGCATCGCGCCGAAATCATCGCCCTCGACGGCAAGAGCTATCGCTTCAAGGAAGCACAGGAGCGTGCCGCGCGCAAGTCGAAGGCGCGCGCCACCGACCGCCGCCCATCGACGTGATCGCCATGCTGCAACCCAACGACTTGCCGCTGGTCTGTCTGCCCCTCGAACTGCCGCCCGAAGCGGCGGCTGAACTGATCGCTTTCCTGCGCGAACTCACCGAGGCCCTCGAACGCCACTACGCCGCTGAACTCAAGCGCCATTACGACGACATCGCCAGCGCGCGTCGCCAAGCTGCGCCCAACGCCTCCCCGTTCTGATCGACTGCATCAGCTCATCCGGTGCCGCTGCGCGGCGGCCGCTCTATTCATGCCGCGTTGGACCAAACCGCGTCACATCCCCAGAATGACGCGCTTCTGAAACCCCGCCAACAACGTCCATGCGCGACGCGGGGGGCTCCCCGCAGCGCGGCCGGGAGCCCGCCCCGAAGTGCGCCGTTCAGGCGAAGAACGAATGCCGCTCGAGCGCCCGGAGGCGCCGTTCGACATCGGCGATGTCGGCGGAATGGGCGAGATGGCGCTCGATCTGGCGCTGGCGCCAGCGCCAGTGCGCCGTCTCCAGGCGGTCGAGGAACGAGCCGCGCGGACGGGTCGCGCCGGATGTCGACGTCGGCACCGCGGGGTTCGCGAGGAGCCCGGCGGCCAGGAGATCGAACAGGGAAGTGACCGAGCCCGAATCGGAGACAAGTGAGTGCTTCATGACGGTCCTTTCGGCCAGATCGGCCCAAAAACGTGCACCACGATCGTGTCGCAGCGCACAGGAAGATCATGGCCCCGCGCCACAGGCATTTCAAATAGTCGTTTTGGATCAACTCCATAAAATATTCAGATCGGCGGATCTTGCATTGCTGCGCCGCAGCATTCATCATGGGGCCATCACCAGGAACCCCCGATGGAGCTCTATCAGCTCAGAAGCTTCGCCACGGTCGCCGAACTCGGGCACCTGACCCGGGCCGCCGAGCGCCTCCACGTCAGCCAGCCCGCGGTCTCAGCCCAGATCAAGGCCCTCGAGGACGACCTCGGCCTCGCGCTGTTCCAGCGCAGTGCTTCCGGCATGGCGCTCACCCCGGCAGGCGCCCGACTGCTGCCGCTCGCGTCCCGGATCATCGGCGCAGCCACCGAGTTGCGCAGCCGGGCGTCGGCGCTGCGCGGCGAGGTCGCCGGCCACCTGCGCGTCGGCACGCTCGCCGACCCCGAGTTCCTGCGCCTGCCTGACCTGCTCGCGCGCGCGGTCGAGCGGCACCCGCTCCTCCACCTCGAGTTGCGCCATGAAGTCACCGGGGAGGCGTTCCGCAAGGTGGTCGAGGGCGAACTCGACGCGAGCTTCTACTACGGCGAGCTCGCCCACCCTGCGGTCGCTCCGTTCGCGCTCTGCACGGTGAGCTACATCGTCGTCGCGCCTGCAGCCTGGGCGAGCCGGGTTCGCGACGACGACTGGGAGAGCGTCGCCGCGCTCCCCTGGGTGATGACCCCGGCGATCAGTTCGCACCATGCGCTCGCGCAGACGCTGTTCGCGGGTCGCGGCCGGGTGCCCGAGACGATCGTCGAAGCCGACAACGAGACGGTCGTGCGTTCGCTCGTCGTGGCCGGACTGGGTGCCGGCCTGATGCGGGAGGACCTCGCCGACACCGCCGTGCGCGCCGGCGACGTGGTCGCGTGGAAGGGTGCGCGCCTCGACACGACGCTCCAGTTCATCGTGCCGCGCGACCGCGCGGACGATCCTGCCATCGCGGCGCTCGCGGGACTGGTGCGCGACGGCTGGCCGGATGCCCCGCGCGCGGCGGCGGCCGCGAGCGTCGCGGCCGTCGACTGACCGTCGTCAGGCGGAGGCCGGCACTTCCTTCGGATTCGGCCCCCAGGCGTTGCTGCCGGGCTGCCCGTCCTGCACGAAGAACCAGATCAGCACGATCGCGCCGACGATCGGGACGAAGCCGATCAGGAGCCACCAGCCGCTGCGGCCGGTGTCGTGCAGGCGCCGCGCGCCGACCGCGAGATGCGGAATGAACATCGCGAGCGCGAAGAGCGAGGAGAGCATCCCGTAGCCGCCGTCCGATCCGAACCCGAGCATCCGCTCGATACCCATCGACACGATCTCGATCAGCACGACGAACAGCACGAAATACCAGTACTCGCTGCGCCGCGACCGCCCGGAGAACTGCGCGTACTTCCGAAGCGCCATCAGGTACCAGTTCATGTCGTCTCCCGTTCCGGCGTCGAGGCCGAAGCGCGAAGGATAGTCGGCTGCGCCGGCGAGTCAACCCGCCCGGCGCGAGGTTCGGAAAAAAACGGGGCCGGCGGTCGCCCGCCGGCCCCCGGTCGATCGAATGCGCGTCAGGCCGCGTTCGCCGCCGCCTCCGCTGCGGCAGCGGCGGCCTGCTGCGCCTCCGCTTCCGCCGCCGCTTCCATCAGCGCGGCCTCCGGGCCGAGCGATTTCTGGCGCTTGCGAGCGTTGTGGTGCGCGAGGCCGGTGCCGGCCGGGATCAGGCGCCCGACGATCACGTTCTCCTTGAGTCCGCGCAGGTCGTCGCGCTTGCCCATGATCGCCGCCTCGGTGAGCACGCGCGTCGTCTCCTGGAACGAGGCCGCCGAGATGAACGAGTCGGTCGACAGCGAGGCCTTGGTGATGCCGAGCAGCATGTACTCGAACGTCGCCGGCTGCTTGCCCTCCGCGGTCACGCGATCGTTCTCGTCGAGGAGGTCCGAACGCTCGACCTGTTCGCCGGGAATGAACTTCGTGTCGCCGGCGTCGTCCACCTGGACGCGCCGCAGCATCTGCCGCACGATCACCTCGATGTGCTTGTCGTTGATCTTGACGCCCTGCAGCCGGTAGACGTCCTGCACCTCGTCGGTCACGTAGCGCGCGAGTTGCTCGACGCCGAGGAGCCGCAGGATGTCGTGCGGGTCCGCCGGGCCGTCGACGATCATCTCACCCTTGTTCACCACCTGGCCGTCGTGGACCGTGACGTGCTTGTCCTTCGGGATCAGGAACTCATGCGGCTGGCCGTCGAGGTCGGTGATGACCAGGCGCTGCTTGCCCTTCGTGTCCTTGCCGAACGACACGGTGCCGGTGACCTCCGCGAGCATGCCCGCGTCCTTCGGCGAGCGCGCCTCGAAGAGTTCCGCCACGCGCGGCAGGCCGCCGGTGATGTCGCGGGTCTTCGAGGTCTCCTGCGGGATCCGCGCGAGCACCTCGCCGACCGCCACCTGCTGGCCGTCCTTCACCGTGATGATCGAGCCGAGCTGGAAGGTGATGTTGACCGCGTGGTCGCTGCCCGCGAGCATGATCTCGCTGCCGGCGTCGTCCAGCAGCTTGACCTGCGGGCGCACGCCGCGCGCCGAGCCGGTGGCCCGGCGCTTCGGATCGATGACCACCAGCGTCGACAGCCCGGTCACGTCGTCGACCTGCTTGGCGACGGTCACGCCCTCCTCCACGTTCTCGAACTTCACGCGGCCCGCGTACTCGGTCACGATCGGCCGGGCGGTGGCGTCCCACTGCGCCAGGACCCTGCCCGCCTTGACGACGTCGCCGTCCTTCACCTGCAGCGTCGCGCCGTAGGGCAGCTTGTGGCGCTCCCGCTCGCGTCCGCTGTCGTCGTGGATCATCACCTCGCCCGAGCGCGCGATCACGACCAGTTCGCCCTTCGCGTTGGTGACGTAGCGCATCAGCGCCGAGAAGCGCACCGTGCCGGCCGACTTCGACTCGATCTGCGAGGCCGCCGCGGTGCGCGACGCCGCGCCGCCGATGTGGAACGTGCGCATCGTGAGCTGGGTGCCCGGCTCCCCGATCGACTGCGCGGCGATCACGCCGACGGCCTCGCCGACGTTGACCAGGTGCCCGCGGCCGAGGTCGCGCCCGTAGCAGGTCGCGCACAGCCCGTAGCGGGTGTCGCAGGTGAGCGGCGTGCGCACCTTGACCTCGTCGATGCCGAGGGCCTCGATGCGATCCACTTCGTCCTCGCCCAGGAGCGTGCCCTTCTCGAACAGCGTTTCCTGCGTCTCCGGATTCACGATGTCCGCCGCGGCCGCGCGGCCGAGGATGCGCTCGCGCAGCGGCTCGATGACCTCGCCGCCCTCGACCAGCGCCTTCATCGCGACGCCGTTGCCGGTGCCGCAATCGCCCTCGGTGACGACGAGGTCCTGCGTCACGTCGACCAGCCGGCGCGTGAGGTAGCCGGAGTTCGCCGTCTTGAGCGCGGTGTCGGCGAGACCCTTGCGCGCGCCGTGCGTGCTGATGAAGTACTGCAGCACGTTCAGGCCCTCGCGGAAGTTCGCGGTGATCGGCGTCTCGATGATCGAGCCGTCCGGCTTCGCCATCAGGCCGCGCATGCCGGCGAGCTGCCGGATCTGCGCCGCCGAGCCCCGCGCGCCCGAGTCCGCCATCATGAAGATCGAGTTGAACGACGCCTGGCGCGCCGCCTTGCCCTCGCGGTCGGTCACCTCGATCTCGCCCAGCTGGTTCATCATCGCCTTCGCGATGTCGTCGCCGGCGCGGCCCCAGATGTCGACCACCTTGTTGTAGCGCTCGCCCTGGGTGACGAGGCCCGAGGTGTACTGCGCCTCGATCTCCTTCACCTCGCGCTCGGCCTGCTCGATGATCGCGTGCTTCTGCGCGGGCACCAGCATGTCGTCGGCGGCGAACGAGATGCCGCCGCGCGTCGCGAGCCCGTAGCCCGCCTGCATCAGCTTGTCGGCGAAGATCACCGTCTCGCGCAGGCCGCAGCGGCGGAAGCTCGCGTTGATGAGGCGGCTGATCTCCTTCTTCTTGAGCGGCTTGTTGATGTTCTCGAACGCGAGCCCCGGCGGCAGGATCTCGGACAGGAGCGCCCGTCCGACCGTCGTCTCGTAGCGCTTCGTGGTCACGACGCGCGCGCCGCTCTCGTCGATGCGCCTGCCGACCTCGCGGATGCGCACCGTGATCTTCGCGTGCAGCTCGGCCTGGCGCGACTCGTAGGCGCGCGCGACCTCGGCGACGTCGGAGAAGCGCATGCCCTCGCCCGCGGCGCCGATGCGCTCGCGCGTCGCGTAGTAGAGACCCAGCACGATGTCCTGCGACGGCACGATGCACGGTTCGCCGTTCGACGGCAGCAGCACGTTGTTCGAGGCGAGCATCAGCGTGCGCGCCTCCATCTGCGCCTCGAGCGACAGCGGCACGTGCACCGCCATCTGGTCGCCGTCGAAGTCGGCGTTGAACGCCGTGCAGACCAGCGGGTGGAGCTGGATCGCCTTGCCCTCGATCAGCACCGGCTCGAAGGCCTGGATGCCGAGGCGGTGCAGCGTCGGCGCGCGGTTGAGCAGCACCGGGTGCTCGCGGATCACGTCCTCGAGGATGTCCCAGACCACCGGTTCCTGGCTCTCGACCATCTTCTTCGCGGCCTTGATCGTGGTCGCGAGGCCCATCGTTTCGAGCTTGTTGAAGATGAACGGCTTGAAGAGTTCCAGCGCCATCAGCTTCGGCAGGCCGCACTGGTGGAGCTTCAGTTGCGGACCGACGACGATGACCGAGCGCCCCGAGTAGTCGACGCGCTTGCCGAGCAGGTTCTGGCGGAACCGGCCGCCCTTGCCCTTGATCATGTCGGCCAGCGACTTGAGCGGCCGCTTGTTCGCGCCGGTCATCGCCTTGCCGCGACGGCCGTTGTCGAGCAGCGAGTCCACCGCCTCCTGCAGCATCCGCTTCTCGTTGCGGACGATGATGTCCGGCGCCTTCAGCTCGAGCAGCCGCTTCAGGCGGTTGTTGCGGTTGATGACGCGCCGGTAGAGGTCGTTGAGATCCGAGGTCGCGAAGCGGCCGCCGTCGAGCGGCACCAGCGGACGCAGCTCGGGAGGCAGCACCGGCAGCACCTCGAGGATCATCCACTCCGGCTTGATCCCCGACTTGTGGAACGCCTCGAGGACCTTGAGGCGCTTCGCGATCTTCTTGATCTTGGTGTCGGAGGTCGTGCCCTCGAGCTCCTTGCGCAGCCTCTCCACCTCGTGGTTGACGTCGAGGCCCTTCAGGAGCTCGCGGATGCCCTCGGCGCCCATCGAGGCCTGGAAGTCGTCGCCGTGCTGCTCGAGTTTCGCGAGGTAGTCGTCCTCGGTCAGGAGCTGGCCGCGGTTGAGCGGCGTGAGTCCCGGATCGGTCACGACGAACGCCTCGAAGTAGAGCACCCGCTCGATGTCGCGCAGCGTCATGTCGAGCACCATCCCCATCCGGGACGGCAGGCTCTTCAGGAACCAGATGTGGGCGACCGGGCTGGCGAGCTCGATGTGGCCCATGCGCTCGCGCCGCACCTTGGCGAGCGTCACCTCGACGCCGCACTTCTCGCAGATCACGCCGCGGTGCTTGAGGCGCTTGTACTTGCCGCACAGGCACTCGTAGTCCTTGACCGGCCCGAAGATCTTCGCGCAGAAGAGTCCGTCCCGCTCCGGCTTGAACGTGCGGTAGTTGATCGTCTCCGGCTTCTTGACCTCGCCGTACGACCAGGAGCGGATCTTCTCGGGCGAGGCGAGCCCGATCCGGATCGCGTCGAATTCCTCTTCCTGCGTGACCTGCTTGAACAAATCGAGCAGTGCTTTCATGTGCGCTTACCTCGTCGTTGTTTCCTGGAGGGAAGGGAGAAGGGGAAAGGAGTTCGGGGAAGGGAGAAGGGGGAAGGGAGAAGGGTGTACGTGCCGATTCGCGTCACCCTTCCCTCTTCCCTCTTCACCCTTCCCTCTTCCCTCTCCCCCCTTCCCCTTGGTCGTTGCCGTATCAGTCGCGCTGCATGTCCACGTCGATGGCGAGCGAGCGGATCTCCTTCACCAGCACGTTGAACGACTCCGGCATCCCGGCCTCGATCTTGTGCTCGCCCTTGACGATGTTCTCGTAGACCTTGGTCCGGCCGTTCACGTCGTCGGACTTGACCGTCAGCATCTCCTGCAGCGTGTACGCGGCGCCGTAGGCCTCCAGCGCCCAGACCTCCATCTCGCCGAAGCGCTGGCCGCCGAACTGCGCCTTGCCGCCCAGCGGCTGCTGCGTGACGAGGCTGTACGGGCCGGTCGAGCGCGCGTGCATCTTGTCGTCGACCAGGTGATGGAGCTTCAGCATGTGCATGTAGCCCACGGTCACCTCGCGGTCGAACGCCTCGCCGGTGCGCCCGTCGTGCAGCCTGACCTGGCCGGACGACGGCAGGCCCGCGAGCGAGAGCATGGACTTGATCTCCTCCTCGGTCGCGCCGTCGAACACCGGCGTCGCGAAGGGCACTCCGCCGCGCAGGTTCGCGGCGAGCCGCATCGTCTCGGCGTCGTCGAGCGCGTCGAGCGCCTCGTGCCGCCCCTCCGAGTTGTAGACCGCCTCGAGGAGCTCGCGGACCTCGGCCACCTTCGCCTGCGCCTTCAGCACCTCGTCGATCCTGCGGCCCAGGCCCTTCGCCGCCCACCCCAGGTGCACCTCGAGGATCTGGCCGACGTTCATCCGCGACGGCACGCCGAGCGGGTTCAGCACGATGTCCACCGGCATGCCGTCGGCCATGTAGGGCATGTCCTCGACCGGCACGATCTTCGAGACGACGCCCTTGTTGCCGTGGCGGCCCGCCATCTTGTCGCCCGGCTGCAGGCGGCGTTTCACCGCGACGTAGACCTTCACCATCTTCTGCACGCCCGGCGGCAGCTCGTCGCCCTGCGTGAGCTTCTTCTTCTTCAACTCGAACATCGCGTCGAACTGCTCGCGCAGCTTCGCGAGCGAGTCCTTCATCGCCTCGAGCTGCTGTGCCGAGTCCTCGCCGGCGAGACGGATCTCGAACCAGTCATGCCGGTTCACGCCCTCGAGGTACTCCTTCGTGATCTTCGTGCCCTTGGCGATCCGCTTCGGCCCCCCGTTCACCGTCTTGCCGACGAGCATCTTCTCGATGCGGGCGAACTGGTCGTTCTCGACGATGCGGAGCTGGTCGTTCAGGTCCTTGCGGTAGCCCTTGAGCTCGTCGTCGATGATCTGCTGCGCGCGCTTGTCGCGCTCGATGCCCTCGCGCGTGAACACCTGCACGTCGATGACCGTGCCGCTGATGCCCGAAGGTACCCGCAGCGAGGTGTCCTTCACGTCGGAGGCCTTCTCGCCGAAGATCGCGCGGAGCAGCTTCTCCTCCGGGGTCAGCTGCGTCTCGCCCTTCGGCGTGACCTTGCCGACCAGCACGTCGCCGGCCTCGACCTCCGCCCCGATGTAGACGATGCCGGCTTCGTCGAGGCGGCCGAGCTGAGATTCGCCGAGCGAGCTGATGTCCCGCGTGATCTCCTCCGGCCCGAGCTTGGTGTCCCGCGCGACGATCGACAGCTCCTCGATGTGGATCGAGGTGTAGCGGTCGTCGCCGACCACGCGCTCGCTGATCAGGATCGAGTCCTCGTAGTTGTAGCCGTTCCAGGGCATGAACGCGACGAGCATGTTCTGCCCGAGCGCGAGTTCGCCCAGGTCGGTCGACGCGCCGTCGGCGATGACGTCGTGCCGGGCGATCTGGTCGCCGATCTCCACCAGCGGACGCTGGTTGATGTTGGTGTTCTGGTTGCTGCGCTTGTACTTGACCAGGTTGTAGATGTCGACGCCGACGTCGCCCGCCGCCGTCTCCGCGTCGTTCACGCGGACGACGATGCGGCTGGCGTCGACGTAGTCGACCTTGCCGCCGCGGCGCGCCATCACCGCGGTGCCGGAGTCGACCGCGGCCGTGCGCTCGACGCCCGTGCCGACGAGCGGCTTCTCCGGACGAAGGCATGGAACCGCCTGGCGCTGCATGTTCGAGCCCATCAACGCGCGGTTCGCGTCGTCGTGCTCGAGGAACGGAATCAGCGACGCGGCCACCGAGACGATCTGCGCGGGGGCCACGTCCATGTACTGGACCTTGTCCGCCGTCGCGAGCATGAATTCGTTGCGGTTGCGGCAGCTGACCAGCTCGTCGACCAGATTGCCCTTGCCGTCGACCTTCGCGTTCGCCTGCGCGATCACGTACTGCGACTCCTCGATCGCCGACAGGAACTGGATGTCGTCGGTGACGCGGCTGTCGACCACCTTGCGGTACGGCGTCTCGAGGAAGCCGTACTCGTTGGTGCGCGCGTAGAGCGCGAGCGAGTTGATGAGGCCGATGTTCGGGCCTTCCGGCGTCTCGATCGGGCAGACGCGCCCGTAGTGCGTCGGGTGCACGTCGCGGACCTCGAAGCCCGCGCGCTCGCGCGTCAGGCCGCCCGGCCCGAGCGCCGAGACGCGGCGCTTGTGCGTGATCTCGGAGAGCGGGTTGGTCTGGTCCATGAACTGCGAGAGCTGCGAGGAGCCGAAGAACTCCTTGATCGCCGCCGAGATCGGCTTGGCGTTGATCAGGTCGTGCGGCAGCAGGTTCTCGCTCTCCGCCTGACCCAGGCGCTCCTTCACCGCGCGCTCGACGCGCACGAGGCCCGAACGGAACTGGTTCTCCGCCAGCTCGCCGACCGAACGCACGCGGCGGTTGCCGAGGTGGTCGATGTCGTCGATCTCGCCGCGGCCGTTGCGCAGGTCGACGAGGATGCGGATGACCGCGATGATGTCCTCGTTGGTGAGCGTGCCGGGGCCCTTGAGCTCGTCGCGGCCGACGCGGCGATTGAACTTCATGCGGCCGACCGCCGACAGGTCGTAACGCTCCTCGGAGAAGAACAGGCCGTGGAACAGCGTCTCGACCGCGTCCTCGGTCGGCGGCTCGCCCGGCCGCATCATCCGGTAGATCGCGACCTTCGCCGCGTACGGATCGGGCGTGTCGTCGCTCCGCAGCGTCTGCGAGATGAACGGACCCTGGCCGAGGTCGTTGGTGTAGATCGTGCTCACCTCGGCGACGCCGGCGTCGGCGAGCTTCTTCATGAGCTCCTCGGTCAGCTCGTCGTTGGCCTTGGCGATCACTTCGCCGGTCGACTTGTCGACGACGTCGGTGGCGAGCGTTCGGCCCAGGACGTAGTCGGCCGGCACCAGGATGCGCTTCACCCCGCCTTCGGCGAGCTCGCGCACGTGGCGCGCGGTGATCCGCTTGTCCTTCTGCACGACCACCTTGCCGTCCTTGCCCAGCACGTCGAAGCGCGCGACTTCGCCGCGCAGGCGCTCGGGCACGAAGTCGAGCTCGATGCCGCGCGTGCCGAAGTGGAACGTGTCGAAGTCGAAGAAGGTGCCGAGGATCTGCTCGTTGTTGAGCCCGATCGCCTTGAGCAGCGTCGTCACCGGCATCTTGCGGCGACGGTCGACGCGGAAGAACAGGAAGTCCTTCGGGTCGAACTCGAAGTCGAGCCAGCTCCCGCGGTACGGGATCACGCGGGCGGAGAACAGGAGCTTGCCCGAGCTGTGCGTCTTGCCGCGGTCGTGCTCGAAGAACACGCCCGGCGAGCGGTGGAGCTGCGAGACGATCACGCGTTCGGTGCCGTTGATGATGAACGAGCCGTTCTCGGTCATGAGCGGGATCTCGCCCATGTAGACCTCCTGCTCCTTCACCTCCTTCACGACCTCCTTGCCGGCGTCCCGCGGCGCGTCCTTGTCGAGCAGGATCAGGCGCACCTTGGCGCGCAGCGCCGAGCAGAAGGTGAGACCGCGCTGCTGGCACTCGACGACGTCGAACGCCGGCGGAAGCAGCGAGAAGCTCACGAACTCGAGGCGGGCGTTGCCCGAGTGGCTCGAGATCGGGAAGATCGACGTGAACGCGGCCTGCAGGCCTTCGTCCTTGCGCGCGTCCGCCGGCGAGTGCTCCTGCAGGAACGCGCGATAGGACGCGAGCTGCGTCTCCAGCAGGAACGGGACGCGGAGCACGCTCGCGCGCTTCGCGAAGCTCTTGCGGATGCGCTTCTTCTCGGTGAACGTGTAGGAATGGGTCGGGTTGGTCGCCATGGCCGGGGTCGATCCTTGGTTGCGGTCGTTGCTCGAGATGCGATGCCGCACGGCCCATCCCGGGCCGCGCTCGGACTGTCCGGGGGCGTTGCGCCCCTGGCCTGGTGGCTGGCCTCTACCAGCCGCTGGCGGACGACGCACCGGGGAGGCGCGCCCGACCAAACCCGTCTTCCGCAGTCGCGTCGGAAGACGAAGCACAGGACGCTCGCGCGGAACGTCCTGTGCTTCGCCCCCTCATCACCGAGGGAGCGACGCGCCGAACCGGTCTGGATGCGGCCGATCCGTCCACCTTTCGATCCCGGCCAGGTAGCCCCGGGACACACCGACCGCAAGCACGTCGACCTCGGGACGGGGCGAACTGCTCGCGCCACGCCCGGTTCTTCGTACCTCCGGAAATCGACGGGCTCCGCCCGCGATTTCCGCCGCTTCAGCCTCTGCGTCAGGCTCTCAGCGTCGTGATTCTTCCAAGGCGCGCGGCCGTCAGGCCTCGCGCGCCTTCTTACTTGACTTCTACTTTCCCGCCGGCGTCCTCGAGCTTCTTCTTCGCGGCCTCGGCGTCGGCCTTGGAGACGCCTTCCTTGACCGGCTTCGGCGCGCCGTCGACGAGATCCTTGGCTTCCTTGAGGCCGAGGCTCGTCAGTTCGCGAACCGCCTTGATGACGTTGACCTTGTTTTCGCCGGCGGCGGTGAGGACGACCGTGAATTCGGTCTGCTCTTCCGCCGCGGCCGCCGGGGCGGCACCGCCCGCGCCCGGCGCGGCGACAGCGACGGCGGCAGCCGCCGACACGCCGAACTTGTCTTCCATCGCCTTGATGAGCTCGGAGAGTTCGAGCACGGTCATCGAAGCGATCTTGTCGAGGATTTCAGTCTGGACAGCGGACATCGTGGACTCCTGGTTTTCGTGGATTCGTGAAAATGTCGTGGAAACGGCGCAGCGACGGCGTCAGGCCGCGGCCTTCGCGTCGCGCACGGCGGCGAGCGTCCGGACGAACTTGCCCGGGACCTCGTTCATCGTGCGGACCAGCTTGGCCACCGGCGCCTGCATCGTGCCCATCAGCTTCGCGATCAGCTCGTCGCGCGACGGCAGCGCCGCCAGCGCCGTGATGTCCTTCGGAGACATCATCTGGCCCGGCATCGCGCCCGCCGTGATCACGAACTTCTCGTGGCCCTTGGCGAAGTCGTTCAGCACCTTCGCCACGGCGACCGGGTCGCTGCTGATGCCGTAGGTCAGCGGCCCGACCATGCTGTCGGACAGCTTCTCGAACGGCGTGCCGGCGACCGCGCGGCGCACCAGGGTGTTCTTGACCACCCTGAAGTAGACGCCGGACGCCCGTGCCTTCGCGCGAAGCTGCGTCATGTCGGAGACCGGCATGCCACGATTCTCGGCGAGCACGATCGCCTGCGCCTTCGCCACCTGACCGGCGACTTCCGCGACGACCGCTTCCTTCTTCTGCAGATCGAGACTCAAGTTCACCTCCGTTTCAGGAGACAGGCAACAGGTAACAGAGGTCAGTCACGACCCACTGCAACCCACCCGCCTCCATGGCGAGCCGGCTTCGGCCCGTGTGCTCGGCGAACAGCGCCCTCGCACTTGTTGCGGTGGCCATCGAGTCCAGGAATGTCCTGTTCTGCGAGGGCACCATCTGCGCCGGGCCAGGAGTCAGAGGACAGGAGTCAGAAACTCCGACCTCCACACCATCGTCCCGTTTTGAGCTTTCGCCCCGGCGGTCTTTGACGGCAGGCCGTTCCAGCGTCGAAACGGCCTTCCCTCAATCCTGCGCAGGCATGCGACATCACCACCGACGCCCGCATGCACTGCCAACTGTCAACTGCCAACCGACTCCTGATCAGTGCGCCACGCTCTGCGCGATGTTGAGGCTGACGGGATCGACCCGCACGCCGGCGCCCATCGTCGAGCTGATGCTGACCTTCTTGAAGTAGATGCCCTTCGTCCCCTGCGGGCGCGCCTTGGACAGGGCGTCGATCAGCGCCGTCAGGTTGGTCTTGAGCTGGTCGGGCGTGAACGACGCGCGTCCGATCGTGCACTGGACGATGCCGGCCTTGTCGGTGCGGTACTGCACCTGGCCCGCCTTCGCGTTCCTCACGGCCAGGGCGACGTCCGCCGACACCGTACCGACTTTCGGGTTCGGCATGAGCCCGCGCGGACCGAGGATCTGGCCCAGCTGGCCGACGACCTTCATCGCGTCCGGAGAGGCGATGACGACGTCGAAATCCATGAACCCTTCCTTGATCTTCGCGGCGAGGTCGTCGAAACCGACGATGTCGGCGCCGGCGTCGGTCGCCTGCTTCGCCTTCTCGCCCTGCGCGAACACCGCCACGCGCACCTTCTTGCCGGTGCCGGCGGGCAGCACGACCGAGCCGCGGACGGTCTGGTCGGACTTCTTCGCGTCGACGCCGAGGTTCACCGCGACGTCCACCGATTCGTCGAACTTGGCGACGGCGGTCTCCTTGACGAGTTTCAGCGCGTCGTCGACCGGATACGCCTTGCTGCGGTCCACCTTGCCGCGGACCGCCTTCATGCGCTTCGACAAGCGCGGAGTCTTCTGTTCGGCCATGATCACTTCACCCCTTCGACCGTGATGCCCATCGAGCGGGCGCTGCCGGCGATCGTGCGGACCGCGGCGTCGAGGTCGGCGGCGGTCAGGTCCGGCGTCTTCGTCTTCGCGATCTCCTCGGCCTGCGCGCGCGTCAGCTTGCCGACCTTGTCGATGTGGGGCTTGGAACTGCCCTTCTCGACCTTGGCGGCCTTCTTGATCAGCACGGTGGCCGGCGGCGTCTTCATCACGAACGTGAAGCTCTTGTCCGCGTACGCCGTGATCACGACCGGGATCGGCAGCCCGGCTTCCAGCTTCTGCGTCTGGGCGTTGAACGCCTTGCAGAATTCCATGATGTTGAGTCCGCGCTGGCCGAGCGCGGGACCGATCGGCGGCGAGGGGTTCGCCTTGCCGGCCGGCACCTGAAGCTTGATGAATCCGACGACTTTCTTCGCCATTTTCGTCTCCTGCGGGTGCTAGCGGGCGCGACGCGCGCCCTCCCCGGTTGATGCCGAGAAGGGGGAAGAGCGAAGGGGGAAGGGTGTCCGATCCGACTCGATGCACCCTTCTCCCTTCCCTCTTCTCCCTTCCCGCCTTTACGCCTTTTCCACTTGCGCGAAATCCAGTTCCACCGGCGTAGACCGGCCGAAGATCGACACCGACACCTTGAGCTTGCTCTTCTCGTAGTTCACGTCCTCGACGTTGCCGTGGAAGTCGGTGAACGGGCCGTCCTTCACGCGCACCGCCTCGCCGACCTCGAACAGCACCTTCGGACGCGGCTTCTCGGCGCCCTCCTGCACCTGCTGCAGGATCGCGTCGACCTCCTTCTGGGTGATCGGCGTCGGCCGGTTGGCCGTGCCGCCGACGAACCCCGTCACCTTCGGCGTGCTCTTCACGAGGTGCCACGAGTCGTCGGTCATCTCCATCTCGACGAGCACGTAACCGGGGAAGAACTTCCGTTCCGAGGTCGCCTTCTGGCCGCCCTTCATCTCGACCACTTCCTCGACCGGCACCAGGATCTGACCGAACTGGTCGGCGATCTCCGAGCGCTTGATCCGGTCGGCCAGCGTGCGCTGCACGCTCTTCTCGAAGCCCGAGTAGGCGTGCACCACGTACCACTTCCTCGCGTTCATCCTGCGCCCCTTCCGGTCGCGAGCTTCACGATCCACGCGAGCAGCGTGTCGACCGAGAACAGGAACAGCGCCATGACGACGACGAAGACGAACACGACCAGCGTCATCTGCGTCGTTTCCTTGCGCGAGGGCCAGGCCACGCGGCCGGCCTCCTGCCAGGACTCCTGCGCGAACGCGAAGAACGCCTTGCCCGGCGCGGACAGCCAGGCGACGCCGGCCGCCGCGGCGAGGCCCGCGAACACCATCAGCACGCGAAGCACGAGCGCGAGGTCCGGGAACGCGTAGTAGCCCCACACGCCCAGCACGACGCACCCGAACGCCAGCGCGATCTTTGCCTTGTCCATTCAGTCGTCAGTTGTCAGTTGTCAGTTGTCAGTTGTCAGTCCATCGACGCTTGCCGACGCCGTGCTTCGCTCTGCCCCTCTGCTGTCAACTGTCAACTGACAACTGACATCCGTCGTGGCAGGCCAGGAGGGAATCGAACCCCCAACCTGCGGTTTTGGAGACCGCCGCTCTGCCAATTGAGCTACTGGCCT
>JAANMY010001238.1_pt1 | contig 30220 bp, 27 predicted proteins | sample 7279691 | NCBI WGS metagenome assembly JAANMY01 (sample SAMN14094543, study PRJNA606508) | bioreactor metagenome | isolation source: A lab-scale SPAN reactor treating ammonium-rich wastewater day 388 | place: Ireland: Galway | collected 2018-02-07
ACCTTCAAGGCGGGTGACATCGACATCAGCGGTTTGAAGTCCGGTGATCAGGTCGATTTCGAGTTCACTTCTACCGGCATGGACGGCACGCTGACGAAAATCACACGAGAGTGATCATGACAATGAAGCCGCGTCAGGAGCGACTGGCGCGGTTGTTGGTTCTGGCTGGGCATTTATGCATGAGTCGCTGTCTGCTTTTGGCCAGGCATGACAAGACGCGGTCGTCCGACAATAGTGATTGCCTCAGGCGGTATATTGCTCCCATCTGGATGGAGTCTTGGGCATGAATCAAAGTGACCCCGACTTATTGGCAGCTTTGCCAGAGTTATCGGATGACGAGAAGCATCAGCGACTACTGCTCGGATTGGCCGATGCGGATGCTGGTCGACTAATCCCTCACGAAACAGTGATCTTGTGGGCAGCATCACTGCTTGACTCTAGTGCCATCGAAAATGGGACCAAATCCGGTGAGCTGATCGCTTTGGATTAGCCTAATTAGCCAATCTAATTTTTATGCACAAATGAGCATTTCAGTAGTTAATCAGCGCCCACGACGATTGGCATGGTTTTTGGCGGGTGCGAGGTATCCACCCATTTTTCCCAGTCCCCGCAATTAAACAGCACGACATTGCGGTAGTGGTGATCGGGGCACCCCCGCACGCCGGGAACAATCATTCCATCAATCCCAAGCGACCGAACCACATCCGCGAGCTTCTGGCTTGTTTCATACGGTGTATCCAGACGTTCTGATCGATCGAATGCCAACTGCAGGGCGGCATGAATGCTGGTATCCGATAAGTCAACGACCGAAAGCGAGTTGATATGGCGATAACGGGCGTAGTAGAGGTGATTTGTGCCGTCTTCGCTTTGCCCCATTTCGGCTTTCAGTCCGAATAGATCCGCGCTCAGATATAACGCAGATTGCCCGACTCTGTTGTAACGCCCTTTGGAGAGGTTTCCTGGGGGCGGCCCAAATTGGAGCGGACTTGTCGGAGGCGTCGCACGAGGAAAGAATCGCGCACGGTAAGTCGCTGGAACACCGCACCTTGGGAGATCTCGAATCAACTCCTGTACCAGTTTCAGGCCAAACACCGAGCCAATGTCGATGTGCCCGTCCAGCCAACTATTGACGAGTCTTTCGCAAACTTGCTCTTCAGCAGTAAACGAATTGGATACTCTGCCCGTGTGAGCACGCCAGATCGATGTTCCAATTTCTGGACTTGGAGAATCGCGAAGCACCCCCCTGATGAATTCGAGCGTCGAGCCCATGTCGCGAAAACCTCAGAAGTGGTCTGAACGAATTTGCGGATCGGTATCGACGAATGGAACAAGAAGAGATGGCGCTCTTTCACCGTTGGAGACTAGGGCGACACACACGCCCGTCGCGCTGCGATCTGTTCCAACGATGACTGCGACCAATTTGCGCAATGCGATGCCGCCTCCTTGCAGGTTGCGATGAAATGCAGCGAGGTCGCGCCCCGAAGGTATTGGTGTGCGTTCTGGATGCGTATGCCAGTAGCCAATGAAATGCAGGCCACGCGAGAAGCGTTCCGCAATTTCGTCCAAGCATCGTTGATGACCCAATTCGAGCCAGTTCCAACCCGCACGATCGCTCGGATGAGGACTGGTCGCGTCAACAATCTCAAGCCGACCATCGGTTCCGATCGATTCGGCAAATAGCACGCCTCCACGTTCTCGTTGCCACAGTCGTTGGCGCGAATCATCGAACAAGCGCCGTACAGACGGCGCAATTGATACCGTCAGGCCGCTATTCGGATCTCGGTACTGCCAAAAATCAGGAAGCATGGGGAAGGGGGAGTGCTATAACGCTTGCACGGGTATTGGCGGGTGGAGCGTCAATCCAAGCACCTCCAAGGCGACTGAGCGTCGCACCATCGCCCAACCAAATGCGGTGCTCATCGGATGAGGCGGGTTCTAGCAATACATCGATGGCGTGTTCCACGATCAGGCCAGCAATATGCTGCAGTCGGTTGAAGGTGCCAGGTTGGTGGCTCGCGGCACACCCCGGCAATGCCCACTCCACTTCCGGCCAATGTGTCCGCCGCCGGATGGACAAACCGTCTTGATCGAAGAGAGCCGCCAGCCGACGCTCCCCTGAGATGTCGACCGCGGAGTGACCCGCCAGCGCATGTGGCTCGGCCCAACTCAAGAGCAACGGAATACTACGATCTGCCAGCGCATTCATCGCATAGCGCTCTGCCGGCCAGTCTGCCGCAGTGCATATGACCAGGTCGGTATTCTCCAGGGCGGTCGCCGACGGTGGATCTTGGATGCGATGCGGAATTGGGCGCACGTTCAAATGCGGCAATTGGTCGCGGAGGTGTGACGCCAACGCCTGCGCCTTCCCCTGACCCAGGACCTTCGCGTCGAGGACATGCCTTCCCAGATTGGCCGGCTCCAATTTCTCAGGGTCGACTAGCGTCAAATGTCCGATGCCCGCATGTGCCAATGCCTGCGCGACCAGTCCACCCAATGAGCCACATCCAATCAATGTCACGCGTTTGTGCATTAGCGCGATTGCTTCGGCGTCGAAACTGCGGCCATGGATCCAGGCAGGATCCGCGCGTTCGATGGATTGGACACGGACGCGCCAGGCATGTGCTGCCACACGTTGCCACTCCCGCTGCTGTCGCTTTTGGTCACGATGGTGGGCGGGGCGAACCGCTGTCGGTGGGTTGGGGGCGAGTTCGAAGGCCGCGACCACTTGTGGGCATGCCCCCCGTACCGCGACAACGATCCAGAACGGGGCCGGTTCCGGCCTTCGCAGATATTGGTCGAGCATCGCCAATGCGACGCGCGACTCGGCCAGCAACTTGCGCACGTCATCGAGTGTCTTAGGCGCCCCAATGGGAGCCTGCGTGAGGGAGACGAACAATGCCCCTTCATCCGTGATGTCGGCTTTGGGATCACCAAGCACCTCTCGCCACGAATGCAACGAAGCAGAGCTCGACCCGAGGAGCAGGCTGGACTGCTGCGTGCCACGATTCAGCACAACGCATGTTGCCAATGCGGTCGTCTCGCTCGAAGGAGGCGTGACGAGCAATCCTTGCGTCTTTGCGCGATAGGACCCTTGAGCGCCCTGCGACCAGTAACTCAGCCATTCGCGTGCAAATTCCGCTTCACGTCGTCCGGCATCCGCATCAACCATCACCAGGGCAACAATGTCCTGGATGCGCTCGAGGCAACGATCAATTTGTGCCTCAGGCGTGTATGCCACTGGAGCAAGAGCCTCCGGCCACAGGCACAGATGTCCATCGGACTCGGCATGCGGCCATTCCAAAAATGCCACCGGATGAATGAATGCTTGGACAGGCTCCGCAGGAAACTGCGGTGGCAAGATCAGTCGCAACTCGCGCGATTGACCGAGATAGTCGATCGGCAAGGGCAAGGACCAGCCATGGCTCGCACCCCGCACCGCCTTGTCCATGACAGTTCGGGGGACGGGGGCGAGCACACCTGCATGCCCGAAGCGGCGCTCGAGTTGGGCGTGCGCCCGCGCATGCGGGAGCTCTGTCGCGGCGGGCCCCTCAGCCAAGGCGGCCCAGCGATTTTGGCTGCGCAGCCTGCCGCGGCTCTGCTTCGCCCAATCCGCGGAACGTCGCGCCCACTGCGCCTGCTTTGCGCAAACGTTCGGCCGTGGTGTCGTCCAGTCCTGGTAGCGGATGCCCCAAGCCGGCCTCTTCCAGAAGGAAGCTACGGGTTTGCTTGCGCGCTTCTGGGCCAAACGCGGCCAGGACCTCTTCCTCGAAGGCGCGCTCTTCGCTGAACGCCGCAAACCCAAGTCCGACGGCGCTCGCGAGCTCGCCGTGCCATTTCGCGAACATCGCAGCGTAAGCAGGATCGCGATTCCATTTCTCGGCGAAATTTTCGGCTCGGCGACGCGGGTTGCACAACCTCCATTCCGAGCCGGTGCGACCATCTTGGTCGAACTGATTCGGCATGCGCGTGATGATTTCCCGAATGGCCTGCAGCGCCGTCAACGGTTGTTTCTGCGAGAGCTCTGCGACTTCCTTGTAAGCCTTGGCCGCCAACGTGGTGATGACGACCGAAATTGGCACTGGGGCTTCGGCGCCATGGCGCTCGCGAAAGACGTCGCGATGCCGCTTCATCAACTTGACCGTTGCCCGCAATGGATCGAAGGCATTGATAGCCTCGTGGCTCGGCAGTTGCTCCGCTTCCGCCCGCTTTCGCGCTTCGGTGAATGAGACAATTCCCTGTTCAAAAAGGATGGGTGTCTCGCTGATATCGTTGAACCAGTCCGCAAAATCCCGAGCATTGGTCGGATGCCAGTCTGCCTGTTTGTAGTCGGGCACCTCCAGCGGCCCCCAACCTTCGTCATCATCGTTGCCATCGCTTGCAATGGCCGGAGTGACGTCGAGATGCGCGGGTAGGCTTGCATCGGCGTAATGCACCGTGACGCAACGGTTGCGGCGTTCGACGCCGCCCTGGGTTCGGGCACGCGCCTCAAGCTCGGCATGCAAGGTCTCGAGCAGTTCACACGGTGCCAGCGTCGTTTCCTGGAGCAGCAAGATCGCATCGACATCAATCTCGCCCTTGCCCAACGCACGAACTACGGTGCGCGTCAAAAATGAGCCTTGCGGAAATACATGTCCATCCGCCAACTCGGGGTCATCCGGTTCGATCAGGATCTCGCTGATCGCGTTGTAATGGCTTTCGATGCGCTCGTAGTCCGATGCCGGAACCGAAACGGCCTCTACAATCTCCAGCAACAGCTTTTCCCAAGCGACTTCCTGCGGCGAAGCACGGCGTGTGGGGAAAGTCGAAGTCGTCAAACCGTCGTACATGGGTGTCTCCTACGCGGACGAGGGGAGGGGGAGGGTGAGCGCTGAATGAAACATGCCATTCGGTCCTTCGGCGTCGTAGACCTGAATGGGAAAGCTGACCTTCGGCTTGATGGCCATACCAAACGCCACGGCTAAGGACGCAGGCATCGCCGGGAACACATGGATCGACACAGTCTTCGGCAGCAGTGTTTCAAGTCGCGCGATCACCCCCGCGACTTCAATCCGAAATGCGTCGATCGTCGCCGCGCACTGGACGAGATCCAGTTTCGGTAGATCGACAGACACGTGAATAATCGCAGGGGCTTCGCCGGGGAAGGCCGCGCGCACGCGGTCGAAATCAATCGTGCCGGACAATGAAAAGACCAGCGCCACTGGGCCATCCAGTGTGTCCGGCCAGTCGACGCGGAACTCGCTGGCGGGCGCGTCATTCGCTGGGAACAGCCAACTGTGCGCGTAGCGATCCCACTGGAAGGGATAGAGTTCGGCGGCGTGGCCGAGCGCGAAACCCAGCGCCATCAATGCCGGCATGTCGGCCAAACCAAACAAGCCGATCGTGGATCGGCCTTGGCCTTGCATCTGCAGTTGCCCGACCTGCTTGCGGACTTCCGTGACGACGTGGCGCCAGTATTCGGGGCTTTGAGGCGTGTAGCCGCTCGCATCGACACGAAGTTCAAACGGCTTTTCCGTGAGGACGAGTCCCCGTTGGAGCGCGGCGAGGGGGATGGTATTCGCACTCCCCGCGACGACCTGCCGGCCAATGACGCCCAGGTAGTGGAGGGCGATTGCAACGCGCCCGTGGCTATGCCGGCCTGCCACGCGAATGACCGCTTCGTGTTGCCGCTTCCACTCGGCGAGCATGGCTTCCGGGTAATCCTGTTGCCAGCCAGGCTTGTCGACCAAGGTGTGGCAGGTGGGGCAGAGCAGGATCAAATTCTCCGGATCATCGGAGAGCTGCGGCGAGCGCGTGGCATCGCCGCGGGGGCCATCCGGGCTGGCCGCGACGTTATGGGCCAACTCTCCGAATGGACGCGTCTTGAAGAAGACAGGATCCTCGTAAAGGATGCTGTCGCACCCGGGGCGCGCGCAGATGCCACCACTGCGCGCCCAGACGGCGCGCTGAGTCGTAGACGAAAGCTCCTTTCGCCTGCGTGAGGTCCGCGACGGTTTCGCCGCCGCTCCCGCTGAAGCTCCGCTCATAAGCCCCTCATGGAGTGCTGACACCTCTGAGCCTAAGAGCACCCGGTCGCATGTCCTGCGACGCTTACAACCCCAACCCTTGGGTACAGATCGGCCCAGCTCCACTGCATGTTGGGATGCGGGTCACGCTTTTCAAGGGTGTCGCGGGATCGCGTGCTATTCCGGGCGGACGGATTTCGGTATTGCTGCGTTCGAATCGGCGCGGAGTAAGTCTGTCCCTCGGCTGTTGAGTAACGTGCCGGCCTGGAAATACCCCATGACCGTGGCCAAACCGCGATGTTCGGTCAGTGCCATGACCTCGCCGAGCGGCACCCCTTGGCGACCGGCCTCGGTGACGAACCCGGAGCGCAGGCTGTGCGCCGCCCAGTCGCCGGACACACCGGCGAGGCGGGCGCGCCGTTGCACGATGCGAGCGACCTGATCCGCAGTCAGCGCGGTGCGCCCCACGCGACCGCCCCGGAACAGGCGACGGAAGAGGGGGCCGTCCTGCAGTTGCGAGGCCTCCAGCCAGGCCTGCAGCGCGATCACGGCGTCGCCCTTGAGCGGCTTCTCGCGACGCACGCCGCTGGTATCGGTCTTGGTCGTGCCCAGCGCATAGACCCAGGTGGTCGCATCCAGCGGGCGCAGATCGGTGACCTGCAGGCCGACCACTTCCGAGCGGCGGCGCCCGCCGCCGCTCCAGGCGAGCAGAAGGAGGGCGCGGTCGCGGACTCCGCGCACGCCGTCGGTGCAGGTGGCCAGCATCGCCTGTAGGAGCTCGGCGATCGCGGCCGTCTTCTTGCGTACGGCCACGCCGCGGCGCGCCTGCGCCTTGCGGGCTTTGGCCAGCAAGGTCTTCAGGCGGTGATCGTCGGTCGGGCTGTCCCAGCCGCGCAGTCGATGCCATTTGGCCAACACCGCCAACCGATGGCCCACGGTGCTGTAGGCCAGAGGCCCGGGCTGGGCCTTGGTCCCGAGTTCGACCAGGCGCGCATCCAGTGCCGGCGGCAATTCAATCGCCAGTCCAGCCTTGGTTTGGCGCTCCAAATGATCGAGGACGAACTGGGTCGCCACCGCAACCGGTAGCGGACCGTCGCCAAAGGCTTGGCCGTAGCGCAACGCATACCACGCAGCCCAGTAGCGCAGGGCGCTGGCGTAGCTGCGCGCGGTGTTCGCCGGCGTGCCTTCGGCGACGAACTCCTCGGCGGCGCGCACGCTGGCGGCATCAAGCATGCCTGGATTCAGTACCGGAACGGCATCCAATGGCGTGACGGTCAATGCCTTTTTTGTTACGTTGACCGTAGTAAAATTGTTCATTTTGGCTATTTAGGTCGGATAACTGTTTTCTTATCGTACCTAATTTCTGAAGGAGTAGGGCATGCCCGTCGGAGTCCCGGAAACCGAAGTGTTCGCTGCCGCCGACCGCGTACTGGCCCGCGGCGAACGGCCCACCGTGGAGCGCGTGCGCGCCGAGCTCGGCCGTGGCAGTCCGGCACGCATCGGCCAACTGCTCGAAACCTGGTGGGACGCGCTGACCAAGCGCTTGGCCGGGGAAATGCGGTTGCCTGACTTGCCGCCGGTGGTGGCCGAAGCATTCAAAGCGGTGTGGATCACCGCGACCGAACACGGCACGCAATTGGCGCAGGCTGCCATTGCAGACACCGCGGCTCAGCTGGCACATGACCAGTCGCAACTGGCAGACGAACGCGTCCGCTTGCAGGCCGAAAACGAGGCCGCACACACGCTCGAGCGCGATGCCCGGCAGGCTGCTGCTGCGCTCGAAGCGCGATTGGTCGATCGACAGGCCCTGCTCGACCAGCAGGCCACCGCTCTGGCCGAGGCCCAGACCCAACGCGAGGCACTTCAGGCGAGGTTGGCGGTACTGGAACAAGCCCTGGAGATGAGCCACCACGCGCTCGCCGCCCAGACCGAACAGGCTCGTGTGGAACGCACCGAGCTGCACCAACACGTTCGTGCGATCGAAGACCGGGCGCATGCCGATATCGACCAAGCACGGCAGGAGGCCAAGGCGCTGCGACAGCGCGTGCAGGCGCTCGAGCGCGCGGCGAGTGAGGCGGACGAGCACCACACGCGCGAATTCACCCAGGTGCGTACTGCCCATGCAGCGGCCGAGCAGGAGGCCGTCGCCCAGCGTGCCCGCGCCGAGGCCTTGGCGACGCAGTTGCAGGCGTTGGGTGACCTGCCCGCGGCGTTGCGGGCCACTCTGGCTCAAGTGCGCCGGCCCGAGAAACGTCCGGCCGCAGCGCGCAAGCCAACATCCCGCTCCGCGAAGGCGTAGAATTCTAAGAATTACTTAGGGATACCGAGGCGCCGCATGGTGATCGGTCCAATGGTGATGTATCGGATGGTCGCGCAACAGACTTCCTTGCCACCCGAAACCGACGCCTTGTTCAAACAGGTGGCGGGTGAGTTCGTGCATGGGCTGTTCCCCAGCTTTCGCATGCCTGCCTTTCTGGCATGTCCAGACGATGCCTGCACCCGGGCAGTGCTCGCCGCGATCGCGCAGGCAGCCACCACCAAGGGCGTGGCCATGGAGGTTGTCGACCTGAGCCCCGCACCCGCAGAACGTCTGGCCAGCGTGACAGCACGACTTTGCGGCTTCCATCGCCAGTCCGACGGAGAGCATGCGCCGGTAGTGCGAGTACTGGCGCTAGATGGATTTGATCTGCTGGAAGGAGAGGACAACGACGCACCGATCTATCCCTTCCGCTCGCAATTCCAGTTCGATGAGGACTATCGCTGGCTCTTTCTAGGACGGAACTGGGAGCGGCTGCGTCGCTTGTTCGGCAGTTACCGCTTGCCGATGTATCACGCCGCTTCCGATTTAACCCCCGAACCCTGGCGGATCGCATCACCGGCGTCTCCACCGGCATGCAAGGCGCGATGATGTCTTCCGAGAGACTGGACACGCTGATGCAATGTGCCTTGGCGGACAAGACCGTCGAGCCGGTGTTCTTCCGCGCGTTACTTGAGGCCACGGTGTATGCGCATACGCCGCGCGCCGGCCACAATGGGCGTCTGCGGTTGATCCAGTTTGCGCTGCCCGATAATGGGCCAATGGTGTTGCCCTTCTTCAGTGACGAAGCACAGGCGCGAGCAGCGGCAGGTTCCGCGGCAACCACCGTCATGCTGACCGGCAAGCAGTTGTTTGAGCTCACCCGTGGCGCCACATTGATGCTTAATCCGAACAGCACCAGTTGCACACTGTATCCGGAAGAGATCGCGGCCTTGCTCGACCAAGATGAGGTCGTCATCCTGGATCAGGTCGAAGTCCGCGAACCCAAGCCGATGGAGGTTCGCGAGCCTGATCCGCTGCCGACTTGGTTGACCGATCCGCTCATCGTGCTCTATGCACAATTGCCGAGCGTGCAAGTGGCGTATCTCGTAGAAGTCCGGACACCTGACGACCCGGATCCTGAGCATGCCAGATTACTGATCGTCCTCGGGGTACCATCCGTGGAGACGGAGCGGTCGGCACGTGCCACGATCACCGCTATCCAACCGCTGTGTCGCATTCGTAGGGTCGCGGTGGATCTGACCGCGTTCATACCGGGCGCGCCGCCCGATTGGATACGCGATGCCGTGCTTACACCGTTTTACATTCGCTCGCTCGGCGAGCGCCTGGTCGCCGGCTCGACCGCCACACAATGACGGTAACGAACACCACCGACGAATCTGATCGTCCGCCCCTGGAGCGGCTTATTGGGTTCGACACTCTAAGTCGTCCGTTTGAATCTTGGTACGCGTTCGTCAGTCGATTGATCCGTGCCAATCTCCTCAACGACGTGGACATTCGTAAGCAACTACCAGCGGACTGGGTTCGTTGCGCCTTCGCGCCGCAGTCAATACAGACAAGCGACCTTGCCATACCGGCTCCCTATGTCGATCAGTTGCCGGATGCGGCGCTCAAGCTTCGCCCCATGAAATGGCAACCATTTCCGGAACTGTCCAGCGCACCTCCCGAATGCCTGCGCGGCTGTCCGAGTTGCCTAGAGGCTGGCTATCACAGTTATGCCATGCAAGGGGATGCGATCGCACGATGTCCTGTGCATGATGAGCCACTTATACATCGATGCCCACATTGCGATACGCAGTTGCTGTGGCTAGCTCGCAGCCCAGGTCTCAGTGCTTTCCAGTGTCCAGCGGGCTGCCCGTTGTTGGAAGGTACCCACAGCGGCCTACATGTACCTCATGAAGACCAGATAACTGCAGCACTAGAAGAACATTTGGTCTGGACCCAAGCGCTGAGAGAGGCTATCGCCTTTGTCTCTGGCCCAGTACATATCGCATACCCACCATATCTGGCAGTCGCGCCGATGCGTATGCCGCCACTACCTTCAATAGGCCTGTTGCCTGCATTGCTCCATGTATTGAAGGAAACCGGGTTGGCCGTGCCGGCTTTTGCTCCTTTCCACGAGCAGTCGAATGGGCGTTGGACTTTGAAGGTAGAGCCGTGGACTTGGAACGGGGCTGATCCGCGAGAAGAATCTCATTTAGAAGCCTACCGCCGCGCATTTCGCCGCAGCGCCTATCGAACCTATGTGCCCTTGGTGGATCGAGTGTCCTTCGAGCAATGGTTGGCCCGCAGTGAAGACGCGCATGGGAAATGGCATGAAGGTGGCGTGGAAGAAGGCAGTACCTGTGCGACCTTCGTCCTAGCGTCATACATGGTCACCAACAATGAGTTGGTTGCACTGCGACGCTTGCTTGCTCGCGATAGCAATCCCGGACTGGCATGCGCTCACTACACACAAGTCTTGATTAATTTGCTCGAGCACGCACGCTTACGGCGTACCGCCTTAGATCAGCTAGAAGAGCCATCCTTGCACGTCACGGTTGCAGAAGCCTTTGATGTGATCGTGTGTACGGCGGCTGGTCATTACCGTGTCTCTGGTGAGACGCGAGGAGATGACGCATCAAGACACACCTGGCTTGATTTCCGTGAACTGGCCGAAATGGCTGGCGGTATGATTCACGTGATGCGTAAATACGGGCCGCGTTGATTCGATGCGGAAGGCCTATATTTGTTGGCCAAACTAAAGAAATTGTACGGCCGGCACGCCGAAGACCGCGGCTCCGACATCCTTCACTGTAGGGGCCGCGTACTGTCCCGATTCAGATATTGACGCACCATCCGAGTCACGCTGTGCGTTCCAATACCAGCTGCATGAGCCGTTGTGACCAGGTTTGACTGTTCGCGCCATTGCCGCTCATGGGCCTTTCGTAGCCATTGTGGGGAGCATGTAGTGCGGCCGCTCGCATCCGCAAGACCAGCCTGTTTGGCGAGCTGGCGAATGCGACGTCCGATCCAGAGATAGTCGAGCGCAGAAGAGACGTTACGCCGGGGCTTTCGTACGAAAAACCAGTCGTCGCCTTTGCTCTCGTCCTCACGCAAAGCTCCCCATGCCTTAACGAGGGCGGCTTCGGTACCGGTTAAGAGGATGTTGGGCTGGAACGTCTGGAAGTCGTTGATGGGATTTCGAATCGTGAAAGTCACGGCATCGATTTCCTCGTCGTCCTCCATGACGGTACCAGGAAGTAGTTCGGTAAAGCGCAGCTGTGCGACCTGATGGGGGGTCAGTCTGCACAGTAAGACGATAAGCGCCGCATCCATGATGCCTGCTCGGTCCTTGCCGCACGTACCGAGTAAGACGTTAACGGTATTAGTCGCTGACATAGGCAGCGCCACAGGAACACCAAGCGCCGCGCGCTCGGCTTCCCAGACAGCGTAAATTTCACGTTTCCTTTCACGTATCAGCTTGCGGTCAAACTGCAAACCCAGCAGGCGATGAGCTTGTTGCACGACCTGTAATCGCCAGTCGGAGGTGGACGGGGTTACGCAGTCTATGCGTGCGTTAAAACCTGCCTCACGCAAACCGTTAAAGATGGAAGGGGGCATGCGCATCTGCAGGCGCCCATCGACGGCGATGGCGAGGTGATCTTCGATAAAGGCGTTCAGCGCTTCCGAGCCCACGGAGTTTGATGGGTCCTTCGCCAGCGCGAGAGGTGAGCCAAACCGTATCCGGTGCCACGTATCCCAATATCGCAGGCCTGCTGCGTACTGCGCTATCGTCCGTGGTGCCACTTGTGCCTTGGCTAGAAGGCTATCAACCCAGTCCGCCATATGTCCCGATCCCTGCATCTATCTGCCAGAAGTCAAGAACCGACAAGCGTGAAGTCCAGCTCCGCCTGTTGGGATACGTCGTTACTGAGAAAAAGGATACAGATTGCGGCGACGCCAATCCAATGCACTGCCAAGTCGAACCTGGTACCGCTAGTGCCGGTGATCCGTATCCGAAGTGCTCACGCAGTTCGGGATACATCGTTACTGCAGAAAAGGATACGGATTGGTGCGAAAAGGGATACAGATTTGCAGTAACAGGGCAGATCGGTCATGCCGCCATTCTACGAAGCTGCATCATCCATCCAATGACATAATAAACATTATGCGAAGTTATAGGCATGGCAGTCACCATCATCCCAAGCCGCTCAGCGCCCGCTCTGCGCCGCCTTCCGCGCAGCCCGCAACGCATCCAGCTTGTCCTTGAGCTTGATCTCCATGCCGCGCGGCACCGGCTGGTAATAGACGCGTTCGCCCATCTCGTCGGGAAACCCGGTCTGGTCCAGCGCCACGCCGCCTTCGGCATCGTGGTCATACTGGTAGCCCTTGCCGTAGCCGAGGCCCTTCATCAGCTTGGTCGGTGCATTGCGGATATGCATCGGCACCGGCTGGGTGCCGTATTCGCGCACGTCGCGGCGGGCATTGTTCCAGGCCATGTAGGCGGCGTTGGATTTCGCCGTGCTGGCCAGGTAGATCACGACCTGCGCCAGCGCCAGTTCGCCTTCCGGCGAGCCGAGACGGTCGTAGGCGTCCCAGGCTTCGGTGGCCATCGCCAGCGCGCGCGGATCGGCCAGGCCGATGTCCTCGACCGCCATCCGGGTCAGCCGCCGCGCCAGGTAGACCGGGTCGCAGCCGCCGTCGATCATCCGCGCGAACCAGTACAGCGCCGCATCCGGATTGGAGCTGCGCACGGACTTGTGCAGGGCGCTGATCTGGTCGTAGAACTGCTCGCCGCCCTTGTCGAAACGGCGGGTGCGGTCGGCCAGCACCTGCTCGATGAGGTGGCTGCCGACGGTGCCCTCGCCGCCCTCGCCCACCAGTTCCGCGGCGATCTCGAGCAAGGTGAGCGCACGCCGGACATCGCCATCGGCGGCGCCGGCGATCGCCTGCAGGTCCGCATCGGCGATATGGATGCCGCGTCCGCCCAAGCCACGCTCATCGTCGGCCAAGGCGCGTCTGAGCGTCGTGGCGATGTCGTCCGCCGACACCGCCTCCAGCACATGTACCCGGCAGCGCGAGAGCAGCGCGGAATTGAGCTCGAACGAGGGATTCTCGGTCGTCGCGCCGACGAAGATGATGGTGCCGCGCTCGATATGCGGCAGGAAGGCGTCCTGCTGCACCTTGTTGAAGCGGTGCACCTCGTCCACGAACAGGACCGTGCGGATGCCGGCGTGGAAGCGCTGTTCGGCCTCGGCGAGCACCTTGCGGACTTCCGGCAGGCCGGACATGACCGCCGAGATGGCGATGAACTCCGCCTGCGCGTACTGCGCCAGAAGCAGGGCCAGCGTGGTCTTGCCGCAGCCCGGCGGCCCCCACAGGATCATCGAATGCACGCGGCCTGTCTCGATCGCCCGGCGCAGCGCACTGCCCGGCCCGAGCAGCCGGGCCTGCCCCACCACGTCGTCCAGCGTGCGCGGACGCATCCGTTCGGCGAGCGGGCGCATGTCGCTGGTTTCGCCGGGCAGCAGGTCGCCGGATTTCATCGGCGGGCGGCGCTCAGCCACGGGAATGGATCGATGCGTTGTGCATGCGTCCAGTATCAGGGATGTATCCGGGCGACGACAGCCCGCGCTTCAGCGCTTGGCGATATCGGCAGCGCCGGGCACGGCCACGGCGGCGGTGCCGTCATGGAACTGCCAGCCGGCGGTGTCGCCGAGTTCGTAGTTGATGCGCAGCCAGCGCTTCCTGGCCGGGTCGTAGAGACCTTCGATGGCCGCCTTCGTCGCGGGATCACGGTCGAAACGGACGCCGCCGATCGCGATATACCGCTCGTAGCGTCCGGACTTCTGCCGATGCACCTTCGACAGGTCCAACGCCACCTTCTGGTCCGGGAATTCGCCGCGCAGCCGTTCGCTGGCGGCGCGTGCCAAGTCCGTGGAAGCGGCTTCGGTCGGTGCCACGTCGGTGCCGCCGGCGTCCGTGCTGCCCAGCGTGATCGACGGACTGGCCGCGGTCTGCGTTTCGGTGTCGTACAGCGCGCGGTAGCGGAACGACAGCCAGTCGGTGTCGGCGCCCACCTTCAGCTGCCCGGTTCCCGCGACTTGGCGATCGCGCGGGCTGACCGCACGCATGTCCACCGAATCCAGCTTGATTTCGATGCGTTCGCCGCCGAACTGCTCGTTGACCAGGCCCATCAACGCGCCGGCGACGGCGGCATCGGCGGCTTCGCGGCCTTCGGCACGCGACATCGGCTTGGCGGCCTCGCGGATCGGCTTGGCTTCGATTAGCGCCGGACGCGGTGCGCCCTGCCCCCACCCGCCGGCATCGGCATGGCCCACGTAGGCCGCGACGCAGGTGATCAGGGAAGACAGCAGCAGGATGGACCGGGTGTGCATGGGGCCAGTCTCCCCATCGCGCCGTGGAGCTTTCGTGAGCGATGGGCGATGGCGCTGAACGCTTCAAAAACAGGAAAGGCGACCGAAGCCGCCTCCCTGTTCATCCGATTTCGATGTCGGATTACTGCCCGATCACGTCCACGCCCTTGGGCGGCGTGAAGCGGAAACTGGATGCCGGCAGGCGGCCGTTGCGCTTCCAGGTCCCGAAGTTCATCTCGGTGCGCTGCCCCAGCCCGTCGGTGATGACGACCTTCGCCAGGCCGCGTTGCCCGAAGCCGAGCTTGGCGCTCTCGAAACTGGCGCCGGCCTTCGTCTTCGGCGTCAATGCCAGCCATTCCAGGCCGCCGGATGTACCGGCATCGCTGACATTGAACTGCGTGTCCAGCTTGCTGCGATCCACCAGCGCGGCGAGCGGGCTGGATTGTTCTTCGACGCCCTGCGGACGCTTGCTGACCTGCTGCAGGTCGGGCTCGTAGATCCAGACGGTCTTGCCATCGGCCACGATCAACTGCTGGTACGGCTTCACGTACTGCCAGCGGAACAGGTTGGGCGCCGACATCGAGACCTTGCCCGACGACGACTCCTTGACCCGCCCCTTCTGGTCGAAGACCTGCTGGGTGAAGCCGCCTTCCAGCGTTTTCAGGCCGTTGGTGAAAGCGTCGAGCTGGTCGCGGGCGCCGGCGAATGCGCTGGCGCTGGCCAGCGAGACGGCGATGGCGAGGACGCCGAGGCGGATTTTCATCGAAGCGACTCCAAGGGAATTCGATGGGCCGAGTCTGCCGGCATCAATATGAATGGGGATGTGAACCGGCTGGCGATGTGCGGGCCGGTTCAGTTTCCGGGTTCAGTCGCGCGGCGGCGGCGGGGCCAGCACGCTGCGGTCGCCGTTGTGCTCCGGCGCGGAGACGACGCCCGCGGCTTCCATCGCCTCGACCAGCCGCGCGGCACGGTTGTAACCAATCTTCAACCGCCGCTGCACGCCCGAGATCGACGCCCGCCGGGTTTCGGTGACGATGCGCACGGCTTCGTCGTACAGCGGGTCGGATTCGTCGCCGCCGGCCTGCGGCGCTTCCGGCAGCCCGGTCGCGCCGATGGTGCTGCCGTCGTGCATGGTCTGCACTTCCTCCAGCACGCCGTCGATATAGTCCGGCTCCCCTGCCCCGGCCTTCAGGTGTTCGACCACGCGATGCACCTCGTCGTCGCTGACGAACGCGCCATGCACGCGTTCGGGCATGGAGGTGCCGGGCGGCATGTAGAGCATGTCGCCGTGGCCGAGCAGGGTTTCGGCACCCGATTGATCAAGAATCGTGCGGCTGTCGATCTTCGACGAGACCTGGAACGCGATGCGGGTCGGGATGTTGGCCTTGATCAGGCCGGTGATGACATCCACCGACGGGCGCTGAGTGGCGAGGATCAGGTGGATGCCGGCGGCGCGCGCCTTCTGCGCGAGGCGGGCGATCAGCTCCTCCACCTTCTTGCCGACGATCATCATCATGTCGGCGAATTCGTCGATGAAGACGACGATGTACGGCAGCGGTTCCAGCGGCAGCGGCGCCTCGTCGGGCATGCCGGACGGGCGGAACAGCGGGTCGAGGATCGGCTGGCCGGCGTCCGCGGCGTCCTTCACCTTCTTGTTGAAGCCGGCCAGGTTGCGCACGCCGACCGCGCTCATCAATTTGTAGCGGCGCTCCATCTCGGCCACGCACCAACGCAGGCCGTTCGCCGCCTCTTTCATGTCGGTGACGACCGGTGCCAGCAGGTGCGGGATGCCCTGGTAGACGCTGAGTTCCAGCATCTTCGGGTCGATCATCAGCATCCGCACGTCCTTGGCCGATGCCTTGAACAGCAGCGACAGCACCATCGCGTTGACGGCGACCGATTTGCCCGAGCCGGTGGTGCCGGCGACCAGCAGATGCGGCATCCGCGCCAGGTCGGCCACCGTCGGGCGGCCGGCGATGTCCTTGCCCAGCGCCAGCGTCAGCGGGCTGGCCGACTTGTCGTATTCCTTGGAGCGCAGCAGCTCGCTGAGATAGATCATCTCGCGGCTGGTATTGGGGATTTCGAGGCCGACCACCGATTTGCCGGGGATGACATCGACCACGCGCACCGACTTGACGCTCAGGCCGCGCGCGATGTCCTTGTCCAGCGAGGAGATCTGGCTGACCTTGACGCCCGGCGCCGGTTCGATCTCGAAGCGGGTGATGACCGGGCCCGGATAGGCGCCGACCACCTGGGCGTCGATACGGAAATCCTTGAGCTTGAACTCGATCTGGCGGCTCAGCGCCTCCAGCGTCTTCTCGTCGTAGCCTTGGGGCTGCGGCTTGGGGTCATCGAGCAGGGCCAGCGGCGGCACGCTGCCGGGATCGCCGCCCATGAACAACGGGATCTGCTGGTCGCGCTTGGCGCGTTCGCTCTTCTCCACCACCACGGCGGCCGGCGGCGGTGCCTCGATCTTGACCTTCTCGCGCTTGGCGCGGAGTTCGGTGTCGACCTTGCGGGCTTCGGTGCGCTCCTCACGCAGCGTGCGCGCCTCGCTCCATTCCGTGGCCTGCTTCTGGCCGCGGCGGAAGACGTCCGGCAGCTTCATCACCTGCGCGCCGATCCAGTCCATCACGGTGAACCACGACAGCCCGGTGGCCAGCGTCACCGAGACCAGCAGCAGCGCCAGCAGGAACAGGTTGCTGCCCATCGGCCCGAACAGCGTGTGCAGCGAATTGCCGACCAGCCGGCCCAGCACGCCGCCGGCACCGGCCGAGAAGTCCTCGACCACGCCGATCCGCAGCCAGAGGAGGCCCACGCTGGCGATCAGGAAGGCGAACAGCCCGATCAGGCGCAGCGCCGGACCGAGGTCCGCATCGCCATCCCCGTCGGCGTCCATCTTGAACAGCGAGATCCACGCCACCGCGCCGAGCAGCACCGGCAGCAGGAAGGCGACGTAGCCGCAGAGGGTGATCAGCGCGTCCGCCAGCCAGGCGCCCACCTGCCCGCCCACGTTGTGCAGGCTGCCGGTGATGCTGCCGGTGCGGTGGAAGCCCGGGTCCTCCGGCGAATAGGTCACCAGGATCGCCAGCAGGTAGAGCAGCAGCGGCGCGATGGCGATCATCAGGATGTCGCGCATCAGCTTCTGCCGGCGCGGATTGGGCGCGGTGGCGCGTGGGGTCGCTTCTGCGCTGCGAGCCTTGCGGGCGCGACGTTCCGGGTTCGGGGTTGCCACCGTGATGTTTTACCTTCGGTTTTCTTCGCAGCTTATTGATTCATAAAATAAAATCAAGGGTTCGATGCGGATGTTCGCCGCCATCGGACCCTTGCTGGCCGGTCAGACCTTCATGTCCAGCAGCGCCGGGTGCACCAGCTTGCCGCCTTCGACATTGATGCCCTTCACCAGCGCGGCGTTCTCGCGCCAGGCCGGGCCGGACGCCAGCTTGTTCACCCACGGCAGGATGGCCGCGCAGATCGCCTGCGAGCTGGTCTGCGGCACGGCACCCGGCATGTTGGTCACGCAGAAGTGGGTCACGCCCTCTTCCACGTAGGTCGGGTCCTTCCAGGTAGTCGGGCGCGAGGTCTCGAAGCAGCCGCCCTGGTCGATGGCGATGTCGACCAGCACCGAGCCGTCCTCCATGCCCTTGAGCATGTCGCGGGTCAGCACCCGCGGCGCGGCGGCGCCGGTCACCAGCACCGCGCCGATGACGAGGTCGGCCGAGGCGACCTCCTCCGCCACCAGGTCCGCGTAGGGATACAGGCAGGTGACGTTGTTGCCCAGCCGCATCATCTCGTCCATGCGGTCGGTGCGCATTTCGAAGACGGTGACGTTGGCGCCGCCGGCCGCGGCCAGCGCAGCGGAAGCGCCGCCCGCCTTGCCCGCGCCGAAGACCACCACCTTGCCGCGTTCGGTGGACGGCAGGCCGCCGAGCAGCTTGCCCTTCCCGCCCATCGGCTGATGCAGAAGATGCGTGCCGACCTGCACGCCGATCTTGCCGGCGATCACCGACATCGGCGCCAGCAGCGGCAGGTCGCCGTTCGGCAGCTCGACGGTCTCGAAGGCCACGCCGGTCAGCCCGATGTCGAGCAGTTCGCGCGTGAGCTTGGGCTCGGCGGCCAGGTGCAGATAGCAGAACAGCAGGTGGTCCTTGCGCAGGTGCTGCAGGTCACCGGCGATCGGCTCCTTCACCTTCACGATCAACTCGCCCTTGTCGTAGAGCGCGGCGGCATCCGGCGCGATCCTCACGCCCAGCGCCTCGTACTGCGCGTCCTTGAAGCCGGACTTCACGCCCGCGTCCTTCTCCAGCCAGACCTCGTGTCCGCGCTTGACCAGGTCGCCGGCGGCGGCGGGAACAAGGGCGACGCGCCCTTCGAGGGTCTTGGTTTCCTTGGGTACACCGATGCGCATGGGATTTCCTTGGTCGGGTGGCTTGCGACGGCGTGTTCGCGGCCGCATCTGGAAGGAGCCCGCCTTACACTAAGGCGCTGCGACATCCCCTCCATACGGTTGAAAGTATAGCCACCATGTCCCCAGCAACGCCCAAGCACTGCCGCCTGCTCATCCTCGGTTCCGGCCCCGCCGGCTGGACCGCCGCCGTCTACGCCGCCCGCGCCAACCTCAAGCCCGTCGTGGTGACCGGCATGGCCATCGGCGGCCAGCTGATGACGACGACCGAAGTCGACAACTGGCCGGGTGACGCGCACGGGCTGATGGGCCCGGCGCTGATGGAGCGCATGCAGGCGCACGCCGAGCGTTTCGAAACCGAAGTCGTCATCGACCAGATCCACACCGCCGACCTGTCGCAGCGCCCGTTCCGCCTCAAGGGCGACGCCGGCGAATACACCGCCGACGCGCTGGTCATCGCCACGGGCGCGACCGCCAAATACCTGGGCCTGCCGTCGGAAGACGCATTCAAGGGCCGCGGCGTGTCCGCCTGTGCCACCTGCGACGGTTTCTTCTACAAGGACAAGGACGTGGCGGTGATCGGCGGCGGCAACACCGCCGTCGAGGAAGCGCTGTACCTGTCCAACCTGGCCAGCAAGGTCTACCTGATCCACCGCCGCGACACCCTGCGCGCCGAGAAGATCATGCAGGACAAGCTGTTCGCGAAGGTGGACGCCGGCAAGATCGTGCCGGTCTGGCACCACACGGTGGACGAGGTGCTGGGCGACGAAGCCGGCGTCACCGGCCTGCGCCTGAAGTCGATGCTGGATGGCGCGACGCAGGACATCGCCGTCCACGGCATGTTCGTCGCCATCGGCCATCACCCGAACACGCAGATATTCGACGGCCAGCTGGCGATGTCGAACGGCTACCTCACCATCAAGTCCGGCCTCGACGGCGGCGCGACGATGACCTCGACCCCGGGCGTGTTCGCCGCCGGCGACGTGGCCGACCAGCACTACCGCCAGGCCATCACCAGCGCCGGCTTCGGCTGCATGGCGGCGCTGGACGCGGAGCGCTGGCTGGAAGCGCAGGGCTGAGCCATGGCTGCGTCGATGAAAACGAATTACGTGCTCATCGACTACGAAAACGTGCAGCCGAGCAATCTCGCGCTGCTCGCCAGCGAGTTCTTCCGCGTCATCGTCTTCATCGGCGCCAACCAGACCAAGTTGCCGGTCGCCTTGGTCACGGCGATGCAGACACTCGGCACCCGCGCGCGTTACGTGCAGATATCGGGCAACGGGCCCGATGCGTTGGACTTCCACATTGCCTACTACATCGGGCGGCTGTCATTGGCGGACGAAGGCGCGTGGTTCCACATCATCAGCAAGGACACCGGCTTCGACCCGCTCATCACCCACCTGAAGACCCAAGGGGTGAATGCCCGGCGTTCGGCGACGCTGGACGGCATCCCGGTGCTGCGCGCCCTGACCACGGCGACCCGCGACGAACAGGTGGATGCGGTGATCGAGAAGCTGCGTGGCATGCCCCGCAACCGCCCATTGCGCGAACGCACACTCCGCGCGACCGTCGCCAACTGGTTCGGCAGCAAGCTGGACGAAGCTGGCATCAACCGCATCGTCACCGAACTGGTGAGTCGTGGATGTGTGGTGATTGAGGACGGCAAGGTCCGCTATCACCTGCCGGGATGATGACATCGCCTGAACCCGCCCGCCGCCACGCTGGCGGCCGATGAACGACACCGACCGCCACCGCCGCCTCGCGCGGATGAAAGCGATCGCGCTGGGCTTCCTGCTCGGCGCGGTCGCGCTGCTGGTGCTCTCGCATGCCATGGGCCGGCAGGGTGTCTGGGGCTGGGTCGGCGCCTTCGGCGAGGCCGCGACCATCGGCGCGCTGGCGGACTGGTTCGCCGTGGTGGCGCTGTTCCGGCATCCGCTGGGCCTGCCGATCCCGCACACGGCGATCATCCCGCGCAACAAGCTGCGGCTGGCCGACGCGCTGGGCGACTTCCTGGTCAACAACTTCCTCGCCCGCGAACACCTGCTGAAGAAGCTGGATGCGTGGAACCCGGCGCGCCAGCTCGGCGTATTCCTCGGCCAGCCCGACCGCCTTCTCGGGCTTTCGCGGCAGCTGCAGGGCTGGGTGGCGGAGTCGCTGAAATCGCTGGATTCGCCGCTGATCGAGCGCGAGGTGCTCGGCCTCGTGCATCGCCAACTGCTCGGCTGGAACGCGGCCGCCACCGCCGCCCGCCTGACCCGGGCGCTGACCGCGGGGCAACATCACCAGCGCGTGTTGAACGCCGGCCTCGGGCAGATCGCCGGCTGGCTGGACAAGCCCGAGGTGCGCGGCTTCATCACCGAGAAACTGGTGACGATGGCGCGGCGGGAATTCCCCAAGCTGACCTGGCTCACCGACAAACTGGACTACACCGATGCGCTGGGCGAAGCGCTCTCGACGAAGCTCGCCAACGCGCTGATCGACGAGGTGCAGGCGGTGCTGGAGGACGAAGACCACCCGCTGCGCCGCCGTTACGCCGCCGAAGCCCTGCGCCTGCTGGAGCGGCTGGAGGACGATGCCGACTTCCAGGCCAAGGTCGATGGCTGGAAGCGCGAGCTGGTCGAAAGCCCGCTGGTGCAGGACTACGCCCGCGACCTGTGGGCGCGGCTGCGCCAGTGGCTGCACGATGACCTGGCCCGCGAGGACTCCGCCACCTTCGGCCAGTTCCGCGCCTACGCCGAGCGGCTCGGCCGTCGCCTGCGCGAGGACCCGGTCTGGCAGGATGCCGCCAACGCCCAGTTGCGGATCGCCGCCGAGCATCTCTCCGACCAGCTGCGCAAGGTCGCCCCCGCCTACATCCGCCAGACCGTCGAGGGCTGGGACACCACCGACATGGTCGCCGAGATCGAGCGCTCGGTCGGCCGCGACCTGCAGTTCATCCGTTTGAACGGCACGCTGATCGGCGGCCTGGCCGGGCTGGTGCTGTACGGCCTGTTCCAGCTGCCGTGGCAGCACTGGCTGGGCTGAGGCGATGGCGCTGACCGCCCGCATCCTCGCCCGCCTGGACGAGGTCGATGCCGCCCGCTGGGACGCCCTGCACGGCTCGGACAACCCGTTCGTCCGCCATGCCTTCCTGTCGGCGCTGGAGCGTACCGGCTGCCTGCGCCCCGACTGGGGCTGGACGCCGCATCACCTCACGCTTTGGGAAGGCGACACCTTGGTCGCCGCCGCGCCGATGTACCTCAAGCAGAACTCCCACGGCGAGTTCGTCTTCGACCACGCCTGGGCCCACGCCTACGCCCAGCACGGGCTGGACTACTTCCCCAAGTGGCTGGGCGCGGTGCCCTACTCGCCGGTCACCGGGCCGCGCCTGTTGGCCCCGACGCCGGCATTGCGGGCCACGCTGGCGGGCGCCATGGCCGAACTCTGCGGCGCGCAGCGGCTGTCCTCCGTGCACGTCAACTTCCATCAGGAGGATGACGATGCGGCTTTCGGGCCGGACTGGCTGGCGCGTGAGGATGTGCAGTACCAGTGGCGCAACACCGCCGGCTGGCGGGACTTCGACGGCTTCCTCGCCGCGATGGACCACAAGCACCGCAAGAACATCCGGCAGGAACGGCGCAAGGTCCGCGAGGCGGGCGTCACCTTCCGCCACTTCCACGGCGACGAGGCGGGCGAACCGGAACTCGCCGCCATCCACGCCCTGTACCTGCAGACCTTCGCCGAATACGGCAATTCGCCCGCGCTGACGCTGGATTTCATCCGCGAAATCGCGCGAACAATGCCGCGTAATCTATTGATCATATTGGCTTATATCGCTGACAAACCCATCGCCGGTGCACTCTGCCTGCGCGGCGGCGACACACTCTACGGCCGCTACTGGGGCAGCCATGCCACCCTGCCCGGCCTGCATTTCGAGACCTGCTACTACCAGGGCATCGACTACTGCCTGCGCGAGGGCCTGACCCGCTTCGAACCCGGCGCGCAGGGCGAGCACAAGATCGCTCGCGGCTTCCTGCCGACCACCGTGCGCAGCCTGCACTGGGTCGCCGACACCCGCTTCCGCGCTGCCCTGGGGGAATGGTGTGCCGAGGAAGGGGCTTCGGTCCGCCGCTACGCCCGCCAGGCGATGGCGCATTCGCCCTTCAAGCCGGTGGATGGCGAAGCATGAGCCTGCGCCTGCCCTGGCTGCCGGCCGATGCCCACGCGCCCTTCCCGCCGGTCGAATCCGCCCTGCGCGAACCCGATGGCCTGCTCTGCGCCGGCGGCGACCTGTCCGTGCCGCGCCTGCTCGACGCCTACGCGCACGGCATCTTTCCGTGGTTCTCGGAAGGCGAGCCGGTGCTGTGGTGGTCGCCCGACCCGCGCATGGTCTTCCGCGCCGACGGCGTGCGGCTGGCGTCGAAGTTCCGCCGCCAGCTGCGCCGGAGCCGCTGGACCCTGCGCGCGGACACCGATTTCGCCGGCGTCATCGCCGCGTGCGCCGATACCCCGCGCCCCGGGCAGGCCGGCACCTGGATCACCCGCGACATGCAGGCGGCCTACCTCGCGCTGCACCGCGCCGGCCACGCGCATTCAGTGGAGGTATTCGACGATGCCGTGCCGGGTGAAAGCCGGCTGGTCGGCGGCATCTACGGTGTGGCCATCGGCCGGATGTTCTTCGGCGAATCCATGTTCTCCGGCGAGTCCGGTGGCTCCAAGCTGGCGCTCGCCGGCCTGGCGCGTTTCCTGCATCGGCACGGTTTCCCGCTGTTCGACGCGCAGGTCGAGAACCCGCATCTGCTGAGCCTGGGCGCGGAATCGATGTCGCGTGCGGACTTCCTCGAAATCGTCCGGCGGCAGGTCGTGCAACCGGGCTTGCCGGCCCCGTGGACCGCGGCGTTCGGGGAAATCGCCGCGGCCGAATTCGCCAACCCTGACTGAATACCCGCCGGCTTTTTGCTTGAGCATGGCCGCTCGTGCCACAATATCCCGTTGCCCGCGCCGGCTCGGCGCCCTCTGTATGGATTTATGGCTAAAGACGACGTCATCGAGTTCGAAGGGACGATCAGCGAAACCCTTCCCAACACCATGTTCCGGGTGAAGCTCGAGAACGGGCACGAAATCATCGCCCACATCTCCGGTCGCATGCGCAAGAACTACATCCGCATCCTCACCGGCGACAAGGTCAAGGTGGAAATGACCCCCTACGACCTGACCAAGGGTCGCATCACCTATCGCATGAAGTAATCTTGCGAAGCGGCAAAGAAAAAGCGGCCCGGAGGCCGCTTTTTTGTTGGGCCGAGACGCGGCTCAGGCGTCGATCGCCGCCGGTTCGGGCTTGTGCTTCGGCGAAGCCTGCACATCCACCACCAGCGCGTCGTCCTTCACCCCGATCTCCACGTGGCCGCCGTCCAGCAGCTTGCCGAACAGCAGTTCGTCGGCGAGCGGGCGCTTCACCTTGTCCTGGATGACGCGGGCCATCGGACGCGCGCCCATCAGCGGGTCGAATCCGTGGCGGGCCAGCCAGTCGCGGGCTTCCTGCGTGGCCGACAGAGTCACGCCCTTCTCGTGCAGCTGGGTTTCCAGTTCGATCAGGAACTTGTCCACCACCCGCAGGATGTGCTCGAAGCCGAGCGGCTGGAACTGCACGACCGCGTCCAGGCGGTTGCGGAATTCCGGCGAGAACGCGCGGCGGATGACCTCCATGGCGTCGGTCGAGTGGTCCTGGCGGGTGAAGCCGATGCTCCGCCGCGAGGCCTGTGTCGCGCCCGCGTTGGTCGTCATCACCAGCACCACGTTGCGGAAGTTCGCCTCGCGCCCGTTGGTGTCGGTCAGCACGCCGCGGTCCATGACCTGCAGCAGGATGTTGAAGATGTCGGGATGCGCCTTTTCCACCTCGTCCAGCAGCAGGACGCAGTGCGGCGTCTTGACCACCTTCTCGGTCAGCAGGCCGCCCTGGTCGAAGCCGACGTAGCCCGGGGGCGCGCCGATCAGCCGGCTCACCGAATGCGGCTCCATGTACTCGCTCATGTCGAAGCGCACGAACTCGATGCCCAGCTGCATCGCCAGCTGTTTGGTGACCTCGGTCTTGCCGACGCCGGTCGGTCCGGCGAACAGGAACGAGCCGATCGGCTTGTCCGGGTTGCCCAGCCCGGAGCGCGAGAGCTTGATCGCGCTGCCCAGCGTCTCGATGGCGTCGTCCTGCCCGAAGATCACCATCTTCAGGTTGCGCTCCAGGTGCTGCAGCACGTCCTTGTCGGAGTTGGACACCTGCTTGGCCGGAATCCGCGCCATCTTGGCGACGATGGTCTCGATCTCCTCCACGTCGATGTTCTGCTTGCGCGTGGCCTCGTCCAGCAGGCGCTGGCGGGCGCCGGCCTCGTCGATCACGTCGATCGCCTTGTCCGGCAGCAGGCGGTCGTGGATGTGCTTGACCGAGAGATCGACGGCGGCCTGGATCGCGTCGTCGTCGTAACGCACGCCGTGGTGCTCCTCGTAGCGCGGCTTGAGCCCGCGCAGGATCTCCACCGCCTCGCCGACGGTCGGCTCGACCACATCGATCTTCTGGAAGCGGCGGGCCAGCGCCCGGTCCTTCTCGAAGATGCCGCGGTATTCCTGGAACGTGGTGGAACCGATGCAGCGCAGCTCGCCCGAGGCGAGCATCGGCTTGATCAGGTTGCTGGCGTCCATCGCCCCGCCCGATGCCGAACCGGCCCCGATGATGGTGTGGATTTCGTCGATGAAGAGGATGGAGTTCGGGATCTCCTTGAGTGCCTTCAACACCGCCTTCAGGCGCTTCTCGAAGTCGCCGCGGTACTTGGTGCCGGCCACCAGCGCGCCCAGGTCGAGCGCGTAGAGGGTGGCATCCGCCAGCACCGCGGGCACCGTGCCCTCGACGATGCGCCGCGCCAGGCCTTCGGCCAGCGCGGTCTTGCCGACGCCCGCCTCGCCCACGTACAGCGGGTTGTTCTTGCGGCGGCGGCACAGCACCTGGATGGTGCGCTCGATCTCCTCGCCGCGGCCGACCAGCGGGTCGATCCGGCCCTCGCGGGCGGCGGCGTTGAGGTCGGAGGCGAACTCGGTCAGCGGATCGTTCTTGCCGTTGGCGGCGGCTTCGCCCGGTTCACCCGCCTCGCCCTCGCCTTCGGGATGGCCGGCATCGCCTTCCCCCTCCCCACCCAGCTTGGAGATGCCGTGGGAGATGAAGTTGACGACGTCGAGCCGGGTCACGTCCTGCTGGTTGAGGAAATAGGCGGCCAGCGAATCCTTTTCGCCGAAGATCGCCACCAGCACGTTGGCGCCGGTCACTTCCTTGCGGCCCGAGGACTGCACGTTGTAGACCGCGCGCTGCAGCACGCGCTGGAAACCGATGGTCGGCTGGGTGTCGCGGCCGTCATCGCCCGGCAGCAGCGACACGGATTCGCCGATGCCCTGCTCCAGCTCGCGGCGCAGGCGGCCGAGGTCGGCATGGCAGGCACGCAGCACTTCCAGCGCGGCCGGGTCGTCCAGCAGCGCCAGCAACAGGTGCTCGACGGTCATGTACTCGTGGCGCGCATCGCGGGCCAGTTGGTACGAGCGGTGGATGGAGTGCTCGAGATCCTTGGAAAACATGCGGATTCCCTACAAAACGGTACTGAAGCCGTTATGGGGGCGACGCTACGCTTTTTCCATCGTGCATAGAAGCGGGTGCTGGTGGATCCGTGCGAATTCGTTCACCTGCGCCACCTTGGACTCGGCCACCTCGCGGGTGTAGACGCCACAGACACCACGTCCGCGGGTGTGGACATGCAGCATGACCTGCGTGGCCTTTTCCTCGTCCATGGCGAAAAAGCTCATCAGCACCTCGACCACGAAATCCATCGGGGTGTAGTCGTCGTTGAGCAACAGCACGGTGTAGAGCGGCGGCCGCGCCAGCTTCGGCTTGGCGACCTCCACCACCGCGCCGTGCTCGTGGTCGCGGGCGGGGCGTTCGGTGCCGGACATGGCCGTGGTCGGGAAGGCGGGAAGCTTCATCCCCTCATTATAAAAGCGCGTGGACGACCCCGCCGCCGCTGGCGATAATGCCGGCGACATCACATCCGGGGACACCGATGAGTTCGACCACCACCCTGCTGGCCAGCCTGATCCTGTCGGCCGCACTGGCCATGCCGGCCATGGCCCAGGACAAGACCGCCAAGCCCACGCCGGATCCGGCGGTGGCCTCGCAGCTGAAGGCGCTGGATTACAAGTACGAAATCGACGAGGACGGCGACTACCGCCTGTTGTTCGACGTGGACGAGAAGAGCAAGCGCACCCAGCTGGTGTTCGTGCGCTCGACGGTCGAGGAATACGGCGGCCACCGCGTCCGTGAGGTCTGGTCGGCCGGGTACAAGGCCAGCGGCGATGCCTTCCCCGCCAACGTCGCCAACCGCCTGCTCGAAGCGAGCATGGACAGCAAGATGGGCGGCTGGGGCAAGCAGGGCCAGGCCGCGATCTTCATCGTCCGTGTGCCCGCCAACGCGGACAAGGACGTGCTGGATGCCGCGATCACCGCCGCGCTCAACTCCGCCGATGAAATGGAGCGGGAACTGACCGGCAAGGACGACCTCTGACGTGAGTTATCGCGAAGGCCGCTTCTGGCAACCGGACGTCACCGTCGCCACCGTGGTGGTGCGCGACGGCCGGCTGCTGTGCGTCGAGGAGCGTGCCGCCGGCCGCCTGGTGATCAACCAGCCGGCCGGGCACCTGGAACCCGATGAAAGCCTGCAGGAAGCCGCGATCCGCGAGGCCCGCGAGGAAACCGGCTGGGACGTGCGGCTGACCGGTTTCGTCGGTGCCTACCAGTGGAAGGCACCGCTCAATGCCGATGGCAGCGGCGGGCGCCATTACCTGCGTTTCGCCTTCTGCGGCGAGGCGGTCCATTTCGATGAAAGCCGCCCGCTCGACGAAGGCATCGTCCGCGCGGTGTGGTGGACGCCGGCCGAACTCCAGGCCCAAGCCGGACGCCACCGTAGCCCGCTGGTCTGGCGGGTGGTGGCCGATTACCTGGCCGGGCGCCGGCAGCCGCTGGAACTGGCCCAGCTGATCGCGTGAGCCGGGCACGGACGATCGTCGGGATGTCCGGCGGCGTGGATTCCTCGGTCGCCGCCCTGCTCCTGCAACGCGCCGGCGAACCCATCGCAGGACTCTTCATGCAGAACTGGGCCGATGACGGCAGCGGCGAGTGCCGCGCCGAGGACGACCGCCGCGACGCCGTGGCGGTCTGCGGGCGGCTCGGCATCCCCATCCATTTCCGCGACTTCTCGCAGCAGTACTGGGAAGGCGTGTTCCGCCACTTCCTGGACGAATACGCCGCCGGCCGCACGCCCAACCCGGACGTGCTGTGCAACCGCGAGGTCAAGTTCAAGCATTTCCTCGATGCCGCCCGCGAGATCGGCGCCGACTTCATCGCCACCGGCCATTACGCCCGCACCGATGAACGCGACGGTCGCCATCGCCTGCTGCGCGGCCTGGACCGCGGCAAGGACCAGAGCTACTTCCTGCACCAGCTCGGGCAGGCGCAGCTGGCGGCGACGCGCTTCCCGGTCGGCGACCTGCCGAAACCCGACGTCCGCCGCCTCGCCGCCGAGGCCGGGCTCAACACCGCCGGCAAGAAGGATTCAACGGGGATCTGCTTCATCGGCGAGCGCGACTTCCGCAGCTTCCTCGCCCGGTACCTGCCGATGCGGCCCGGTGACATCCGCGACCCGGCCGGCGTGCTGCTCGGCCGCCATGACGGCGTGTTCTTCCACACGCTGGGCCAGCGCGGCGGGCTGAACATCGGCGGCGTGCGCGGCCGCGAGGCGGCGCCGTGGTACGTGGTCGGCAAGGATGTCGCCTCCAACACGCTCACGGTCGACCAGGGCACCGACAGCCCCTATCTGATGTCGAGGCGGCTGCTGTCCGAACCGGCGCACTGGATCGCCGGCGCGGCGCCTGCATCGCGGTTCGAATGCACGGCGCAGACCCGCTACCGCCAGCCGGACGAGGCCTGTTCGGTCGAAGTGCGCGAAGACGGCAGCCTGAGCGTCCATTTCGATGCGCCGCAGCGCGCGGTTACGCCCGGTCAATCGCTGGTGCTCTACCGTGGCGAGGAGTGCCTCGGTGGCGCGGTCATCGCCGCCACCGACGCCCCGCTGGAACGCACGCGTTTCGACGCCCTGCTCGCCTCTCCCCCTGCACCGCAAGAAGCCCGATGAATCCCGATGTGATCACCCAACGCGTCCTCCCGCTCGCCGGCCTGCTGCAGGCCCTGCAGGAGGTCCGCCATCTCGCCGAGAACGGCCGCGTCGACCAGTCGCGGCTGCAGACCGCCATCGACAGTACGCTGCGCATCGATGCCGATTCCGTGGCCGAGGTCTACGGCGGCGTCGCGCCGGTGGCGGACGGGCTGCGCACGTTGGTGGGTTATTTCGAGAACCGCCTGGGCGACCCGCAGCTGCCACGGCTGGCGCTGTCCGTCTTGCAACTGGAGCGCAGTTTCAGTCGGGATGAGGCGGCCTTGGCGGAGGTCCGCGGCGGCATCGCCACGCTTGCCGGCCAGGCCCACAACGAAGGCGCCACCCACCCAGACGTGCTGCGCCAGCTGGGTGCGATCTACGCCAAGACCCTGAGCCCGATGAAGCCGAAGGTGATGGTCCAAGGCAATCCGCATTACCTCGGGCAGGCACAGGTCGTGGGCGAGATCCGCGCGCTGTTGCTGTCGGCGATCCGCTCCGCCGTCCTGTGGCGGCAGATGGGCGGCAGCCAGTGGGATTTCCTCCTGCGACGCGGCGAGATGAAGCGCGCGGCGCGGGACCTGCTCGCCGGCAGCTGACGCCGGCGGTCACGCTCAGCCGCGCGGCCGTGCCCGGCGAAAACCCGATCGCCTCATCCCGGGCTCACGGCTGCACGCCATCCAGGAAATCGACCGTCGGCGAGAAGAACAGGCTGCCGGTGACCGCGCGGCTGAAATCGAGGATGCGGTCGTGGTTGCCTTCGGGCACGCCGATGAACATGTTGTGCAGCATGCGTTCGGTGCGCGAAGGCGAACGCGCGTAGCCGATGAAATAAGTGCCGAATTCGTCCGTGCCCACGCGCCCGAACGGCATGTTGTCGCGCAGGATCTTCAGCTGCTTGCCGTCCTGCTCGATGGTGGTGA
>JAANMY010001239.1_pt1 | contig 30193 bp, 19 predicted proteins | sample 7279691 | NCBI WGS metagenome assembly JAANMY01 (sample SAMN14094543, study PRJNA606508) | bioreactor metagenome | isolation source: A lab-scale SPAN reactor treating ammonium-rich wastewater day 388 | place: Ireland: Galway | collected 2018-02-07
TCACCTGGGTGGGCCAGGCCGGTGGGACCTGGAGCGTCGCTACAAACTGGAGCCCTGCCCAGGTGCCGGCCAGCGGTGACACGGTGACCTTTGATGGAAGGGCAGGGATCGGAGCCAACACAAACTCGACGATGAACCTGGGGGGCGGCGGTCTGTACCGCATTGGCAAACTCAATCTCACCAACGGATACACTGCCACGATCACCCTCAACAGCCACCTCTACACGGATGTACTGAACATCCAGAGCGCGGGAACCATCACAGGACCCAGCAAGTTGGCCATTTACCAGCGCATCGGTGACCCAACTGTCGCTGATGCCACCATTTTCGAGACTTCGTACTGGATCTCCGGCACGATCGGCACTACCGAACTCTGGATCGGGGGACAGGATAACCACCGGGCAACACTCCAGCTGGGCGGCACGACGGGGCCAGGGGTTCCCACGACTTCGACCCTCCAGGCCGATCTCCAGATCGGAGACGCTTTCTCGACGGTGAACTGGCAGGTCGGCATTGTTGTCGTCGCCGCAGGCAAGACAGTAACGAACCGTGGAACGTTCCTGGCTGACAGCGCCGGCAACACAATGGGCAACACTGGAGGCGCGATGAGTCGCTGGAACTTCATCAACCACGGGAGGCTGACGATGGGGGCTGGCAGGTTCAGAAACGAAAACCTGCAGCAACCGGCGGGTGGCGGTGGGAGAATCTTCCGGACTGCCAGCCTCACTCCCGGCGAGAACTCCTTCGAGATCGAAGGCCTTGTCTCCCTGGAGGAGACGGATGGCGGTCTGACCGTCGAGTCCGGAACCCTCCTCATCTCGGGAACCCTCACCCAGAGTGCCGGCGACGTGACGGTGAGCGAGGGCACGACTCTCGACGTTACGGAGGACTACACCCAGTCGGGAGGGACGGTGGCCGATAATGGCTCCCTGACGGTGAACGGCCAGTACCTCGTCAACGGCGGCACCGTGTCTGTTGGCGGCGGCACCATTGAGGCCGCCGCGAGCATGCAGCTGGCCGCCGGCGCGTTCTTCTCCGGTTCGGGGACCATCCTCGCCAACGTCACCAATGCGGGTGACTTCGACACCGGCCCTGCGCTCAATCCGGGCAGCATCACCGTCACCGGCAACTACACCCAGACCGCCGGCACGACGACGGTCACGGGCGGGCTCACCGTCAGCGGCACGGTGCAACTCGCCGCTGGCTCCTTCCTGGTCAGCGGCCCCTGGACACCGCCCTTCGCCGTCGGCGCCTTCGCGCAGACTGGCGGCACCTTCTCCCTCCTGGCCGGCGCCCTGAACGTCAGCGGCGACTACACCCAGAGCGGCGGCGCCGCCTCGATCGAGTCCAGTGCAGGCAGCGTGGGCGGCCAGTTGCTGCTCAGCGGCGGTACGCTCAGCCTCGGCAATGTCTACGATCTCACCGTCACGGGCGGGGTCCAGATCGACGAGGGGGCGACCCTGGAGCTGGTCGAGGGCAGGATGGTCGGCAATGTGACGAACGAGGGCACCCTCAGCCTGGGCTCGCGCACCACGCCTGCCGCCGGGAACAGCTATACCATCGTCGGCAACTACACGCAGACGGCGACGGGGCTGCTGATCGTGGATGCCGGTCCCTGGGACGTTGACCATCTGAGCATCACCGGCGTGGCCACTCTGGCGGGGACGTTTCAGCTGGTGCTGGTGGACGAGTACGAGCCGGCTCTCGGCACGGCGCTTGCCGTGCTGGACTACGGCGCGCGGAGCGGCCTGTTCACCTCCTACGGCCTGCCCGGTTTGCCGGCCGGGGTGTGGGATCCGCGCTATGACGACCCCGCCTTCCCGAACAGCCTCTCTCTCTGGGTGATCGAGTAACGGACGTCCCCGGCTTCGTCCCGTGGGCCAGGCCCCTTGTCCCGGTCCGAGGGCAGTCACTCCGCTGGCCCAGAGACTGCGGGAACGTCGAGCAGGCCGTGCTTCTTCATCTTCTTGTACAGCGTCACCCGGCTGATCCCCAGGGACGCGGCCGCCCGGCAGCGGCTGTGGCCGTGCGTCAGCAGCGCTCGCTGGATGGCGGTGCGCTCGGTCAGGTCGCGCTGCCGGCTCAGGGAGTTGCTGCCGGTGGGGACCGCGACCGGCAGCGTCACCTGGTCCCCCACCACCGGCGGCAGGTGAGAGGGGAGCAGTTCCGGCCCCGAACTCATCAGGACCGCGTGTTGCAGGACGTTCTCCAGCTGGCGGATATTCCCCGGCCAGGAGAACGCCTCCAGCACCGTCAGAGTGGCCGGGTGAATGTCGAACAGGTTCTTGCCGAACTTCCGGTTGAACCGGGCCGCCATCGTTCGGGCGAGCGGGGCGATGTCCTGGACGCGCTCGCGCAGCGACGGCAGGTGGAACGACATGACGTTCAGCCGGAAGTACAGGTCCGCCCGGAAGCGGCTGCGCTCGACCGCCTCCTCCAGGTTGATGTTGCTGGCGACGACGAGCCGCCCCCGGCACGTCTGTGTCTCGATGCTGCCGACCGGCTCGAACTCGCCCGTCTCGATGACGCGCAGGAGGGCGGCCTGCTGCTCCAGCCCGAGGGTGTCGATCTCGTCCAGCAGCAGCGTCCCCTCCCCGACCGCGGCGAACTTGCCGACCTTGTCCCGGTCGGCGCCAGTGAACGCCCCCTTGACATGGCCGAACAGCTCGCTCTCGACGAGGGCGGCACTGATTGCCCCGCACGGCACGGGGAGGAAGCGGTGGTTGCGGCGGGCGGAGTGATCGTGGACGAGCCGGGCCAGGAACGTCTTGCCGGTCCCGGTCTCGCCGCTGATCAGCACCGGCATGTGGTGCCGGGACGCGAGGATGAGCAGGTCCGCCAGCGGCAGCAGGGACGGCGTGTGCCGGGCCAGGCGAGCCCGCAACTCCTCGTCGTCGGTCAGCGTGCGGGGGACGGCGCGGCAGCGATGGGCCGCCCGGCGGGCGAGGTGGACCATCTCGCTTGCGTCCTCTGGCCAGGTCAGGCGGGCGGCGATGTGGCCATCGAGCCCGGACAGATCGGCCCGGCCGGCCAGCGCCGGATCCTCCAGGAGGATGACGGTGGCCGGGCACTTCGTCAGACGCAGCTCCTGGACCAGGAGGCGGGCCTCGATGGCGGCCGCCGGAGAGGAGACGGCCAGCAGCAACGCCCCGTGACAGAGCTGGTCCAGGTGGGGCCGCAGCCCGCCCAGGTCGTGGGCGGCGACGTCCTGCTCCAGCGCCTCTTCGAGCCGGGCCTTGATCTCAACGGCCAGGACGGGGTCGTCGGCGGCCAGGACGAGGGGGGTAGTTGCAAACATCGACGATCCTCCATGTGTTCTATCGCCGGACCTGCGAAGCGGCACGCCGGGCGCGGCCCGCGGACGGCGCAGCACGACGGCTGCGGGCGGGCGGGAGCGGGGCGAGTTCCTGTCTTCAGGGTTGTGGAGGCGCGGCGACCGGCGGTGGGTCCGGCCGCACCGGGAAGATTACGGCGGCGACGGCCGCGACACCTCGCCGTGACTGGAAGAAGCGACACAGCTGCTCGAAGTTCGGTGGTACGGCCTGTTTCTCGTCCGGGCCGGCGAGCGGTCGCTGCGCCTGGAAACTGCCGTTGAACCGCCAGATGGCGGCCACCTCGTCGGGGCGCCACACCGGCTCGCCGTGCTCCGCCTTCCAGCTCGGGTAGGAGGGCAACGGCTTGCTCGACGCGACCAAAACGAATGCCTGCGGGCCGACGGCCGGCCCGCGCAGCCGGTACGGCGCCAGCGGGGGGTAGGTGAGTGTGTCTGCCGCCGCCGGCGCCTGGTCGGGGCGTAGCGGCCAGCACAGCTCTTCCTTGCCGTCTGGGCGGAACGCGATCAGGTAGCAGTACGCGGGCCGACTCAGCCGGCCCAGCACCCGGACCGCATCGACGTTCACTCCCGCGGCCGGGCAGGCCTGACCGAGTTCTCCCAACAAGAAGTCTCCGCCGTCGCTGTTGCGGATGTGGGTCAGCTGGAGCGCTTCCACCCGCACCGGGTCGGGGGTAGCCGGGGCGGCGGCCCGCCGGCGCAGGTCGGGGACGATCCAGACGGCGGCGGCGACCGTGAGGAGGATCAGGGTGAAGGTCGCCAGCACCATCCGGGACGGCCGCCCGTCCGGTCCGGTGAGGCGCGGCAGATGCGGCCGGAACACCGGGGCCGGCCGCACCGGGTCGCTCTCCACCCGCGGCAGGAGCCGGGGCAGGTTAGCGCCGGCGCAGTACGGCAACAGGGCGTCGGCCACCTCGGCGGGGGTGGCGAAACGATCCTCGGGGCGCTTGGCCAGGAGCCGGTCAATGATCGCCCCGAGCGCTTCCGGAACGTCCGGCCGCGGCAGCGTGATCGGCGGCACCGGCCCGCGCAGGTGCGCCAGCCGCAGCTCCTCCGGCCCGCGGCCGGGCTGCCCGAAGGGGGATTGCCCGGCCAGCAGATGGTAGAGGGTACAGCCGAGGCTGTACAGGTCGGCCCGGATGTCCACGCCGTGGCAGTCGCGGATCTGCTCGGGCGCCATGTAGTCGCTGGTGCCCATCAGGGTGATCGGGTGTGGTGTGCGGGCCGGCCGCGCGGTGACGGCCGAGGCCACGTCCGCCGCCGGCCCTTCGTGCAGCCGGGCCAGGCCCAGGTCGAGCAGCTTGATCGTCCCGCCAGGGGTCAGCATCAGGTTGGACGGCTTGACGTCGCGGTGGACCAGGCCGTGCTCGTGGGCGTGCTGCAGGCCGACCGCCGCCTGGCGGGCGCACTCACAGGCGTCGGCGACGCGCAGCGGGCCATTCGCCCGGCTGACCTTGCCGAGGTCCGCGCCGGCCAGGAACTCCATCGCCAGGTACGGGATCCCCTCGACGGCGGCGTCGGTCGCCTGAACGATGTTCGGGTGGTTGAGGCGTCCGACGGCCTTCATCTCCTGCAGCAGGCAGACGGCGGCGACGTTGCTGCGTGGCCAGCCGGTGTGCAGCAGTTTGAGCGCGACGACCTTCCCGAGGTGGACGTGCCGGGCCTTGTAGACCGCCCCCATTCCGCCGCGGCCGAGCGGTTCGAGGATCTCATACGGCCCGACGCGGAGCAGGGGGTCGTCCACGAGTCCGGCCGAGCGGGCGAGGGTATCGTCGAACCCGACCGGGGTGGCGCCGAGGACCGCCAGGCGCTCCAGGACGTGGTGGCACTCGGCGTCAGTGTACGGCGGGGGCGTGGCGGGCTCGGCAAGCCGGGAGAGGAGCGGGTCGGTCGCGTCGTCGAGGCGCTGCAGGGCGTCGAGGCAGCGCGGACACAGCTCCAGGTGGGTCGCGACGGCGCCGAGGGCGGCCGGGGCGAGGATACCGGCGTTGAACGCCTCCAGGGCCTCCCGCCCCGGGCATCGATTGGAACCCAGCCAGCTCGCAACCTGTTGTTCCACGACGGAACCCCCGTTCCAGGTAAGGGCTGTGCCGGCAGCCCCTCCCGTGGGGTGCCGTCAGTCGTTCGCCTCGCCCAGCTCCTCGCGCAGACGGCGCAGAACCCGGGACTTGGCCAGGTAGACCGCATTCAGACTCAGACCCAGGGCGGCGGCCACGTCCGCGGGCCGTTGCCCGCCGCCGACGACGCGCCAGAACGACTCCCAGGTGGGCTGCTCGAACTCGGCCCGGATCAGGTCGAGGGCTCGCCGATAGAGCAGCCCTCCGTCGTCCGCGTCGGGTTCGTCGCCCAGGTCGGCGTCGGCGACCTGCTCCAGGCGTTCGCGGGCCTCCGAGCCGCCGGCCGGTTGCGGGTGGGCGCCGCACCGGCGGATGTAGTCGCCGAGCTTGTTGCGGGTGATCGTCCACAGCCACCCGCGGAAGGTGCTGTCCTGCCGTTCCCGGCGGAAGTCCGCCACGCGGAGCAGGACGGTCCGGAACACCTCCTGGGCGACGTCCTCGGCGTCACTGGGCTGCAGGCCGCGCCGCTTGCACCAGGTGTAAACCACCGGGCCGTAGAGGTGGACGAGCCGCCTCCAGGCGTCGGCGTCCTGGGCCTTGAGGCCGACGAGCAGGGCCGTGGACATCGTGCCGCTTACGTCGCTCGACTGGACACCAGTGACATTGTTGGGACTTGTCACGATCTTCCAAAAATTCCTGACTGGGTTTCCCGGTTGGCCGCGGGACCGGGACGGAAGGGGTGAAGTGCCCGCCCGGCAGGAGGCGGCAAGCATCTCTCAGGAGGGATTGTACACACCGCCGTGGGAGAGTACACCCCGCGAGCCCGCTGCGCGGGAAGGACCAGGAGCCAGGGCAGGGACAGGCGGCCTGGTGTGGCAGGGGCTCTGGCAAGCCCACGGGCGGCGTCCCGTGAGCTTGCCACAGCCCCTGCCACACCATCCGCCTTTGCGCTGGCTGAGGCTCCCGCGCCGGCGCTCGGGGCTGGTCGGAGGGTAACGCCTCAGCGCGACGACAGCTTCATGTGCAGGTTCTTGACCAGAAATGCGAACTGGTCCGCCACCTCCTCGATCGCCTTGCGCGTCGGCCGGCCGGCCCCGTGTCCGGCCCGCACCTCGATCCGCGCCAGCACCGGGGCGTTGCCCGCCTGGCAGTGCTGCAGCCTGGCGATGAACTTGAAGCTGTGGCTCGGCACCACCCGATCGTCGGTGTCGGCTGTCGTCACCAGCGTCGGCGGGTAGCGCGTCCCCTTCTTGAGGTTGTGATACGGCGAGTAGCCGAGCAGCACCTTGAACTGTTCCGGGTCGTCCGGCGAGCCGTAGTCATCGACCCAGTACCGGCCGGCCGTGAACTTGTGAAAGCGCAGCATGTCCATCACGCCGACCGCCGGCAGGCACGCGCCGTACAGCTCCGGCCGCTGCGTCATGCACGCCCCCACGAGCAGCCCGCCGTTACTGCCGCCCTGGATCGCCAGCTTCTCCGGCCGCGTGTACCTGTTCGAGATCAGCCACTCGGCCGCCGCGATGAAGTCGTCGTAGGCCTTCTGCCGCTTCAACTTCACCGCCGCCTGGTGCCACTCCTTGCCGTACTCGCCGCCGCCGCGGATGTTCGCCTGGGCGTACACCCCGCCCATCTCCATCCACAGCAGCTTGGACACCGCGAACCCCGGCGTCAGCGAGATGTTGAACCCACCGTAGCCGTACAGCAGCGTCGGGTTTGTCCCGTCCAGCTTGAGCCCCTTGCGGTAGGTGAGGAACAGCGGCACCTTCGTGCCGTCCTTGCTCGGGTAGAAGACCTGCTTGACCTCGTAATCGTCCGGACTGAACTTCACAGCCGCCTTCTTCCAGACGGTACTCCGGCCCGACGCGGTGTCGTACCGATAGATCGTCGGCGGCGTCGCGAAACTGGAGAAGGTGTAGAACGTTTCCCGGTCGGTGCGCTTGCCGCCGAAGCCGCCGGCCGACCCGAGGCCCGGCAGCTGCACCTCGCGCACGAACTGGCCCTTGAGGTCGTGGACCTTCACCTGCGTGCGCGCGTCCTTGAGGTACGTCAGCACGAACTGGTTGCCGACCATGCTGACGCCGGTCAGGTTCTCCTTCGCCTGCGGGATGATCTCCTTCCAGCGCGCCGGCTCCGGCCTGCGTGTGTCGATGGCGATGACGCGGCCGCGTGGCGCCGCGTTGTCGGTCTTGAAGTAGAACACCGGGCCGTCGTTGCCGACGAACGTGTAGTTGTGCGCGAAGTTCTCGATCAGATCGACCGGCAGCGCCTTCGGGTCGGACAGGTCGCGATAGGTGACCCGATAGCGGCGGTCGGTGCCCTTCCAGACGGTGATGAGCAGCCAGCGGCCGTCCTCGCTGACGTCGGTGGCGAACCCCCAGTCGGGGTGGTCAGGCCGGCGGTAGACGACCTCGTCATCCTTCTGGGTGGTGCCGACGCGGTGGTAGCACAGCTTCGGGTTGAAGACCAGACCCTGGAACGCCTCGCCCTTCTTCGGCTCCTCGTAGCGGCTGTAGAAGAACCCCTTGCCGTCGCGCGTCCACTCGGCGCCGGTGAACTTGGTCCACCGCAGCTCGTCGCCGAGCGTCTTGCCGGTGGCGACGTCGAGGACGCGCCACGTCACCCAGTCGGACCCGGACTCGGCCTTGCCGTAGGCGAGATACTTGCCGTCGTCACTGATCGACAGCCCGGCGATGGCGACGGTGCCGTCCTTCGACCACGTGTTCGGGTCGAGCAGGACGCGCGGCGTGCCGTCGAGACTCGCGACGGTGTACAGGACACTCTGGTTCTGCAGTCCGTCGTTGCGGCTGAAGAAGTAGCGCCCGCCGACCTTCGACGGGGCGGAGTACTTCTCGTAGTTCCACAGGTCGGTGAGGCGGCGCTTGAGCAGGTCGCGCTCGGGGATCTGGTCAAGGTACTTCTCGGTGAACTTCGCCTGGACTTCGACCCAGTCGGCGACCTCCTTGGCGGTGCGCACGTCCTGTTCGAGCCAGCGGTAGGGGTCCGGCACCTTGACGCCGTGGAGGGTATCGACGTGATCGATGCGCCTGGTGGGAGGGTACTTCAGCGCGCCCTCCTGGGCGTTCGCGGCAGTCGTGGTCATCAGCGCCCCGAGACTGAACAGGGTGAGCCAGGCCGTGCCTCGCATGCAGGGACTCCTTCGTCAAGAAGGGACGGGATCAGGGCCGGGTTTCATTGTAGCGGAGGCACCGGGTCGGCTCAAAGCCCATGGGTGGCGTCCCGTGGGGGAAGCGCTGGGGTGTTGCCCCACGGGACGCCACCCGTGGGCTTTGCAGAGTTTTCTGGGTCACCCAATGACACCCAGGCGGCGCAACTCGGCCAGCCGCGCCGCCTCGACGCCCAGCAGTTCCGTCAGCACCCGGTCGGTGTCCTGGCTCAGCCGCGGCGGGGCGGTCGCCTCCGGTAGCGTCGTGCCGGCGATGTGGAACGGCGAGCCGACGAGATCGACCGGGCGGCCGTCCGGGTCGCGCACGGTCACGCGCAGCCCGCGCGCCTCTGCCTGGGGCTGGGCGAACAGCTGGGCGTAGTCCCAGACGGGCGCGTGCGGCACCTCGGCGGCGAGCAGTTTCTCCTGCCAGACGGCGCTCGGCCACTGGCCGAGTACCGCCTCGACCAGCGGCACCAGCACGGCGCGATGCTCCACCCGCTGCGTGTTGGTCGCGAAGCGCGGATCGGCGGCCAGGTCGGAGCGTTCGGCCGCCCGGCAGAAGCGCTGCCACTGGCCGTCGTTGCCGACCGCCAGCACGAGCCAGTCGTCGGCGGTTGCGAACGCCTGGTACGGGACGATCTGGAGGTGGGCGTTGCCCTGGCGCGGCGGGACGGTCCCGCTGCTCAGGTACGCCTGCACCAGGTTGACCTGGGCGGCGACGGCGCAGTCGAGCAGGGCCAGGTCGATGGCGTAACCGTGGCCCGAGCGGGCGCGGGCGTGCAGGCACGCCAGTACGGCGTTGGCGGCGTAGAGGCCGGTCAGCACGTCCGTGACCGCGACGCCGACCTTGCACGGCGGCCCCTCGACCGGGCCGGTGATGCTCATCAGCCCGCTCAGCGCCTGGATCGCGAAGTCGTAGCCGGGCAGGTCGCTCATCGGTCCGGTGCGGCCGAATCCGGAGATCGAGCAGACGACCAGACGCGGGTTGAGCGCGAGCAGGTTTTCCGGCCCCAGGCCGAGCTTCGCGGCGCTGGCGGCCCGGAAGTTCTCGAGCAGCACGTCGCTGCAACGAACCAGCTCGCGAAAGAGGCGGATGCCCTCGGGTCTGGCGAGATCGAGCGCGATGCCGCGTTTGTTACGATTACAGGAGAGGAAGTACGCGCTGAAGGGTCCGACGAACGGCGGACCCCAGGCGCGGGTGTCGTCGCCGGCGCCGGGCCGCTCGACCTTGATGACCTCCGCTCCGAGATCGCCAAGGATCTGGCTGCACAGGGGGCCGGCAAGGACGCGCGAGGCGTCGAGGACGCGCACGTCGGCGAGTGGGCCGTGGGGGTCAGCGGACATGGTCGGTCCTCCGGGCGGGCGGCCCTCGCCGCGTCGTGTTGCGGCAGTTATTCTAGGGCGGTAGAGTAACGGCGGCCCAGCACCCGGGCCACCCCCGCACCCCCCTGCCCCCCTCTCCCCTCGTGGGAGAGGGGGCAGGGGGTGCGGGGGAGAGCATGTGCAGACCGCCCGCGAGAGAAGTCCCATGACCCCCGAGCAGATCCTGCGGACCTACGCGGACCTCGCCGATCTGTACGACCGGCAGAGCCAGCCCAAGCAGCGTGACTGGTTCCTGGTACTCGCGGCGGACGCGGCCAACGCCGCCGGCAAGAGCGCCGACGCGGACCGCTACCTGGGTCGCCTGCTCGCCGTCAACCCGCACCACCTCCTCAAGCCGTTCGGGTCGTTTGTCGAGGCGCTGCGGTCGCCCGACGTGGAGGGGTACGTCCTCAGCCTGCGTCGCAGCTACCCGCCGGACCGGGCCGAGCAACTGCTGGTCACCGAGCGCAACAAGATCCTGACGGCGTCGGCCACCGCTCCATCGTCCCCGCCGCCGCCGGCACGGGAGCCCCCGCGCGAGCCGCCCCCAAAACCGCCGGCCGGGCCGGAGCTGTTCAACACCCTCGCGCCGCAGGAACCGCCGCGCGTCATCTACGCCCGGGTTCGGGACGAGGAGCAGGCGCCCACCGCCGCGCTTCCGCCCGTGCCGCCGCCGGCGCCTCCGCCGCCCCAACCGGCGCCCCTCCCGCCGCGCAAGGTGGAGCGCGCCCAGCCGTTGCCGATGCCGAAGCCGCGCCCCCAGCCGCGCGCTGCCGAACCGCCGCCCGAACCGGAACCGGCGCCTACCCCGCCGCCGCGCGCCGCCGGGCGGCGCCGCGCGGCTCCGCCGCCCGAACCAGAGTTCGACCCGGGGCCAGAACCGTCCCACGAGGGGAGCCCGTTCCTCCCGACGGTGCTGTTCCTCGTCGTCCTGGGGTTCGGGCTGGGGCTGGCGGCGTATGCGTTCGTGCGTCCCTTCCTGGCGCCGGAATGGCTGCGCTGAGAAGTGGTTCTGAGTGGAGGTCCGGGTGAAGGCGCCGGTGGACGAACTGACCTTCGACGACCCGTGCGTGCTGTTCGCCCTGCGCCGCGAAGCGGGGCCGTTCCGCCGCACTTTCCGGCCGCAGCAGCGGTTCCCCGGCGCTCCGTGTCCGGCGCGCTTCTGCGGGCCGGCGTGGCTGTCCGTTCTCGTCCTCGAAACGGGTATGGGGCGGACGCGCACCGAGCGCGCCCTCGACTGGCTGCTCGGCCGGCCGACGCTGGGGAACGTCGCGTACCGCCCGAAGGTGGTTCTCTCGGCCGGCTTCGCGGGCGCGCTGCGGGAGCGCTACCGGGTTGGCGACGTGGTGCTGGCAACGGCTGTCCTCGACACCCAGGGCAACCGCTGGCCGGCGACCTGGCCTGGCGAGTTGCCCGGCGGCCGCTGGGAGCCGCCGCTGCACCGCGGGCCGCTGTTGACCGTGCCGAAACTGGTGGCCGACCCCGGTGCGAAGCGCGAACTGGGCGAGCAGTACGGGGCCGTGGCGGCCGACATGGAGTCGGCCACGGTGGCCCGCGCGTGCCGCCGGGAAGGCGTGCCCTTCGGGTGCGTGCGCGTCATCTCCGACGATGCCCGAACGGGTCTGTCGCCCCGCCTGGCGGGCCTGCTGGCCGGCGAACGGGTGTCGGTGCTGCGCCTCGTGGGGACGCTGGCCCGGTCGCCGGCGCTGGTCGGGGAGATGTGGCGGTTGGCCCGGCACACGAGTGTAGCGGCCTGCGTGCTGGCGCGGGCGCTGGGCGAGGTGCTGACGCTCACGCTGCCGTAGGGGAAAGAAGTGTAAGCGTCGGCGCCGTCACGGTGCGCAGCCGTAAAGCGGTTGCGGTGGTCACTTCGTCTCGCGCCACAGCCAGCGCAGCGACTCCGGCAGGATGGCGCCGCCGTGCTTGCCGTTGTGCGCGCCGGTGCCGTACACGAAGCGGTGGTCGTACTTCTTGAACTGCAGCGCCTTGTCCATCTGCTGGTTCGCCAGCGGCCAGTTGCCGTGCTCGTTGTCGAGATCCTGCGCGCCGTCTTGCAGGAAGACGCGGATCGGCCGCACCTTTGCCTTGCGGATGATACCCGGGTAGCGGTCGCCGCCGCGAATGTTCGTGAAGCTGCCGACGTGGCTCAGCACCTTGCTGAACAACTCGGGTTTTTCCCAGGCGACCGTGAAGGCGCAAATCCCACCGCTGCTGATACCGCCGATGGCGCGGCCGGCGGCGTCCTGACGGAGTTTGTACTTCTTGCCCACCTCGGGGAGGATCTCCTGCTCCAGGAAGCGAGCGTACTGGTCCGAGAGGGTGTCGTACTCAAAGCTCCGGTTCCTGTAATCGGGGCCGCCCTTCTTGCCGCCCGTGAGGCTCTGGCTGCCGGGGTCAATAAAGATCGCGATTGTTATCGGCATCTGCTTCTTGTGGATCAGGTTGTCGAAGACCGTCGGCACGCGGAAGGCGCCCTTGCGCGAGGCGTAGGAGCGCGGCCCGTCCTGAAAGACCATGACGCACGCCGGTTCCTTGCCGTCGTACTGCGCGGGGACGTAGACCCAGACGTCGCGCACGGTGCCGGGGAACACCTTGCTCTTCCAGACGAACTTGTCCAGCTTGCCCTGCGGGACGTCGGGGTGTTCCTGCGAGTCGGGACCGTACTTGTACTCCTCGTCGGCATACACCGCGGCGAGGGGAAGAAGCAGGCAGAGCGCGAAAGCGGTGAGACGGTGCGGCATTGCAAAACCTCCGGTGCGAGTGGCGACCGCGGTAAGCATAGGCACCCCCACGCGGCGATTCAACGGAGGGGCCGCCCTCCTGCACGGTCCGGTCGCTGCGTGCGCGGCTCGGACCGCAGCAGGATCTCGATGCGCGTAACGATCGTTGCGACGACCGCCCAGGGGCGGCGCTGCGTCAGCGGACCGTCACCTTGCGCACCCGGTGGTTGTTGCTGTCGGCGATGTAGAGGTTCCCGTCGGCGTCGATGATGCAGCCGTGCGGCCGATCCATCTCCGCCTTCAGCGCCGGCCCGCCGTCGCCGCCGCGCCCCTTGCGCCCGCCCGCCACGGTGGTGACGATGTTAGTCCGGGCGTCGATCTTGCGGATCGCGTGGTTCTCCGTCTCGACGACGTAGAGGTTGCCGTCCCTGTCGCAGCGCACGCCCTTGGGGCCGCGGAACGTCGCCTGGCGCGCGTCGCCGCCGTCGCCCTCGTAGCCGGGCTTGCCGGTGCCGGCGATGGTCGCGATCGCCCCCGCCGCGTCCACCTTGCGGACCGCGTTCCCCTCGCGCTCGCAGATGTAGGTGTTCCCCTTGCCGTCCACGCACACCGCGCGGGCACCGACGAGGACCGCCTTCGTCGCCGGACCGCCGTCGCCGATCTTCGTGCGGTCCACCTTGCCCTTGACCTGCGGCCGGCCGGTGCCGGCGAAGGTTGTGATGACGCCGGTGCCGAGGTCAAGTCGGCGGATGCGCCAGTCGCCGACGTCGGCGATCAGCAGGCCGCCCTTGCCGTCGAGGCAGCAGTCGTTCGGCTCGCGCAGCAGCGCCTTTGGCGCCGGTCCGCCGTCGCCGCCGTAGCCCTTCTTGCCGGTGCCCGCCACCGTCGTCATCGTGCCGGACTTCCCGTCCACCTTGCGGATGACGGCGTTGAGCCGATCGACGAGGTACAGGTCGCCCGCCGGGGTGACGGCGACCGCGTAGGGCTCGTTCATGGTCGCCTGGATGGCGGGGCCGCCGTCGCCGGTGTAGCCCTTCTTGCCGGACCCGGCGGCGGTGGTGAGGATGCCCGTTTTCAGGTCCAGTTTGCGGATGCAGTGGTTAAACGCCTCGGCGATGTAGAGGTGGCCGCGACCGTCGAGTTCGCAGTGAAAGGGCTGATTCAGAGTGGCAGCGGTCGCCTTGCCGCCGTCGCCGGTATAGCCGGCGGCGCCGGTGCCGACCACCGTGGTCATCTGTCCGGTCCCCGCGATGGCAAACCCCGTAACGAGTACCAGAACACCCGCGCATCCCGCGACGCTTCGCCGTTGCATGATTCCCCTCACCGTGGCGTGGTTCGATCCGTTCACCCTGGGCGCGAGTCGATGATGCCACCGCCGCGGCGCGGACGCAACGAAAAACTCCGCCGCGCCGCGGGGGACGCTACCAGGGAGATGCCCGCTCAGCGGGCGGTGATGGTGAGCGTCTCGCCGGCCGCGAGGACCGGGGCGTTTCGGCGGACCGTCCCGTAGCCGGCGACGATCACCTCATAGTTCACCACCCCGGCGGGCAGGTTGCTCAAAGTCGCGCTCGCCCCCGGAGCGACGCGGTACGATCGGCCGTTGACCAGGAACAGCACGTCCGCCGGGTACGAGTTCACCAGCACCACCCGGCCGGTGCCGGTGGGGGGCGGCGCCGAGCGCGTCACCTGCGGCGGCAGGCCGCTCAGCTTCTGCTCGATCTGGCCCAGCCGCGCCCGGATCTCCTCCATCGCCTTCTCGGTCGGGCCGTAGAACGACGTGTCGCGCCCGGCGCCCTGCTTGCGCAGTGCCTCCAGTTCGGCCCGCACGTCGCTCAACTGGCGCTCCAGCGTGCCGAGTTTGATCTGCACGTCGGACAGCTTCAGGCGGGTGTCGGCGTCGTTCGTCTCCAGAGCCGCCAGGCGCTTGTCCTGCTTGGCGGTCACCTCGGAGATCTTCTTGAACTCGCCGTACAGTTTCTCCGCCATGTCCTTGAACTGATCGCTGATCTTCTGGCTCAGCTCATCCAGACGCTGCTCCACCTTCCGTACCGGATCCACCGGCGGGAGCTTCCCGTCGGTGTCGCCGGCCCGGACGGGCGCCGCGACGGCGACGGCGACGGCGACCAGCGTGGACAACCCTGGCAGCTTCCAGTTGCGCATCATGGGAATGTCTCCTCGGTTCGGCACAAGGGCACGGTAGCGACGAGGCGAAGACGACTCGGCGGAGAGAAGAACAACCGGCGCGCCGTTCGCCGCGCCTTCCGAAGAAGTGGGCATCGGCGCGGGTCGGGCGGCTCGGTCGGAGGTTGTCGGCGGACTCGCCCAGCGCGGAGCCTGAACCCCCTGTCGGGCCGGAGCGGCCGGGGCAGGCGGCGTGGGGGGGTCGTGAGGACAGGGCCTGCTGCTCTTCTCTCCCGTCTGGGTGTCTGTCAAGTCGTGTTCGAGGAGCCGGCCGGTTGGCAGGCGGCGGCGCCCCCGCACTGGTAGTATTGAGCTTAAAGCAGGACAGAGCGCCAGGCAAGCTAAATCCGGCGAAGCCCACCGCCTCCTGTTCTCCTGTCGCGCTGCTGGCTTTCTCCTTGACAGGCTTTTCCCCTCGCCGTACCCTCAAAAGAGTTCTCCTTCGCGCCCGGACACCTCATCCCTTCTATCCGAGGGTGCCACATGAACCCGGCTCGACGATCGGGGCGCTGCGGCTTCACGCTGATCGAGTTGCTGGTCGTGATCGCAGTCATCGCGATCCTGATCGGCCTGCTCTTGCCGGCCGTCCAGAAGGTCCGCGAGGCGGCCGACCGGACCACGACGATCAACAACCTGAAGCAGATCACGCTCGCCACCCACACTCACCACGATGCGTTCAAGCGCATGCCGCCGTATGCCAGCCCGGTCGGCCCGCAGTACGGCCTGTCCGAACAGAAAGTTCCGTGGCAGCAGCGCTACGGCACCATCCACTACTACCTGCTGCCATACGTGGAAGGGACCAACCTCTACAACGTCAACACCGACAGCCTGAACCTGACCAACTACACGTTCCCGACGTTCGTCTCGCCGCTCGACCAGACAACGATGGACATGCGGGCGCCACCCGGCGGCCGGGCCGCGACGAACTTCGGCGCCAACGTTTACGCCTTCCCGCCCGAGGGCGCACGGCTCGGCTCGACGTACACGGTAGGGACGTCGAACTGCATCTTCTTCCTGACCGTGTTCGCCAACTGCGCCAACACAGCGGGCCACGTCTGGGGCGAGCGCGTCAGTCCGAGCTGGACGCCGTTCGTGGTTAGCACGGAGGTGCCGGAGCCTTACAGCGTGGGAGCCAACTGCGAGAAGGGTCGGTCGCAGGCGGTCGGGGCCGGCGGCGCGCTGGTTTCGCTCGGCGACGGCAGCGTCCGCGGTCTGTCCCACGGCGTCAGCCAGCAGTCGTTCGCCATCGCCATGAACCCGCGCTCGACGGCCGTCTTCGACGCCACCTGGGCCGAGTGACTGTTCACGCCCGAAGCGCCCGACGGGCTGGTCTGGCCCGGCGCTGGCGTTCCGGGCTGGTCCGAGCGCCACCTCACAGCTGGGTCTCGGCGATCTCCAGCGCGCGCAGCAGGCCCATTGCCTTGTTGAGCGTTTCCTCGCGCTCCGTCTGGGGAACGCTGTCGGCGACGATGCCCGCGCCCGCCTGCAGATACGCCGTCTGGCCCTTGAGCACCATCGTCCGCAGCGCGATGCAGGTGTCCATGTTGCCGCTGAAATCGACGTAACCGACCGCCCCGCCGTAGGGGCCGCGCCGGCACGGCTCCAGCTCGTCGATGATCTCCATCGCCCGCACCTTCGGGGCGCCGCTGAGTGTCCCCGCCGGCAGGCACGCCCGCAGGGCGTCGAAGGCACTCTTGCCCTCCCGCAGCCGCCCGGTCACGCTGCTGCAGATGTGCATGACGTGACTGTAGCGCTCAACCGTCATCACGTCGTTCAGCTGCACCGTCCCGTAGCGGGCCACCCGCCCGACGTCGTTGCGGCCCAGATCGACGAGCATGATGTGCTCGGCGCGTTCCTTCGGGTCGGCGAGCAGCTCCGCCGCCAGCCGGTCGTCCTCCTCCTCGGTCCTGCCGCGGCGGCGCGTGCCGGCGAGCGGGCGGATGGTCACCCGATCTCCCTCGACCCGACACATGATCTCCGGCGACGAGCCGACCAGGCACAGCGGGCCGGTCCGGAGGTAGAACATGAACGGGCTCGGGTTGACCACGCGCAGGGTGCGGTAGATGTCGAACGGGCGAGCGCGCGTCTCGGCGATCAGGCGCTGGCTGAGGACGACCTGGAAGATATCGCCGGCCCGGATGTACTCCTTGCACGTCTCGACGGCGGCCTCGTAGGCGCCGGGGCCGAAGTTCGACTGGTACGGCAGGTGGACCTCGCCGATCGGGGCGATGTCGGTCAGCTGCAGGTCGGCCACGCCCTGCTGCAGCCGCTCGACCAGCCGATCGACCCGGCTGCAGGCGTCGCGGTAGGCCGTCTGCGGGTCGCCGGTGTCGGTGCGGGCGTGAGCGACGACGGCGATGGTCTTGGTGATGTGGTCGAAGATGACCATGCGGTCGTAGAAGGCGAAGCACAGGTCGGGCAGCGCGCGGTCGTCGGGCGGCGGATTCGGCAGGCGCTCGACGTAGCGGACGGTGTCGTAGCCGGCGTACCCGACGGCGCCGCCGCAGAAGCGCGGCAGGCCGGCGACGTGCGGCGCCCGGTACGCGGACAGCGTTTGCTCCAGCAGCAGCAGCGGATCGGCGTGTTCCAGCTCGCGCACCGCCCAGGCGCCGCGCCGCGCCGCGCCGCGCGCCGGTTCGTGGATCACCACCCGACGGTCGAACGCCTGGAAGCGCAGCAACGGCCCCGAGCCGAGGAAGCTGTAGCGGCCGACGCGCTCCCCGCCGACGACGCTCTCGAACAGGAAGGACCAGTCGCCCTCCTGGATGGTGCAGAAGGCGCTGACCGGCGTCAGGGTATCGCCGACCAGCTGGCGGTAGACCGGCACCAGGCTGCCCTGTCGGGACAACTCCAGGAACTCATCAAAAGAGGGGCGGTGACGTATCATGTCGGCAAGATGGCTCGCAGGACCAGGGCGGACCGAGGCGAATAGTGAGCATGATAGCAGAGGAGTGGGGCGTGAGGAGTAGGGAGCTAAAGCCCACGGGTCACGACCCGTGGGTGAAGTGCTGGAGACCTGGCCCACGGGGCGCCACCCGTGGCCTTTACCACCTGTCCTTGCTCGCCCAGTCCCCACCCCCTAACCCCTGGTCCCTCCCTCCTCGCTGCGCCTGCTCGACCGCCAGCGCCGCCGACACGGCCAGCGAGTTGAGCAGGGCGACGTCTTCCGTGTCGAAGGCGCCGGCGCATTTGTTGAGCACCTGGAAGACGCCCAGCACCTTGCGGTCGCGGCCGACCATCGGCAGGGTGAGCAGGTTGCGCGTCACGTATCCGGTCCGGCGGTCCACCTCCGGGTTGAAGCGTGGATCGGCGTAGGCGTCCGCCAGGTTGATCGTGTCCCCCGTGACCGCCACCGTCCCGGCGATCCCGCACCCCAGCGCCACCCGGATCTCCCCCACCTCCTCGCCCAGCGCTACCTTCGACCATAGCTCGCCCCGCTCGCGGTCCACCAGGTAAATCGTTGCTCGTTCCGCTCCCGCCAGGCGCGTCGTCGTCTCGCTCAGCAGGCGTAACACGTCGTCCAGGTGTGGGGCGGCGAGCAGGCGCTGGGTCGTCTCCAGCAGCAGGTGCATCCGCTCGACGTTCCGCTCGGTCGCGAGCTGCTGCCGCTCCACCTCCCGCAGCGCGGCCCGCAGGCGGGCGCCGTAAAACCCGACGCCCACCAGCAGACCCATCACCGCCACCGCCCCGACGGCGAACACGCTGTACCAGAGGGCGCCGATCAGCAGGCCCAGGATCGCGACGCCCGCGACGGCGCTCACCACCGCGATGGCCGGGCGCCGGCGCGCCCACTGGCGCATCCGCTCCCAGCGCCCGACCGGCCGGGCCTGGACTTGCTCGCCGGCCAGGAACCGCTTCAGGTCGTCCGCCAGCGCCCAGGCGGTCGGGTAGCGCCGCGTCGGATCCTTGTGGAGGCAGGTCAGGCAGATCGTTTGCAGGTCGCGCGGCACCTTCGGCTGCAGGCGCGTCGGCGGGATCGGATCCTCGTACAGGACGCGGTGCAGGGCGTGCAGCGACGTCGGCCCGCCGAACGGCGGGCGCCCGGTGAGCAGCTCGTACAGGATGGCGCCGAGGGCGTAGATGTCGGCGCCGGCGCCGGCGTCCTTGGTCAGCCCGGCGGCCTGCTCGGGTGCCATGTACGCTGGAGTGCCGAGGATCTCGCCGGTCCGCGTGTGCTGCGTCAGATCGGTCCCGCCCGCCCCTTCCTCCAGCCACTTGGCCAGGCCGAAGTCGGCGATCTTGGGGCTGCCGTCCAGGGTCAGCAGGACGTTGGACGGCTTCAGGTCGCGGTGCGCGACGCCGCGCTCGTGGGCGTAGTGGACGGCGCGGGCCAGCACCTCGACCAGCTCGGCGGCCGTCCGCACCGCCAGCGGGCCGCGCGCCAGCCGTCGGGCGAGGTTGCCGCCCTCGACGTACTCCATCGAGTAGAACGGCCGCCCGTCCCACTGGCCGACCTCGTAGATCTGCACGATGTTCGGGTGCTGCAGCCGGGCCGCCGCCTCGGCCTCGGTGTGGAACCGCCCCAGAGCGGCCCGGCCGACGCCCAGGTCCACCGGCAGCATCTTGAGGGCGACCACCCGCTTGAGGCTCAGCTGCCGCGCCTTGTACACCACGCCCATCCCGCCGCGGCCGATCAGCTCCATGAGGTCGTAGCCGGATGCCGGGGCGAGTTCGGGCAGGCGGAATCCCCCGGATCGGTTCGGCGGAGGGTATGTGGCCGTCGCTCCGGCCCCGCCGATCGTGGCTGCGGGGGAGGCGGGTACGGGAGGCCCGCCGGACTCGGTCGCGTCGCCGGTCACCGCGGGCGGGATCGTCAGGACCGGCCCGGCGCCGCACACCGGGCAGGTGATGCGCGCCGTGGTCACGGTGGTTTCGACGCCGCTGGGGATGACCTCCCATTGATGGCCCTGTGGGCAGGTGACGAGGGTGGACATCATGGGCACCCGGTACGAGGTGACAAGGTGACAGGGTGACAGACAAGCCTGCAAGGGATACCGCTGGATCTGGGTTCCTCCTCGGTCACCCTGTCATTCTGTCACCCGGTCACCCCGTCAGGGCCTTCCCGCCGGTCAGGTTCCGCTCGCGGAGTGCGGGCTGGGTTCGTCGAGATCGGCGCGGAGGAGGCGGTTGAAGGTCCACAGGTCGTCCTGCTCCCAGGCGCGTTCGATACGCTCCTTGAGCTGACGGTTGGCTTTCTGCAGGGCCGTCCACGCCTCGAAGTCCGGGTGGGATTCGGGCCGGTCGGCGTTGAGGCGAGGGAAGGAGTCGTGGGTGTCAACGGTAAAGACCCACAGGCCCCGGCTGCGGTATTCGGTCATCTGTAGTTTCAGATAAGGGAAGGTGGCGCTGCCCAGGCGGAAGGCGTAGCCCTTCACGGCTCCGTCTTCTCCCTTGAGGATCTGGCCGATGCCGCCGGCAGCGGGTGCCGGCGGGAGGTAGGAGGCGAGCGACTCGTCGGGATTCAGGTGCAGGTAGGCGCGCTTCTTCTCCGGGATCGTCTGTTCGCCGCCGGGGTACGCCAGCGCCAGGAAGATGTGGCAGGCCCGGCTCAGTAACTCGGTCGGCAACGGGTTCATTGAGCGACAGCCTCCGGATACATACCAGGGAGGCGCTCGCAGCGCCTGGTCCTGATTTAGTGTTTCATGTCGGCCCCGGTCTGTCAACTACCGCTTGCGGAGGCGGGCGGGCCGGCGGATCGTGGGGCGAACGACCCAGCTTGCCTTCCCGGCGGCCGCGCCTATTCCTGTCCCCAGCCGTCGCGGACAGTACGCCCAGAACCGGGGTGCGGAAACATGATCACGCGCTGCAATCGCTCGCTCAATCGCTTCATCGGTCCCGCCGGGCTGATCGTCGGGCTGCTGGCGGCGGGCGGGACGGGTGGGCAGCAGGCCGGGCTCCCGCAGGGAAGGGCGGCCTACGTCGCGACCGGCATGCTCCCATCTCCGCACGCCACCCAGGCCGCCGCCGCCGCCGAGCGGTTCGTGTACGCCATCTCGAACAGCGCGGTCGTCAAGTACGACCGGGCGACCGGCAAGGAGCTGGGCAAGAGCCGCGGCCAGGCGGAGCACCTCAACAGCGGCTTTCTGTGGCAGGGCAAGCTGTATTGCGCTCACTCGAACTACCCGCGCAAGCCGCACCGGAGCGATCTGCGCGTCCTCGACCCGGGAACGATGGACCTGACCATCTTCCACACCTTCGCCGAGCCGCCCGGAAGCTTGACGTGGGCGGTGCGGCGGGGCGACCACTGGTGGTGCCACTTCGCGCACTACGGCGCCGACAAGGGGAAGTCGATCCTGGTGCGGTACGACGCGCGGTGGCAGGAGCAGGCTCGGTGGACGTACCCGGCCGCCCTGATCGCCGACTGGGGAAACTACAGCCTCTCGGGCGGCATCTGGGACGGCGACCGCCTGCTCGCGACCGGCCACGACCGGAAGGCGATCTACCGACTTCGCGTTCCAGCGGGCGGCAAGGTCGTCGAGGTGATCGATGTGGTGCCGTCGCCCTTCCCCGGGCAGGGGATCGCCGCCGACCCGCAGACCGGCGGGCTGGTCGGCATCGATCGGGCCAAACGGCAGGTCGTTTTCGCTCGGCTGGAACGGCGATAGGGCGTACCAGCCCGCAGCGCCAGCGCCGGGCGCTTGCAGTGCCCGGCGCTGGCGCTGCGGACTGGTCCGTTAGTAACGAAACTCCAGACTGACGTTGAGCCCCTGCGTCCAGAAGCTGGTGTCCTGGAACGCGAACGCGGGGCGCGGCGGTCCGCCGAACGGGACCGGCGCACCATCGAGAGCGGGGCGCTGCGCCGTGTTGATCGCCCGATCGATCTGGTCGCCGCTGCGCACCACGTTGTAGACGTACAGGAACGTGTACCCGCCCGCGAGCCGCAGGTGGGGCGAGAGCTTCACCCCGACGTTCACCCCGACCTCCGGGATGAAGCTAAACTCGCTGCGGTCGAAACTCCCCGAGTTGCTGCGCAGCGCCAGCAGTCCGCCCGGCAGGGACGTGCGCACCCCGCCGGGGCTGACCAGCACCGTGTTGCCGGCAATGTCCACCTCCTGCTGGATGCATCCCAGGGCGAGCTTACCCCACAGGTTGAGGTAGTAGCGGCCGCGGTGGAACTCCCCTTGCAGCCCCAGCTGGCCGCCGTAGAAGCGGTTCCGTGCCCCGAACGAGTCCGCCGCGAAGACCGTCGAGCCCGCCAGCCCGGCCACGCCCGGCCCGAACGTGGTGCGGTCGTTGCTGTCGAGCGCGTCCTCCAGCTGCAGGTAGCGGAACCCGCCGAGCACATCGAGATGGCCCCAGGAGCAGCGATAGATTTCGAGGCGCAGGTTCGCCTCGCCCCCCCACAGCCGGTCCATCACCCGGACGGCGGCCGCGCCTGTCTGCGTGCCGGGAGCGGCCAGGACAACCGCGCTCTCGGCCCCGGTGACCGCGTTCGCGAACGGCCGGGCCAGCACCGGGCCGCCCGCCAGGAAGGTAAAGTTGCGCTCCGCGAGCCACAGCCCGGTCGCCTCCAGTCCGATGTTCTGGCGCTGCGTGAGCCAGGTGCCGAGCGTGAGCCGAGCACCCAGGCGCTGCTGCTCGTCAAAGCTGTCGCCGTCCACGAGCACCTTTGTACCGGGAGCGCCGAGGGGGCCGGTGGTCAGCAGGGGCGGGCTGGAGCGCTGCTTGACCCACCACACGAGCCAGTCCGCGCTGCCGTAGTACTTGTACCCGGGCGGCCCGTGGTCGGGTGGCTCGCCCTCGTGGCCGCGCGGGGGTTCCGGAATGGAAGCCTCGTCCGCGTCCCACAGCCCGCTCCCGGCGGGCGGCAGGGGCGGCGCCGGAGGGCAGGCGGACACGACGCCTCCGGGAGCCAACGGCGACAGGACCGGCTCCCGCGGGGAGTCCGGGTCGCCTGCGGGAGGGCTGTCCTCGGGCGGGGCGATCGGCTCGGGGGACGGCCCGGCATCGGGCGCCGCGACCGGCTGCTGGGGCGGACCCGCCTGGGCAGCCGACTGGGGCGGTCTGGCCGACTTCCCCTGCGGATACCCCGGCGGCAGCGGCCGCTGGACGTTCGTCGGGGTTACGGGGTCGGGGCCGGCCAGCGGCGGCGTCGCGGGAGCCTGGCCGCGGTAGTAGACCGGCAACGCCCCGCGCGGTCCGGGCGCTACCGGGTAGGCGGGCATGGCTCCGGGCGGGTAGGCCGACCACGGGTAAGGCGCGGCGGGGCGGTACGCAGCGCCATACGGCGCGGCCGCGTGCCAGGCCGGATAGCCCGGGGAGGGGTAGTAGGCCGGCGCGTAGCCGGGGTAGCCCTGGCTCGACGCCAGGGACGAGCCGCCCAGCATGAGCAGCGCGCAAAGACATCCGTTTCTCATCGTGGCCTCACGTCCTCGGGAACTACCGGGGCGCCCGACCGGAACCTGCCGTGGTTTCCTGGTCTACCCGGAAGGGCCGGCTCGCGGATTTTGTCAGAGACTCCCGCCTTGCCGATTACATCGGACCCGTGCGACGCAACACTGAACGGGAGGGTGGCGCTCTCGGCGAAACCCGCCCGGCCAGACGCCGAGGGTGCGGGATGTGCGAGAAAGGGCGGATCGTCCGAGCCCGAAACGTCAGCGCGGGACGTGACAAGACCCGCGCTGACGCTTCGGGCTCGTAAGGCGCTGCAAGAGTTTCCGGTTGCGCGATCTGTGCCGGATCTGACACTCGTGCCGCCCTCTCCCCGCGGCCCCCGCCAGCGGCCCGATTTGCCCCCGCGCGCCCGCTGGCCTAGCCTGGAGTGCCCCTTCGTCCTCCGCGGCTGCCGCCTCCGGGCTGCCGGACTCGTTCGCGGCAGGGACGTGGGCCGTCCGACTCGGGCACAGGCTGGGCATGGTGTGATGAACGACCTCCTCGGGTGTGGGGAAACCGTCATGAGGGGTGTGGGGAACGGCAGGGGCTCGGGGCACCTCCCGGCGCGCGGCTCCAGCCCGGGCGCGCCGCCGACGGCGAACGGGCTGCTGCAGGATCTCCTCGCCTCCTCGATCATCCTCCTGGAGGACTGGCTCGCCCTGCCGGCGGACACACGCGACGAACTCACGACGTGCGCCGACCGGGACACCCTGCTGACCCAGCTGGTCGGGCACGGCCTGCTCACCGACTACCAGGCCGGGCGCGTTCTGGCCGGGACGGTGTTCGGCCTCACCCTCGGCAACTATCGGATCCTCGACCGGATCGGGGCCGGCGGGATGGGCATCGTCTTCCTCGCCGAGCACCTGTGTATGCGCCGCCGGGTGGCGGTCAAGATGCTGCCCCTCGCTCCGGACAAGGATCCGCGCCTGCTGAGCCGGTTCTTCGCGGAGATGCGAGCCGTCGCTCAGCTCCAGCACCCCAACATCGTCACCGCCTTCGACGCCGGCAAGGTGACCGACCTCGACCCCGCCGCGCCGACGTTGCACTTCTTCGTGATGGAGTACGTTCCCGGGCTGGATCTGGAGGCGTATGTCGGCGAACACGGGCCGCTCGCCCCGGCGCGAGCGTGCGACATCGGCCACCAGATCGCCAGTGCCCTGGCCGAGGCGCACAAGCACGGCCTGATCCACCGCGACATCAAGCCGTCGAACATCCTCGTGACGCCCGAGGGCCAGGCCAAGCTGCTCGACTTCGGCCTGACCCGGCACCGCAGCCACGAGGGCCAGACGGAGCCCGGGACGCTCCTCGGCACCCTCGACTACATGGCCCCGGAACAGGTGCAGGACGCCAGCGCAGTGGACATCCGGGCGGACCTGTACGGCCTCGGCGGGGTGCTGTTCTGGTGCCTCACCGGCCAGCCCCCGTTTCCCGGCAAGAGCAGTGTCGCCGCAATGCTCGCCTGCCGGCTCCTGCAGCAGCCGCGCGCGATCCGCAGTCTGCGCCCGGAGATCCCGCCCGAACTGGACGCGGTCGTGGCCCGGATGATGGCCCTGAAGGCAGACGACCGTTACCAGACGCCGCAGGCCGTCATGCAGGCGCTTCTGCCGTTCGTGGGTCCGGCGTCGGCCGACGGACCGCCGGCGCCCGCGGCCGACCTCCTCCTTCCCCGGACGACGCCGGCCGAGCCGGAACCAGGGTCGGCCCGCTGTCACCGGCTGCTGATCGCGGACGACGAACCCGGGATCCGTGCGTTCTCGCGGCTCGCGCTCACGTCGGACGCGATCCAGTGTGACGAGGCGGCTGACGGCCAGCAGGCGCTGGAGGCGGTCCAGACCGGGGCCTACGACCTGGTCCTGCTGGACGTCCACATGCCCCGGTTGACGGGGCTGCAGGTGTGCCGCCGGCTGCGCGAGAACCCGCCGTCGCCGAACCTCAAGATCATTCTGTTCTCCGGCGTCGGGACGCCGGAGGAGATGATCCAGCTGTTCGCTGCCGGGGCCGACGACTGCCTGACCAAGCCGGCCAGCGCGGCCCAGTTGCTGACCCGCGTCCGGGCGGCGCTGGAGCTGAAGGCCGCTCAGGACCGCTGCGACGAGTTCCAGCGCCGTCTCCACGCCGTCGGGCAGGAACTGGAGCAGGGTATTCGGAACCGCGACACGGTGGAGGCCAGGGCGCGGGGCGGGCTGGCGCAGGCGCGCAAGGCCGTCGTTCACACCCTGACCCGGCTGCTTGAACACCGCGGGGGCGAGACCGCCGCCCACCTGCGCCGGCTGCCGCGGTACAGTCGCCGGCTGGCCGAGGAGGCAGCCCGCCTGCCGGCGTTCGCGGATCGGATCGACCACGGGTTCATCGAGACGCTGGAAGCGTGCGTTCCACTGCACGACATCGGCCAGGTGGCGCTGCCCGATCACATCCTCCTCAAGCCCGGCAAGCTGGACCCGGACGAGCGCGTGTTCATGCAGTCGCACACGACTGTTGCCGGCGACATCCTCCAGGAGGCGGCCGACCTGTACGGGTTCGATCCGGGGTTCCTGCGCCTGGCCGCGGACGTCGCCCGCCACCACCACGAGCGCCACGACGGCGAGGGCTACCCGGACCGGCTGGCGGGCGACGCGATCCCGCTGGCGGCACGCATCGTGACGATCGGCGACGTGTACGACGCTCTGCGTTCCCGCCGCGCCTTTCGCCCGGCGCTGACGCACGGCGCCGCCCTGCAGCTCATGCTCGCGGCCGGCGGACAGTTCGACCCGGCCCTGCTGGAAGTGTTCCGCCAGTGTGCCGCGGACTTCGAGCGGCTGTACCGGGACGACCCCGGCTGACGGCCGCCCCGGGCGGCGGCCGCTGCGTCATTTCCCATTCCCCCGTTCGGCTGGTTGTGTCCATGCCTGAGTCAACCGATTCGCGATCCGAAAGCATCTCCACCCCGCCTCCTCCCGAGCGGCGCGAGAGGGAGCGGCACCCATTCCGCCTGCGAACGTTTTGCCATCCGCGCGGCAGCGGCGCCTCCCAGTGGGCGCGGGTCAGGGAGGTGTCGCTTACCGGGATCGGCCTGTTCGTGAGCCACCCCTTCGCCGCAGGGGAACGGGTCACGGTGGAACTGCGTGGCAAGGGGCAGGGCAACACCCACTTTCTCGTCGCCGAGGTGATGCATGCCCACCCCCAGCAGGACGGGAACTGGCTGCTGGGCTGCCGCTTCGAGGTGGCGTTGAGCGAGGAAGTGCTGGCCGCCCTGCTCCGGTGATCCACGCCCCGGTTAAAGCCCACGGGGTGCGTCCCGTGGGCGTAGCGCCGGAGACTTCATCTACGGGACGCCACCCGTGGGCTTTACGGGGCCACGTAGACCGGGCCGTCGAGGGCATCGCGGACCGCGTGAGCCAGGCCGGCCGGGGAGAATGGTTTCTGCAACAACGGAGCGCCTCTGCGACGTACCCCGTGGGGTATCAGCACCTCGTCGGTGTGGCCCGACATGAACAGCACCCGGACGTCCGGCCGCTCCCGGACCAGGCAGTCCGCCAGCTGGGGGCCGTTCACGCCAGGCATGAGGACGTCCGCCAGGAGCAGGTGGACCGGCCCCCGGTGGCGGCCGCCGACGGCCAGCGCGGTTTCGCCATCCTTCGCCTCCAGGACGGTGTAGCCCATCCGCTCCAGCAGTTTGCGCGCGAGGATGCGCAGGCCGTCCTCGTCCTCGGCGACCAGCACCGTTTCCGTGCCGGTCGGCACCGGGCGAGCGGTCGGCCCGGTCGGGGCCGCGGCGACCTCGGCCTCGACCCGAGGGAGGTAGATCCGGAAGGTGGTTCCGCGATCCGGTTCGCTGTGGACGGTGATATGCCCGCCCGACTGCTTGACGATGCCGTACACCGTCGCCAGGCCCAGCCCCGTCCCCTTGCCGGCCTCCTTGGTGGTGAAGAACGGCTCGAAGATGCGGGCCTGGGTCGCCGCGTCCATCCCGTGCCCGGTGTCGGTCACCTCCAGCAGGGCGTATGGACCCGGGGCGACGTCCGGGGGCGGGTCGGCGCCCGGCCCGCCCAACTCCACGTTCGCCGTCTGGATGGTGACCTCCCCCCCCCGGGGCATGGCATCCCGGGCGTTAACGACGAGGTTGAGCAGGATCTGATCCAGCTGTCCGGGGTCGGCCTTGACCGGGAACAGATTCGGCTCGAAGGCGTGGCTCAGGTGGACGTCCTCGCCGATCACGCGCTTCAGCATCTTCTCCACGCCGGCGACGGCGGCGTTCAGGTCGAGCACCACCGATTGCAGCACCTGCTTGCGGCTGAACGCGAGGAGTTGCCCGGTCAGGGCCGCCGCCCGCTCCCCGGCCCGGCGGATCTGGTCCACCATCGCCCGCAGCGCCTCCTGCCGGCCGAGGGCGTTGAGAAGCATCTCGGTGTACCCGTTGATGATCGTCAGAAAGTTGTTGAAGTCGTGCGCGACTCCGCCCGCCAGTCGTCCGATCGCCTCCATCTTTTGCGCCTGCAGCAGTTGCTCCTGGCTGCGCTGCAGTGCTGTCTCCGCCTCCTCGCGCCCGCGCTCCGCCCGATCCTTCTCCTGCTCGATGCGCAGGTTGTCCAGGCTCGTCTCGACCGCCAGCCGGGTCAGCTGCTCGGTCGCGCTCGTCAGCACGGCCGCGTAGTTGTGGCACGGGCCGATCGGGACTTTCAACAGGGCGGCGAACTCCTCGATCCTGGGCGTGAGCGGTTCGAGAAACTGCCCGAGTTCGTCCCGGTCCATCCCGAACCACTGCCCGGCGAGCGTCTGCACCTCGCCCGCGACCTCCGCCGCTTCCGGGGCCAGCTGGAGCGCGGCGACCCGGCCGGCGAAGTGGAGCAGCCGCGCCCGCTCGGGGACCGGGGCCGGCAGGCCGGCCGCCCGGTCCGGATCGTGGTGGCAGGCGATGGCGTCGGTGAGATCGTCGGGCAGGTGCCAGCGCCGCAACAGGTACGCGCCGACCTCCGGGTGGGAAACCTCCAGCAGGCTGCGCTCGATCGCGCATGACTCTCGGGCCAGGACGGCCGGCGGGTGCTGCCACACGCGGGCGTAGTCCCGGGGATAGAGTTCGCTCAGGATGAGTACCCCGAGGTCGCAGAGCAGGCCGGCCACCAGCTCACTTTCCGGCTCCGGCCAGCCCAGCCGAGCAGCGAGTTCCCGCCCCGCAATGGCGGTGGCGACGGACGCCGTCCAGTAGTCCCGGGCCTGCGGGGCGGGTATGTGCCGCTGCAGCGCCGGCAGCGACAGGCTCAGCACCAGCGAGCGCACCCGTCGCAGGCCGAGCAGGCTCAGCGCACGCTCGACCGAGGTGACCGCGCGTGGGGCGGTGAAGAGGGCCGAGTTGACCAGTTTGAGGATTTGCCCGCAGAGGGCCGGGTCGCGCCCGACGAGGCGGGCGACCTCGGCCAGCGAGCAGTCGGGGTGGCCCGCCTTCTCGAGGATCGAGAGGGTCGTTGCCGGCAGACTCGGGAGGTTGACGTCGTTGACGATGCGCGCGAGCACCGGGTTGGCGGGCACGGGTTGGACGCTCGGGAGGGGCAACGCGAGTCCTCCGTGAGAAAGGTTCTGGGCGAGGAGGCTCAGGCCGTGGACACGACTCGGCCGATCGCGAGCGGGTGGGTGCGGTTTCGGCCGGCCCGCTTGGCCTGGTAGACGGCCTCGTCGGCGGCCTTGATCAGGTCGATCACCTTGTCCATGCGCACGTCCCGGACCGCCGTCCCGATGCTCACCGTCACCGGGCGCTGGAACCCGGCCGCCCGCGCGACCGTCTGGGCCACCGCCGTGCGGACGCGCTCGGCACAGATCTGGGCCGCCGCCAGGTCGCTGTCCGGGCAAATCACCAGGAACTCCTCCCCGCCCAGGCGGCACACCACGTCGGTGTTGCGCACTGTGTCGCGCATCAGCTCCGCCGTCTGCCGCAGGACCACGTCGCCGACGTCGTGGCCGTGGACATCGTTTACCTTCTTGAAGTGATCGATATCGATCATCAGACACGCCAGCGGAGCGCCGTCCGCGCTGGACCGGACCCACTCCTGACCGAGGCGTTCCAGCGCGTACCGGCGGTTGAACAGGCCGGTGAGCGGGTCGGTCAAGGCCGCCTGCTGCAACATCCGGTTGGCGACGGCGAGTTCGGCCGTGCTGCGCCGCAGTTCCTCCTTGTCGCGATCCACTTCCTGCTGCAGCTCGACGAGCCGGCGGCCGGCCTGGGTCCGGGCCAGCAGGGCACGCGGGCGCACCGGGCACACAACGTAATCGTCGGCACCAGCCGCGAACGCCTCGTCCATCCGGGCGTCGTCCTCCGCAGTCGCGAGCAGGATAATGTAGAGGCGCTTGCCGACGTCACTCCGGCGCAGCGCCCGGCACAGGTCAAGGCCGGTCCCGTCGGCCAGGCGCTCGTCCAGCAGCAGCAGGTGAGGGCTCGCCTCGAGGACCGCGCGCATTGCCTCGCCGGCGCCCTCGGCCCTCATGACCTGGTGCCCGCCGGCCCGGAGGATGTCGGTCAGGAAACGCATGTGGTCCGCCGAGGGGCTTACGACGAGCGTGAGCAGGTCGGCGCTCGGACTGGCCGGGTCGCCAGCGTGGGGGCGTGCGGCGTTCTCCGGGGCTGCGACCGGGGGGAGGATTTCAGCAGCGACGGGAGCGGCTGCGGCCCGCAGGGTCGCTTCCCGCGCTCGCTCCACCAGCGCGGCGAACGGCGGGACGGGGCGCGTCGTGACCTGCAGGAGTTTGCCCCACTCCTGCCACTGGGCAGCGACCCGGTCGCCGAGGTGGGCCAGATCCTCCGGGCCGACGCCCAGCTGTTCGCCGCGGGCAAGGAGAGCCACGACGAGTGCGCCGCGCTCGTCGCCGCCGGCGCAGACCTCGGCCAACCGCCCGCCGGCAGCCAGCAGTCCTGCCAGCGTCCGCACCTCCGGAGCCCCGGCCAGTTCCTCGGCGTCGGGATCGTACTGATGCTGGATGGCCCGGCAGACGGCCGCGGGCAGCCGCCAATCCTCCAGCATCACCGCCGTCAATTCCA
>JAANMY010001241.1_pt1 | contig 30178 bp, 21 predicted proteins | sample 7279691 | NCBI WGS metagenome assembly JAANMY01 (sample SAMN14094543, study PRJNA606508) | bioreactor metagenome | isolation source: A lab-scale SPAN reactor treating ammonium-rich wastewater day 388 | place: Ireland: Galway | collected 2018-02-07
CACTTCGCCGGCCTCAGCGGCCGCAGCTACAAACTGTTCGATTACGTGGGCGCGGCCGACGCGGATCGCGTGATCGTGCTCATGGGCTCTGGGGCGGAGACGGCGGAGGAGACCGTCAACCACCTGGTGGCGCAGGGCGAAAAGGTGGGCGTGGTCAAAGTACGGCTGTACCGGCCCTTCTCTGGCGTGCATTTGCTGGCGGCGCTGCCGGCCAGCGTGCGCGTCCTCGCCGCGCTCGACCGCACCAAAGAACCGGGCGCGACCGGCGAACCGCTGTACCAGGACATCGTCACCGCCGTGATGGAAGGGATGGCCGAGGGCGCCGCGCCCTTCGCCAAGCTGCCCCGCATCATCGGCGGACGCTACGGCCTCTCCTCCAAAGAATTCACCCCGGCCATGATCAAGGGCATCTTCGATGAGATGAAGAAGCCCCATCCCAAAAACCACTTCACCATCGGCATCGATGACGATGTCACCTTCACCAGCCTGGCCTACGATCCTGATTTTGGCATCGAGGCGCGCGGCACAGTGCGGGCCTTGTTCTGGGGCCTGGGCGCGGATGGCACGGTGGGGGCCAACAAAAACTCGATCAAGATCATCGGCGAAGAGACGCCGAACTACGCCCAGGGCTATTTCGTCTACGATTCCAAAAAATCGGGCGCGCGCACCATTTCGCACCTGCGTTTTGGGCCCCACCCCATCCACCGCGCCTATCTGATCCACACCGCCAATTTCGTCGCCGTGCACCAATTCGGCTTCCTCGAACGCTACGACGTGCTGGCCGACGCCGAACCTGGCGCCACCGTGCTGCTCAACGCCCCCTTCCCCCCCGACGAGGTGTGGGACGCCCTGCCCCGGCCCGTGCAGAGGCAGATCATCGCCAAAAAGCTGAAGCTCTACGCCATCGACGCGTACCGCGTGGCCCAAGAGACCGGCATGGGTGTGCGCATCAACACGATCATGCAGACCTGCTTCTTCGCCATCAGCGGCGTGCTGCCGCGCGAGGAAGCGATCGCGGAGATCAAGAAAGCGATCTATAAAACCTATGGCAAGCGCGGGGAGGCGGTGGTGCAGAAAAACTATGACGCGGTTGACGCCACCCTCGCCCATCTCCACCCCATTGCCCTGCCCGACCGCGCCGGCAGTCTGCTCGAACTGCCCCCCGTCGTTCCTGCCGAGGCGCCTCCCTTCGTGCAGCAGGTGACGGCGATGATGCTGGCAGGCCGCGGGGATGAGTTGCCGGTCAGCGCCCTGCCGGTGGATGGCACCTACCCCACCGGCACCACCCAATGGGAAAAGCGCAACATCGCCCTGGAAGCGCCGGTGTGGGACCCCGAAGTCTGCATCCAGTGCGGCAAGTGCGTGCTGGTCTGCCCGCACGCCGTGATCCGCAGCAAAGTGGTGGGGGAAGAGGCGCTGGCCGCGGCGCCGGCAGGCTTTTTGACCGCGCCCGCCCGCTGGAAGGAACTGCCCGACCTGCGTTACACCCTGCAGGTGGCGGTGGAAGACTGCACCGGCTGCGCTCTGTGCGTGGAGGTGTGCCCGGCCAAAAACAAGCGCATGGTCGGGCGCAAGGCGATCAACATGGCCCCGCAACTGCCGCAGCGCAGCCAGGGCCGCGTGCATTGGGCCTTTTTCCGCGATCTGCCCGACTTCCCCCGCCACGATGGCTTGACCTTCAACAACGTCAAGAATGTGCAGCTGCTGGAGCCCCTCTTCGAGTTTTCTGGGGCCTGCGCCGGCTGCGGTGAGACGCCTTATGTCAAGCTGCTCAGCCAGCTCTTCGGCGACCGCGCCATCATTGCCAACGCCACCGGCTGCTCCAGCATCTACGGCGGCAACCTGCCCACCACCCCCTGGACGGTGAACAAAGAGGGCCGCGGCCCCGCCTGGAGCAACTCCCTGTTCGAAGACAACGCCGAATTTGGCTTTGGCATGCGCCTGACCCTGGACAAACAGGGCGAATACGCCCGCGACCTGATCGTCCGCCTCGGCGACCTGATCCCGCCCGAACTGGCCGCGGCCTTGCTGGCCGCCGAGCAAAGCGATGAGGCCGGCATCGCCGCCCAGCGCGCTCGCGTGGCCCAGCTGAAATCCCTCCTCGAAGCCAAACGGCTGGCCCACCCGGCCCCCGACCTGCAGCCGCTGATCTCCGACCTGCTCAGCCTGGCCGATGTCCTGGTCAAGCGCTCGGTGTGGATCGTGGGCGGGGATGGCTGGGCCTATGACATCGGCTACGGCGGGCTGGATCATGTGCTGGCGCAGGGCCGCGATGTCAACGTGCTGGTGCTGGATACCGAAGTCTACTCCAACACCGGCGGGCAGGCCTCGAAGGCCACGCCGCTGGGCGCGGTGGCCAAGTTCGCGGCCGGCGGCAAGCCCACGGTCAAGAAAGATCTGGGCCGAATGGCCATGAATTATGGGTATGTCTACGTGGCCCAGGTGGCCATGGGCGCCAACGACGCCCACACCGTGCGCGCTTTCCTCGAAGCGGAATCATACGACGGCCCCTCTCTGATCATCGCCTACAGCCATTGCATTGCCCACGGCATCAACATGGCCAAGGGGCTGGAGCAGCAGAAACTGGCCATGCAGACCGGCTACTGGCCGCTGTATCGTTTCGACCCGCGACGCCAGGCCGAGGGCCAGAACCCCCTGCAACTGGACGCGGGCCAGCCCAAGCTGCCCCTGAGCGACTACATCTACCACGAGGCGCGCTATCGCATGCTCTTGCAAAGCAACCCCGACGTGGCCAAGCGTTTCCTCGACGAAGCCCAGGCCGCCATCAACCAGCATTGGCAAACCTACGAACGCCTGGCCAGCGAAGCGTGAGGCGTGAGGCGTGGTGCGTGGTACGTGGTGCGTGGTGCGTGAACGCACTTTCATCATCCCCTTGCCCCTTGCCACTTGAAACTTGAAACCTGCCCCTTGCCACTTGCCCCCTGCCACTTGAAACTTGAAACTTGAAACTTGAAACCTGACACCTCCAGGAGCCGCACAATATGACCGACCTGACCACCACCTACATGGGCATGACCCTGAAAAACCCGATCGTGCCCTCTGCCTCCCCTCTTTCCTACACCCTGGCCGGCATGCGCCAGTTGGAAGACGCCGGCGCCGCCGCGGTCGTGATGCACTCCCTGTTCGAGGAACAGATCCTGCAGGAGAGCCACCATCTCGATCATTACCTGCACTACGGAATCGAAAGCTACGCCGAGGCGCTGAACTACTTCCCCGAACAGAGTAGCTACAGCATCGGCCCCGATGAATACCTCAACCTGATCGCAGCCGCGCAGCGCGCCCTCGACATCCCCATCATTGCCAGCCTCAATGGCGTTTCCAGCGGCGGCTGGGTGAAATATGCTCAATACATCGAGCAGGCGGGGGCCGATGGCCTGGAACTCAACATCTACTACATCCCCACCGACCCGGCTATGACCGGGGCCGCGGTAGAGGAGATGTACGTCAACGTGGTGCGCGATGTGCGGCAGAGCATCAGCATTCCCCTGGCCGTCAAGATCAGCCCCTATTTCAGCGCCACGGCCAACATCTGCTATCGCCTGGCCGCGCATGGCGCCAACGCCCTGGTGCTCTTCAACCGCTTCTACCAGCCCGACTTCGATCTGGAGCAGTTGGAAGTGGCGCCCCACCTGGTGCTGAGCACGCCCTTTGCCATGCGCGTGGCCCTGCGCTGGGTGGCCATCCTCTACGGCCGCGTGCAGGCCGATTATGCCATCACCAATGGCGTGCGCAGCTCTGTGGATGTGCTGAAAGCGATCATGGCCGGGGCCAACGTGGCCATGATGGCCTCGGAACTGCTGGAACATGGCCTGCGCCGCATCGGCGAGATCGAGCAGGAGATGCGCGCCTGGATGGAGGCGCATGAGTACGAATCGGTGCAGATGATGCGCGGCAGCATGAGCCAGCAACATGTGGCCGAACCCGCCGCCTTCGAACGGGCCAACTATATGAAAGTGCTCCGTTCCTGGCGGCCCGACCCCGCAGGCGTGCTCTTCTGATTTATGGCTACGTAGTGCGTAAAACGTAAAACGTAAAACGTAATGCGTGGAGCGTCTTACGTTTTACGTTTTACGCATTACGCATCACCCGCGCATCCCCCTCGCGGCGGGTGATACGAATCTGGTCGAGGTATTCGAGCAAGGCCAGGGCATATTTGCGGCTGGTGTCGAAAAGGTCGCGGGCGTCGGCCACCGTCATCTGGCCGTGCGCGGCGATGTGCTTACGCACTGTCTCTACCATGTGCTCATAGGTGGCGTGGGCAAAGACCACATCTGGGGCCACACGTATCAACGTCCCCGCCTCGAGCAGGGCATTGAACACCTCTTCCTCCACCACCTCCAGGCACTGCTTGACGCTGGGCGGGGTGAAAGCCGCGGCCCGGAATTGAGCGAGCAGGTGATCGATGCCCCGCTGCTGCGCCGGGCTGTACCGCACCGCAAAATCGGGCAGGGCCAGCAGCGCGGCCCGCTCGCTGACCGCGCCCTCGGCCACGGCGCGGGCGACGATGGCGTTGAACAGGCGGGCCGACCAGCCCGCCCGCGGTTGCAACCGGCTCTTCGCTTCCTCGCGGGGCATGCCCTGGCGCAGGGGATTCGCCTCGTGATAGAGGGTCAGGGCCTCTTGCAGGGCCTGGTGCAGCAGCAGCCAGCCGGAGGTGGTGATCAGGGGGCTGCCGGGAGCCTCCTCCAGAGCAAACACGCGGCCCTGCGCCAGCAACTCGGCCAGCGCGGCCGCCGCCTGATCCTCAGGCAGATCCACAGCCGCCACCACCTGCCCGGCGGTGAGCGGCCCCTGCCGCGCAAACGCCGCCGCCAATAGATCCGCAGGATCGCCCGCCAGCAGGGTGGCGAACTGCTGGAACAGAGCAGGACGGCGGCGGCGGTGCTGGCGGCGCGGCGCGGGATCGATGATCACGCCGCCGCCGAGGGTGTTGCTGGGCGAGGGCCGGCGCAGGATGAAACGATCGCCGCGGGCCAGCGCCGCCGGCGACCGCAGCTCGATCTGCGCCCAGGCCTCGTGGCCGGGCGCTAACTCATCCCCCTCCAACAACCGCAGCCGGCCGATCAGTTCGGCCGCGCCGGCGTGAAAGCTGATCTCCATGTTGTGGCGCATGGCCGCGGGCGCAGCGGCCAGGGCGCGGATGCGGGCGTCGAGGCGCAGACTGGGCCGCAGCAGCCCCGGCAGGGTGATGACCTGGCCGCGGTCGAGTTGGTCGGGGTGGACGCCGCTGAGGTTGATGGCCACGCGCGAGCCGGGGTGAGCCACGGTCAGCTTGGTTTTGTGCGTCTGCAGGCCGCGGACGCGGGCGCGCAAATCGCCGGGGAGGATGGCCACCTCTTCCCCCACGCGCAGACTGCCATCGATCAGGGTGCCGGTGACAACGGTGCCAAAGCCGGCGATGGTGAACACGCGGTCGATCGGCAGCCGCGGCCGGCCCAGATCGGGCCGAGGCGGGGCTGCGGCCAGCACCGCGGCCAGCGCCTTTTTTAGATCGGCCACCCCCTGGCCGCTGTGCGCGGAAACGGGCGCGATCGGGGCCGCGGCCAACGAAGTGGCCGCCAACAGCTCCCGCATCTCCTCTTCCACCAGCTCCAGCCAGCCCGGCTCATCGATCAGGTCGATCTTGGTTAGCGCAATCACCCCACGCGGGACTTCCAGCAGGTCGAGGATGGCCAGATGTTCCTCGGTCTGCGGCATCACCCCTTCATCCGCGGCAATGACGAAGAGGGCGGCGTCGATGCCCCCCACCCCGGCCAGCATATTTTTGATGAAATCGATGTGTCCCGGCACATCGATGATGCCCACGGTCTCGCCGCCGGGCAGATCCATCCAGGCAAAGCCGAGGTCGATGGTGAGACCCCGCTCCTTTTCCTCGCGCAGGCGATCCGGATCGATGCCGGTGAGCGCCCGCACCAGGGAGGACTTGCCGTGATCGACATGCCCGGCCGTGGCGATGACCTTCATGGCTGTTGATAGGTGCGCTCTTCGTAGGCCTTGAGCAACTTCTGGCGCTGTTCGGCCAGTTTCTGCAACTCACCCAGCCATTGCTGCGCTGCCCGCAGTTGCGCGCCCCCCTCGGCCTCGGCCGCGCGCCACAGGAACTCGAGCAAGGCGGTGTGGTGTTCGAGTTGCAGGGCAATCGCGGGGAAGCGATCTTTGACTGTGGCGTTGACCTTGGCCTGCTGTTCCCATTGAAAATCCCATTCCAGCGTTTGTTTTTTCCAGCGTTTTTCGATCTCGGCCTGAAAATTGGCCACTTCGCGGCGTTGGCGCTCTTCGGCCAGGCGCTGCAATTCGGCCACCTGGTTCTGCTCGCGTTGCAGCCGCGTCTGGAACTGTTCCAGGCTGGCCAGAGCGCGATCCGCGGCCTCATATTTGGCCGCGAATTCTTTCAGGCGTTGGCGAAATTCGTCGAATTGGGCGCTCTGGGCGGTGAAAATCTCCTGCCACTCGCGCATCTGGCGCTGGCGGTCGGCGTCGGCCAGCTTCAGCGATTCCACGAACTGCTTCTGGCCCTGTTTCATCTCCTCGGCGGCGACGGCGAAGCCCTGCGCCTGGCTGGCGGTTTTCTGCTGTTTCTGCTCCAGCATCTGCGTTTTGCCCGCCATCTCCTCCACCCGCTTGAAGATCTCCACGTTTTCCTGCTGCAATTGGGCGATGCGCTTGTTGTCGTGGTTGCGCTGCTCGCTGAGATAGGGCAAAGATCGGGTGCGTTCGTCGATATCTTTGTTCAGATCGGCCACTTCCTGGCGCAGGTTGATCACGACCTCATTCAGCCGCTGGTCTTCGGCTTTGCGCACGCCGATCTCCTCTTCCAGCGGGCGCAGGCGGCCCAATTCTTTGCGCACCTCGGCCACGCCGCGGGTGAGGCCTTCGCGATCGGTCATGCGGGCGCGCTCACCCTCCCGCTGCGTCTTGGCCAGCTCCTCCGCCTGGTTGTTGACCATGATCGTCAACTCGGTGCGGAGGTTTTGCAGGGCCTGATCGACCTGATCGAAGCGGCCGATCTGGGTTTGGGTGCTGGTGAGGCGCTGTTCGAGTTCCTTGACGCTCCGCGCCTGCTCCTGCAATTCGTTGGTCTGCGATTCCAGACGTTGTTGCAGGCGGGCGATTTCGGCGCGGTCGCGGCGGTGCTGTTCATCCAGCCAGTTCACCATCTGCGCCAGTTGGGTCATGTCCATGGATTTGAACCTGAAAGTGGAGGGGGTGGGGGTGCGGAAAGGGATAGAAAGGGCCTGCGGCAGGTCGTCCCGGCCGCAAGCGGGGAGATTATAGCACAAAAAGGCGTGGGCCAATCCCCCCCTCCCCGGCCCACGATGCCCTGTTCACGCCCGGCCCAGCGCCACGCACCGTTCGTAGAGGGGGACGAGCGCGATCAGGACAGGCAACAGCCGCTCCGCCGCTTGCGCGCCCCAGCCGATCGCCGTATCCGGGGTGGCGGCGGCGTAGAGGCTCAGCTCGGACATCCCGGCGCTGTCGGCCAGGCGAAAGGGGATGTCGGGCGGCAGCGCCGGGCGGGAGAGGGAGCAGGCCTCCTGCCACATCAGCTCATCCCCTTCATAGCGCCAGCAGCCCCCCAGCGCGCCGCCAGTGGCCCCGCTGCGGTCGGTCAGGGTGAGGGCGTAGACGCGCAGCAGGTAGAGCAGCTGGGACAGGGCCTCGCCCCCGGTATCGAGCCGGGCCAGCAGGCCGGCCCAGGCCAGATCATCGCCCGCGGGCAGAGACAGCCCCCACCACAGATGCTGCGGCCCGGCCTGCACAAAAAGACAAGGCTGCGGCCTGTGGCTGGGAAAGGTGTAGACGGCGCGGCGGGCGATGTGCAAGAGATTGACGCCTGGCTGGCCCCAGCTCTGGTAGCGCTGGCCGAAGATGCAGCGCAGCCGCCGGCGCAGATCCGCGGCCAGGGCCTGGCGATGTCGCCAGTGCGTGCCGGACACATCGGTATCGAAATCGTGGGCCTGAAAACCGCCGAAGGAAGCCATGCCGCGCCTGCCAGAGGATGGAAGGGAAGGTGCCAGGAGAAGTGTAGCATGATTGACGCGCCGGGCAAAGACGCGGCGGGGAGAGGGGAGACTGGCGGCAGGTCAAGCGGTCGGAGCGCTGCGAGCGCTCCGACCGCTGGGGTCGCGGCAGGAACGCCCTTCGTCCCCCGTCCATCATCCCCCAAAACCTTTGCCACGCCCGCGCTCTGCCTTGAAATGTGCGGGCAACACAGGCATAATGTCCTCATCTTCGTCGCTGCCGCGCCCCCTTTCCCCCCCGAAATCCTGCCATGCTTGCCAAACGCCATCTCCTTGTTGGTTTGATCTTGTTGGCGCTGCTCGGCGGCTGCGTGACCGAGCTGCCCACCACCCCGCCGCCCACACCGGAGGCCGTCATCTCGCCGGAGCCTCTCCCCCCGCCCAAGAGCACGCCCGCGGCCAGCCCCACCGCCACGGACGAGGCGCCCACACCCGCGCCGCCAGAAGCGACCCCCACCCCTTCGCCCCCGCCCGGCCCCTCCACGCCGGCGCCGGAAACCGCCCGTGACCTCGCCCTCGATTATTTGCGCGGGGGCTATCGCGTGGCCCTGCCGGCCAACGAAAGCTTCGCGGCGGCAGACCTCATGCTGGAGGTGGCGGGCATGGATGTCGTCGCCGCGTACAGCAGCGGCCCCTTCCAGGTATTCGTAGGCCGGCCGCAGCCGGCAGGCCCACAATGGCTGACGCCGGTGAATGTGCGCAACACGCAATCCCAGGCCAATTGGTGGGGCGATGTCTATCCCGACGGGGTGGTGACCACCACCATCGCCGCGGGCCTGCCCGCGCCCCGCTCGCAGCGGGTGAGCGATTGGGTAGGCCGGGTGGTGAAACTACCGCCGGGCGGGCCTTTCGATGACTATTTCGAGGGCGTACAGGGCAACCGCCACGGCATCGCCAGCAACACCCCCCGCGTGGCCGAGATCCTCGATCGCCTGGCCGCGTACGAAGGCCGCGTCAAAATCTGGGGGGAGCTGCGCTACGGCGTGGATGATTACAACGCCCGCCGCCTGTTGGTCAGCCGCATCGAGCTGCTGGATGGGGAACTGCCCGCGGCCGCGGAGGAAACCGAAGCAGCCGAAGAGGCCCCGCCCGACCCGGATGTCGGGCCTACCGGCGCCCTGTTCGATCCCCTGCCCGGCGCGGTGCTGAGCGACAGCGTGTGGGTGCGGGGCGAGGCGGAAAATATCTTCGAAAACAGCGTCATCGTGCAGGTGGAGGATGCTTCGGGCGTGGTGCTGGGCAAACAACCGGCCATCACCGACGCCGCCGAGATGGGGCAGCGCGGGTGGTTCGAGGTGGCCGTGGATTTTGTCAACCCGGCCGGGGCCGGAAGCGGGCGCGTGTCCCTGTACAGCGAGGATCCGGCCAACGGCGAATTGACGCTGCTGGCGTGGGTGAATGTGCGTCTGGCCGGCGCCGGCACAGGCGGGCAGGCGCAGATCCTGCGCCCGCAAGCGCAGACGCCGATCCGCGGCGCGGTGGTGGTGGGCGGCACAGCCAGCGGGCTGGCCGGCGATGTGGTGCTGGTGCGGGTGGAAGACCTGGCCGGCAGTGTGTGGGGGCAGGCGCAGGCCAAGATCCTGGCCGGGGGCGAATGGGAGGTGCGGGTGACGTTCCGCAACCCGCCCACGCCCCGCTCTGGCCGCATCACCATCTACGCGGTAGGGGAGCGCGGCGCGCCGGCCGCGGTATTGGCGACGATCCCGGTCGATTTGGCGCGTTGAACTGACGATGGGCGATGGACGATCAGCCCGGTTTCACCGGCGGCCGTTGCCCCTCGGCCGGGCCGCTGATCACCCGCAGCGCCGCCGGCAACAAGCGAATCTCCAGATCGTGGCAATCACGGTAGATGATCTCGCCGTCGGCCAGCACCGGCAGCGGGTCATCGCTGTGGATGCGCAGCCAGGTGCAGGAATACATGTGCGCCGCGGGGTCGTGGATGTGGTTGCCGCTGAAGGTTTTGGGCAGCAATTTCAGGATCTGCCAGCGGTTGAGGGCGTCGCCGACCAGCAGATCGAAGCGGCCATCATCCAGCCGGGCGTGGGGGGAGAGGAAGAAGACGCCGCCGGTGCGCCAGCCATTGCCCACGTAGGCCAGCAGAATCGGCTTGTTTTCCAGGCGGCCGCCATCCCATTCGAAGGTGACGGTGGGCAGGTGGTACCGCATCAAGGCCTTGAACACCCCGCCCAGGTAGATCAGCGACCCGCGCAGCCGTTTGATCGTGGCCGCCTCGATGTTCACGCGGGCGCCAAAGGCAATGGCGATGTCGTTCATGAAGTAGTGATCGTTGATCAGGCCGGCGTCGAGGGTGCGCTCGTGCGCGGCCGCGGCCAGGGTGCGGCAGGCCCCCTCCAACGTCAGGGGGATGCCGAGTTGAAAGGCGTAGTCATTGGCCGATCCCAGGGGCAGCAGGCCCAGACGGGGCCGCGCCGCCGCCTCCACCCGCAACAGCCCATTCACCACCTCGCTGATGGTGCCATCGCCCCCCGCGGCCACGATCGGATCGTAGCCTGCTTTGGCCGCGGCCGCGGCCAGTCCGATCGCTTCGCCCGGCACCCGCGTCTGCGCCAGCTCGAAGTCATATCCCAACTCCGTCAGCAGGCTCTTGACTTGCGCAGTGAAACGGCCGGCTTTCCAACGGTTGGCGTAGGGGTTGAGGATGATCATGGCAGGCATAAACGCGTCTCCGGGATGTGTGTTGTTGGGTATTGGATATTAGGTATTGGATATTAGGTATTGGATATTAGGTATTGGATATTAGGTATTGGGTATTGTTTTTGGATGATTAATGATTGATGGTAACAGTTCACCTGATGTGTCATTGCGAGGGCGACCGCAGGTCGCGTGGCGAAGCAATCCCCAAGGTGGCTCGTCATTTTTTGGGGATTCAAGCATCGTTGGGGATTGCTTCGGGGCTATCGCCCCTCGCAATGACAAAATAAGGTGAATTGTTACGATTGATGATTGATGATTGATGATTAATCATTAATCATTATTTATAAATTTCGATGGTTTGGTTGTGGATGCGGACGAAATCGCCGGTTTGGATTTGGGTGATGTCGATCTGATCGACCATGGGGATGCCGGCGATGATGGCGCCCACCGCGGTGATGGCCTCGGACGCGGCGTTGATCATGGCCAGGGGCGCGGCCCCTGCTTTTTGCAGGCGCAGGATGGTGTAGGAGCCGACGGTCGAGCCTTTGCCGTGCGGGAAGACGAGGATGACGCCGGCAATGGATTGGCCGTGCAGGGGGTGGTTGCGGTCGAGGATGACGCCCGTTTCGGGGTGCACCCCGCCCAGGAAGCCGATGGCCTCGGCGCTGACAAGGGCCACGCCCTCGGCCTGACCGGCGTGGATGACGCGGCCTTGCAGGCGCAGGGGCGGGCGAGCGGGGGGCGGCGCAGCCCCGGCAGGATCAGAAAGCATCGGTCGCGTTCAGGAAATGGCCTGTGTGATCGCTCGCAGCAGGGCCGCGTCCTGGCCGGGCAGCAGGGTGCGCGGATCGAACAGCAGGGTGTCCGCTTCGATACGGGCCACCACCGGCGGATCGCCCCCGCGCAGGGCCGCGGCCACACGGTCGGGATGAGGCGTGGCCAGCGCCAGCAGCGTGGTGGGCAAGGTCTGCCCCGGCAGCGAGCCGCCCCCCACCGCGCTCTCGCCGGGCCGCAGCGTCACCGCCAGCCCCGCGGCGATGAGCTGATCGGCCCAGGTCTGGGCGCGGCGGGCCAGCGCCTCCGCCTCGGCCCCGATCATCTGCCACACCGGGATCTCGGCCACGGCCTGCCCGCGGCGATAGGCCAGCAAAGTCGCCTGCAACGCGGCCAGGGTGCCCTTGTCCACGCGCAGCGCCCGCGCCAGCGGTTCCTGCTTCAATTCGGCGATCAGGTCGCGCTGGCCAACGATGATCCCCGCTTGCGGCCCGCCCAGCAGCTTATCGCCGCTGAAGGTGGTGGCGGCGGCGCCGGCCTGCACACTCTCCTGCACTGTCGGCTCGTGGGCCAGGCCAAAGGGTTGCGTATCGAGCAGCGCGCCGCTGCCCAGGTCGTTGAGCACGGAAATGGTATCGAAATACCAGGTTTCTTGCACCAGTTGCACCAATTCGGCCAGCGTCGCGGCCGCGGTGAAGCCGATCATGGCAAAATTGGAGGGGTGAACCTTGAGCAGGGCGGCGGTATCGCTGCTGAGCGCGGCAGCGTAATCGGCCACGCGGGTGCGGTTGGTCGTGCCCACCTCCACCAGCCTGGCCCCGCTCTGGCGGAGGATGTCGGGGATGCGGAAGCCGCCGCCGATCTCCACCAATTCGCCACGCGAGATCACCACCTCGCGGCCCGCGGCCACCCCGCGCAACAGCAGCATCAGGGCCGCGGCGTTGTTATTGACCACCAGCGCGGCTTCGGCGCCGGTCAATTCGCACAGCAGGGCTTCGGCGTGGCTGTAGCGGCTGCCCCGCCGGCCCTCGGCCAGATCATATTCCAGATTGCTGTAGCCCTGGCCCACGCTGTGCATGGCTTGCAGCGCCGCCTGCGACAGAGGCGCGCGGCCCAAATTGGTGTGGATGATCACCCCGGTGGCATTGAGCAGGGGCCGGATGGAGGGCTGCGCCCCCGCGGCCAGCCTGCTTTGCAGCCGCTCGCTCAATTCGGCCAGATCGGGCGCATCCTCGCCGGCGGCGATGGCCGCGCGGCTCTCCTCCAACAACTGCCGGATGGCAGACAGCACCGCGTCGCGGCCAAAGTGCGCCAGCGCCGCGGCCGTCGCAGGCTGTTCGAGCATTTTGTCCACGCTGGGGAGCTGGCGATACGGGTTCATGGCAGGGCAGGGCAGAGAAAATGCCGCCGGCGCAACAGCCAGGCGGCATGCAGTGGGCGAAAAGGGACTCGAACCCCTGACTTCTTCCTTGTAAGGGAAGCGCTCTAGCCAACTGAGCTATTCGCCCGTCATGGGACGATGGACGATGGGACCATTTTGACTTCGTCCACATCGGGGTGGATCGGATCCTCCAGGTGCCGGCGGCTCAGGTGCGGTGGCGGTAGGTGATGCGGCCGCGGGTGAGATCGTAGGGCGATAACTCGACCTTGACTTTGTCGCCGAGCAGGATGCGGATGTAGTACATGCGCATTTTGCCGGAGATGTGGGCCAGAACCGTGTGGCCGTTCTCCAGTTCCACGCGGAACATGGTGTTGGGCAAGGCTTCGATCACGGTACCATCGACCTCGATCTTTTCTTGTTTTTTGCTGCGGACAGGTGCGGTTTTTGCCAAGGGCTTGTCCTCCTTGTGGTGGGAATATTGGATGATGGACGTTAGACGTTAGACGATGGACGATGGATGATGGATGAGGGGATGATGGGACGACAGGCTCAGACTATCGTCTATCGTCTATCGTCTATCGTCCTTCGTCTAAAAAACGCTTGATTTTATAACGACTTCAGCGTAGCACAGTTCGCCGATTTTGACCAGTCTTTGCCCTGCGTCCTCAACCAGGGGCCGGACGCGTCGAGGCCGGAGCATGACGCCCCGGCCTCGACTGAAGATGCGTGTGACAGCTCAGGGCCGCGCGCAGCGCCGCACCCTGATGGCTGAGTTAGGGGATGTAGACAACGGTGAGCGTAGCAGCCTGACCCGCAGGCCAGCTTTCCATGGCGCCGATGTTGGTGCGCCCGGCGGGGCCGCTGGTCTGGACAGCCAACTGGCTATCGCCAGCCGCCCAGGCCGCGATCTGCGCGGTCACATCCACCGTCACGTCGGCCGGGCCGAGGGCCACGGGCAGGGCCGCGCTGGGGTTGAAGAAGCTCAGCGTGCCGGCCAGAGCGGCCGCGCCGGTGACCGTGGCCGAGTCGAAGGCCGAGACGTTGGTCACAGCCATCTCTTTGCCCAGCTGGCCGCTGGCGTTGGCGACGTTGCGCAGCGTCAACTGGGCGTCGACGATGGTGGCGCCGGCGGGCAGCATGCTGCGGTCGAAGGTGAGCAGGATGTTGTCCAGCCCGGTGGAGCGGGAGGTGAGGATGGCGGTGGCGTTGTAATTCACGCCCGCATCGCCGGTGTTCACCCAGGTGTCGGCGGTCAGGGGCAGCGCCGCAGTCTTCTGCACGGCCACGGCATTGCTGCTGACACTGCGCCAGGACGACAGGTACGGAGCGTCGGTGTAGCCGTTGTTGAAGAAGGTGAGGGTGGCCACGATGGGGCTGCCCGCGTCTTCATTCACGGTGGCCGAGAACCCGGTCTCGCCGCCTGCGCCGGTGGGCATGTAGTAGGCGAAGAGGAAGCCGTTGACCTCATCTGCGGCCACAGCGGCCATGGCGCTCAGGTCGGCGCCGGCGGCCTGCGCGGCCACGATGGCGGCGGCATCGCCGCCCACGGGGATGAGACCGCCGTAGGCGCTGCCGTCGACGTAGGTCGTGCCCGCGGGCAGGGCGGCGTAGCCGATGAAGCTATCCGCGCCGCCCACGTTGGTGCCCTCGAAGCTGAAGTCAACCGCATCGCCGGCTTCAGCCACATCGGCAGATGCGGCCGCTGCCAGGTCAAGCTCGTTCGCAGCATTCCACACCTTGACCTTGCCCCAGCTGCCATCCGCAGCCTGATCGACCACTTCGACGTGCAGGCCATAGTGCACCCAGTCATCGCCGGGGTGGCCAGAGCCGAGCGGCAGGCCGCCGACGGTGAAGCCCCAGAAGGCGGTGAAGTCATCACCGATGTGCATGCCATCGGCGGCCAGGCCGCGCACGCGGGTGGTGTAGACATCTTGGGCGGGGATGACGACCGAGGCGGCGCGATCCGCGCGGTAGACAGAGCTGCCGCCGGGGTAGACCCAGCCGGGCGTCGAACGCATGCTGTCGTGGAAGGCAGAGACGGCGGCGCGGCTGCCGTAGTCCATCACGGGGTTGGCATCCGCAGCGTAGTCGTGCAGGTTCCAGGCCGGGGTGGTGTCGAGGGTGAAGGCGCCGTCCATGGCGCTGCGGCGGTTGCTGAAGGCAGGCCCGGGCCGGCCGGCAGCAGGATTCCAGAAGCCGCCGCTCCACTCGATCGGGTCGTAGTGGGAATCGACCAGCAGCAGCTCACCCTTGGGGCCCATGGCCGGTGAGGCGAACTCACGTCCACCTGCAACCGCCTGGTTGTTGGAGTAGAGGGTGTTGCGATACCAGATCAACAGGCCGGGCACGTTGGCCGGGAACTTGTCCACTTTCCAGCCGATCTGGTCGTGGGCGAGGCTGTAGTATTGCCCGGTGTGGCCGTGCGAAGCGATGGAGCCGTGGTCGTTGCGCCACTCCAGCAGGTAGTAGTGCGGGGAGAGATTCTCGTACGGCACGACTTCCCAGCCCTCGAATTCCCAGTCGCTGACATCTTCCAGATCGCTCTCGTAGAGATTGGCGTCGCCATCATCGAGCGAGAAATTGTCCAGCCAGATGCCCGCGTTCTGCACGCCTGCGTCCGAGGTATAGAGGAAGCGAAGCATCACAGAAGCGCCGGCGTAGGCGCTGAGGTCGTAGGTCAGGCTGCCTTCGTAGGCGCCGGTCAAGCCGCCCTCGCCCATCCAGGCGGTGGAGCTGTTGGGATCGACGGTAGCGTACTCGCCTTCCTCGTTGAGCAGGTTGGTCCAAGTCGAGCCATCGGTCGAGATCTGCACGTAGGTGTAGTCCCAATCTTCTTCCAGGTTGAAGGAGGTGTCGAAGGTGAAGACGGGAGCAGTGGTTGCGGTCAGCTCGAAGCTGCGGCCCAAAGGCGAGACCAGGTTGTTGCCCAGGATGGAATGCAGACCCGCGCCATCGCCGGCCAGGTTGGGCACTTCCACGCCCTGGTCGGGCAGGTCGATCCAGACGGTATCCAGGGTATCAGCCGGGGTGGGGTCGGACTGGCCGATCATGAACTCCTGGGCAGGGCCATCGAAATCGATGCGGGTGGGGTCTTCCCAGCCGAAGAAGTAGCGCGCCCAGGGATTGAAGGGGGCCGGGTGCGAGCCGCCCAGATCGCCGCTCCAGGAACCGGAGGACATGACGATCCACTGGGCGGTGGAATTGGTGGTGACGCCGGTCTGGTCGTAGTAGTCGGGCAGGCCGATGTCATGGCCATACTCGTGCACCACCACGCCGATGTCGGCGTCTTCAGGCACGTGCGTGTAGTTGACGATGTAGATGTCGTCGCTCTCATCATCGGGGGTGTCCATGCCCTCGACCTGATAGCCGAGCTGCCAGCCCAGGAAGTTGCCTTCATCGTCGAACACGGGAACCCAGGCATCCCAGGAGTGCGCCCAGAGTTGCAGATTGCCGTAGGCGCCGCCGCCGGCCGAGTTGTCGATGCCGGCGTGGATGACCATGAAGTGATCGACGATCTGGTCGCCATCGGTATCGTACTGCGCCCAGTCGAAGTCGGGGTCGACCTCGTTCAGCTTCTTGGCCACGTCGATGACGAACTCGTTGCCGATGCCAGAGGGCGTGCCGCCGCAGGGATAGCCGGTGCCGTCCGGATCAAGCTCGTCGCCATCCCAGCCATAGTAGGCCACGGAATGGTCAAGCTGGAGCCAGTGCGGGTAGATGTCGCCGTCGATGGTGTACTGGCCTTCCGACTGCTCTTCGTACCAGTTGGTGGCTGAGATGCCGGTCAAATCCACGCCGGCGCCGCCGTTGAGGTCGGGGCGGACCACGCCCACGCCATTGCCGAACATCAGGTTCTGGTACCACTCGATGCTGAAGTTATCGGTCCAGATGGTGTTGTTATCGCCATCGAGCGAGGGATCGGGGATGGTGCCGTGCAAGGGGCCTTCCACGTGCAACAGCACCGGATTGCCCTCATCATCGGTGACGGGCGTCTCCAGATCGTCTTCGCAGACAGGGATATCATCGCTGCCGGCGAATTCGAAGGGGATCATCAACATCTTGGCTTCGCCGATCTCGGCCAGGCCCGCGGCTTTGGGGCTGAGACCGAGGGCCTCGGCCTGGCGCAGGGCAGCCATGCGCCGGGCGAAGGCGATGGGGTTAGGCCCGCTTTTCTCTTTCTTGGCGTAGAAGTCGCGGTACCAGGCATCGAGGGCATCGACCGCGCCCAACTCCACGCCGGCAGCCGCGGCCGCAACTTGATCATCGCGCGGGGGGCGCTCGTTGGGGAACTGACGCGGCTGGAACTGATCGATCAGCGCCCGTCCTGTCAGGGCGCCGGCCGCGTCGCCGTTGTCGAAGTCGCGGGCAGAGGCGGTGAGGGGAATGAGGGCCAGCAGCAACAGCAGCGCCGCCGCCAGCAAGATATTTCGTTTGCTAAACATGGGGATCTTTTCCTATGCGTGCGAGGGGGTGGCCCTTCTCTCAAGTGTTGTCGGTCATTTCGCGCCACATATTACACAAATTTACACGAAAAACTAAATTCGAAGTTATTTGTGAACAAATGAGCGGTTTTCCCTAAAACCAAAAAAACTCAAAGAGAAGACGACCTGGGGAGAAACGACACGGAAAACGGAAGTGTGTGAAGCGACACGGTGAAATCGAACTGACCGACATCATCAAAAATCATACATTATTTTCTTGCCCTTAGCAAAATCAAGTAAATTTATAAACTTCCCGGTATCGAACAATAGGCGCCTCCTGTTGGATTGTATACTCTTTTTTTGCGTTTTTTTGCGTGGTCGTACAAAAAGCTCGCGACGGTTTTGCGATTTTTGCATACCTTTTGCCGGTGGCGTACAGAGTCTAGACTGAAGCGCCGGGCTTGTCAAGAAGCGTAGGGGCGTGGGTGTAACGCCAGCCGGGTGATGGCTTATCGAGGGCCGCGTAGGGTCGAGGCCAGGGGGAAGGCCCTCTCGCTGCTGGCAAACAGCTCCCCCCGCTGGCCTCGACCCTACACGCATACCCTCGTCGATCGCCGTGATGCCTTTCAGCAGCCGGGCGGCGCGGGTCTCTCCCTTTTACCATCCCCGCCTTGCCATGCAGCCCAGGGGCGCGTACACTGCTCCCTGATGATCAGACTCCTTTTGGGCATTGCGCTTGTTTTGCTGGCGCCGATCGTGGCCGCGGCGGCTTTGCCGGCGCCAAACCAGGCTCTGGCCCGTGCCACCCCCAACCCGCCGGCCTTCATGCCCGGCCAGGTGCTGGTGGGCCTTGATCCCGCGCAGTGGCGCGAGAACGCGGCAGGCAGCGAAACCGCGCTGCTGGCCGCGGCCGGGCCTATCCTGGCGTGGGCAGCGGGGGATGTGATCCTGGCGCAAACGCCCGCGGGCGCGGAGTGGGCCGTGGCCCGGCGGCTGCAAACCTTGCCGGGCGTGCGCTGGGCCGAGCCGAACTATCTGGTGCAGGGGCTGGGCGCGCCCAATGACCCGCGCTGGCCCGAACAGTGGTGGTTGCAGCGCCTGGGCCTCGCCGCGGCCTGGGATATCGTCTGGGGCGACCCGCAAACCATCATCGCCGTGGCCGATACCGGCATCGATCTCGACCACCCCGACCGCCCACCCCTGTGGCGCAATACCGGCGAGATCCCCGCCAACGGCATCGACGACGATGGCAATGGCAAGATCGACGATGTGCACGGCTGGCACTGGTACACCCTGGCCAGCGGCAGCTACGGCGACAACGACATCCAAATCCCCACCGAGAATCAGCCCATTCCCAATCCGCGGGCGTTCCACGGCATGCACACGGCCGGGGCCATTGCCGCCCTCACCGACAATGGCGTGGGCGTGGCCGGCGTGGCCCGCGGCCCGCAGCTCATGATCCTGCGCGTGCTGGACGAGAGCGCCATCGGCAGCATGCTCGACGTGGCCAACGCCATCCGCTACGCGGTGGATCAGGGGGCCAGCATCATCAACCTCAGCCTGGGCTCTGCCACCTTTTCGCAGGCCCTGGCCGAGGCGACGGCCTACGCCGCGGCCCATGATGTGCTGTTGGTGGCAGCCGCGGGCAATGACGGCGGCCCTCCTCTCTATCCCGCGGCCCTGCCCGAAGTGATCGCGGTGGGGGGCAGCGACGCCGCCGATGGCCTGTACGCCCGTTCGAACCGGGGCGAATCCCTGGAGCTCGTGGCCCCGGCCACCGACATCCTCAGCACCTGGGCCAGTTCTTTGCGCGGGGGCTACCACACCCTCAGCGGCACCTCCATGGCCGCGGCCCAGGTCAGCGGCGCCCTGGCCTTGTTGCGGGCGCTGCGCCCGCAGGAGGATGCCGCGGCCCTACGGCAGCGGCTGATCGATTCCGCCCTGGATCTGGGCGCGCCGGGGTGGGATCCGGAATTCGGTTGGGGGCGTTTGCAGGTGGATGTGGCCGCGCAGCAGGCTGCCGAGGGCCTCGCCCTGACCCTGGCAGCGCAACCGGCGCAGGCCCGGCCCGGCGAACGGGTCGAGATCATGGCCGGCATCGTCGAGGGGGGCGCGCCGGCCCCTGTCTCTGGCTTGCCGGTGGCCATCGCCGCCGAATCGGTGACCGCGCTGACGCTGACCACCGCCGCCGGTCAGGCGCGGGTGTGTCTGCCGGCCCCGCACCTCGCCGCCGGCCAGGAGTGGATCATCCGGGCGCAGTGGCACGGACAGGAGGCCACGGCCGTCGTGGTGCTATTGCCCTCGCTCACACCCACCCTCACGCCCACCCTCACGCCCACGCCCACACAGACCAACACGCCGACCCCGACACCCACACCGACCGGTACGCCCACGCCCACACCCACCGCGGTCACCGGGCAGGTCTTCTATCTGCCCCTGCTCTGGTTAACCAAGTGAGTTGCACGACCGCCCAACGATTCAGCGCAATAGCGAATCGCAGCAGGCGGTCGTGCAACTCACTTGTGCAGGCGGTCGCGACTAAGTGAGTTGCACGACCGCCCAACGATTCAGCTCGATAGCGAGTCGCTGCAGGCGGTCGTGCAACTCACTTGTGCAGGCGGTCGTGCAACTCACTTGCGTGGACAGATCAGGCCCTGCCCCGTGGCGCTGAGGTGGACGGCGTACACCTGGCCGGCCACTTCGACCGTGACCAGGAAGCCGGGCGTCGGCTGTGGGGCCGCGGTTCCGCTGTGGGAGGAGGCAGGCAGGCAGCCCAGGCCACGGTCGGGCCAGATCACCGATTTGACGCCGCGCACCTGCACTGTGGCGAGAGGCGCGTCCAGCACTTTGGCCGCGAGGGCGCGGGCCTGAGCCGCGGCGCGGGCGTGCTGCGCCTGCTCGTCGGGCGATGTTGGGGGTGCGGCAGGCGGGAAGAGGGGTTCGGGCAGCGGCACCGGCGGGGTGAAGTCGCGGACAGGGGGCACGCGCGCCGGCGGCGGCGTGGCAGACAGGGCCGGGCGCGGCGTGGGCGAGGCGGTTGCCGTCGCTGTGGGCGAGGCGATCGGCGGCTGGCAGGCCGCGGCCGCCGCCAATAACAGGAATGGGATCATCAGACGAGGGGGTACAGTCATGGGCCGGTGGGGCGGGGAGGTTCATACACGCGGACGGCAGCGGCAGCCAAAACGTTCCCCTCGCGCCCGGATCAGGTCGTGGCGAGCAAGCGCCCGCAGATGGGGCAAGTCACCAGATCGTCGCCATAGGCCTGCTGCCGGCGGGCGGTGGGCAAAAGTGAGCCGCACCCGCCGCAACTGGCGCCATCGATCTTGACCACCGCCACGCCATTTTTCTGCTGGCGCAGTGATTCGTACTGGCGCAGGGCCTGCGCCGCGATCTTGGGCGCGGCGCCATCTCGTTCCGCCTTGAATTTGCGCGCTTCCTGAATCACCTGTTGCAATTCCCCTTGCAACAGGGCCTGCTGCCGCCGCCACGCGGCCGCTTCTGCCTGCCAGACCTGCTCCACCTCGGCCAGGGTGGCGCTGCTCTGTTCCACTTCCAGCAGCGCGGCCAGCGCGTCTTCCTCCAGCGCCGCGTGCTGCCGCTGCAAAGCCTCGATATTGTGCTGCATGTTCACCTGTTCGCGCGCGTCCTTGATCATGCCCCCGTACAACAGCTTCTCCTGCTCCTGGATCTTGGCCGTCTGCGCGGCTACGGCCTGCTCGCGCTGTTTCTGCGTCTGTTGCCACTGCGCCACATGCTCTTGCAAGCCTTTGCGCCGCAGGGCCAGGGCTTGCAGCGTCTCGGCTGGCTGCAGTGCTGCCTGGATCTCGTGATAGCGCTGGCGGCAGCGGTCGATCTGCGCGTCCAGGGCCTGAAGGGCGGCCAGTTGTTCGATCAAGCGCATGGAAATCCTCTTGGGAGTGGGAGGGCGAGGCCAGGTGGGGCGCTGCGATGGCAAAGGGCATTGTAACACAGCCGCGGGATCGGCAAAAACGCCCCGAATCCGCAACGCTGCGAACTTTCATTGCCCCCGCGCCTGTGCTAGAATGCCGGGGCTTTTCAGTGGTCAGTATTCAGTGGTCAGTATTCAGTATTCAGTATTCAGTGTTCAGTTCTGCGGGTATCTCTTGCAACCGATCGTCATCATCCCCACCTTCAACGAAGCCGAAAATCTGGAGCCGCTGGTCGCGAACCTGCTCGGGCTGGATGTGGGGCTGCACATCCTGGTCGTGGATGACCATTCGCCCGACGGCACCGGCGAGATTGCCAGGCGCCTGGCCGCGGAGGATGCACGCGTCCAGGTGATCCACCGGCCCGGCAAGCTGGGGCTGGGCACCGCGTACAGCGCCGGATTTGCCCAGGCGCTGGCCCAGGGGTACGATCGCATCCTCACCATGGACGCGGATTTCTCGCACAACCCTCGCTACATCCCGACGCTGCTCGATCTCTCCACCCAGAGCGATCTGGCCATCGGTTCGCGCTATGTGCCTGGCGGTGGCGTGCGCCTGTGGGGACTGCATCGCCGCGTCCTCAGCCGCGGGGCCAATCTCTTCGCCCGCGTCCTCCTCGGCCTGCGCGCCCATGATTGCACTGCCGGCTTCCGCTGCTATCGCGCCGAGGTGCTGACCGCAGTGGCGCCCAATTCGATCCGCGCGGATGGCTATTCCTACCTGATCGAGATGTTGTGGCGGGTGCAGCACGCCGGCTTCGAGGTGGCCGAAACCCCGATCATCTTCACCGACCGCCGCCGCGGCGCTTCCAAAGTCTCACAGACCGAAATCTACAAGGCCGGCGCCACCGTGCTGCGCCTGGCCCTGACACGGGCCAAACCTCAACCGGCCTTTCACTCCTGATCCCAAAGCTATGCGACCCTCAGGCTCCGATCCATCCCCCGAAAGCGGCCAGAGCGTGGTCGAATACGCGCTGATCCTCCTGCTCATCGCCATCGTCATCCTCGCCATCCTGCTGATCCTGGGCGATGATCTGCGCGCCTTCGTCTTCGACCTGCTGCGCACCTGGTTCCCCGAACGCTTCAGCCTGCCCACGTTCCCCACACAGTGGGCCTAAGCCCGCGGAGGCAGCGAGATGCTGCGCCAGGCGCTGCGCCGATCCCGCGATGCCCTGCTCGATCTCCTCTTCCCCCCGCGCTGCGCGGGCTGCCGCCGCCTGGGCGCGCTGCTCTGCCCGGACTGTCTGCAAGCCTTGGCCCCGGTGGGCGAGGCGATCTGCGTACGCTGCGGGGTCGCGACCACGGCCCGCTGCACCTGCATCACTTGCAAGAGCGACCCCCCCGACCCCCTGCGCGGGATGCGGGGGGTTGTTTTTTATGGCGGAGTCGCGGCCGCGGCCATTCAGGCCCTCAAATACGAGGGCAAAAAGCAACTTGCCGCGCCGCTGGGCGATCTGCTGGTCGCCTATCTCGACGCGCATCCTCTCCCCTTCGATTGTGTGACGCCGGCGCCGCTGCACGCCAATCGCCTGGCCGAGCGTGGTTTCAATCAGGCTGAATTGCTGGCCCGCCGCCTGAGCGAGGTGAAGGGGCTGCCGCTGCGCACAGATCTGGTCTTTCGCCAGCGCCACACCTCGCAGCAGGTGCATCTCAACCGCCAGGAGCGCCGCGCCAATATGATCGACGCCTTCGCCCCTCAGCCCGGCGCCGCCCTCTCCGGCGAGCGCGTGCTTCTGATCGACGATGTCTGCACCTCCGGCGCCACCTTGCGCGCTTGCGGCCAGGCGCTGGCCGCGGCCGGCGCGGGCGAGATCTGGGCGCTGTGCGTGGCCCGCGCTCACCCGCCCATCCCCCTCGAGCCCTGGCAACAGGGCCTGACCCCGGCGCAGCTCTTCATGACGGTGAGCGGTGATGCGTGACAAGATGAATCATCAATCACCGCTGATTAAGCATGGCGGTGTGTTGCTGCTGCTGGCGATATTGAGTCTGGCCCTGACTTGGCCGCTGCTGCCGCACATCCTCACGCACGTGCCCGGCGACGGCATCGACGACCCTGCCCTGGCCTGGAACCTGTGGTGGGCCAAGGAAAGCTGGGTGAATCGGGCAGGGCTGGACGGGCTGGCGCACCCTGTCTTCGCCGCCGATGTCATGTTCTACCCCATCGGCATCAATCTAGCGTTCTACACCCTCACCCTGCTGAACGGCGCCCTCAGCATCCCCCTGCAAACCGCCTTCAACCTCATCCTCGCCGCCAACCTGCTCACCCTCAGCAGCTTCATCATCGGCGGCTTCGGCGCGTACCTGCTGGCGGTGGACTTGTTGGGGGGGACGGTGGACGATGGACGAAAGACGAAAGACGATGCGCCCGACCACGCACCACGTACCACGCACCACGCACCACGCACCACGCCCCACGCCCCACGCACCACGCACCACGCCGCTCTCCTCGCCGCCCTGCTCTACGCCTTTGCCTCGGCCAAGCTCTTCTACGTCAGCCTGGGCCAGTTCAACATCGCCTCCTCGCAGTGGCTGCCCTTCATCGCCCTTTATCTCGCCCGCATCCTGCGCCCGACCGCCCGACCGCGCGATGGCGTCATGCTCGGCCTCTTCCTCTGCTTGCAAACCTGGGCCGAGCTGACCTACGGCACATTCGGCGTGCTGCTGGTGGCGCTGGTGGTCATAGCCGTTAGCGGGCGGCGCTTAGCCAGTGACGTGTGGCGACGAGAGACCATGCGAAGTCTGACCTCTGATCTCCGGCCTCTGATCTCTGCTACCGCCATCGCCGCCGCCCTGTTCACCCTCGGCCTCGCCCCCTATCTCGCCCACATGCTGCCCGACATGGCCGCAGAGGGTGATTTCCTGGTCGAAGGCGGCGGCTTCTCCGACATCTTCAGCGCGGATCTGGCCGGTTTTCTGCTGCCCACGCAACTACACCCCCTGTTCGGCGACCTGATCCGCACCCTCGCCGCCGACTCCGCCCTCCGCCCCGACCGCTCGCAGTTCCAGGTCAACAAAGGCCAGCACCTCTTCTTCGGCTACACCGTCATGCTGCTGGCGGCCTGGGGCGTGTGGGCCAACCGCCGCCGGGCCTGGGCGCGGGGCGTGGCCCTCCTCACCGGGCTGTTCTGGTTGATCGCGCTGGGCCCGGTGATCCGGGTCAACGGCTATGAGACCGGCATCCCCGGCCTCTTCCCCCTGCTGCTCAAGATCCCCTTCTTCCAGGCCAACCGTTACCCCAGCCGCTACAGCGTCCTCATCCTCCTCGGACTCAGCCTGCTCCTGGCCCTGGGCGGGCGCCGCCTGCTGCAAACGCGCCGCGCCGCGGCCCGGCCCCGCTTCATCGCCGCCGCCCTCGCCGCCCTGCTCCTCTGCGAGCACCTCTCCATCCCCCTGCCCCTCTCCGATTTCCGCCCCCCCGTCGCGTATCTGGCCCTGGCCGCCGACCCCGCGCCCGGCGCGGTGCTGGATCTGCCGGTCGGCTGGCGCAACGGCTTCAACGTCTTCGGCAAATCCGACACCATCATCATGTTCACGCAGTGGTACCAGACCTACCACGGCCGGCCGCGGCTGGGCGGCAACACCAGCCGCAACCCCGAACAGAAATTCCAATATTTCCTGGAGCACCCGGTCATCGGCGTGCTGGCGGCGCTGCAAGATGGCCGTGAAGTCTCTGCCGCGGATTTCGCCCACGCCCAGGCCCTGGCCCCCGCCTGGCTGCGCCACCTCAACCTCCGCCACATCATCATCCACCGCGATGAAGTCCCGCCCGATTTCGAACAGCAACTTGTCCAGCTTTTCCCGCTCGATTTCATCGCCGCCGAGGGCGACATCGCCCGGTACATCGCCCGCTGGCCGGAAGCAGGGCCAGCGGGCGCGATCGACGCCGGCGACCCCGCCCTGCTCACCTATCTCGACCGCGGCTGGGGCGCGGCTGGGGCCCTGCCCGACGATGCCGGCTTCTCCGGGCAAAACGTGCGCTGGGCCGTCCGCGCCCGCCCCACCCTGATCCTGCCCGGCTTCGATCATCCCGCCGAGCTGCGCCTGACCCTGCTCGCGCCCGGCCCGCAGACCCTGCACTTCTGGCTGGAGGGCGCTGAAATCGGGCAGCGCCGCCTGACTGCCGGCGTCAACGCCATCACCCTGCCCCTGCCCGCGGGCGACGGCTTCCCCCGCCGACTCCAGATCGCCAGCGACGCCGCCTTCTCGCCCGGCCAGATTGCCTACGCCGGCCGGCTGATTGGCTCGACCGGCGTCGCCAGCCCCGTGCACCTCACCCTGCGCTCGGCGGGCAAAGAGACCGGCGACTTCGGGCATATTTATGTCAACGGCGTGGATCATTCACCCAACCAGCGCGGCTACAACCTCGTCGCCCTCGACCCCGCGGACGGCCGCATCTTGGCCGCCGCCGCCTTCGACACGCATGATCCGATCCTGGCCCCGCAGCCCAGCCGCGACCTCGCCGCCTGGGTGGCGGCCCTGCCCGCGGGCGCCATCGTAGCCGGCGTGGTGCGCGACGCTGCCGCCCTCAGCCTGACTGACGAGGCCTGGCAGGCCCTGGCCACACTGGGCGTGCGCCACGACATCCGCGGCCATTTACGCCGCGGCCACGCCTTCGTCGGCGTCAAAGCCGCGGCGCCCGGCTCCGCCGCCGATCTGGCGTCTGACGCCTGGCCCGTCACCCTCGCCATCGGCGACGGCTTCAGCGAGCCTGCGCCGGCGTTCGGTTTGATGGCGCTTGGGACGGGCTTGCCATAAACCTAGCCTGTTATCCAATAGTGCGGATAATATTTAGGGCATATACAGTTTTTTGAATCTATCGGCGGATCAATCATTCGCTGCGCGTATTTTGCAAAAACCGTCTCAAGCCTCGCGGCATTGGCAAATTCCTCCTCAGTTATTTGCCAATTTCGCTCTTCTGGTCCAGAAATTGCGATTTTCATCTTGTTTTCCCTGCACCAGACAAAAACTCTCACAGAATCGATTGTTTGCCAACCAGGTTGCTCAATCCAACTTGTCCCCGGAATCAATGAAGGAAAATCAGCAAAATCTACACCAGAGTAATTTTTTCCCATTTCTGGCTGAGGTGGCTTTATTGCATATTTTCTGTATATAATGTCTAAGTTATCAAAAAGTGTTATTAAATCATTTTCCCCGGCATAATTTAAAGCAAGAATAATTTCGTCAAAATCATTAGCATGACCACCGTAAGCCCTGAAAAAACGGAAATATTTCAATTCGTTGGCCCATTTTATTAAAAATGATTCTGAGTGTGCGGAAAAGAGATATTCTTCCCAAGCACTTTTATCCTTAACTGGCGGATTTAGGCGTTTATTTTTTGATTTCATATAGGATTCTACACCTGCCGGCCAGCGTCTTTGCGGCCCCAATTTAGACGCTGACGCCAATGGCCCAACTTGGATCAACTTGAATTTTATTGCACAACTCGTCATAAGCCAGTTTTCTGTTGGAAAAATCCACATCGCCAAAGCGAAGATAAAAAGAACGATAATCTAAATCAAACGAAGATGTGGCGATATTATACAAATAATAAATCAATGCTGCGGCATGGACACGAATATCATCATTGCCATACAAGGTTGCCCAAAGGAGAATGCGTTTTACGGCAGGCGTCGGGTATTCCTCTGCCAGTCGAAGGGCAAACGTTTGACCATTGAAAATACTCACAAATGGGATCGTTTCCACAAGAACAGTTTCTATTTCTTTTTCATCTATAATTCCCTTTTTGGCGAGTTTTTGGGTCGCCCTAATTCTTACTTCATAATTACCACTCTTCAATGCAGTTTTTAGAGATTCTATAGCTTTTTCCGAGGCAATTTCGGCAAGCGCGTCAACGTCACGCCAATCTTGATTGTTTCTGGAAATCAAGATGGTCTCAATTTGTCGTAATTCTTCTTGATTAAGCTGACCCAGCGCCTGTAAATCATAACCAATGCCGTCATGCCATTCTTCATAACCAATTTTCATGCTTCGAATAAATGCATCAAAATCCGGGCTGAATGGGCCGGTGGTTTTTTGCGAAAAAAGTTTTTTTAACATATACGCAAGAATTCAGATTACCGAAATTTGACTCACACAAAGACGCAAAAACGCCAAGAAACCCTGAAAATTTTTGCAGTTTTGCGGTTTTGCGTGGGATGAAAAAGAGAAGGCAGGAGCCTACATGGGAGTATATCGGATTCACGCCCCCTTCTTCAAAACGCTGCCTGGGAGCCTGTTCCTGACCTGGCCCCTGACACCTGGCCCCTGACACTTGACTTCCCCCACAGATCGCTTATCATTCGCCTTGTAAAATCGCATCGTCCGCCACCAAAACCTGTCTTCCGCCAGTTGCAGAAGGTGGGTTTTTTTCTGGGCAGAAATCTGACCCCGCTCCACCCTTCCCCTTCACTTCTCATAGGCAAAATGACCGCACAGGAAACCCCAACCACCCTCGAAGAACCCCCCGGTACCAAGCCTCCCAGGCCCTGGGAGGATGTTCCGCTGTCCCAATGGCAAGATTGGCGCTGGCAACTCGCCCATCGCCTCAATACCGTCGCCGACTTTGCCCAGGTCATCCGCCTCACCGACGATGAGATCGCCGGTTTGTCGGCCCCTGGGCTTTTTCGTGTCGACGTCACCCCCTACTGGGCCAGTCTCATGGATGCGGACGACCCCAACTGCCCCATCCGCCGCCAGATCATGCCCACCGCCGCCGAACTTCGCCCCTTCGACGCCGAAATGGTCGATTCCCTGGGCGAGGATGCGCACTCGCCCGTGCCCGGCCTGGTACACCGCTACCCCGACCGCGTGCTGATGCTGGTGACCACGCAATGCGCCAGCTACTGCCGTTTCTGCACCCGCAGCCGCATCGTCGGCAATCCCGAGGCCCAATTCAGCCGCGCCGATTACGACCGCCAGATCGACTATCTCGCCCACACGCCGCAGGTGCGGGATGTGCTCCTCTCCGGCGGCGACGCTCTCATGATCCCGCCCAAGATCCTCGATGACCTGCTGGGCCGGCTGCGCGCCCTGCCCCACATCGAGATCATCCGCATCGGCACCCGCGTGCCCAACTTCCTGCCCCAGCGCATCACCGACGACCTCATCGCCGTGCTGCGCAAATACCACCCCCTGTGGATGAACATCCACTTCAACCATCCCAAAGAGATCACGCCCGAAGTCTCGGTCGCCCTGGCTAAACTGGCCGACGCCGGCATCCCCCTGGGCGCGCAGACGGTGCTGATGGCCGGGATCAACGACTGCCCCACCATCCTGACCGAATTGATGCACAAACTCGTGCGCCACCGCGTCCGCCCCTACTACCTTTACCAGTGCGATATGGTGCATGGGGCCGGGCATTTCCGCACCTCTGTGGCCACGGGCATCGCCCTCATGGAGGCGCTGCGCGGGCACACCAGCGGCTACGCCATCCCCATCTATGTGATCGACGCGCCCCAGGGCGGCGGCAAAGTGCCCATCCTGCCCAATTACCTGATCAGCCAGGCGCACGACCGGGTGGTGGTGCGCAATTTCGAAGGCTTCATCAGCACCTACGTCCAGCCCAGCGATTATAAACCGCACGACCCCGCCGCCTGCCCCGCCTGCCGGGCACGGCTGTACGATGGGCAAGAAGGCGTGGCCGGACTCTTGGCCGGGCCTCAGTTGACGATCGAGCCGGAGCACTGGCGCATCAGCCACCAACGCTCCACCGCGCCCCTCGTCTTCCCGCCCGGCGCTCTGCCCGATGGCTGGCCCGCCGCGGCTGAGGCCCGCATCCCCGCCGAGGTGACAGGATGAGGTCACGCCATGTCGCCGTCGTCGCCAACATCAAACAGAGCATCGCCGCGGACGCGGACGCGCCCGCCGACGCTCTGGCCGAATTCGACAGCCTCGCCACAGTCGAGACCCTGGCCGCGGCCCTTGCCAGCCGCGGCCATCGCGCCGCCATCGTCAACGCCGACCGTGATTTCTTCACCACCATCCGCGATCTCCGCCCCGACATCTGCTTCAACATCGCCGAAGGGCTGGGGGGCGATTCCCGCGAATCGCACGTCCCCGCCATCCTGGAGATGTTGGGCATCCCCTACACCGGCGGCGCGGTGCTCACGCATGCCATCAGCCTGGACAAAGGGATCACCAAGCAATTGTGGCGGGATGCCGGGCTGCCCACAGCGCCTTTCCAGGTGCTGCGCCGGCCCGATGACCCTCTCGATCCCAAGCTCACCTTTCCCCTCTTCGTCAAACCGGTGCGTGAAGGTTCTGGCATGGGCATCAACGAGCACTCGATCGTCCACAACCTGCGTGATCTACGGCGGCAAGCGGCCTGGGTGATCCAGACCTACCGCCAGCCCGCCATCGTCGAGCGCTACCTCTCCGGCCGCGAGTTCACGGTCGGGCTGATCGGCAACACCCCCACGCCGGGCCATCCCCGTTGGAACGATCTCTACAACGAACTCGGCTACCATCTCTTCCCCGTACTCGAAGTCGATGCCAACATCGGCGCGGGCAAGGGGCTGTACAACACCCTGGCCAAATCCTTCCTCCCCGGCGAAGAAGGCGCGCCTGCCTACATCTGCCCCGCCCCAATCGATCCTGGCTTTGCCACCGAATTGCAGCACCTCGCCATCAAAGCCTTCGAGGCGGTGGGCGGGCTGGATCTGGGCCGCGTCGACTTCAAGCTGGGCCGCTTTGGGCGGCCCTACCTGCTCGAGATCAACACCCTGCCCGGCCTCAACCCCCTGGCCTCCGACATGTGCATCGTCTCCCGGGCCGAGGGCATGCCCTACGAAACCCTGATCAACGAGATCCTCACCCTCGCCCTCGACCGCTACGGCCTGCTCTAGCGGCGAGGGACAGTGGGCAGTATTCAGTATTCAGTAGAGTCGTTGCTGAATAGCGGAGGAGGATAGAGTTCCCCTACCCCAGCGAGTTGTTATGCGGCCGCAGCCCGAAGCACTCG
>JAANMY010001245.1_pt1 | contig 30131 bp, 20 predicted proteins | sample 7279691 | NCBI WGS metagenome assembly JAANMY01 (sample SAMN14094543, study PRJNA606508) | bioreactor metagenome | isolation source: A lab-scale SPAN reactor treating ammonium-rich wastewater day 388 | place: Ireland: Galway | collected 2018-02-07
CGTGGGAGCAGGCCCGACAGCTCATCGCCGACGGCGCCATCGGCCAGCCGATCCACGCGGAAGCGGGGTATTTCCGGGTTGGCGACTGGGGCGAACGGGGCATGCCCGTGGATGATCCGAACGTTCAGCCCGGCCCCGAGCTCGATTGGAAGGCGTTTCTCGGCGATTCGCCATCCAGGCCCTTCAGCGTCGATCGTTTCTTCCGGTGGCGGCTGTTCATGGACTACGCCGGCGGACCGGTGACCGATCTCTATCCCCACGCGTTCACGCCGGTCGTCCATATGCTGGGTGTGACGTTTCCGTCGTCTGTCGTCGCCAGCGGCGGCATCTATCGTTATCCCTATGAGCTTCGCGAGGTTCCCGACACCTTCAACCTGCTCATCGACTACCCGGAAAAGATCACCGTCGCGCTGATGGGCACTCAGGGGAACAACCACTTCGGCACAGGCGACGCCCCCGCGGGCTCGGTGGGCCGGTCGCCGGTCCTTCGAGGGTGGGATGGCACGCTGACCTTCGTCGGACGCAACATCGTCATCACGCCCACGGAGGGATCGACCAGGAAGCCGGTAACCGTCCCTGTCCGGACCGGCGAGGACCTGGTCGAGTTCTGGAAGTCCCTTCTGAACGTCATCCGCACAGGCCAGGGGGCGCCCGCCAGCCCCATGCCGCTCGCGTACGCAACCCAGACGGCACTGCTGATGGGCATGGCCGCCTGGAGATCCGGCAGGACGGCTCGGTTCGATCGTCGCACCGAGCGGATCGTGGTCTGAGAACGCTGGGGATGGCTTGCGCGGAGGATCGAGCGCGCGCCGAACCGATGCGCCCCTCGTATCGATCTCAGAGGAAGGTAACAGACCGCCGGAGGGCGAACGATAACGACGAGCGCGTTCGGGGAACGGGCAGCGGTTCGGATGGCCCCGGAACGAGCTCTGGACGCTACAGGAAGGTAGTCGCGTGACAACCTGTGTTCTTACCCCTGCCGCGGGCAAACGGCTGATCGCGAAGGCGATGGCGATCCATCCCGTGATCCAGCGGGCGCTGACGGAAGGCACGCTCGTGATCGTCGCCGGAACGACGAACGGGTATGTCGCCGAGGAAATCCTCGGATCCCTCGGCATCGCAGAGGGCTTCGATAAACGACGATTCCGGAGAGGGGTGACGCTGCCACCCGGCTACACGCCTCCGGCCGAGATCGCTCAGGAACCGTTCCCGGGCGATATCGTGCTGGTGCGGGGCGAATGGCAGCGAGGGCGGTCGATCTTCGATATGGTCGAGGAGCTCGGTGAGGGTGATGTCGTGCTCAAGGGCGCGAGCGCGTTGCACCTCGCGAATCGCTCGGCCGGGGTGTTCATCGGCGATACCAGGGGCGGTACGACCGCCGCTCTGATGCAATCGGTAATCGGCAGGCGCGTTCGGCTCATCGTACCGGTCGGCCTGGAGAAACGGGTCTCGGACGATGTGTTCGAGATTGCCCGCACCCTGATACGGCCTGGAGTTCGCGGCCCCCGCCTCTTCCCGCTCCTCGGCGATGTGGTGAGCGAGATCGAGGCGGTGTCCATGCTGACCGGCGCGAGCGCCCGACTGCTCGGCGCGGGCGGCGTCTGCGGCGCCGAAGGGAGCGTCTGGCTAGGGATCTCCGGTTCGCCGGAAGAGCGGGCCGCGGCGGAGGCTCTGCTGAAAGCGGTGGCCGAGGAGCCGCCCTATCGGGACTGAGGCCGCGAAAGGCGGATCCTGCGGAGCGCGGCGATGATGGGAGGGGAGGACTGTGATGGGTCGGAGCATACTCTGCGTCGGAGCCGTACTCGCTGCGTCAGCGGCGGCGATGCTCGAGGCCCGATCGGGCCCGTCGCCCTGCACGCTCCGCGTGGCGCCGTCGGGCAGCCTCAGCATTCGGTTCGGTCGGAACATCGTCGGGACGATGGAGCCGGGCCTGCATGACGCCTCATGGCGTCTTTCCACGATCCTGCCTGTTCGGACCCCGTCCGATCCGAAGACCGGGGCGTTGACCAGCCAGATCCGAATGCAGGACGGGACCGCCTGCGAAACGGAGACGACGATCCGGCAGGACGGCTCATCGGCCACAGCCGTCTATCGAATCACACCCCGCGAGCCGGTAAAGCTCCACAGCCTGCATGTGGCGCTGGAGATCCCGACGAGCGTTCTGGCCGGCGGCGTCTATGTCGCGGACGGCGTGGAAGGGGCGTTCCCCGAGCAGTACGGAGAGATGATCGTCCGAATCGCGCCAACCAGAGACCTGACCCTTCGGACGAAGCTCGGTGAGGAGCTTCGGTTACAGTTCGCCGAACCGATCATGACTCTGCTACAGGACAACCGCCAGTGGGGGCCGAGCTTCACCGTCCGTATCGGCCCGCAGATGGACGCCAACGAGCCGTGGCCGGCGGGCAAGCCGCTGGAGATGCACATCACGCTGACCTCGCCAGGAGGTGTCAAAGTGGAACAGGATGGCCCGGTGACCCTTGAGGCAGGCGCCGACTGGATTCCTCTCGATGATACGCTCGAGATCGAGCCTGGATCGGCGCTGGACCTCAGCAGCGTCGCACCGTGGCACGCTCCCGCGGGCAGTCTGGGCCGGGTGATCCCGATCGCCGGCGGCCGATACGCCTTCGCCAAACGGCCCGGTGAGGCTGTGCGCTTCTACGGCATCAATCTGTGCTTCAGCGCCCAATACCTCAGCCACGAGGAATCGGATCGCCTTGCCCGGCGATTGCGGATGCTCGGCTACAACGCCGTGCGATTCCATCACTACGAATCGGAGCTCGTGGATCGTTCGAACGGCGATGGCCTCACCCTTCGTCCGGACCGACTGGACCAGCTTGATTACCTGTTCGCCGCCTTGAAGAAGCAGGGCATCTATATGACCACCGACCTCTTCGTCTCCCGGCCGATCCGCGCGGCCTCGATCTGGCCCGGGGAGACGGGCGATGCAGGGATGGACGAGTTCAAGATGGCCGTGCCGGTCAATGAGCGGGCCTTCGCCAACTTCCGCGCGTTCGCCGAGAAGCTTCTCGGGCACGTGAACCCGTATACGGGCGCGACGTGGGGCAGGGATCCGGCCCTGGCCTGGCTCAGCCTGATCAACGAAGGGAATCCCGGCAACTTCATCGGGAATCTAACGCCCCGGCTCCGGGCGGATTGGATCCGCGCATGGCGCGAATGGCTGACGCGTGCCTACCCGGATGAAGCCCGACGCCGCGAGGCGCTGGGCGGCGTCGCTGATTCCTTCCCGCCTTCGGGTGAGAAGGCCGAACTCGTGTTCGCCAAGTTCCTCGCGGAGAACCAGCGGAGCTTGCTCAGCCGGAGCCGGGCGTTTCTGAAGGGGCTTCCATGTTCGGCGTACTTGACGAACATGAACTCATGGACCAACCCGATCCAGATGATGGCGGTTCGGAACGATATGGACTATGTGGACGATCACTTCTATGTCGACCACCCCGAGTTCGTCGAGCGTCCGTGGCAGCTGCCCTCTCGATGCCCGAACACGAGCCCTGTGGCGGCCGGAGCGCGGGGCGGCCTCGGCTGCGCCTCACTGCGCGTGTTCGGCAAGCCCTTTACCGTGAGCGAGTACAACTACTCGGGGCCCGGACGATTCCGAGGTGTGGGGGGCATCCTGACCGGCGCCCTTGGCTCGATTCAAGATTGGTCGGTCCTCTGGCGGTTTGCCTATTCCCATTCGCGCGAGAACCTCTTCCGCCCCGGGGCTATGAACTACTTCGACATGGTCTCGGACCCGCTCAATCAGGCGGCCGAACGTGCTTCGGTGTTTATGTTCCGGCGGGGCGATCTGGCGCCGGCGCGCAACGCGATCGAGATTGTCGCGACCGAGGCGGATCTTCTCGGTCGCCCTGCGTCCTCCCGCAGCGCAACGCCGAGCTGGAACGGGCTCGCATGGGTGGCGCGCATCGGGTATGCATCGGCGCCCGTGAAGGCCGACGATCTGCGCCGGATCGCGCTGCCGCTGGGATGGGCCGATCCGGCGACGGCGGCCGGACGAGTTGCGGATCCATTCGCAACCGATGCCGCCGACACCATTCTTGCGGAGATGCGTCGGAGGAGCTGGCTGCCGGCTGCGAATCGAACCTCGTTGGACGGACCCGTGTACCAGACCGATAAGGGAGAGCTGACGATCGACGCGCCCCGCGATACGCTGACGATCGACACGGCCCGTACCGCGGGCGGGTATGCACCGGAAGGGGAGCGGATCGCCGCGAAGAGCGTCGAGATCTCCATAGTGAAAACAGACGCAACGGTCTGGGTATCGAGCCTCGACGACAAACCGATCGGGACGAGCCGCCGGCTGCTGATCACCCACCTGACCGATGTGCAGAACAGCGGTGTGCGCTATGGCGATCGAGATCGGCGGCTGCTCCTCGACTGGGGCGGTATGCCCCATCTGGCATTGGACGGCGCGGCGAGCGTCACGATCCGATTGCGGGATGCTTCGAAGGCCCGAGTCTGGTCGCTCGCGCTCAACGGCAAACGGCTCGCGCCCGTCTCGTGCAAGGTCGCAGGCGGCAGCCTTATCGTCCCGCTGCAGGTGAACCATGAGGGCAGGGCACGCATGCTGTACGAGGTGCTGATACCGTCTCCAGCGCGGTGATCCCGCCGGTATCGGCGATGTCTCAGAGGCCCGAGAGGAACTCGAATATCCGATCCGACGAATCGGGCAAGCCTTCGTGCCCGAAATCCGGATAGATCACCATGTCCTTGGGTGCAGTGATCTTGTTGTAGGCGGCGAACTGGGTCGAAGGCGGGCAGACCGTGTCCATCAGACCGGTGACGAACAGCGTCTCGGCCTGGATCCGGTGGGCGAGATGCTGGTTGTCGATATAGCCCAGCCGTGTCCAGATGTCACCCTCCCGCTCATGTCGAGGGTCGAACCGCCGAAAATACTGCTTCAGTTCGTCATAGGCTGCGACGGCCAGATCGATGTCCCAGACACGTTTGTAGTCACAGAGGAACGGAAACACCGGCGCGGCCCGTTTGATGCGGGGCTCCAGCGCAGCGCAGGCGAGCGTCAGGCCGCCGCCCTGGGATCCGCCGGTGACGCCGACGCGGTCCGGGTCGACTTCGGGCATCCCCATGACGATTCCGGCGAGCTGTGCGCAATCCAGGAAGATCTGGCGGAAGAGCAGATCGTCGGGCGCGCCATCCAGACCCCGAATGATGTGCCCGTTGAGCGTGTTGCCGCGGACCCCGCCCGTGTCCTCCGACTGTCCGCCCTGACCTCGGCAGTCGAGGGCCGCGACGGAGAACCCCTGGGCTACCCAGCCGAGCTTGTCGAACCAGTCTCCGCTGCTGCCCGAATAGCCATGGAAGAGGAGCGCCGCCGGATGGGGCTTCGGCGCCGATCGCGGTCGGAGATATTTCGCATGAACCCGTGCGCCCCGGACGCCGGTAAAGAAGAGATCGTAACATTCCGCGAAGGTGGCCGGGTGGGCCGCGGGGCGAAGCTCAACGGCCGGGTCGACGGAGCGCATCTCCGCCAGGGCATGCTCCCAGTACTGGTCCATATCGGCCGGTCTGGGATTCGAGCCAGCGTACTCCCTGAGCTGGGCCAGGGGCATATCGAAGAGCGGCATGGGGCGTTCACCTTTCGTGCAGTGGGCTTACTGGGCGCCGATAAGGGTCGTCGGCGCCCTCTATCTTCACCGCAGCGGCTCGGAACTCCTCCCATCGGCCGGATCTTATCGCTTCGATGCCGTCTCCTTTCGGGCGGTAGAGTCCGCCGTCGCTGCCGGGCGAAGGATCTCATAGGGGATGGCCGGCAGACAACCAAGCGGTGCGAGGCGGGACGCCTGCTGTCGACGCGCCGGTCCGCCGGCTTCCCTGCGGATGAAGAGGTTCGCGATCAGGTTGCCGCGATCTCCGACTCTGGCCTTCTTCGGATCCGCTCGCAGAACCAGCGTGCCGCCGCTGCCCGTGATCTCCGATTTCTCGATGGTGATGCCGGGCGGCGGCTCGTCGAGTTCAACCACGATGGACTGGACTAGCGGGCCCGCGATTCGCCCGATCTCGACCGTCGCGGTTCCGCCAACCGGTATGCGGATCGGGCTCTCCGCATCGAACGCAGTGGGTGGACGGGTGAACGCGCGGCCTGTCACATCGACGAGACAGTCGTTATAGGCGACGAGGTGGGTATAGGCGAAGGCTTGCATCCTCTCGTCGGCGGGGATCGCGGTTCGGCGTATCGTCTTACCCGCGATCGTGGCTCTCCCTTCGAGAGTCAAACGTGTCAGCTCGGTGATCTCGCTGGACGGCGCCGCAGTCAGGGTCATACGAACGCTGTCCTGCGCCTCCGGCACCCGGGCTCCGCTGAGCGAAAAGCCCTCCGGCGCCCCCGTCAGAGCCAGATCCACCGCACCCTTGAACCCGTCTCGGCGGATGACGTGGACGGTCACGGGCACGCTCTGACCGGCCCTCAGGGCGATGCTCGCCGGGGTAAACCGAAGGTCGAAGTCGGGTTCCGGAGGGCTCACCCGGAGGCGGTAGGCGTGGGTGGCGCCCCCTTGCCCCTGGCTATCGGCAACGCGGAGATAGTACGCGCCCGTCTTCGGCAGCGTTGCGACAAACCACGGATCGGCCTGATGGGTGATCAAGCCCGCGGTCGGGTCCGTGCAGTCATCTGCGAAGGCGAGCCGTCGGCCTGCGGCGTCGGTGAGCGTCAGCGTGGCGTCGAGCGGGGAGCCCAGGCGCCGGGCGACGATCTCCGCGGCGATCCTCTGACCCTTTGAGCCATGGATTACGTAGACGTCCGTGTCACCCGGTCTAACGATCCTGCCGTTGGCGATGATGGGCAATGTCGCCCGCTGCGCCGCTCGGGTTGTGTCGTTCGGCTCCTTCTCCATCGCTTCCGGAAGGTTGTCTACCCGGTAGGAGGTCTGGCTGCATCTGGGTCCGCCCGGCATCACCGAGACCGTACGCACCCCGGGCGCGCTGGCGTCCAGCGACAGGGTCTTGGTTGGAAGGTTCCAGCCGACCAGCTCGGCCCGGGCCGTGGCCCCGCGGCGCACGCCCAGCGGGAAGATCCCTTCGAGGAACGGCAGTTCGCCGAGAGCGATGCGATAGACGAAGTCTTCTCGCCCACGGTAGATCGAATCCCGTATCTCCAGGATGTACTCGCCGTCGGCGGGAATGCGCACCCGGAGAACCGGGTCGGGCCGAAACTCCCAATCGTCGTCATAGGCGACCTCCCGACCGGCCTTGTCGGTAATCCGGGCGACCGCCTGGAACCAGCCGGGAACGGCGTCGGCGAGGTAGGGGACGATCTCCCGCGCGCTGACGGCCGCTACGAGCTGCATCCCTCTGGCGGCCTTGAAGACAAAGCGATCAAGGTCCCCGGGGGTGATCTGTCCGTTGATGACGACGGGCAGGCGGTCGCCGATCGCCGTATCGGGCAGCACTTGATTGGGCTCGATTTCGGCGACCTCCGGCAGTGTGCCGACAAAGAACCGGATGGGATTAGTCAGGCCCAATCGGGTATGGAGCCGCAGCTCGCGCATGCCCGGTTGTGCGTTGGACGAGACCCGGATTTTGACGCTGACCTGTTCCTGTATCTGCGGGTTGAGCTGCCGTTTCGGGTCCGTGCGGTTTCTGCGGGCTTCTTCGAGCTTCCGGAGCTGGTCATCGGTGATGCCGGCCTCGCGGGCGAGCTCCTGAATGCGCATCTGCTCCCCACGACGCAGTCCGAGACCGCGGGCGTTGGGGTAGAGCTTCTTCTGGGCCTCTTCGAGCCGTTGGCGGAGCCTCGTCGCTTCGCCGGCCGTCAGTGGCCGATCGTAGCCCACTACCTCCGCTTCGATTCCCTCGCCGGAGATCAGCGCCGATACTGCGCCCGCGAGCGTCTGTCCGCCGACGACGACGTTGACGACGCTGCCCTGCTGTGCGCCAGCCGGGTAGACATAGCCGATCTCGGGTTTTCGGGCGGGCTGCTGAGCCGACGCAAGGCCCTCCCAGAGCGCCATAAGGACAAGAACCGCGAGGCTGTTCCGTCTCATCTTACATGATCTCAGCGAGGTGGCCATAGGTCTTGATCCCCTCCGATGTCGCGGGCGCGACCCGGACGTCGAGCCCCTGGGGATGGGGCAGCGGGCCGTCGGGATCGATACCCATGAGCATGTACATGCTCCGGAGCACGTCGGCAGGGTGCACAGGCCGGTTCGCGACCTCCGATCCGGTCGCGTCCGACGCGCCTACCACCTGACCGCCCCGGAATCCGCCGCCGGCGACGAGCGCGGAAAAGACGCTGCCCCAGTGGCCCCGTCCGCCGTTCCAGGGCGCTTCCCACTGCACTCTCGGCGTTCTTCCGAACTCGCCGCACCACCACACAATCGTGCTGTCCAGCAGCCCGCGATCGGACAGGTCCTGGATGAGGGTCGCCACGCCCCGGTCCATCTCGGGGAGTTTGCGGCGCATCGTCTCAAAATGGCTCTTGTGCGTGTCCCAGCCCTGATAATTGATCGTGACGAAGGGGACGCCTTGCTCCACCAGGCGCCGCGCCATTAGGCACGACTGCCCGAACGTGCTCCGTCCGTACCGCGCTCTCAGATCGTCCTTCTCCTGGCTCAGATCGAAGATCTTGCGCCCCTCGCCGAGGATCAGATCGTAGGCCGCCGCTTCGCATTCGCCCAGCGCAACGATCCTCGGGTCGTCCTTCAAGGTGACCGCCAGAGTGTCCAGCTTCCGTCGGAGCTCCCGACGTTCTGCTTGCTGCGGGTCGGTGATCCCCTGGGCCACCACGCCCTCGACGACGAAGCGGGGTTGGTTCGGGTCGCCGCCGGTCGCGAAGGGTTTGGCGCGCGTGCCGAGGAATCCCGACTCGGAGAACCGTCCCTGAAGCTGGGTCAGAACCATGTACGGCGGTATCAGGCCCTTGTATCCTGCCTCATAGCCTTTGAACAGGGAGACGACGGCGCCGATGCCCGGGTAGACGATCCGACCGCCTGGCATTCGTCCGGTCTGTGTGATATAGGAGGCGGTCTCGTGGCCGTTGTTCTCGTGGGTCAGGCTGCGAATCAGCGAGTACTTATCGGCGATCTTACCGAGCTCGGGCAAGAGTTCGCCGATCCGGATACCGGAGACGCTGGTCTCGATCGGTGCGGTGAGAGGGCCGGTGTACTCGGCGCCGGCGCCCGGTTTTGGGTCGAACGTGTCGATATGGCACGGCCCTCCCCAGACCCAGATCTGGATCACCGAACGGGCCTTGCCGGGCAGGCCGGCTGCCGCCCGAGGTTCGACGGCGTATGCGAGGCCAGACGGCCAGACGGCGGCGGCCGCAGCCGAGGCGATCCCGGCTTTCAATGCGTCACGGCGGGTTAATGTCGCTGGTTGATCATTGCCCATGGCAGATCCCTCCTGGGGCGTTGGCGGTGCACGGTGCGAGATGGTCTCAATGGCGATACTGGAACTCCGCCGTATTGATCAGGGCCCAGGCGAGCGTCAGACCTCCGTCCTGAGCCGATCGCTGGCTGCGGAGCAGCGGGACCACGATCTCCCGCTCTGCGTCGGTTGGATAGCGGGAGAGAATCGTCAGATAGAGCGTATCCGCCAGCGCGGGAGGCTGTCGATTCGATGCCAACAGGGATCGGATCTGCATTGAGCGAGCGATCTTCTGCTGGATATGGCTGGAGTTGAGCATGTGGAGCTGCTGGGCTGCAGTCGGGCTGGAGTTGCGCTCTGCCAGAAGGCCTGTGTCGCGCGCCGGGCGGCCGAAAAGATCGAGGAACGAGCTGCCGATGCTCCCATCGGCGAGCGATACGGTCCGCTGGTTCTCCGGCACGAACGTGTAGGGCTCTGGGATCGCACTGGAGTAGGTCTCCGTTGAGCCGGTGATGAGGTTGACCGCGTCGATGAGGACCTCCGCTTCCAGCCTGCGGATCGGATAGTAGGCGAACACGGCCTCGGCCTTCGGATGTCCTGTTCGTGGGATCGAGGAGAGCTGGTACGTCGCTGAGTTCAGGATCAGGCTCAGCATCGCTCTGGTATCCCATTTCAGGACAGCGTATTGTCGTTCGAGCCACGAAAGGAGCGCCGGGTTGGACGGCGGGTTGTCCGGTCGGATGTCGTCCGCCTCATGGATGATCCCTCGCCCGAACAACCAGCTCCAGAGCCGATTCACCGCACAGCGCGCCATCCACGGATTGCCCGGGGCCAGCAGCCAATCGACGAACGCAATCCGAGGATCCGCGCCCGATGCCGCCGTCGCGCTCCGTCCATCGGGGAACGTCGGCTTGATCCCTTTGAGCCCGGCGGATCGGACGGTGGGGTCGAAGTGAACGATCTCCTCTTTCCACTCACCGGTCCCCTTATAAGCGACGTGCTGGAAGAAGCAGGCCATGCCCTGGAGCCTTTTCCGGGGCCACTTCTCGGCGCGGGCGCCCATGAACGTCAGAGCGACGGCTCGGGCAAGGCTCTCGGGATCACGGTTCTGGACCGCGCGGTAGAAGTTGACCTGAGGTGTCCTGAAGTTGCTGCCCGAGGAGGTCAGCAGCTCCCGAACGAACCGATCATAGGGCACGTTCCGCTGCAGCGCATCGTACACCCAGCGATGGTAGGCCTGGACCGCGTTGGGCCAGAGGTTGATGGGGAACTCCGACTTGATCCGGAGCACATCGCCCCAGTGCAGCGCCCAGTAATCCGCGTACTCGGGACGGCCCAGAACCGCCTCGATCAGCTTCGAACGCTTGTCGGGCGAACGATCGTCAAGGAACGCCCGGGCCTCCCGAGCGGACGGCAAGATGCCGAGGATATCGAGGAAGACTCTCCGGACGAACACGCCGTCGGAGCAGGGGCGCGCAGGGGTAATCCCGAGCTCCTTCCATCGCGCGAACGCCAGCTCATCGAGTTTGCCCTTCGCTCGCGGTTCGTCGTTGGATTCGTACGGACCGGGCGGTCGCGCCGGCGCCGCGCCGTTATCGGCGAGCGCGTTGACGTTTACCATGCGAGTCCCTCCGCGGCGGCGCACACTCCACAGCGGTTCTACGTCCGCCGCCGTTCCATGTTATTTTAGACGGCGTTGGCAGGCTGAAGTTCAGCCCGTGCTACCATATTCCACCGTTTCCTGCCATCAGGAGGACAGAGCATTGGGATTTCGCCCGACCCATCCACGCGTCGCCTATCGCCTGGCGGGGCTCATCTGGCTGCTCGTCACGGCCTCCGCCTACGGCCAGCCGGAGAGTCCGCGCGAGTGGTTTCCCGTATGCGTGGGCATGGATTACGCCCGGGTCACGGCGGAGGCGCCTCGGCCGCTCCGTTTCCACTTCCTCCGGATCGATCTGAAAGCCCCGGGAATCTCTTTCCTGTCCACCCCGAAGGCGCCCGATAGCCGAGCCCATACCGTAGGGATGTTGACGAGCACGTTTCTCCGCACCTATGACCTTCAGGCGGCCATCAACGCCGCTCCGTTCGGCCCGATTTACAGGGACGAAGGCAAACCGGTATCGATCGTTGGTCTGACGATCTCCGAAGGAACGCAGGTCTCCCCGCCGACGAATCTGCCCGTGCTGGCTCTCACGCGGCAGAACGAGGCGAGCATCCTGGAACCGCCGTTCAAACTCGACGGGATCTATACCGCCGTAGCGGGTTTCAGCGTCGTACTGCGGGATGGCGTCGTCGTTGGGAAGAAGGACGCCCTCCATCCCAGGACCGCGGCTGGTGTGTCCCGAGACGGCAAGACCCTGTGGTTGATGGTGGTGGATGGCCGTCAACCGGGCTATAGCGAAGGCCTGACGTCGGCGGAGATCGGCGCATGGCTCCTCGCCGCTGGAGCGTGGAACGGGATCAACCTCGATGGAGGCGGCACCAGCGATATGGTCATCGAAGACGCCCAGAGGACTCCCCGGATCATGAACCTGCCGATCAACGGCGGACTGCCCGGGCATGAGCGGGTCGCCGGCAGCCATCTGGGCGTCCGCGCTCAGCGGCTTCCCGATGGCCCCCGCCTGCCCATTCCCTGACGGTCCGCACCACAGATCGCTGTAATGATCGCCGCGGCGGCGTCGGGGCGTCCAGCCGCGCGCGCGGCGGCAGCCATCGTCATCAGCCGGGTCTCATCGCCTAGAATGGCCTGTATGAGATCGCGCAGTTCCTGCCGGTTGCCGGCTGCGGCGCCGGCCCCGATCTCGTCCAGATAGGCTCCGTTGTCGTCCTCCTGACCCGGGATCGAGAGCGGCCTGTAGACGACGAGCGGTACGCCCAGCGCCAGAGCCTCCGACAGCGTGATGCCGCCCGGTTTGCCGACAATCAGATCCGCCGCGGCGAGATGGCGGAGAAAGCGCTCGTGCGGGACGTATCCGTGGACGGTGATCCGCGGCGAGGCGGACCGAGCTCGATCCATCGCCGTTCGGCACGCGCGCAGGGCATGGGGATTGCGCCCGCAGACGACGTCCAGATCGGTCGGATCGGGGAGATCGGCGAGCGCACGGAGGACGTCGGGGAGCGGGCCTGCGCCGATCCCGCCCGCCATGACCAGGATCCTTCGGCCCGATTCGGCGAGGCCGAGCTGCCGACGGACGGCCGCTCTTGGCGGCAGCGCTCCGCACTCAGGATCGATCGGTATGCCGGTGACCTGTGTACGCTCTCCAGAGCCCGGCAACCGCTTGTCCAGTAGTTCCAGGGTCCGGGCGGCAGGCACGAAGAACCGATCGGGCTCGCCCCGGAGCCACATGCGGTGGGGATGCAGATCGGTGATCACCACGGCCATCCCGGGCCGGCGCAGGCGTCGCCGGATTCGTGCCAGTCGCGGCTGCGCGACGGAATGGACGCATAGCGCCCAGTCCGGGTCGATCTGTCGGATCAACCGTTCCATCCGTCCGAGGCAGAGCAGATCCAATCCCGTTTGGATCGCGTAGAACAGGCCGGGACGATCCGAACGCCGATACAGACTCCCCCAGAGGCTCGGGGCGTGGCGCACCAGGCCCTCGTAGCCACCCTGGAACCAGAGCCGGAACCACCGCGGGGCGAGGTCCAGCGCATCGACGAGGACGGAGGGTACGCCCAGCGCCGCACAGGCTTTCTCGAGCGATCGCGCCGCGCTCCGATGCCCGTCCCCCGCGGCGGCGGTCAGGATCAGGATGGGAGCCGTGCGACTCATCGCCTGGCCACGATCCGCGCGCGATGCCACCGCTGCAGCAGCACGCACTGGAGGTTCACCCAGAGCATGAAGAGCACATAGAGGATGCCCGGAATCGAGCGGATTCGAACGAAGACCGCGAGAAGGGGCAGGTGCAGGAGAAGCCCGACGACGTGCGTTACCTCCGATACCCGGGTCTGGGCCTCGAAAGACGCGAGGTCCCCCCGACCTCGTACGAAGCTGCGACCGGTATCCGATGCGCCTCCCGTCGCCGACGCACCGAACAGAGCCCGGACAAAGGCGCGGAACGGTCGTACGCCGAGGCGACGATAGAGTCGATCACTCTCGAGTGGCCACGGCCCGAACCATCGGCCGGCTCCGCGCGTTCGCAGAATCGGCGGTAGGCTGATCAGTTGCGGCCGCCACGTATCCGTGAGGCTCAGCGAACGGCTCGTGATCCCCCGAGCGCTCAACAGGGCGTCCGCTCGGGCCCGTTTGTACCGTTCCAGAGGGATGCATAGCGCATGGGGCGTAAGGAGGACGGCGACGTACAGCGCAGGGATGTGAAGGCCAAGGGCGATGAGCCAGACGGGCAGCGGCGCGTATACGGCCAGGGCGATGAGGTTGACGATCTCATGGTATCGGGATCGGGCATAGATTCGGAGAAGGTCTTCTGCCGCATGGTCGGGCGCGTGGGTCGGCCTCTGATTCTGCGCGCTCCCGGTCGGCTGGGCGATGCCGATCGCATCCGCAGCCTCCGCCCCTGCATCGCCGATCCGGAGCGGAAGGCGCTCTCCGAACAGGGCAGCCACCAGAGCGAAGAGAGGGCGGAGGCCCATACGCTCATAGAATGCGCCGTCGCGCTCCCACGCCCGCAGAGTGGTCCAGCCATCGACGAATCGGCCGAAACCCGCCCTGTTTTGATCCGACACGCCCCTCTGTTGGTCTGTCCTCGCCTTCGGCTCGTCCTGCATCACAGCCGCATCGGAGCGGCAGCCGGATCGGCTCCCGCCCGTCCTCGCATCATCGATCGAGCAGACCCGCAGGGATTACGATGGTATCGCCGGTATGAGCCGCTTCAGCGTCCCTCGCGACGGCGCTGCCCGCTGGAACGGTCATCTCGATGACCCGGTCGCGGCGTCGGGCCTTGATGCGCACCTTCTCCCCTGTACGCCGGACCTCAACAAGCCGAACCTCGGCGGACCTATCCGTTCGTTGTGCCGCAGCCTCCGATCTTCTGGATGGCGCCGACATCCACCACCATATCATGACGGCAACGACCACAACGATGCTGCTGTATAGCAGGATGCCGACCCAGGGCGCCATACCGCCGCTGCCCGGAACCCCCATATAGACCTGAGCGAGCCGAGCGCCTCGGTGTGCTTGATGGCTGCCGCTCCGGTGTGAGCGCCGCCTCGGACTGCGGTTCGATGAGCGTCGATGCCCATGGTTGGTCGAGGTGTTCTCGGAACCGGTCGAAGGTTCCTCAGATGGGCAAGAAGATGAACGCCGCGACGAACGCCGTTTATCGTCCATCCTCACCCTCGTTTGGCCCGCCCGAGAGCCGTTCCAGGGTGATCGTGACCAGATCCAGGCCGATCGTCCCCGCACTCCCCGCGCGCAGCTTGAGCATGAGAGGGTTGGGACCTTGCTCGAACGTACCGACGCCTAGGACGAGTGTCCGAACGCTCGTTTTCGGGTCGTTCAGATCGCAGGCCGAACCGACCGGCATCTCGTCTCGGGTCCATTGCACCGAACCGGCTTCCGGACTAGCGATCGCTTCGATCGACACCCTGTAGTGCCCGGATGCCGGCGTGTCGCACACGGGCTCCAGGAAATGATCCCCGAAGACATCGACGCCGCTGGCGCGGAACGAGAGCAATCGGAGATCTCGATCGCCGACCCTGGCGACCCGCTTGCTCAGGGTCGCACGCTCCAGTGAGAAGGAACGGATCGGGATATTCCAGCCCGTCGCGAAGCTGATCCGATCGGGATCCCGTACCGTGCGCCCCGGCACATCGGGCAGCACGCCCGCACCGGCAGGCGGACGGTCGGCGTAGAGATAGGTGACGCCCACATAGTCGGTCACCATGTTGTTCTTCTCCGGCGCGTGCTCGATGGCGAAATGAATGCTCTTATGGAATGCGACGGGATCTGGCAGCAGGAAGCGCCACCCGCCGGTTCGTCCGAGGTGTTTGCGGTAGTCAAGGCATCCGCTGAAGACCAGCGAGCGGCGGGCATCCCATCGGCCCGGCACGTCGTACCAGCCGCCGTTGAAGAAATCCTCGGAACCCGTGCCGTGGATGGCCAGTTCCCCGTCGATCGTGATCTGATCGTCCCCTTCGAAGAACAGAGTGCCGCCCGGATCGGCGCCCTGCGATTGGAGCGTGGCGCCGACCACGCGCCCTCGTCCTTCGGTTCTGAGCCAGGTGAACGGCTCACCGATCGTCGTCGGGTTTTCGCGGGTCCAGACAGCGTAGAATCGGCCCTCGTCCGCTCTGCGCGGTGTCGCTGCCCAAACGACCTCGGCCTCGATAGGGATAGGCGGCCCAGAGGTCCGCTGGTCGACGAGCGCGATCTGGGCGGATCGATCGTAGGGCATCGGAAGGTAGCAGTAGCCAGTGTTATCCCGGGAGCCTGCAAGGAGCCCTGCCATCGCGGGCTCGCCGAAGAACGCCCCAAAGAAGTCGCCGGCGGGGCAGAGAACGGCTGGCTGCCGAGCGCCGTCGAAACTGATCTTCAGCACGATCGCTCGGTCCTTCCCGGCGATCGCTGAGGCAGGGGAGATCCGGAGCCCGACGATCCTTCCGCCCCGCTTCACATCGAACACTCGGATAGCGCTGCCCGGCGCGAGCTTCTTAGAGATCCGTACGGTCTTAGCCTCGGAGCCGGGCGGGAGCATCAGGGCGGGGAGATCGGCCCCTTGCTTGAACAGGGGCGAAGTCTCGGCATCGATTCGTTTCGCATACTCCGGAGTCCAGCTCTCGATCGGCGCGCCTTCGGGATAGGTGGCATAGTTGATTTGATAGAAGTTCATCAGGGGGCCGCGGAAGGCGATCTTCAGCGACCGAGCGAAGGGAATCGGAGCGTAGGAATAGAAGCCGCCGACGCCATGGCCGACGAGATGCGCCGGGAAGCCCATCTCTTCGCCAAGAAACAGCCGGTCGAAGGGGACACGGAGGCGAGGTTCCGTTTCACCGTCAAAATAGAACTCTAGTGGCTCCTTTTTCGGCGTCGGCGTGCTGATCCGTTGAAGGATCCCGGGCCCCTTCAGGTCGGCGATGATGAGCGCATCGCCCTCCTTGCGGATAAAGGAGTACTTGCCGGAGAAGCCGTCGTCATTGCCGCCGGTCCGGTCGTAGCTCGACACCCCGCCGACCTTTTCCTGTCCGAGGACCGGCAGCAGGTAGGGCCGCGCCAGCAGGGTCATCGCGTCCGGAGCCCGGGCCGGCCCTGCGTGGGTGGCCGCAGGGATGGCGAGGCAAAGAACCGCAAACATGGTCACGACCTCCGGGGGAAGGGTTGGCATCGAGCCATCCTTCGCCCTCCGGTCGACCGACTCCTGCACAAGCCTCGTCGGGGATCACCCTCCCGACGATGGACGCGGTCGGGACGTGATCCCCGGCGCCGTTCGGCGAGACGGCTCGACACAATGTCATTCCATACTGGCATCGATGGCTTTACGAAGGTAGCGGCCGGTGTGGCTGATCGGGGATGCCGCGACTTCCTCGGGCGTGCCGACGGCTACAACCTCGCCGCCGCGATGCCCCCCCTCCGGTCCGAGATCGATGATGTAATCGGCCGTCTTGATGACGTCCAGGTTATGCTCGATGACAAGAACGCTGTTGCCGGCGTCGACGAGCCGGTTGAGAACGCCGAGAAGCTTCTCAATATCGGCGAAATGGAGCCCGGTGGTGGGCTCATCGAGGACATAGAGTGTGTTGCCCGTATCACGACGGGAAAGCTCCGAGGCGAGCTTGATCCGCTGAGCTTCGCCGCCCGAGAGTGTGGTTGCCGGTTGACCCAATCGAATGTAGTCCAGCCCCACGTCCCGGAGGGTCGCGAGCTTCCTCCGGATGCGCGGCACGGCATCGAAGAGCGTGAGGGCTTCGCTGACGGTGAGGTTCAGAACTTCGGCGATGCTCTTCCCTTTATACAGGACTTCCAGCGTCTCCCGGTTGTAGCGCCGCCCTTTGCAGACCTCGCACGGGACATAGACATCGGGGAGGAAGTGCATCTCGATCTTGATGATGCCATCTCCCTTGCAGTGCTCGCAGCGCCCTCCGTGGACGTTGAAGGAGAAGCGGCCCGGCTTGTAGCCCCGCACGCGGGCGTCGGGCGTCGAGGCGAATAGCTCCCGAATCGGATCGAAGACGCCGGTGTACGTTGCGGGATTGGAGCGAGGCGTGCGGCCGATTGGCGATTGGTCGATATCGATCACCTTATCGACGTTCTCGATGCCGAGGATCTCCTCGTGGTCGGCCCAGGCGGCTCTGGAGCCGTGGAGCGCCCGCAGCAATCTCGGGAGGAGGGTCTCCCGCACGAGGGTTGATTTGCCCGAACCGGAGACCCCCGTGACGCAGACGAAGATCCCGAGCGGAATCCGTACGTTGATCCCCTTCAGGTTGTGTGCCTTCGCCCCCCGAATCTCCAGCCAGCCCTTTCCAGCTCCCGGATCCTCAGCATCTGCCGTGACATCGGGCAGGGGTCGACGGGTCTCCGGTACGGCGATGCGCCGAGCTCCGCTGAGATATTGCCCCGTGAGCGACTCAGGACAGGCAACGATGTCGGCAAGGGAGCCCTGGGCGATCACCCTGCCGCCATGCTCGCCTGCGCCCGGGCCGATGTCGACGATATGGTCCGCGGCCTCCATCGTCTCCTCGTCGTGCTCGACGACGATGATGGTATTGCCGAGATCCCGCAGGCGCTGCAGGGTCCCGATCAGCCGAACGTTGTCTCGCTGATGGAGGCCGATGCTCGGCTCATCCAGGATATAGAGGACACCCATAAGTCCCGATCCGATCTGCGTGGCGAGCCGGATCCGCTGGGCCTCCCCGCCCGCCAGCGTCGCCGCAGTCCGGTCCAGTGTTAGATAGTCGAGCCCTACATCGACGAGGAACGTGAGGCGAGCCCGTATCTCCTTGACGATCTGACGCGCGATCGTCTCCTCCCTTGCGCTCAAGTTCAGGCTGCCGAACCGCTCGTGCGCCTCCGCGATCGACCAACGGGCCATATCGGCGATGCTCATCTCGTCGATCGTAACGGCTAGGGCCTCGGGCTTGAGACGGGCGCCGTGACAGGAAGGACAGGGTCGGGTGGTTCGGTAGTGGTCCAGTTCGTCCTTGATGTAGTCGCTCGTAGTCTGGTTGTACCGTTGCTCCAGCATCGGAATCACACCGCCGAACTTGCTGTTGAACGTGCGAACCCGCCCCCATCGGTTCCGAAACTGGACCGCCACATTGCCGGGCAGGCCGTACAACAGCGCGTTGAGAGGGTTCTCCGCCATCTCAGCGATCGGAGTGTCGAGAGTGAAGCCAACGTTCTCACCGACTCCGGCGAGCAGGCTCAGGAGGTACTCCGAGTAGTTGGCGCCCGGCGTTTTCGGCATGATCGCGGCCAGGGCCCCGCCGCGAATGCTCAGGCGTCGGTCGGGGATGATCCGATCGGGGTCGAACTCCGTCTTCGTGCCGAGGCCGTGGCAGTCGGGGCAGGCGCCGTACGGGCTGTTGAACGAGAACGTGCGGGGCGCGACCTCTTCCATGCCGATGCCGCAGGCGGAACAGGCGAAACGCTCGGAGAAGAGCATCTCCTCAAGGGGCGTCGATTCGCTTCCCCCGTCGCCGGCAGCCACGGGCAGGACGGCCACCGCGCCGTCACCCTTCTTCAGGGCGGTCTCCAGCGAGTCCGCGAGGCGACGGTCGATATCGGGCCGCACGATGAGCCGGTCCACGACGATATCGATCCAGTGCTGTTTGTACCGATCCAGGTCCGGTGCGTCCTCGGCGCTGAGATCAACGATGCGACCGTCGATGCGTACCCGGGTGAAGCCCTCGCGGCGGATATCCTCGATCTCCTTCCGGTACTCCCCTTTTCGGCCCTTGACGATGGGGGCAAGGAGCTGGATCCGCGTCCCCTCCGGCAGTTCGCGGATCCGATCGACGATCTGTTCGACGGTCTGCTGGGCGATCTCTCTGCCGCACCGGGGGCAGTGGGGGTGGCCGACTCGGGCGAACAGAAGGCGGAGGTAATCGTAGATCTCAGTTACCGTGCCGACGGTGGACCGGGGGTTGCGGCTGGTCGACTTCTGATCGATCGAAACGGCGGGGGAGAGCCCCTCGATGTAGTCGACATCCGGTTTGTCCATCTGGCCAAGGAACTGGCGGGCGTAGGCGGACAGGCTTTCGACATAGCGCCGCTGACCCTCGGCATAGAGGGTATCGAACGCGAGAGAGGACTTGCCCGATCCCGATATGCCCGTGATGACGATGAGCCGATCGCGCGGGAGCTCGATATCGACGTCCTTTAGGTTGTGTTGGCGAGCGCCTCGGATGACGATCCGGTCGTGGGGCATGCCAGGCTCCTGAACGACGGTCACGTCGGAGCCATCCGGCCCGACGGAGGGAATACCGTTATTCTAGACCGAACGGGCCTCCCGATCACGCCTCTACCGACCGCGGGCAGGTACTCTGATACGGACCACAGGATCGGGTCCAGCATGGAGGCATACGGCATGTATCTGGCATTGAGTCCCGGGGCGCTCGGGATGCACACAGGATCGCTGGCGGAGGCTATCGCGCTCGCGAAGGAGACCGGCTACGGCGGCGTCGAGTTCAGCATTCAGGAAGCCGCGTCGCTCATCGAGTCCGACGGCGCCGATTCGGTCCGCGCCCTCTTCGCCGCTGCCGGCATCCGCCCCGCCGGCTTCGGTCTGCCGGTGGCGTGGAACGGCTCGGAGGAGGATTGGAAGGAAGGGCTCGATCGACTCGTCGTCTACGCCCGGGCCGCGGAGGCTCTCGGCTGCCATCGCACGTTCACCTGGATTCTGTCCGGCAGCAATGACCGAACCGAGGCCGAGAACCGCGCCTTCCATATCGAACGGTTCCGACCGATCGCGGAGATCCTCAACGCCCACGGCTGCCGTCTCGGACTCGAGTTCCTCGGGCCGAAGACGATCCGAAAGGACCTGAAATACCCCTTTGTCCATGATACGCCGGGCATGATGGGCCTTGCCCGGGAAATCGGGTCCAACGTCGGCTTGCTGCTCGATTCCTGGCACTGGCATACTTCCGCCGGTCGCCCTGGCGACATCCTCCGCCTGACCGCCCGGGACGTCGTCTATGTCCATGTCAACGACGCTCCTCCGGATGTCCTCCTCGATGACCATATCGACAGCAAGCGCGCGCTCCCGGGCGCCACCGGTGTCATCGATATGAACGGCTTCCTGAACGCGCTTGAGAGTATCGGATATGACGGCCCCATCGTTGCAGAGCCGTTTGGCAATCCGGCGAGCTGGGCTGCGGATCTGATGCGCGCCGCGCTCAAACGCGCCCGAAGCGCAGCCTGATCGCATACGGGTCGGGCCGTCCTCGGCCGCAGCGCCGCCCGACGGCCCGCACTCTCTCGTAACCGGGATGCTGTGCGGTTGATGCCGGAAGGACGACGGGCGTCCTGCCCGGCGGCGACCGGTGTTCGATCAGAACGCGCGAAACGCGGCGGCGCTCAGGGATGCGCACCAGACCGCGTACAGCGATTCGCCGATGCCGACCCTGATGAAATCGGGCATCCGCGGGCCGAGGCGGCGCCAACCGAGAAGCGCGCGCGCCACAAGGGGCGCGACACCGATCATCAGACAGAGCGCAAACGGAATCGGGGCCAGGCGCAGGGCTGCGATCATCGCGATCCCCATCCCGGCATGATAGAGCAGGTTGCCGCGTCCGCAGCGGCGTCGAAGCTCCTCGTTCGCAACGCCGCGCATCCGACCCGCACAAAGGAGCATCCGGACGTGGAAGACGCCGGAGGCGCCGATCGCGCACTGCACGATCCATAGCGACAGCGCGCGCGACCCATCCGCTCCCGTTCCGACGAAGTAGGCGAACGGAGCCGCGATCCCGGCGACCCATGTCGCCAGCGCTTCGCCGAAGAGGGTTCGATCCAGTCGTTTGCGCGCCCGGATCCGGGGCAGCAAGGCGAGCGTCGCCGCGCCGACGAGCGCAGGCGGGATCGTCCAGAGGAATCGAGGGCCCGCGATCCAAACGAGGGCAGCGGCCGCACTCCCCGATACCGTCAGCCATAGGGCCGCCCAGAGCCGGACGCCAGGGTATGGTCGACGGCTCAGCGCGTTATTCAGAGAGGCGCGAAGGAAATGGGCCGATACGATCAACGCCAGACAGAGTCCGCCCGAGGCTGCCGCTGGCGATGGGCTCGCGGCTGTGCCGAGGATGAAGCCGGCAAGCAGGAGAGCCCAGGATCCGTGCTCGGGGGGTACGGGCGGGCCGGTGACCGCGCCCCGCTTCACGATGTCGGGTTCGTGGCGATGGTCGGTTGTGCACCCGTCTCCGGCGGAGGAAGCCCGAGCTGCGTCGTCAACTCCTTGAGAAAGAACTCACAGTCGGTGACCAGCCCGTACGCCTGATGGGTCCCCCGGTCCAGAAGTTTGATCACCGTGTCGGCGTCGCTATCGACGCAGATCGTGGTTATCGAAGCTCGGAGGAGGTTGCCGGTGGCGACCGAGTGGAGTGTGGTCGCGACCATGACGGCGATGCCAACACCACGGATCGCGGCGCGCATCGCCTTCTGCGCCTCCAGGGTGTCGGTGATGACCTCGGGCATGGGACCGTCGTCGCGGATGCTGCCCGCGAGCACAACCTCCACGCCGGCCTGGACGCATGCGTGCATCACACCCCGTGTCAGGGTCCCATTTCGAACCGCGGCCTGTATGCCGCCCGCGGCTCGGATCGCGTTGATCGCACGGAGGTGGTGCTCATGGCCGTGCGCATCGGATATGCCGGTCGAGAGGTTGACGCCGAGAGAGGTGCCGTACAGTGCGGATTCGATATCGTGCGTCGCGAGCGCATTGCCCGCGAACAGCACGTCGATCCAACCCGCTCGGATCAACTGCTCCAGGCAGCGCCCGGCTCCGGTATGGACGATCGCGGGTCCGCCGACGAACAATATCCGTTCCTGTCTTGCCCGGCTTTCCTGCATGGCGCGGGCGACGGCTGCGACGACGATCTCCTTGGGCCGCTCCGACGAGACGCCGCTGCCCATAAAATGGAAGGCGCTGTCCGGCTCCACTCGGGGGAGAGGGGTGACCCGAACGCCAGTATCGCCCACGACGATCCGATCGCCAACCCGAACATCGCCGATCGGGATGCACCGGGCGCGATCCGACCCTCCATCCGAGGTGCACACGATGCCGCAGTCCATCTCGATATCTTCCACATCGATCCAGCGTCCTCGGAGATAGACCGCCGTATCCAGATTCGTCGTGGAGTAGAAGCCGTCCGGGAAAACCCCGTTTGCGGGGGCCGCGACACGGCGCGCGTCCTGCGGGGAGACGCGCACCGCCCCATGCCGCCCGATCTCGTGCAGGATGCGCTCGAGTGTGTCGGCATCGCCGGCGGTAACCACGATCTCCGCCGAACTCGGCTCTTCTTTGGTCCGGCCCATCTGGAAGCGGGCGACCTCATAGGAGCCGTCGTGCATCAAGACGGTATCCAGGACCTTCGACAACGTCAGCGAATCGATGATATGGCCCACAAGGTGAACGGACTCGGAAGGCATGGTGTGCCGATCTCCTCCAATCGTAGCGGACCCTGAGGATACCACCGGCACAGACGAAAGAAGGCTGTTCCGTACAGGAGAACGGGGGGTACCGGGCGAAATACCCTGTCGTTCGCCGCATCGGACCGCGGCTGCCCAAGTCCCTGAGATAGGAGAACGTCCACGATGAGTCTCACCTGGTCCCGCTCACGCTGGCTTATGGCCCTATGCTGCTTCAGCTTTCTGCCGCTCCTGATATCGATGCCTGCCACCGCACGCCTTCAGGAGGAGGCTAAACCAGTTGCCGTGCGGGTGGCGCCGGAAGCGCCCGAGGGCGCGGTCGTGCTGTTCGCAGGCAAGGGCGATGAGATCGGAGCCAACTGGTTCAAACGGGGCTCCACCGATCCGGCTCCGTGGGTTCTCACGCCCGAGGGCGCCATGACGCCCCGCTCCGGCGATATCACCTCGAAGGCGGAGTTCGGCGACTGCATGATCCATGTCGAGTTTCGCCCAACCGTGGACGCGGAGGGCAAGACGAAAGGGCACGGCAATGCTGGAGTGGGGATCGCGGGCCGGTACGAAATCCAGATCATGGATTCCTACCGTGCGGAGCCGTCGGTCGGCGGCTGCGGCGCGATGTACAGCCAGAAACCGCCCCGCGTCAACGTGAGCAAGAAGGCGGGCGAATGGCAGAGCTTCGAGATCATCTTCCGGGCGCCCCGGTTTGATGACCAGGGCAAGGTCGTCGAGAAGGCGCGCGCGACCGTTCTCCAGAACGGCGTGGTCATCCATAACAACGCCGAGTTTGCGGGGCCGACCGGCATCCAGTACGGTGAGTTTGCCGGTGAAGCGCCGAAGGGGCCGATTGTCCTGCAGGGCGATCATGATCCGGTGGAGTTCCGCAACATCTGGGTGATCCCGCTCTAGCGTCCAGACGTGTGCAACCCCTACTGAGCCGCTCAGGCGAGCATCGCAGAGGACCCTGACTCGGGACTACCATCGGTGACCAACGGGACCTCCCATCTGAGCGCCGGCCGTCTTGCCGGGATGAGCCTCTACTGGCTGGCTGTGAACGTCCAGTGGGGGGCGCTGCTCATCGCGCTGATCCCCGCCGAGGCGGTGCAGCTCCGACCGCTCGACCATGCGCGCCTCCTCAGCCTGATCCTCGGGATCGGCGCCGTAGCCGCGCTGATTCTGCCTCCGTTCGTCGGAGCGCTGTCAGACCGGTGCCGCCATCCTTGGGGGCGACGTCGCCCGTACATGGCCGCCGGCACGGCATTGAACCTTGTGGGCCTGCTGCTCCTCGCCACAGCGGCCCGCGCCGGGTCGGTCGCGCTGTACATCCTCGCGTATCTGGTCGTCCAGTTCGGCAGCAACGTGGCAACCGCGGCCTATAGCGGGATCATCCCCGATGCTGTGGAACCCTCGCAACGGGGCGCAGCCAGCGGCTGGATGGCGGTGATGACCCATTGCGGCACCATCCTCGGCGCGCTCGGCGGCGGGATACTGGTGCAGAGGGGTTTGTCCGGCTGGCTCTACGGGGTGATCGCGCTTCTCCTCCCCCTGACTCTGGCGGTTACGGCCGCGGCGGTACCGGAACGACCGGGGTCACCGTCCGGCGAGCCGCTCCGCCCGGGCCAGATCCTGCGGAGCCTGTGGCTCAACCCGCGGCGGTATCCCGACTTCGGATGGGTATGGGCCACCCGGTTTCTGTTCACGGCCGGCATGTGGATGGTTCAGCCCTTCATCCAGTACTATCTGCGGGACGTAATCGGATCCGCTCAGGCGGCTGAGGACGCGGGCCGAGTGATCGGCATCGCCCTGGCCGGGGCGACCGTCACCGGTCTGCTCGGTGGGGCGCTTTCGGATCGGTTCGGCCGCAAACGGGTCGTCTATGTGGCGAACGGCCTGATGGCGGCGGTATCGCTCGGTTTCATGGTCGTGGGCGGGATGCCGGGCGTATACGTGACCGCGACTCTGTACGGGCTCGCCTTCGGGGCGTACTATAGTGTTGATTGGGCGCTCGGATGCGATGTGCTGCCGAACAAGCAGGATGCGGCGAAGGACATGGGCGTGTGGCACATCGCGATGGTCCTGCCCCAAAGCATCGCACCGGCGCTCAGCGGGCTGATCCTGACCATGGGCGGCGTCCGCGTCGGTGCGGGCGCCGCAGAACCCCATTACCGGCCCGGAGCCTACCTGGTCCTGTTCGCGTCCGCGTCATTGCTGTTGGCGCTGAGCGCGTGGCTTCTCCGCAACGTCCGGGGCGTCCGTTAGCCGGGTGCGCCTCGGAGCGCGTCCTCGATGATGCGATCGAGCAGCTTCGGGAACGGGATGCCCGCCGAGCGCGCGGCATCGGGCAGCAGGCTGGTCGGCGTCATCCCGGGGATCGTATTGATCTCGAGGAACCAGGGCTGGTCCCCCTCGACGATCATGTCGACGCGGGACATGCCGCGGCAGCCCAGCAGCGCATGGGCCTGTTCGGCATACTTCGCCGCGAGGTCGCTCGCATTACGGGAGATGCGCGCGGGGATGATGTGTTCGCTGCCTCCCGGGGCGTACTTCGAATCGTAATCGTAGAATCTGCCCCTCGGCACGATCTCAATGATGGGCAGGATCTGTGGCGTCTCGGTCCCGAGGATGCCCACGGTGATCTCGGTCCCCCGCAGATAGGTCTCGATCAGCGCGTGGGTGTCGAGCGCAAAGACCGCGTCGATCGCGGCCGATAGTTCGCCCTCGTTGCGGACAATGGCGCAGCCGATTGCGCTCCCTTCATGGACCGGCTTGACGATGCAGGGGAAACCCGCCTGCTCGTCCACCATGATCGCCCGATTGCGGGCATCCTCCGGCGCGTCTCGCGACAGGACGATACCGCTCGGAACCGGGACGCCCTCCCCCACAAGCAACCGTTTGGTCTTATCTTTGTCCATCGCCAGGGCGCTCGCGAGAACGCCCGAGCCAGTATAGCGGATGCCCATTTGTTCGAGCATTCCCTGCAGCGTTCCGTCCTCGCCGCCCCGGCCGTGGAGCGCGATAAAAGCGACATCGGGGCGGGTCTCGATCAGACGCTCGATCCAGCGGATGTCCTGCGGGTCGGCGCCCGTGTCGATGCCCTCGATAGTATACTGATCGCGGGTGAGCGCGGCCATGATCTGCCGGCCCGTCGATAGCGAGACGTCCCGTTCGTTGGAGTGTCCACCCATAAGCACCGCGACGCGCACCTTCGACATTCAGAGGGCTCCTTTCGACATGCTGGCTAATCCTATGGTAGCACGGAGGTCCGGGCCATGGAGCGGATGACGCTCGGCTGGGTTGCTCAGGCGCTGGGCCTTGAGGCGCCCGATCGGGGCCATGTGCCGATCACCGGCGTCAGCATCGATACGCGTTCCGGCTGCGACGGCGCGCTTTTCATCGCGCTTCGCGGAGAACGGACCGACGGCCACGCGTTCCTCGGTCAGGCTGCGGCTGCCAATGCCGCGGCAGCCATCGTCGCCCGTCCTGATCCTGTCGTGAGCCTTCCGCAGCTAGTGGTCGATGATCCGCTTCTCGCCCTCGGCAAGCTCGCCCGAGCCTATGCGGATCGCTATAAGCTCGTCCGGATCGGGGTGACGGGCAGCGTCGGCAAGACATCCGTTCGGGCGATGATCGGGACGATTCTGGCCACGCGGTTTGCAGTTTGCGCATCGCATGGCAACCATAATAACGAGATCGGGGTACCCCTGACGCTCCTGTCTCTTGAGGGGCGGCACACGGCTCTCGTTACGGAACTCGCCATGCGCGGCTCCGGCCAGATCGCCTACCTTGCGGAGATGGTCCAACCCTCCATCGGCGTCATCACCGGTATCGGGGTCTCGCACATCGAGCTTCTCGGCACCCGGGAACGCATCGCGCAGGCCAAAGCCGAGCTCCTCGATGCCCTGCCCCGTGACGGAACGGCGGTTCTGCCTGCGGACGACCCGTACCTATCGTTTCTCAAGGAGCGGGCTCCGGCGGACATCCGGACCTTCGGGTTTGCGTCGGCCGCCGACTTCGTCTGTAGGGCCTCCGCGCCGGGCCCGAACGGCGAGGCCCGGTTCACGGTCAACGGCGTCGGATTTGAGATTGGAGCGCCGGGCGTCCATCATGCGCGAAACGGGGCTGCAGCCTGCGCCGCAGCCGCCGCTCTCGGCCTTTCGGTCGAGGATTGTGCGGAGGCTCTTCAGGGCTTTCGCACGCCGCAAATGCGGATGGAAGCCCTCCGTGCGCCCGGGGATATTCTGGTGCTCAACGATGCCTATAACGCCGCGCCCGATTCCGTCCGGGCGGCGCTGGATACCCTGGCGGAGACCGCACGCGCCACAGGAAGGCGTCCGATCGCCGTACTCGGAGACATGAAGGAGCTCGGTGCATACGCGGAGGACGCCCACCGTCAGGCTATCGAAGCCGCAGACCGATCGGGCGTCCATCTCCTCGTCGCTGTGGGATCGTCGATGGCCGATGCGCATGCGCGGGCAGGATCATCTGCCGTCGCCGCCGTACTATATCCCGATAGCACGTCGGCCGCGGATCGTATCCGACGGCTGGTCCAGGCCGGCGATGTCGTGCTCGTCAAGGGTTCTCGAGCGATGGAGCTCGATCGGGTCGTCCAGCGGTTGATGCAAGGCGGAGAGGCGGAACCGTGATCCCGGTTCCGCCGTGGAAGGATCAAGCCGACGCGCGGATTCGAACCGCGGACCTGCTCATTACGAGTGAGCTGCTCTACCACTGAGCCACGTCGGCAATGGCCATGCCGCGGACCGGATTTGAACCAGTGACACGTGGATTTTCAGTCCACTGCTCTACCAACTGAGCTACCGCGGCGTGCGGCACCGGAGAGTATACACATGGCGAATACCCGAAGTCAAGAAGCGATCCCAACAGCCCTTACCGGAATCATCGCGCCGATGTACACGCCGGTGCACCGGGACGGCGCCATCGACGACGTCGGCGTGCGGGCGATGGTGGACTGGCTGGCCGATCGGCGATGTGTCCGTTCCGTCTTCGCACGGAGCGGGATGGGAAAGATGTTCACGTTCACCGTCGACGAGACCATGCGGTTCGCCTCGATGGTACAGGAAGCGAATGCCGGGCGCATGGGCCTCCTGCTCGGATCGGGCGGCGAATGGCTGGGGCAGCGTGAAGGCGGCAGGGCGGAGTTCGACACCTATGTCGGCCAGGCCATCCATTTGACCCGTTTCGCCGGGAACATCGGCGCCGACGCGGCCGTGCATGTGCTCCCTGCCGCGATCGACCCCGCGGCGGGCGAGAGCCATGCGGACCTGGTCTATCGGTACTACCGGGCGATAGACGAAGAGACCGATACACCGGTAGTCCTGTACCAGCCGGGCGGCATGCCTGAGCCGTATCGCCTGACACCCGCCCTGATGGGCCGCCTCCTGGAGCTGCCCGGGATCGTCGGCCTGAAGCTCTCGACCGATGATGATTCCGTCTTCGACCCGATCGCTGACGTGGTGCGGGATCATCCGTTCGCCTTCATCTGCGGCCACGAAGGGTATTATGCTCGGGGACTTCGGAAAGGCGCCGTCGGTGTCATCGGCCAGGGATGCAACGGATATCCGGAGATCCTCGCGGCGGCTGAGGCGCGGGAACGTGCGGGAGATCCATCCGGGGCCGACCGTGCGATGGACGATGTATGGCGTGGATTGGACGCCACGAACGGACTGGATAGCTCGGTGGCGCTGAAGCAGTACATCGCGAGTCAGGGATATGCGGTGCAGCCCTATGACCGGAGCGGCAGCGAGCCCTGTGATGATGCGACGGTTCAACGGTTGCGTACGGCGTTGAACCGCCTGCGCGGTCCCTACTGCGAGGAGCTGGGGCTTCCATGTCCTGTCTGAAACGGCGCCGTGCCGTGGTACGAAACGGAGCCGCTCGAAGCTTATCTACCCCGGGTGCAAGGAGCAGAGAATGGGATTGATGGACGGTCGGCGTGCGCTGGTCGCCGGAGCGCGCAACAAATGGAGTATCGGCTGGCACTGCGCCGCGTCGCTTCTGCGCGAGGGCGCTGAGGTCGGTTTCTCCGTGTTCAGCGAGCGAGAGGCGCGGGATATCGCGGATCTTGCCGCGGAGGCTGGCCATCCAGATGCCCCGATCTTCACCTGCAACGCCACCAGCGCCGAGGATGTGGAGCGGCTGTTCGCGTCGGTGGCGGAGCGGTTCGATGGCCGCCTGGACGGCCTGATCCACAGCATCGCGTTCGCGCCGCGAGAGGCTCTCAGCGGCGACTACATCGATACAAGCGGTACGGCCTTCTCCGTTGCGATGGACAGCAGCGTCTATACGCTCATTGCCCTGGCAAGGGGTGCGAGGCCGTTGATGGCCGCCGCCGGCGGAGGTGGGATCGTCACCCTCTCTTACCTTGGCGGCGATCGGGTCATCCCCCGCTACAACGTAATGGGCGTATGCAAAGCCGCGCTCGAATCGACGGTACGGTATCTGGCGTGCGATCTCGGGCCGGAGAACATCCGGGTCAATGCGGTCTCCGCGGGCCCGATCAAGACCCTGGCTGCGCAGGGGGTGCAGGGGTTCAACGCCACGCTGGAGCAGGTCGCCGATCGCTGCCCGATGAAGCGCAAGGTCACCGCGGACGAGGTGGGAGACGCCGCGCTGTTTCTGCTCAGCCCGCTGGCCCGGGGTATCACCGGCGAGACGTTGTTCGTCGATGCCGGCTACAACATCATGGGGATGTAGTCGGGGCGGGAGCGGCCTGTTGACACCCGATCGTTCCGCGGCGTGGGCTCTCCTGACGGAGTACGCGAAGAGCCCGAGCCTGATCGGCCATGCGCTGGCCGTTGAGGCCGCCATGCGACACTACGCCCCAGTCTTCGATGGCGACCCGGACCTCTGGGGCGTCGTCGGTCTGATCCACGATTTCGACTATGAACGGTGGCCGACCGCTCCCGACCACCCCGAGCAGGGTATGGCGATCCTCCGCGAGCGCGGGTGGCCGGAGGATCTGATCGCCGTGATCGGCAGCCATGCGGACTATACGGGCATACCCCGAACGACGCCGATGGCGCGGGCGCTCTTCGCGGTCGACGAACTATGCGGTTTCATCACGGCTGTCACCTACGTCCGGCCGTCGCGCAAGGTTGCGGATGTCGAGGTGGCCTCCGTGAAAAAGAAGATGAAGGATAAGGCGTTTGCGCGATCGGTTTCCCGTGAGGACATCGTCGCGGGCGCGGCCGAACTGGGGATCGACCTCGATGACCATATCGGCAACTGCATCGCGGCGATGGCCGCC